>Ga0209426_1000221_pt1 | contig 78748 bp, 67 predicted proteins | sample Deesub1362B_J571_FD_187697 | JGI IMG/M metagenome (GOLD analysis project Ga0209426, IMG submission 187697) | Deep oceanic, basalt-hosted subsurface ecosystem from Juan de Fuca Ridge flank, Pacific Ocean, CORK Borehole 1362B_J2.571 (SPAdes)... ... | reverse complement strand
GTGGTGAAACCAGCTGAATATATTCTTCCAGATTTTACTTCTAAGTACCCATCACCATCAAAGTATCCCGAAAGAAAAGCCCATTTGTAACTAGATGGTAATTCGTACAGAATAGTCGGAAATTTAGCGTATAAAGATTTTTTATGTAAAGTGCCAGTTAATTTTTTAAATATTCCAAGTAAAAGTGTTGAATAAAACTTTATTTGAGGTATCCCATATGGATTTTTATCTTTTATGAATTTAACTGGGAACTCTTTGGTTAGTAAACTTGAATAGTATTTAAGAAGGTTTTCATTTCCAGCTATTGATATCCCCGACGCGTCCCAAGAACCTTCAGCAAGCCAGAAACCTAGAAATCTTATAAAATCTTTCGAAATTTTTCTGTTAGGTATATTGTATTTTCGTTTATCTGTCCCTATATTTTTTATTTCCTCTAATATCTCGTTTTCTCTTTCTAGCTTTTTTAAAATCTTCATGAGATTTGCAAATTTGATAGGATACGTTCCATTTAAGTTTTCTTTGATTGTAGAATATCTTAGATTAATTAGTTTACAGAAATGTTTGATGCTATTAAATTTTGATACGATTTCATCTCGCAGAGATTTTAAGAAGTTCTCTTCTAACCATACATAGGCATTTTCAGGAATGAGCTCATAATAACTTGGTATTTTTTGCTGAAACGTCGGAATTTTTCTTATTACGGCGACTTTATCACCGACTTTTAAGTCTTTTGCTTCGATCCACGTAAGTTTAGAACGTCTTATAGTGAGAAACTTGTGTTCCTTGGTACATTTGATTTCAAAACCAAGTCTGCTTTTTATCATAAATCCCTCGTCGTAATAGGGCACAGAGACACGTCCGGCGAATGTTCCTTCTTTTAATTTTAGTTGGTCATCTAGGTATACAACTTTGTCTTGTGGTTTAACCTCTATTATTGGTTTCCAGTAGTGATTTGTTAAGATTCTTGAGTCCTCTGAAACGCAAATTACTGCTTTTAATTGTCCTTGTTTTAGTAAATCTTCTACTTCTAGTCTTGTTGTTCTTGATAAGCTTCCATGATGTGTTGCTATTTGGTCTATGTATTCTTCTCCGAATACTTGTTTTAGGTGGAATGTTACGCTTTCTGCTCCGCTTCTTGTGTTTGTGAATATTAGGGTTGTTCTGTGTTTTTCTACAAGGTCTCTTAGTATTTCGTACATTCTTGCGTTTACATATGCGTAGTCTGTGTGTATTAGGTCTCTTACTGGGCATATCACTCTCATATCTAGCTTCTTTGTTTCATATATGTTTACTATGGTTACATCTCTTAGTTTTTCATTCTCTCTATATCCTACTAGCCATTTTGCTATTTCTTCTAATGGTGCTTGAGTTGCACTTAGTCCTATGCGTACAAATTCTTGTTCTGCTATTTCTCGCAGTCGTTCCAAGCTTAATGAGAGATGAACTCCCCGTTTATTATCGCAAAGCTCGTGTACTTCGTCCACAATGACATATCTAACTGTTTTTAGTTTTTCACGAAATCTAGGCGCACACAAAACTATTGAAAGAGTTTCCGGAGTTGTTATTAATATGTGAGGAGGTTTCTTAAGCATCTTAGCCTTTTCACTTGCAGGAGTATCTCCAGTTCTTACAAATGCTCTAATTTCAGGTAATTCTAAACCCATACCATTTGCAACTTCACGGATCCCCTCCAAAGGAACAAGAAGATTTTTACGAATATCGTTCGCCAACGCACGAAGAGGCGAAACATAAACAACATAAACAGTATCTTCTAACTTCCCCTCCTCACCCAGCCCAAAAAGCCAATTTATAGCAAATAAGAAAGCCGCAAGAGTATTATGGAGAACTACAGCGCCCTTGCCGCCAATAAAGTTTCTTAGCTTTGGTACGGTGAAATCCAGCAATTTACCTTCGTAATGAATTTTGGTAATTTTCTTTATTTTTAGGAAAAAGATTTCTGAGCCTAGGATTTTTCTTAAGGAATCTATTAGTTTAATATTTCCGTTAAAGCTTAGTTTTTGAAGATCTTGTTTTAATAGTTCCTGTAGTTTTTGTGTTGCACCTAAGGTTATCATTCCTGTTCTTCTTACAACCTCGTATATGTTTCCATATCTTTTTTCAAATTCGTCGTGCCAAGAACACCCAAGTATCTTTCTAATTTCAGATATTTCCTTGAAATTTAAGTGGAATTTTCCTACATGTTCACCGCTTGGTTTGGCTTTTAATAGATTAATGTAGGAAGCAGGTGGTTCTCTTTCTAAACCAATTTCTTGATCGAATTTTCTTAGGTTTCTTATGCCAAATATGCTGACACTATAGTATTTTCTTTTTTTCTTCTCGGTAGTGTTTGAAGCAAATTTATATTTTACATTTAGGCTAGGGAAAATTCCAAATCTAAGTAGCATATATGCAATTTTGTCGATGATATCTTCGCTTGCTTGAAAGAGGACTATTTGGTCTCTTACTTCCGCATCTAGTGTGAAGAACCATCTAAGGAAAATGCGCATTAAGGGTTTATCGAGGCTCAATATCCACTCTGGCATTTTTTTCCTTCTTTCTCGGCTATTTGGCTGTAGATCTAGATACACTGAGATGAATTCGAGGAAAGCTCTAGAGTTCAAAACCCAGTTTATTTCATCTTTTTTTCTAAATTCTACATCGAAAAGCTCTTTGGTGATGGATAGAAACTCCTTTAATAATTTTTTGTTTTTTGCTTGAGCAACCATCATGAAGTCTATAAAATTATCGCGGGAACTTGCTTGAATGTGACCTTCACTTAAGACGAAAGCGACCCACTTGACAAGTTTTTCATCTATCTTTTTAGGATATTTAAAACTTATTATATCGCCGTTTCTTCCTAGAATGAAGATTCTATTTTCTTCTACAGAGTTAGGGAAGTTTTCTCTTAGGATTTTTAAAATCAAGTCCTTTTTATAAATGGTTTTTCCTCTAAAGAAGTTCCATACTGTAGTTAGCCCAATACCGGTTTCCTTAGCTATTTTAGTATACTTTAACTTGCAGAAGATTCTGACTTGATTTAATTCTTCTAAACTTAGCTTTTTAAAACCAACATGATCTATTCTTTTCCTAAGTTTAAGAAAGTCTTTGTATGTAAGGACTTCTTTAAACTTCGTTTTCAACGCTTTTAGTGATTCTTTTAGTTTAAGCTTTTTAATAGAAGATTTATAGTTTATCTCTCTAGCTACAGCTATTCTATCACCGACTTTCAATTTCTCAGCTGGAGTCCATCTCCAGGTTCCGTCGATGTCCTCTTTTAACAGCGGATGATTTGGTGTGACTTTAATCTTTCTCCCAGCTTCTGTTTCTATTTCGATAATTTCTCCATTATAGTCTTCGATGTATATATAAGCTGGAGATTCAACTATCTTATTTTCTTTTAACGAAAATACCTTAAGGGAAGGGATTTCGTATAGAATTCCATTATCTATTTTTTGTAGTGTTTTTCCCTCGGTTTTAGCCATTTGTATCAGTTCTTCGCCTTTTAATAGGTATACAAGCCCGTCTATTTTTACTAAGACTTTTTGGTCTGGTGTTATACATTTTCCGCTACCAGTGGGGCTGAATACGAGCGTGTTTTCTCCTTTTTGGATTAGTGGGATTGCGTATTTTTGTGGTGGGGTGAATGTTTCGAATGTTTGTTTGAACCATTTTGCTACGTAGGGTTTTAACGTTTTTAGTATTTCTTCATCGTTCCAAGGGTTTTCGGCGTATTTGATACCCATTTACGTCTCCTCTATGGATAATTGTAGATGAGGAGCTATATGTGTAGTGTTATTGTGGGTTATCGAGGTTATAGGTGTGTAAGACTGTGCCATAGTGCTAGTTTGGGGAATTTTAGTGTCTCTGTTTTTTTACTTATAGCGTATACTTCTAGTTGCATTATGTCTACATATTCTCTGAGAATTGGTGATAATAGTTCTTCTTGTGGTGTTAGGTTTATTTCTACTCCTGTTGCTAGTGGTGAGAATGCTGGTAATACTATTATTTCTTTTTCTTGTTTTGTTTTCCCGTGTAGGAATGCTCTTGTTTTTATTTTTGCTCCTAGGTCGTCGATTAAGAGTATTGCTGGATGTTCGTGTGCGATGATTAGTAGGTCGTATTTTTCTCTTGTGAGTATATCTTCTTCTATTTCTTTGTGACCATGTGTTAAAAGGTAGTTTTCCAATTGAAGGTAGGGTTCTACGAACTCAACGTTGTTGTAGCGTTTGAAGAATCCTCTTATGAAATTGTCGTGATTACCTCTTATTACTATTGTTTTTTTGACATTTTTGTCGAGATATGTTAGAAGATCTATTACCTCCCTCCATTCTTGGCTCGTTGCTTTGCTAAATTCATGTTTTAGATCTCCATTAATGATTAGTAGTTCTGGTTGTTTTTCTTCTAATAGATGTTGGAGATCTTTGAATATTTCTTGGTATTGTGTTGTTGGTATGAATATACCTTCTTGGGCGATTGCCCATTCAAATCCTAGATGTAGATCAGCTATAACTAGAGTTTCTAACTTTTTGAGATATAATGCGGGGTATCCATCAACTATCTCAACATCTTTTAGGATTTCCATTCTTTTGCTCCTCAAATTAATAAAGTACGATAAATAATTTAAAATTAGGTTTTGTTTATTCGATTTCTATTACGATTGCTAGTGCACATCCGCACTTTTTGACGGTGTGTTCGGTTGATTTTATTATTATTTTTCCTTCTATTTCTTTTTTTCTGTTTTTTGCCATTTCTGTGACTCTTTTTAAAGCTTCTTCTCCGGCTTTGCTTGCTGAGATATTAATGTTGGAGTATTCTGCAACGAGGGTTGGCCCGTTTTTTGTTCTTGCTACCGCTATGGCGGCTGCTATTTTTTGACCACTTTTCTCTGAGGTTATACTTGTATATATTGCTGGTACGTTGGAACCTGGGTGAAGTTGTGGTATGTTTTCGATGAATTCTATGTCTGGTGGTAGAATGCTTGTGAGTTTGACTAGTGATACGTCTCCTACTCCGGCTTTTATTAGGCAGTTATCAAAGGCGTTTAGAGGGGTTTCTCCTTCTGCTGAAACAGCTTTTATCAGGGCTTTTTTAGGTTTTCCCAACATTCCTACCTTCATTTTTCATCACTACTAAGAAGTTATAAGTTTTTGAATTGCCGGTGTCTGTAGATTCAACTTACATGTGGTTAAATGAAACACTTTGTTGTTAGTGATTGTTAGAGGTTTAAGTATTTTGCTTAGAAATTTATAATGAGCAAAATTAATGGTGGCTTTCTTTGAATGTCTCGGTTGAGAAAATGTTGTTAATGGCTATTAGTTTATCTTTTGTTACAGCATTGTGTATACCTTTGTTGAATATAACTTTGGATATCATGAGTTTAACCTTACAAGATAGTGGTGAAGAATTGGTTAGCGAAATTGAAAGAGGGATAAGCTATGTATTAACCACGTCAAAGACGTATTCTTCAAACGTAACTGTTCCAGAGGGATTTGAAATATGGAGCAAGAACAATACACTTTACATCAAATACTATGATGACAATGGGGCGGTAAAAACTTATCAAAAAAGTTTTTCTTTCGAAATTCGGGTTATTCCACCTAGTTTATCAGGTAAATATGAATTAAAAATATGGTTAGAAGATTCCATATTGTGGATAGTCTTCGAAGATATTCAGGGAGATTACCATCTTAGTATGGCAGCTATGCCGCCGAAGCCAAGTAGTTCTTTTCCAGATTCTGTGTTTTTTCCAAAAATTTCTACTTTCGTACCGTATTTTTCAGCTAGATCTATAACTTCGTCTAAAATATCTTCTAATGCTTCTGATATAAGGATGGTTTCTACTCTACCTTGCTTAAGACATTCTATGACTTCGTTTTTACCATAGGTTACGAGTGGATCGTCTTTCATAAGTCTAGTTTTGAATTCTTCCCAGAGTCTTTTTTCTCGATGTATTTCCGACTCTTTTACTATTTCTGCAACTTCTTTTGCAGCTAAAAATATTCCATCGCCATCAATTATTGGTACACTAATTATATTTGTCACGATTTTGTCTCTTAATCGGTAATCTAAAAGGTTTTCCTCCAAAAATTCCTGTACCCTAATTGTGTTTCCACCAAATACGATAGCGTCGATATTTTCTAACTCCGGTAAAAGAAGGTCGTTTACCTCTTTAGCAAGATGTTTATAGAAGTTATGAATTTGTTCTTCTCTAATGCGTTCATATCGTCTTGCACTTTGACCTCCACGCCTTGTCTTTCCAATGACATAATATTCTCCTTCCTTTAGAACCTCTATATCTTTACCTCTAATTATTCCTATAACGTAGTTTCCTGCTTCCATTAAAACAACAACAATGATGTTTTTGGGAGTAGTCATTTCTTCTAGTGGTTTAAGGTCAAAGTCCTTACCACAAATATAAATGAAATTTTTAATTGGAAATGGAGGAACAACTATCTCTTTTACTTGTTCAAATTTTCCAGGGGAAGTCTCATAATATCCGTAAAAAAGGGCAACACCATTCTCGGGTATTTTTTTAAGTTTTTGAATTTCATTTATCATAGTTAAAATGTTATCTTGAACCATCTTTCTGTTTGTTTTGTCTTTAATGTTGCTGGCGGTCATGTATTCCTGTCTTAGGAAATTTATTACATCAACTAAGCTCTTATCTGGGGGAATATACACAGTTGTAAGAGAAGAATGCCTACCTTTAATTTTTTTAAGTTTTTCAATTATTCTCTTTAGTTTTCTTCTTGCAAGTTCGGGATCCATGTCCATGAGAACAGTCATATTAGTTCACCCTAGAATTTCTTTATCTAAATCACATTGGCATAAGTATAAATTATTAAGAAAACTTTGTGATAAGTTAAACCTGATAAGTTGAACCACGGTAACTGTAATCCACCTTTAATTTGTAAAGTTTACGGTGTAAAATAAGAAACATTTTTTAAGAAGGATGAGATGGACATGGAACTTAAAAAAGAATTTCAAAAATTTGACGGATTCATTTTTGATTGCGATGGAGTAATTTGGAGAGGAGAAACAAAAATAGAGGAAGTAGACAAAGTTATAGAAATTCTCAGAAAGAAAAATAAAAAAATAATATTTCTTACAAACAACTCTACTAAAACAAGGAAAGATTACGTCAGAAAGCTAAATGCCTTCGGAATAAAAACCAATGTAAACGAGGTCATAACTAGTGGTTACGCAACAGGACAATATCTTAAAAGGAAATACGGGATCAACCTCAAAATTCTAATTATAGGTGAAAATGGTCTTAAAGAAGAAATGAGAAACTTTGGATTTACCATTATCTCTGAAGACAATTCCTGGAGTTCTAAAGTAGATGCCGTTGTTGTCGGTCTTGATAGACAATTAACATATGATAAACTGGCAGCAGGGGCGTATGCAATTCTTAATGGTGCGAAATTCATCGCAACAAATGCTGATCCTAATATTCCGACAGAAAAAGGACTGTTGCCCGGTGCAGGGGCTATTGTTTCTTTTCTAGAAACAGCAACCGGCACGAAACCGGAGATAATTGTTGGAAAACCTAATGTTGAAATCATGAATTTTGCTTTAAGGATACTAAACGTTGAGCCTGAAAATGTTTTGGTTATCGGAGATAGAATAGAAACAGACATTTTAGCTGCTAAGAGAGTAGGATGTAAATCTCTTCTTGTCCTCACAGGTGCTACCAACCTAAATGACATCAAAAGGAGTAAGATCAAGCCTAACTTTATTCTTAAATCTTTAGCAGAGATAACTGTTTAATCTTTCATCTACTAACAGTTAAATTTTTAAGAAGGAAACAAATTCTACTAATGGATTTACGTTTGGAGGGATAATGTTCAAAAGGGTGTTAATAACAGCAGCTTTACCCTATGCTAATGGAATACCTCATCTAGGTCATATGAAAAGTACCTATTTGCCTGCTGATGTTCTTGCTCGTTTTTACCGTTTAAAAGGTGTTGAAACTCTCTATATTTGTGCTACAGATGAACATGGTACCCCAATTCAGCTCGCAGCCGAAAAAGCTGGAAAAAACGTAGAAGAATTCGTAAAGAATTACCATGAACTTGACAAGAAAATTTTCAAATCACTAGACATCGAATTCGACGTTTTTTACAGAACACATAGCCCCGAAAATGAAGAGTTAACTCATTTATTTTTGAAATCGCTGAGAGAAAATGGCTACATATACAAAGACTATGTGAAACTGCATTATTGTCCCAACTGTCAACGTTATCTACCAGACCGTTATGTAAAGGGTACATGTCCGAGATGTGGAGCCCAAGATCAGTATAGCGATTATTGTGAGAAGTGTGGTACAACGTTTGAATTTGGAGAAATTTTAGACCCTAAATGCGCATTGTGCGGCTCTACTCCTATTCCTAAAGAAAGTTCTCATTTCATTTTTAAACTTTCAGCGTTTTCAGATTTCCTTAAAAACTGGTTAAAAAACAATAAGGAAATGCAATCCCAAGTTGTGAATTACGTACTTAGATGGATAGAGGAGGGACTAAAAGACTGGGACATCACAAGAGAAAAAGACTACTGGGGATTTGAACTTCCCTATGAAGACTCTAAGGGAAAAAAGGTTTATGTGTGGTTTGATGCTCCAATTGGATATATTGCCTCCACCATGAAATGGTGTAAAGATCACGGCGATAATTGGGAAAGATGGTGGAAGAATCCAGAAACAAAAATTATTCACCATATCGGAAAGGATATCATTTACCACCACTATCTGTTTTGGCCTGCAATGCTTAAGGGTACAAACCTAGGCTTTAACCTTCCTTCAGCTATACCAACTCGAGGATTTCTCACATTAGAAAAAAAGAAGTTTTCAAAGAGTAGAGGATGGTATATTGCGGTTGAAGACTTCCTTAAACATTTCCCTGCAGATTACGCAAGATTTTATTTAATACTTGCTTCTCCTCTGTCTTTAGATGATACCGACTGGAGTTGGAAAGAATTTAAAGATAGAATTAATAACGATCTCGTTGGGATCATTGGAAATTTTATACATCGAGTTTTAACCTTTATTTACAGATATTTTCAAGGTAAAGTTCCAGAACCATCTGAATATAAAGAAGAAGACAAAAGAATCATAGAACTTATCAAGAGAGATATAGAAAAGATAGAAAAACTTATGGGAACATATAGGTTAAAATTAGCCCTTGAAAACATTATAAATTTGGCTAGAGAAGGAAATAAATATTTAAATCTCAAAGAACCTTGGAAAACGGTTAAAAGCAATGTGAATGATGCTAAGACAACATTGTTTGTTGCTGCTCAACTTGTAAAAACTATAGCTATATTGCTAGTTCCCTTTATACCCTCCTCAGCCAAAAAAGTTTTGGAATATCTAAATATAGAAAAATTTAGCTGGAGTTATTTAACTGAAGTTGAAATTCCACCAGGTCATTTAATTAAAAAACCTGAACCAATATTTCAGAAAATTGCGGATGAAAAAATAGAAGAAATATTAGAATCAATGAAAACTGAAAACAAGTAAAATAACACGCTGATAAATAGATTTTTACGTGTCGGAGGTAAGAAAGATGCGTAGATGGCTTGTATGTTCAGCTTGGCCATATATAAACTATGTACCTCATTTAGGAACCATGATAGGTTCAGTATTATCTGCGGACGTTTTTGCAAGATATCTTAGGCTTAGAGGAGATGAAGTAGTGTTTGTCTCTGGTTCTGACGAACATGGTACTCCAATTGAAGTTGAAGCGATAAAAAGAGGGATGTCGCCACGTGAACTCACTGATGAGATGCATCAGAAAGTTAAGAAGATTTTTGATGAATGGGGAATATCTTTTGACAATTATACACGAACAGAAAGTCCTGTTCACAAGGAATTTGTTCAAAACTTTTATAGGAAAGTCTATGAAAATGGCTACATATTTTCAAAAGAAATTGAAATGCTCTACTGCCCTAAATGTCAAAGATTTTTACCGGATAGGTTTGTTGAAGGTGTTTGTCCTTATTGCAATTATGAAAATGCTAGAGGGGACCAATGTGAAAATTGCGGGAGACTTTTAGATCCTATAGAATTAGAATCTCCGCGTTGCGCGATATGTGGTTCTACTCCAGAGATTAAAAAGACTACTCATTGGTTTTTTGACTTATCGAAATTTGAAGAGGAATTAAAGAAATATGTAGAGAGTAATAAGCAATTACCAGAAAATGCTAGAAACTTTAGCTTAAACCTATTAAATGAGGGGTTAAAACCTAGATCACTTACTAGGGACAATGAGTGGGGGATATCAGCACCATTTCCAGGTGCTGAGAAAAAGACGATTTATGTTTGGATGGAAGCTGTTCTAGGGTATATATCTGCAACAATAGAATGGGCAAAAAATGTAGGAAAACCCGATAAGTGGAAAAAATATTGGTTTGATCCTCAGACAAAGAGTGTGTACTTTATAGCCAAAGATAACATACCGTTCCACGTATTAATTTTGCCAGCACTACTCATGGCAAGTGAAGAAAAATATATTTTGCCTTGGAACGTTGCTTCCACAGAATTCTTACTCTTTTGTGGAAAACCGTTTTCTAAGAGTAGAAGATGGGGAGTCTGGGCTGATGAAGCGTTAGAAAAATTTCCAGTTGATTATTGGAGATATTATCTGATATCTATAAGACCGGAGACAAAAGATTCAAGCTTTACTTGGGACGATTTCCAAGCGAGAATCAATAACGAATTAGTTGATATCTTAGGTAACTTTGTGCATAGAACCCTTGTATTTATCTATAAACAGTTTGATGGAAAAGTTCCTGAAAGACATGAACTTGACGAGCTTGACAAAGAACTTATAGCAAGTATTCAGAGAACTCCAGATACCGTTGCTGAACTTTTAGAGAAGTTTAAATTTAAGGATGCACTTAGTGAAGCTATGAATTTAGCAAGGAAAGGAAACAAGTACCTCAACGATAAAGCCCCGTGGCACAAAATGAAAAGCGAAAAAGAAATTGCTGAAACCACACTAAACTTATGCTGTCAATTAACTCGTTGCTTAGCCATATTAATGGAACCATTTATACCCTTTAGCTCTGAGAAAATCTGGGAAATGTTAAACCTTGACGGTTCAGTACACGATAAGGAGAATTGGACTACAGCAAAAGAACTACTAATTCCTTCGGGACATTTAATTAAGAAACCAAGTCCGCTCTTCAAAAAAATCTCTATTAATGAAAAATGGACTTGAAAATCTTATAGTATGCTTAAACCATAAACTGCTTCCATTTTTCTATTTCATTTCTTACTTCTCTTCTCACATCCTCTATCGCTATTTTTCTAATTTTTACCGGAGACCCATCTACCTCAACTATTATTTCTGGACGAGAGACCGAAAGGGCTACATTGGCAACCTCAGCCTTAAGAAGAAGTCGCCAACGTCCTCCACTTTTCATAGTCCTAGGCTTAGAATAGAATGTTATGGGAACTTTTGTTCTATACTTAGCTTTTTCAAGTTCTTTTATTAAGCTCAAGCTTCTCTCAGACAATTCGAGTCCTAATGAATTACATAATTTTATGAAATCGGGCAACCTCATAAATCATCCAACTCCCCCAGCTACTATTACGAATTCGAATTTGATAAGGCAAGCGTATTTAAACTTTATGTTAAAACTTATATTTTTCTTTTCATCTCCTCTATTTTCATTCGAGTTTTTGGTATCTTTATAATTTGATCGGCGAGTTCACAAATTAATATAGCTACCTCAGAATTTAATATTTTGTTTTCAAACTTTGATTCCTCGCCAACGCTTTCTATAAGCTTCTTAGCTTTTTGATAAAATAATTGTAAGAATCTTTTCTCGGTTTTTGCCGTCCCCCAATTAAAAGCCTCTAGAGAAAATTGCGCAGACAGAATGCTATCTTTCCAACTTTTATTAGCATTTTCTAGTAAGTTAATAAGTGTTTTAATTCTCTCTTCAACAATTTTCTCAACAGATTTGAGTTCTTTTTCACTAAGTTTAATTTGTCCATCTTTAATTTTTTTAAGAAGCCCCATATATGGGTCTTTTGTAAACATTTCTTGAATTAGACTTCTAATTTCCAATGATAATTTTTTAACTATTTTTTCTCTCCATTTTTCAGGTATTTCGCATTGATGTATAATTTTAATTGTTTCGAGAAGTAGATTTGGAATTAAAGTGTCATGAGAGGGAGAGAATTTTTCAATTAGCCTTTCTGTGGATGATATTATTCTCCATTTATCAACCTCTTTTTCTAATGGTATCTGTTCGTATTCTAAGTGTTGTAAGATAGTAATTTCGTTCAGGAAGTTTTGAACCTCTTGAAATAGTGATTTAAGACGTTTGTCGCCATTTTTATTCAATTCAAGGAAAGATTTTAAATTTTCAGTCAAATTTATATCTAAATTTGCATGGTAGTTTGCTATTATTTGTTTTAATATTTGTAAGAAGATTTTTTGAAGTTCTATTATTATTTTTAGTTCTTCCCTTAATTTTTGAATATCATTTTTTAGATCGTTTACAGAAGCTTCCTCGTTGTTACTCTTCACCCGCAGTTCCTCCAATGTCAAATAAATCTTTTATCTCATTCAAAGCTTCAACTAACGTCTCCTTCGAAACGCCTTTGCTTTTTAAGAACCATCTCTCCTTAATTTTGCTGCCACTATGAAGATTTATCAGTTTTTCGGCTTCGCTTACAAGATCTCGGATTTCCTCTAGCTTGGGAAGTCCTAACAGTATTAGAAGATCCATTGGTACTTCCCATGAATCATATTGAATAAATGTTGGAGTAACTGCTGCACCTTCCGCTATATACTCATTTAATGCTGTCTTTATTGGTCTATCCAAATGTACATCAACGATATGTCGAGGCCCGCTTAGGAGATATAATACGCTTGATGCTTGAGGATGTTCTTGAATATCTACAAGACTGTAATACTTAATAGCCACATGAACTACCTCTTGGAGAAACATCGCAAGTCCCTCCATATCTATGTTGCCTTGTTCATCCATAGTTGTTTGGTAAGGTATTTCGGTGAAAATAGCTGGAATAGAAATAGTATCCAGTTTATTAGCTATGTCGGCCATATCTGTGACAGGAAAAATATTCTTTCCAGGCATAAACGTGGAAAGCTGTAACAATTTAACAAGTGTTTGTATGATCAATGGATTAACAATATCTACAAAAGTTTGTTCCAGTACTTTTGCGCTAAATGGAAGTTCAGAACCTAAAACAATCGAATTTAATTGTGTTACATCTGTGATATCTACTCCAAGACGACTACCAAGAATATCCATTATCATTGATCTTTCATGTTGTAATCGTCTTCTTAGCATAGTTCTATTAGACAAAAGTATGGCAAGATCGGCGGATTCTCCCTTTTCAGGTTCTTGAAGAAGCCTGTGAAGAAGCCATATAGTGTTAAGAGCTTCACTTGTTTGATCCTCAAATGGGAGTACTCCCATTACATATATGTACACACGGCCACTTCTACCGAAAGTTTCTCTAATTTTTCGAATTAAGGCCGGGGTTGCGCCACAACCAGTGCCACCGCCCGTTGATGTTAAAATAATGAAGGTACTAGCAACATCGCCACCAAGGTTTCTTATTTGCTCCGCTATTGCATCCCACCATATTTCAATAAGGTTGTATGCTTCCATAAATCGTCCGCCAACACCCATTGGAGTATCTCCGAACATTAACATGTTTTCTGGAGGTACTTTGTATTTTTCTTTCGTTTTTACAAGGTCATAACGATTTGTGTTTAAAATTAGATATCCTGTGACTCTTTCCAGTTTTCCTTCTTCTCTTTCTTTATTGATGTATTCTCCGACTAAATTTCCTCCGCATTCCCCTAAGCCTATTAAAAATACATTTGATGTGTAAGTTTGAGTTTCACTTTCTCTTTCCAAATTCAATCACCTAATAATGTTTGAGCTGCAAGAATTAGATATGTTTGAACATCTTTCCTTTTATAGATTCTTTTTATCTTTTCTTTGACATCTTTCAGTTTTCTTTCCTTAATCTCTTCGTTGTCCATCGGACTAATGCCCGTTAAAAATATTTTTATTGATTTATGCCAGATAGAGATTTGTTTTTCTTTTTCTAACCATTCTTGTTCGAGTTTCTCTTTTTCTTCTATTAATTTTAATATTTTTGGTGTTTGCTCTTTTGATATTTCTTCTTTAAGTTCAAATAATTTGGATAGGGGAAAAATGGTTTTGTCAAATTCTTTACGATTTTTATCCCAAATTTTCATTATTGAATCGTGATATGGAATTTTCTTTAATTCTTCTTCAAAAATCATGTCGCGACGTTTTTCGATTTCTTCAAGGTAACTTCTAGCTATTTCCCATAGTTTATGTGTGTGTTCTATCATTTTTGTAATAGTTTCGATTTCTAGAGAATCGAGCAGTTCTGATTGTTTTTTAAGGGTAGGTATAACTTCGTAGAAGTCTTCTTCAACTTGGACCCACTTAGACACATAGTTTATAGTTTTCTCTAAGGCTTCGACGGTTAAATTAAGCCATTTGGCGAAGGTTTGTCTCAGTGCTGAACTAGTTATTACATCATTAACCGTTTTTCCTAATTCTCCAATTTCCTGTATATCAAGTTCCTTCTTTGATGAAAATTTTGCTAATACCTCTTCCAGTTTTATTATAAATTCTTCTACTTCAATATTGTACATCTTTAATTTGTTTAAGAGGTTAATGTAATCTCTTGCTTCGTTTTCAATAAATTCTCGTAATTTCCCTAGAATTTCTTCTTGAAATATTTTATTTACTTCGTATATTGCCCTAGAGATTTCCCATTGCTCTATAATTATTCCATTGAGTTTTTCTACCGCATCACTTACATCAGGTGGATTTCTCGTTTTTATGAAAGCCATCCTGGTTTTCAGTATTAAGTTTGATTTTAATGCTGCGAATTTTTCTTTTATCATACCATTAATTTCTTTTATAGCTAAATTGAAGGCTTCCTTTACCTCATAGACAGTATTTACCTTTCTCAAATTGATAATACTATTATCTATTTCTTTGATTACTTGGTCGAAAATCTCACGATACGGTGATGGAATACGTTCAACTTCATTTTTGATTTTTAAAAGAAAGTTTTCAAGTGTTTCTTTTACAAGTTTATCTCTCTGTTTTATTTTTTCTCCCAGTTCTGGTAAAATCTCGGTAAGTTCAATGTATGTTTTGTTTTTTACATCTACGTGAATTGGTGCACGTATTGAAGGAGAAACGTCAACAACAAGATCTTCTATAACCTTTACAACTTCCATATATTCTTTTTTAATAGTTTCAAGAGCTGCTTTAAGTCTCTGTTCCTCATCAGTTTTCAAGTCATTAATCTTATTTAATATCTCTACTATTTCTCCGATTTTATTTGCTGCTCTAATTTCATTTCTCATCTGAGTAAGGATTTTAAAAAGCTCAGGATTTTCCCAAGAAGTATCCTTTAAAAGAGTATTCCCCCTCTCAAGTTCTTCGATAGCCTTGACAACTTCTTCCTTTAGTAGATTTTTTACTTTTGTTTTCCATCTTTTTAATTCTTGAAGATTTTGCAAAAGTTCTTCTATAGTTTGACCCTTTAACACAGGAGCTTCTACATCTCTTAAAAACTCACTCACAACTTCTAAGATTCTACCTCTTTCACTTAAAAATTCTCTTTTAATAGAATCCTTGATTCCTTCCAATAACCTCACATATTCTGTTTCAAGACTTAAGGCACTATCCACGTCTTTAATATTTTCAATTTGAGATAAAAGAACATTTATTTTTCTGGTGATTTCTGGAGAAAGTTTTACCCCTTCTTCAACAATTACCTCCGTTTTAGAAGAAAGTTCCATTAGTTTGCTTCTTAAATCACTTTTTAACCCATTGATTGCCGCCTTTTCCATTTTATTAAGATATTCTTCCTCCTCCTTGAGATCTTTAAGATGTATTAGTAACGAATTTAAAGGTTCGTCTATCGTCGGAGCCTCTTTTAATGTAAGAGATAATTTTGAGGAATCTATTTCTACGTATTTCTTAAATACTTCCATTTTTGATTTATTTCTACGCATTAAAACAATTATTTTGTTGAGAAGTCTCCTTTTAACATCATCTTCAAAAAGTTTTACAGTTTCCACGTCCTTAGCGAGAGTTCTCAATAAATTGATAGAAATACTTCCCATGGTTGTTTCGGAAAGATTCGTGTGAATGATTGGAAAAGGTGGGACCACGATATCTTCAACTAGTCGTATATCTTCTCTTAATTGTAAAATTTGATTTTTAAAAGAAGTTATCAGGGTTGAAAGACTTGTATTCATATCGTTTCTTAATGATTCGTAGCTTCTCTTAACTTTACTTATTAAACTGTCTACTGTAGATACGTCAATTTTCCAAAACTGCTCAAGAAAAATTTTTGTTTCTTTTATTTCTTCAATAAAACTATCTTTCTCTACGGAGATCGGTACTCCTAGTTTTTCTGATATTTGTTGAATAATAAAAACCGATTCGGTTATTTCAGCTTCTAAGTTATTTACCCATTTTAAGACGTCGTTTTTGATTTGTGCAACAGCTTTTCGAAGAGTTGAAAGAATATTTTTAACATGTGTTGTTTTTACTGTAATGTCGCCAAGAGATGTTTGTTCCGGTAATTTTTGGACAATTACTAGTAACGTCCTGTCACAAATGTTAGAATGTTTAGAAGCAAACTCTCTTACAATACTTGATTGCGATAAAAGTAGTCTTTCACTAGCTTCTAAAAGTTCATTAGCCATTTTTTTAGCTTTTTCAATCTCTTTTTCGAGACGTTCCTTAAGCTCTCTTTTCTTTTTGAAATTAAATCTAGAAGTAGAAGCAAACTCTCTTTCTATCTCATTTATTTTATTAACCCAGTCATTAAATTCCTCAAATTTATCACGAATCTCCCGAGGATCAGGTAATTGTTGAATTAACTCATTAGAAAGAAATATAATTTCTCTAAACGTTTCAAGCATTAATTTTCACATCCACTAACTTCACATATTTACCTTATAAGTTAACCGACAACAGCAATATAAAAATAATTTTTTATGATAAAATCAAATAATGCTAATAGAGAAGAAAATTCATGCAGATTTAGATTTTTTCGGTATTTTTTCTCTTATACCACCAGTAAATGAAGAATAGAAGAAATATAAATAGGAAAAAGCTTGAAATAGCTAGATAGGGAGCATAAGGCCCATATCCGAAAACTATTGGAAAAGGACCTATAAAGAAAAAGAAAACACCGCTTGTCTCGGGTATAGCTGCTAGAGAAGCTAGAATCACAAAGAAAATGCCAAGGAATATCATAGTAAATCCTATTAACATAAATTTAAGCATCCAGTTTATATCAAAAACTTCTTTTACATGGTATTGCTCCATTTCTTCCAAAACAGGTTTCAAACAATCTTTACAGAGTTCATAATAAACATTAAAACAACGTTGACAAACTCTCCTTCCACATTCTTGACAAACATATTTGGCTGGCCTCTTTCCGCAAAGTTCACAAAGTATAGACAAAATACTCATCCTCCTGTAATAAAGGGGATTAAAGTTATAGTAAGAAGTATTAGCGTAATTATTAGTGCAATGACTACCAACCACTTCGCTATATCAATATCTGTTCCAAAGATCACGGGAAAAGGGCCAATAAATATTATCCCGCCGGCTTTTGTCTCGGTTTTACCTTTAATTGATTTAAAGAGGAACATGAACATTGTAACAAAAATAATTATGATTCCGAGAAAGATGAGAAAATATCCTATTATAAACAGAATGTTACTAGATATCATTGTAAAGTACCTCTGTTACTAATATTTCACATTAAATCCGTTATATAAGGATAATATTAAGTTAATTAAAAAGTTTCTTTTCTATTGTAATATTTTACACTTCTTCCTGGCTTCTGTGGTCTTTATTTCTCTCTAAATACGCCTGTAACTTTACTTCAAAGGAAAGTACTCTGAGTAGGAATATAAATGCTATTAGTAAAAAGAAGTATTGAATAATTAGTAAGGAAGGGCTACCTAAAGTTATAGTTGTTTTAGATTTCCAAGCGTAATATATTAGGTAATTATTTAAGGCAGCTGAGATATTTGCTGCTGTTAGAAGACCAGCAAGGATAAGTTTTCCTTCTTTAGGAGTTAAAGAAACCAGTGTGGTGTAAATCATTAGTACAAATAAACCACTTACTATTAGTCCCGTTAGTTTGCCGAATTTATACATCAAATAAATGGCTAGAAGATTTAATTCGCTCATCCAAGGGAGTTGAAGACAAAGCAAGGTCATATAAATATCTAGGAAGATCCCGAAAAATAGGAGTGGAATCAGTGGCAAGGTATTTTTCCAATTCTCGGAGGACAAAAGCCTTTTACGTATATTTACGAATATGCTAATACTTGACCCTTCCCTTGGAATTTTAACAACCTCCTATACTTTAGAGAAGAATCTAGATATTAATGTTTATTTACTAATTTATCGTCTGTCCTTAAAAGTAAAATGAATATGGACCCGTGTTTTTAGGTTATTACTGACATAACTTTTGGATCTCATCTAGTAAAACTTAGATATTTTAAATTTATAAAAGCAATTTTCCAAAGGTGAGACAATTTACAAAGTATGTCGAGAAAACTCCTTACTTAGCGATATGCATATGTCAATAAATGCAAAACCCTTATTAAATATTAAATTATGTGATTTTAGAATATGTTTACGAGGGGCTCTTATGAATCCTCTGGGTGATCTGCTTTCAAATCTTCAGTCCGCCGTAAAAAATGTTTTAGAGAATCGGAATATAAAGGCAGAGGTAAGAATTTTAAAGACCCCCTCACCTGAGCTTGGGGACTTCTCCTTTCCAACTTTCATGATCGCAAAAGAACTTAGGAAGGATCCTTCTTTACTTGCAAAATCAATAGCTGATGAACTGAAAAATTTAGAGCTACCTCTTATAGAAGATATTAAGATTGTTGGAGGTTATGTTAACTTTTTCCTCAATAGAAAAATTGCAGCTGAAAAAATATTGAAAACCGTTTTAGCAGATCCAGAAAATTATGGTAAAAGTAATTATTTAAAAAAGTTAAAAATCATGGTTGAACATACTTCAGTAAACCCTATAGCTCCAATACACATTGGAAATCTTAGAAATTCGTGTATAGGGGATGTATTTGCTAACGTGTTAGAAATGGCTGGTGGAATTGTTAAAAGACATTTTTATGTTGATGATGTGGGTAGACAGTCGGTGATGACAGCAATAGGTTACAGTCTTCTAAAAAATAGGGGTATAAAACCTGATATGAAACCTGACTTATGGATGGGAATCATATATGCTTTAATGAATGCTTTCTTAACTGTTCAAGAATTAAAAGAGAAACTGTGGAAGATAGTTCCCGAGACAATGAAATATTCTGAAAACAAGTATTATATTTCTGAAAAAGAATTAAATTTCATATTAAAATATGAAAATGCCAGTGAAGAATTTAAAGAATTAAAAAAAGAGATCGTTGAGTGGAATAATGTACTAAAAAGTCTTAAGGAAAGATTTCCTAAATTAACGGAGCAATTACTGGAAGAAACTTCCAAAATAAGAGATTTAAAGGGTTACTGTGACGAAATGACCAAGAAATATGAAAAAGCTGACCCTGAAATTAAAGATCTTGTTAGAGAAATGTGCAACATTACTTTAAATGGTATAAAAGAGACTTTAAATCGCTTTGGTATTCATTTTGACTCTTTTGACTGGGAATCAGATCTTGTGTGGTCCGGTAAGGTTGAGAAAGTTTTGAAAGCATTAGAAAGTTCAGGTTACGTATATAGAGAAAGTGAAAGTAGTAATGTCAAAATCTTAGACTTAGAACGCTACATTTCTGAGCATAATTTAAAAGAGAAATTAGGTATAAGCGAGGATTTTGAGATACCACCTCTCGTTCTTACAAGATCTGATGGAACTACTCTCTATCCTACGAGAGATATAGCATATGCAGTTTGGAAGTTTGAAGATGCACGGTTTGATCGTGTCTATAATGTTATAGGAGCTGAACAAACCTTACCACAACTTCAAATAAACATTGCTTTAAGAATTATGGGATATGATAAATGGGCTGACAATTTTATTCACTTTAAATACGAATTAGTGCAACTTGTAGGCAGAAAAATGAGTGGAAGAAGAGCACAATATGTAACAGCAGATGAAGTATTAGAAGAAGCTATTAAAAACGTAAAAGAAATACTAAAGAAGTCCCCGTATAGTGAAGAGGAGAAAGAGAAGATAGCAGAGGAAGTTGGCGTAGGGGCAATAAAATATGCTCTTCTTAACGTGACCCCTCTAAAACCTGTAATTTTTGACATGAAAAAGATTCTTGACATGAAAGAAAATAGTGGCCCATTCATTCAATACAATTATGCAAGGGCTTGTAGCATATTAAGAAAAGTTAAAAATATAGAAATTAATCCAGATAGCATAAATTATGATTTTTTGACCGGCGAAGCTGAATGGGAATTAATAAAAAGTATAGGGGAGTTCCCAATTAAAATTATTAATATTGTTGATGAAATGCGGCTTGAAATTTTGACAAATTACATGAATAATTTAGCAATTCTTTTCAGTAAATTTTATGAAAAAAGGCCAGTTTTGAAAGTTGAGAATGAAGAATTAAGAAAAGCAAGGTTGGCCCTCGTTAAGGCGTTTCAAATAACTTTGAGAAATGCTTTGATTACTGCTGGTATAAAGCCGCTAGAAAAAATGTAAAAATATTTAACTTTTTGATTTTAACTTAGATATTTGTCTAGACAACTCAATAATAGCATTGGCAGCTTCTATAGCTGTTATTTTTCTCTCACGGAGATTTCTTATGATTCTTCTCACGTTTTTATCTAGTTGCCAATCTCCAAATACAACATCTATAATTCTTTCGAAATCCTTAAAGTTTTTTAAATTTCCATCCCATCTACCACTAACTTCCTTATATTTAGAGAGAAAGTGGTCTCTAAGGAGTTTAAGTCTACTTTCAATTAAATCAGCATCTACATCTTTATGAGCCATTACAGTAAAAATAATTTCGTCAGCTTCAAGATAATAAACTTTTACTTTCTTAGTAATTAAGGTTTGAAGTTCCCCAATACCTAAATCTTTGGTGAACGTGAAGGCAGCTGATACGAATCCTGAGAACAGATCTTCATTAAAGTCTACTTTAGTGAATGATCTTCTAATGAGGCATTCTCCATTCCGATGAATAACAAGGACTTGAAATATGCCATCTAATGATCGAATATATGATATACTTACTTTTCTTTTTTCTTCTTTAACATGTAGTTCTTTCTTCCTTTTTTCCCTTAGTATGCTATCTTCGATGTCAAGTGATTTCATTCAAATTCCCGCGCATAGTTGTTATATTTGATATATCTATTGGTGGTAATAAATATTATTACAAAACAAAAATTTATGATAACAAAACAAAATTGTAAAATAATTGGACATAAATATCTTTTTAATAAAAATGCATTTCCTTTATGTTTTTAATCTAAAAAGAGGAAATGATAATATGGATAGGCAACTTTAATTTGTAAGCGTATTTAACTTGGTAAAAGTAGTGTAGACCAAGGACTTGACAATAAATCGATAGTTTTGCTATGCATAAAATTCTCTTTCCTCATCTTCTGGCTGTACAAGTCCAAGAAGCATTTCATCAACATATATTTCAGCATTTGCCAGCAATGCTAGAAGAATAGCTGAAGAAGGTACCATAGTAATTATTTTTTCGTCTCCATCTACTGTTAGAGTAGCGGTTGCATAAAATCTATCATTATTGTCTATTCGATCTATTACAACTTTTCTAACAATTTTCTTTAAATACTCTCTTAAAAGTGGTATTTCTGCTAGAATTTCTCCAAAATTTTTTCTTTCATCGTCAACGATTCTTTTGCCATATATGATATTTCCGATGGCAATTATTGTGTTAATAGGAATTGAAAACATTGGAAAAATACGGCCGTCTTCAAGTTGCAGAGTTAATGCGGGAGGAAGAGAAGGATACGCAGGTAACCGTATTTCAACTTTAACAACTTTAATTTCAGCCAAATACTTTACACCTCTTGCGTTAGTAAATATTAAATATGTTCTTTTAAACTTTTATAATACAAATTTTATGTAAATTTAAACTAGGAACTCATGTTCTGTTTTTAGAGTTTTTCCATCAACAATAAGAGTTCTTACTATTTTTCCTTTCCGCTTTGCTTTAAGCCTCACTTCTTTAGAAGGCATGGATTTCCAGTTTTCTGGCAAAATTATATCCGTGATAACGAATTCGTTTTTTAAATTGAGGTTTTTAAACGGAATATCAATTTTATCTTGGAAGTCTGGTAGAGCTTCTTTAACAAAAACATCTAAAATTTCTTCGTTACTCTGTAGATATGCTTTGCAAAAATCGGGTTTAAGCTCAATTATCTGCTCAGTTAATTTTGGAATACTCTTTTTGGTTTGGAGTCTGGGAATTGTGCCTTTTAAAGGCTTAATTGAAATCAAAAGGTAACATTTTTCACCCAGTAATGAGTATAGATCTTTTATGTTCTCTGCAAGAAGCTCCATTTGTATCGTAGCTTTATATAGGTTCTTACTTTTCTTCATCGAAAGTGATGAAATAATTTCTGATAATTGAGATGTTAAATCTTGGTGAGAAACTATGTTTCCCGTTACTTTAAATTTATCACCATCTGGTAGAAAATATGCTAGAAAAGCTCCGGTGAAATTTTCATACAAGAAACTGGAGTTTATAGTAGTCCTGTTTCTCTGAAATACTAGTTTTAAGGTAGGTCCTGGAAATGTTCCTCTCCCATACCTGTTAAAGATTAAATGTACATACTCGTTAATATTATTTTGAATTACGCGTGTAATAAAATGTTTGTAATTCTCAAGAGGCATCGAGTTACCCCCAGCACTACGCGGGTGCTATGCATATAAATTGTTGATATTAATATTACCGTCTGAAAAGTTGAGATGGTCTTATCAATCCTTCTTCCTCTTCTTCATCTCTCTTTTTTCTTTCTCCTCTTTTAGATGTTTGTTTTGAAGTCGTTGCTGTCCTAACCGGTGCGGCTACTGGGGCTGTTTCTTTTGATTCAAGGCTTAACTGGGGTGAAGAACTTCTAATAGCATTTAATCCTAAAATGAGCTCCATGACTTTAATATTTGCAAATTGACGAACCTCTTCCATGAGGCGGTTAAGTGTATCTTTTTTAGCTATTTCATCTATGCTTTGAGTGAGTTTCTTATTCATATCTATTGTTGCTTTTGTAATTTCTTCCGACGATTCAAGGAGTTTTTCAGAAGTTTCTCTGAGTTCCTTGGTTGCTTCACGAACCGCTCCTATTACAGCATCTCCTACAGTTTTTCCGATCTCTGCTGCTACATTTGATAAAGTATTTTCTAGTTCCTTAACCCTACTTGATAATCTTGTTATAGCAATTTTTAATGCCTCTATGCTAGCCTTAATTTCTTCTATAGATGAACTACCCGTTTCACTAATCGTTTTTTCTTTGGAAGCTTCTTGTCCCATTAAATTCACCTACATTTTGGAATATGATATTATGAAAAGTTCCATGATATACTGGGTATTTTAGGTATTTAATGTTATTTCAATTATTACTACTAATGATGGTAAGATAAAGATTAGGATTGAGGTTGTTCTTCACGTTCTGGCTCGGATTTTAATTGGCTCTTTGGGATAGAAACTTCATTCATTATTCTTTCAGCTACTAATATGGGTTTATTTGCTCTAATTGCAAAGGATATTGTATCGCTTGGTCTTCCTTTGAATTCTACGTCTTCTCCTTTGATATTTAGTATCATTTTTGCCAGAAATCTTTTTTCTTTTAGATCGTATATCATTGCTTGTTTTACTTCCCCTTCATACCTGGAAAGAATATTGTATGCGAGCGTCCATATATCAGTTGGTTCCTCTTCTCTGCCCTCGATAAACGCTTTAATGGAATTTGCGACTTCTCTGCCAACAACAACAGGAAGAATTCTTTCTTGATTATCTTCCAAAAGTAGTGCGGGTACTGGGCCAAAGGGCGTTACTAAGCTTACAACTTCAAATATTTTTACTTCAACATATTTTTCAGACAAACTAACCAACTCTTGTAGTGTTGAGTTATGTATAAATTATCATCGTAAAAAGGTTTAGGTTGAAAGAAAACATTTTAACTAAAATCCTAGGAAAATAAAAATATTGACTTATATTCTTGGAGGAACACTTATTGGGCGTAGAAAAAGTTGTTATTACTGCTTTTGGTGGTGTAGAAGAGATTGGTGGTAACAAAATTTTAATCGATGATAAAGGTTATGACGTAAGAGTTTTCTTGGATTTTGGTAAAAGTTTTGAAATATCGCGGCGATACTATGAATTTCCTTTTACAAGACCTTCTTCAATAGAGGAACTTATTTCTGTGGGATCTATACCCGACATTGCTAATCTTTACACCATCGCATGCGATATTACTACAGCTTCACGTGAAAAAAGAAAAAAGTGGAAGAACGAAGATTATTCTGAAGAAGAACCTGAACCACCTGTGGATGCCGTCTTTATTTCGCATTCTCATTTAGACCATTATGGTCACATAAGTTTACTTAATAGAAAAATTCCAATATATCTTGGTGAATGTGCAGAAAAAATTGTTAAAGCACGTATGGAAACTTCGACTTTGAATTTAGAAACAAACTACTTCCATCTTAGTTTTAAAACATTTCGTTCGGGTGATAAAATAAAAATTCACAGCCTTGAAATAGAACCAGTGCATGTGGATCATAGCGTTCCGGGAGCTTACGGATTCTTAATACACAGCAGCGGGGGAACTATAGTTTATACTGGCGACTTTAGAATGCATGGTCATGCCAGTCATTTAACTCAAGAATTTAAAGATAAAATATTAGATGAGGGGTCACCCGAAATATTGATTTGCGAAGGAACTCATGTTGACAAATCGACAGTTTCTAATGAAAATGAGGTTAGAGAAAAGGTTTCTAGAATCGTGGAAGCATATGAAGATTTAATAATTGCAGATTTTAATATGACAGACTTTGATCGTTTTAGAACATTTCTGAGAGTAGCGAGAGAAAGTAAGAGAAATATTGTATTAAGTACGAGACACTATTTTGTTTTGTCAGCTATGAATAATTGTAAAGGACTAGAGACACCATGTTTGGAAAAAAGCGAAGACATTTTAGTTTTTGACCCTCAAAAGAAACGTTACAGCAATTGGGAAAAGAAAATATTAGAAAATTTGCGGCAGAGAGGAAGAGTGATAAGCTATGACGAGATAAGAATGAAAGGGGAAAAGTTCATTTTCTGCACTTCTGTAGACTCCATTACCCAAGTAAAGCAATTAAGACCTCCCGAAGGTAGTTTATATATATTAAGTACAAGTGAGCCTTTTAATGAAGAAAAAGAATTAAGCTTCGAAAAACTTTTAAATTGGCTGGAATTTTACGGGTTGTCCATGATACATGTACACTCATCAGGACATGCAGGTCCTTTAGAGATAAGAAAATTCTTAAAAGATATATGCCCAAAAAGAATAATTCCGATTCATACTGAAAAACCTATGCAATTTAAGAGATATTATCGAAAATATGCTAAAGACATTGTAGTTTTAGCTCGAGGATCCTTGTATAGCATTTAATATCGAAAAATACAAGAAAGTATATTTAATTAACTAACCTTTATTAGATCGATTATTTATTGTAGTAGTTATAATTATGAATTGTTTGACTGGGTTTGGTGAGTTAAATTGAAGCTAAGACTTCTGGAGAAAGGAATTGTTCTGTTATTGCGTGCAAAACGTCGGTTTTTAATTTTCACTTTAATTTATCTCGTAGTTTTTTCCTTAACTCTTAATTCTTTAAATTTTGTAGATGCTTTTCAAACTAATGAACTATTAGATGTTAAGGGCATAGTACTGAAACCTAAAACCGAACTTACTGTTGAGGAAGTTTCGGATCTTGTAAGAACTTTAAACGAAAAGCAGGGAGTAAGTAGAGCCGTAGTTATATGGTATGTTAAATTAGATGCTCTTGGGGCAAAAATGTTTGCAATATCTCCTGATAAGATTTGGTGTTTAAGAGAAGTTAACCCAAGCACGATTGAAAAGGGGCGATACATAGCGGGAAGAGGAGAGGCAATCATAAGTGATGAAAATCAACTTAGACTAAGAACTGGAGATACTATAAGTCTAGGTTTAGGTAGCAAAATCGAAATCGGAGAAGTAGAATTTAACATAGTAGGATTTTACGATAGAGATGTGCTTCCTTATGATGAAGAAGAGTGGATTATTGGTTGGGAGGAAGACGTAGATACGCTAGCATCTCAGAAAAACTTAGAAAAGTACGTGTATTCAATAGTTGTTTTAGTTAAAGGATTTTTCTGGGATGCATGGAAAAAAGTCGAGGAATTTGGTTCTGAATTTGCAGAAAGATACAGCGAAGATTTCAAACCACCAGAATATCGAACTTATGGCCAGAATGCAGCAAAATTCCAACCTAGAGTTCTCATGTTGATTTATGCAATAATTGGTAGCATTATAGTTGGTGTACTTTTTGCATTTCTTAATGTAAGGTGGAGAAAAAGATCTTTAGCAATTCTAAGAGCAATTGGTTGGAGTGGTAGTGATCTTGGAACTTTAGTAATAGCTGAGAATCTAGGATCTCTCATACTGGGGTTTGTCGTTGCTTTACTCATCTTAATATCGTACAGAAAATTAATAGGGTTTGTGTTCATACCGTTAGGGCCTCTGACAATTATTTTGTCCCTAGTTGTTGTATTAATTTCACAAATCCCAGGGATGAAAATTGCGTTTTCAGGTGTTCTAAAAGTAAAGCCCATTGAAGCTTTAAGAAGAGTTGAAAGGTAGGTGATAATGAATGGCTATATTGGAAGCTCGAAATATAGTTAAAACTTACAAAAGGAACGATGAGATTATAACGGTTTTAGATAAGGTTAATTTTTCAATTGATGAAGGTGACTTTGTATTTATTGTTGGTCCGCGTGGACAAGGAAAAACAACCTTAGTCAATGTTCTAAGCGGTTTAGACAAGCCTGATAGTGGTCTTATAATATTTGAAAACGATACTCTCACCGACAAGGATGAGGAATACTTAGCGAAAATTAGAAGAGAAAAAATGGGACTTATTTTTCAGGATGTAAATCTTATTCCATCACTTACGGCGGTTGAAAATGTAGAAGCTCCTTTGTATCCGTCAGAATTTTCAGATAAAGAAATTCGTGAAAAAAGCTTGCAATTGCTCGAAAAACTAGGCATGAAATACCGTGCTGAACATTTTCCAACAGAGTTAAGCGATGGTGAACGGCGTGCAGTTGCAATAGCTAGAGCTTTAATAAACGATCCTAAGATGGTTTTTGCAGATGAACCAACCGCTGGTTTAGATGAGGAATGGGAGAAAAAGGTAGTAGAGCTTTTAAGGAAATACAACTCTGAAAAAAGGGCTGCAATAATTTTCATAACAGCTAAAAACGAATTAGTAAAGAAGTTTAGTAAGAGCGGAGACAAGATATTCGAAATAAAGAATGGAAAACTAGTAAGACGTAGTGGCTAGTTTTATTAATTTCCACTTAATTTTTAACTCGCTTCTAACACTAAAATAATCGAAATCTGTATCATATGATTTAATTTGTGAAATGTTATGGTTCTTTAATGCTCTTTGTTTTGTAAGAAATGTTTAGAAGAAGACGGATTTTTGGATAATTGAAAAGCGTCATTATCCTAACTATTCTCGACAATATTCTTGCTTCAAAAAATTATTAAATTATTGTGGCTAACCATTTCGACAAGCATAAATTATTTTAATGCGTATTACGTTGATTTCAAGTGTTTCTATAAATAAGATCTATTTGATATCTACGGATACAAAGTGGTGAAGTTAATGAAAATAAGGAAACACCTAAGATGTATGCTTAGCTTGTTATTGCTTTTTCTGGTGACTTCCACGCTTATCACTCCGTTTTTTGCATACCATTATTCCTCAAAAGTTCCAATTTCCTATGAAAATGAGAATTCTAAAATTTCTCCTAAACTTCTTAAGATTTTAGAAGAAAGTTCTAATATTGAAAAGGAAATACAAGTTATAATATTATTCAAAGATTATGCCCATTTAAGTATGAGACAAGAATATTTTAGCAACATTAACATAAAAAGCCTAAAAGAAGTTGATGTGTTTAATATAATTCCAGCTGCACTTTACTATGTGCAAATTAGTGAAGTGAAAAAGTTAGCATCTCTTCAAATTATAGAAACTATTTATCTCAACGAAAAATTTCAAGCCATACCTGATATAGAAACTCACTTCAACCTCATGAAAAGTTACGATTTACCTAATGAAACTGTTCCAAAATTCATAAGTGCTGACAAGTTATGGCCTAACTTTAATGGAAGCGGTATTAAGATCGCTATACTCGACACAGGAGTTAGTGAAGCACATCCAGATTTAAAAGGAAAAATTCTTTGGAAAAAATCTTTCGTACTAGAAAAATATGGTTTTGATTTTGATGAGAACTCTACCGATTTTAATGGTCATGGAACACACGTGGCCGGAATAGCAGCAGGAACAGGTGCAGCCTCAAATGGAATGTATAGTGGTGTAGCTCCTGGAGCGCAAATTGTCAACATAAAATGTCTTAACATGTTTGGTCAGGGAACAACAGCAGCGATTTTAAAAGCGATTGAATGGGCAGTTGCCATGGATGTTGATATAATTAGTATGTCTCTCGGTGCAAGTCTCGGCGATCCAAACGATATCATAAGCATAGCTGCTGAAAAAGCTGTTGAAGAAGGGATTGTCGTGGTTGCTGCTGCTGGAAACGCTGGACCATATTATTCATCGATAAGTTCTCCTGGTGCTGCTTACGGTGTTATCACAGTGGGTGCATGCGACTGGGAAGGAAATGTGGCATCATTCAGTAGTAGGGGACCGACATTAGCTTGGAGCCCAGATCCAGATGTTCTGGCACCGGGAGTTGATGTAGTCGCGCCGTTAGCTCCAGACTCGTATTTAGAAGGAACAGGGCAAAAATTAGGTACAATTATAGACAATGCTTATATTTCTCTGAGCGGAACTTCTATGTCTACCCCTGCTGTTGCTGGCGCAGCGGCTCTTCTTCTTCAAGCATTCCCAACTCTTAGAAGGAGCAATCCCCATGCCATTCGACTTGCTTTAATGGAGACCGCAAAAAATCTTGGTTTGGATGACAATGTCCAAGGTGCGGGAATTGTCGATGTCTATGAAGCATATCGTTTTCTTGAACAAAACTTAAGGGACTCGTTTCTACCTGTTGTAAAGGTGTTGCCTAGTAGTATCCCGACACCACCTCAAATAATCAGATTTCCTGGTGATGACTTAGTTACTACCGTCATTTTGCTGAGTGGTGCTGAATGTGATATAGATATTGAAATTTCTGGAAATATCACCAATCTGAACATAAGTGTGAATAAAACTGCTTTTACTAATATTTTTGGCGTTGCTACGTTAGAAATAGAATTGGAAATACCTCTGGCTATAATCCCGGGCAGATATATTGGGCAAATCAACTTCATTAACCATTCAAGCGTTGATTCAGAGGTTTTAGCAAATATAGAGCTAGAAGTGGAGGTAGATATACCCAAAGCTAAGGCATTATTCGACTGGTATCATAATTTCGATTTTACAGACAGTCCTTGGCACAATTATTATCTTTTTGCTAGGTATCTAGCCAGCATGTCAATTGATTTAGATGTTTATGAAGGGATTCTGACTGTAGAGAAGCTTGAAGACTACGATATTTTGATTTTACCTGATGTAGAACTAATGTTTACATCGGATGAAAAATATGCAATTTGGGAATTCGTAGAAAATGGAGGATCACTACTTGTTTTAGGAAGTTTCTATCAGGCTTTTGCTGCAGAACCATTAAATGACATATTATCGCCCTATGGTATATCGTTTACAAACAAAACAATAGCTAAGCAAACTGACCTTGTGATACTTAACTTTCTAAAAGAAATCTTAAATATAACGCGAGATAATCTTGCAGAACATCCCATCACAAGTAACGTAGAAAATATAAGCTGGGTTACGGGCGTTGCTTTAAAAACCGAAGAAAAAATTGGAGTTACCGATATAGCTTACCTAGAAAATAATGTGGTCATAGCTGTGGCTGATGAAGATGTAACTGGTGGTGGGAGAATCGTCGTTTTTGGAAGTGAAAGAATGTTTTATGATGATCTTCTCCAAGAAAACCCCTCTCATATTCAGTTGGAAGAAAATGTTTTCAACTGGCTTTTAGAAAAGAAAAAGGATGTCATGTTACTTCTTGATGATTACGCCTATACTACGAATTCAACGCTAAATTTAGCTCTATATGTTCTAAATGCATCTATATTAGAAAGGGAGAATGTGACTGTTAAGATAACGATTCCTAATGGCACTGTATTTAATGTAACTTTAAGTAATGTTAGTAAAACTATTTTTAAGGCATCTTTCGTTCTTGAAGAAGAGGGAGTATATACAATAGATGTTATTGCTGGTTCGAAAATTGTTGAGAGAAGTTTTGTAAGAGTAGCGTCAAGTTTCCCTACAATTACCAGAGTTTCAAATACTGTTGTTATAGAACATCCATCCGATATAGAATATCCCTCTTGGGTAAAGTATGTTGCTGGTATTGATATGATATGTCGCTTAGATGATTACATAAAGATTACAGCTTACATTCCTAGCAATGATAGCAACCTTGATGTTACGCTATATCTTTCTCCTTATCTCCAGTTTTCTGGTATGTCTCGTCAACCTTTAACTTTCAAAAGCATACCTATGATTAAGAGTGGAAATGTATGGGTCGCAATATTTAAACCAAGTTTAGATACTTTTTCAGACCTGTATGTGTATTATGTGGTTGTAAAAGATTCGCAAAACAACACCATATTAGATATGACAAATGCTACGGGAATATTTCTTGTAGTTGACATAGAGCCGGAGGTTTCTATGGACAGTATAGTTGAAGGACAGACGTTAGAAGAGATAAATGAAACAACAAAAGCATTAACTGTCAGTTTAGGTGATACTTTATCATATAAGATTTATGGAAGTGATCTGGAGGATTTGAACGAAGAATTAGAGGCATTTGCTCTGTTAGTTGACTACGATATATATGTTATTTCCGGTCTTCCGCTTTTGGCATTCAAAGGAAATCTGACAGAAAATGGTTGGCAAGGTGTAGTAAAGATTCCAGAAAATGGTACTATAAAGACTCCATTAGGTTATGTTTCGCTTAGTGGTGTTTTAGTACTCTTTCTAATTCTTCGAGACAAGGATGGACAAATCGGGTATCAATATACACTCTTGTATGTCAGTGCAGGAATCATAACAATACCAATTCTTCCAATCTTTATTTCAACATCTACTCTTCTTCTTGTAGTCTTAATAGTTGCTTATCTGGTTTATAGAAGAAAGAAAAAGAAGGAATTTGCCCCGTTACCAGAATATTATCCAAGATATCCAGTTGTTATAAACTATTGTCCTTACTGTGGTGTTAGATTACCACCGGGGGCAAGATATTGCCCGATGTGTGGAGCACAAATTGTAAAAACCGGGGAGACTAAGGACTCGACTGAAACTAGAGAAGATGAGGAATTAGAGTAGCATCATTTTAACTTGCTTATAAACTTCTTCCCATTTTTCTCTTGTAAGGAATATTATTGTTACATCTTTTCTTTTTTTAACTTCGTTTGCAAAAGGATGGTATAACTTTAACCCGATTGTTCCTATAACTGGTTTAACACTATCGAGGGCTGCCTTAACAGCTTCTTGAAATTTTCTTGAGAAAAGTTCCATCTTACCGATCTCATCTATTACTATTACGTCAGCGTTTTCAATAGCTGAGAGTATAGCATTTGCCCCAATGTCTTCCACGGTTTTTATATCTACACCATACTTAGAGACTTTGTATCGGCTGAAAATATTTATGTGTGCCATCCAGCCCCATTTACCGCTAGCTAAATCAATTATTTTAAAACCGATTCTTCTTCCTTTTTCTCTTACTTCGGGAGTGGAAATGCCCCCAATAGTAAAGCCTTGCTCCCTAAGATTTGTAACAATTTTTTCAATAAGTGTACTTTTACCGCTTCTCGGGGGACCTGTTACAAAGATATTAACTTTTTTCAAATTTTTCAAATATTATCCTCCATAACATTAGATATAAACAATAATTTAATTTCAACAACAAATTAGAATTTCCCAAATTTAAATCAGAAGAATGGTTTTATATGATTTATGGAAAAGCAAGGTTTGCACTTTTCGGAGTTTAGCGAAGAAAATTGTCTTCATGACATTCAAGAACTTTATGATATACTTTTTCGATTCTTCCTATGATGTTTTTCCAGTCTCTACGGTTTCTAATATACTCTCGTGATTTAATGCTCATTTTCTTTCTTATATCTTCATTTTCTAGAAGAAAGAATATAGCATTTGCCAATTCGTTTACCGAACATGGTTTTACGAGAAGCCCCTTACCATCGGAAAGAATGTATGGAATTTCTCCAACTGTAGTTGAGATTACAGGAATTCCACAAGACATAGCTTCTAATACAGCAAGAGGAGATCCCTCAGCTATGGAAGGGAGAACAAACATTTCAGCTCCTCTGAGGATATCTACGAGTCTATCTCCTAAAACTTTACCTGTAAAAATAACATTTGTAGATGCCATTCTTTTTAATCGTTCTTTTTCTGGACCATCTCCTACGATCACTAATTTTACTTTAGGAAATTTCGATTCAACAAGTTTAAAGGCAGTAATTAGATATTTTAGTCCTTTGACTACATCAAGACGCCCAACAAATAAAATGTATCTTGTTCCGAGCTTTGACCTAAATTCTGAATCTCCTGGAGAAAACTTTTTTGAGTCTACGCCGTTGGGAACATAAATTACTTTCTCGGGATCATAAAGTCCTATTTCCATTAGAGTTTTCCGGTAAAATTCACCTACCGCAATTATATACTTTGATTTTTCAAGTATGTATTTGGCCCACATGTTAATGGCGACATTTTTCCATAATGTGTTAACGATTCTATTAACATGTAAATAACGTTCAGGTTCAAGGTGTGTTGAAGATACAACTGGGATGTTTACATGTTTTAGGAGAAATAAAAGCATAGTGAAACCGAAATGCTGAATATGGATTAAGTCAAACTTTTTTTCTTTCAAAAACTTTAGCAATATCCAGTGAGAATCTAAAGGATTAATAAAGACGGACTCGTAAATACTTTTCATACATTGAACATCAAAGACAGGAACCTGTTCATAATTTCTAGTTCCATTGATTTCTCCATGTCCTGTAACAACCCATACTTCATATCCTTTTTCCATTAATCTTTTTGCTAATTCATGAGTGTATCTCGTTACTCCTCCCACTATGGGATAGAAAGTAGAAATCATGCATACTCTCAAATTGCATCACCGTACACTTGAATTTGAGGTTCTCACTTTATACAACTCTCCAACATGATAAATGAAAATTTTAGTAGATGATGACTCCTTATTCCTAAACAAAGCATGTACTTAATATTATTATCTTAGTCTTCAATTATACTCTTATGCCCGTTTTAAAGGCTGTTGCAATTGCTTGTCTAACTCTTTGAGGTTTTACACAGTCTCCCACTGCATATACGTCTTCAAATTTGTCTTTAAGTTTTTCGTACAGTCTTCCATTCGGCACCATACCAACTGCCAAAACAATCGTCTCAGCCAGAATCTTTTTCTCCGATTCTCCATATCTAACTGTTACACCGTCTTTTTCTATAGCTATAGCTTTAGTATTTGTAAGAATTTTAACATTTTTTGTTTTCAATCTTTTTAGTAGAGTCCATCTTATCGTTCTTTCCATATCTAACCCTACTTTGCCAAGCATTTCTATAATGGTAACTTCTTTACCCTTTTCAGACAAATAGTCTGCTGTTTCAAGCCCTACACCTCCACCACCAATAATCGCAACAACGTTACCACATGTAGCTTTACCAGCTAGAACATCATACGCTGTAACTACATTTTCTTGACGAACACCAGGTATATTAGGTATTAATGGCTTAGCCCCCGTAGCAACTATAATGACATCACTTGAAAACTTCTCAATAGTATCGGCGGTTACTTCGATGTTTAATTTTATTTCTACATTTAATTTTGTTAACATGACTTTGTAATACTCTATAAGTTCCCTAAGCTCCTCCTTGTAAGGTGGAATGGAAGCGATTCTAAACTGTCCTCCCAAATCATTGGATTTTTCGCACAACGTTACGTTATGTCCTCTAAGCGCCGCAGTTAATGCTGCCTCTAATCCTGCTGGACCTCCTCCAACAACAAGAACTTTCTTACTTTTTTCTACTTTTCTTACTTGATATTTGGTTTCTTTTCCTGCCCTTGGATTGACTGTACACTCGATAGAGTTTCCGGAGAACAAGCTTTCTAAACAGTGTCCGCAAGCGATACAAGGCCTTATTTCGTTGTATCGTCCTTCATATGCTTTTTGAGGCCATTGTGGATCAGCTATTAAAGGCCTACCTATCGCGACGAAATCGGCTTTTCCCTCTTCTATTATTTTGCTAGCAAGTTGAGGATACTTTATTCTATTACTTGCAATTACAGGTATGCTTACAACGTTCTTAACTGCCTCTGCAAGATACACGAATCCTCCTGGAGGAACTTCTCTTGTTATTAAAGGTCTTGGAGATTCATGCCATCCTGTGGTAATGTTTAACGCGTCAACACCAACATCCTCGAGAGCTTTTGCAACAATTATTGTTTCTTCGAGAGTAGTGCCCCCTGGCATGTAGTCTTCAGCACTTAACCTCACTATGAGGGGGAATCCTTCTCCAGTTGCCTTTTTTATTTTTTTAGCAGTTTCTATTAGAAATCGCATTCTATTTTCAAGGGTTCCCCCATATTCATCGTTTCTTTTATTGGTTGCTGGTGAGAGAAATTGACTGAAGAGATAACCAGCTGAGGCGCAAAGTTCAACACCGTCAAAACCAGCAACCATAGCTCTTTTAGCCGCTTCGGCAAATTTTTCTTCAATTTCTAATATTTCTTCAACCGTAAGTTCTCTTGGCGTTTCCCCTGTGAATTTTGAAGGTATTGGCGAGGGAGCAACTGGTTGTCTTCCAGTGATTATAGAAGGAGCATATCTACCGGGATGTAATAGTTGAGCTGTAACTTTTACTTCTTTTTCTTTAATTTCTTCTATAAACATTTTCCACCCAGAAATATATCTGTCGTCATCTAAAGATGGTTGACCTGGATGACTTCTGTATCTGTCATCTGGACATATTCCCCCTACAGCTATGAGAGCTACACCGCCTTCTGCTCTCTCTGCATAAAAACGAGTAAACTTTTCTCCAACGGTACCATCAAGTTCTGATAAACCAATTAACATTGGGGCCATGATTATTCTATTTTTGAGTTCCATTTTTCCTATTTTACCGCTTTTAAAAAGGTGTTGGATTTCCATAGATAGCTTTGTAGACATAAATATCCCCATCTCGTATCGTTATCCTATTTTTAGGGTATTTGACTTAATCTAGATCAATAATGATTATGTAATTGTTGTACGCAATAAGTATTACGTAAAGTTTGTAGAGGCAAAAATACATCTCATAACTCTCTTTAACTACTTTTATGTAACCAATAAGCCAAAAAGAAGTTTGTGGACAAAAGGATGTTTACGTAAATCTGTTGGCTGATCTAATCGTCTTAGACAGCAAGTATGCTGTACTATCAAAGATCATTTTGATGAATTGTTTACTCCAAAATTCACATACACACTTTGATTCTTAGAATGACAAATGGTTTCGTAGTTTTTTTATATCGGTATTCGTATCGTTCCATGGTTCACCAAGCTTTGGTGGTGAAAAATTTGGAAAATTTTATTTCTAAACGTGCAGTTAGAACTCCACTTTCTGGCATTAAGAAGTTTAGCGAGAGAGCCCTTGCTTTGGGAAATGTGATAAGACTTGAACTTGGAGAACCTGATTTTGATACACCTGATTTTATTAAAGAAGCTGCTAAGGAGGCTATGGACAAGGGTTACACCCATTATACAGCAATTGCCGGGATACCTGAACTTAGAGAAGCTATTGCTGAGAAACTTATGGAAGAAAATGGTATTGAAGTTAATCCTGAAAGTGAGATTCTTGTTACTTGCGGAGGTTACCATGCAGTTTTTGCTGCCTTTAATATACTTTTAGATCCAGGAGATGAGATTATATTAACTGACCCTGCGTGGTCTGCTTACTTTAGTGTTGCTAAGTTTGTAGGAGCAAAAATAGTTTATTGTCCCTTACATGAAGATCTTGGATTTAAGCCCGATATAGGAGAATTAGAAAGTAAGATTAGTGATAGAACTAAGTTAATTGTTTTAAATACGCCTCAAAATCCGACTGGAGCTATATTAGATAGAAAACTCCTTGAAGAAATCGCAGACATTATTAGAAAGAGAGATGTCATTCTGTTAAGTGATGAAGTTTATGAAAAGATCATTTTTGATGGAGAAAAACATTTTAGCATTGCTTCTAATCCCGATGTAAAAGATAAGGTTATTAGTGTTTTTTCGTTTTCAAAGAGTTACGCAATGACTGGTTGGCGTGTTGGCTACGTAATTGCTAATCCCATCTTTATAGGACATATGAGAAAAATAGTTTCTATTTCTACAGTTTGTGCAAGTTCAATTGCTCAATATGCAGCGTTGGCAGCGTTAAAAGGACCTCAAGACTCTGTAAAAGAGATGGTAAGAGAATATGAGTATAGAAGAGATTTAATTGTCTCAGAACTAAATAAAATTAGTGGGGTTAAGTGTTTTAAGCCAAGAGGTGCTTTCTATGTTTTTCCAGATTTTTCAGAGATTTCGAAAGATTCTATGTCACTTGCCATGCATATACTTGAAAAAGCAAGGGTAGTTACAGTTCCTGGGGTTATTTTTGGACCAAAGGTTGGAGAAGGGCACCTAAGGATATCGTTTGCAACTTCACGGGAGAATTTAAGAGAAGCAGTGAGAAGGATCAGAGAAATCGTACCAGAACTATGAAGTTAAAATTGCATTTTAGATGTTGATGTTTTAAAGTGCGGGTTTGCTATACTAGTCCTTTGAGAAGCAAAATGAAAACGAAGATTTGTACTATTATAAGCATGATTCCTTCGAAATTGTCTAGTTTTCCATCGTCTACTATACTTCTTTTGAGAAACCACATGCACAATGCTGTTATTAATAATTGGAAAAGTACGTATTCATCGAGGGGAATTAGAATTATTGTTCCCACTAATCCTAGAATCAGAAGTATTATTTGTGATAATCCTCCAAGTAAATTGCCTAGCGATATATCCATTTTTTCTTTGTAAGCTGAGATTACTGCTATTCCATGTTCAGGTATTGCTGCTAAAGCACCCATTAAGAGACCGCCCAATATGATTGGATTCCCGTAGGGTGCAAGAGTTTCTTCACTAAGTATAGATTCAACGCTTCTAACTATAAGTTCGCCACCAATATATATTCCAACTATTCCCATTACAAGAAATATTAAATAAGTTTTAACTGTAAAATGGTGAGATTTTTTCAATTCTTCGTTTTTTTCGATTTGGGTAGTTCCTTTCCTCACGGTGAATATTATGTAGACCACATAAGAGAGTACAAGAAGTATTGTTGCCTCTCTTGGTATGTAGAATGTAGTTGTTATACTTCCTCCTGTACCTATGGTAAATAATATGTCTATTACACCAAGAGCAAATACAGCAAGCAAGGCAACTATTGTGAATCTTATGAGTTCTATTTCGTGTTCTATTGCGGTTTTAGGGATTTTCACAATTCCTCCTGTTTTTCTTGTTCCTATTAATATTACTGATCCTAAAAGTATCATGTTAAAACCTATTGAGGAGAGAACTGTAAGTATTGCTATATCTATCATTGCTGGGTTTTTCATAATATGTCCTCGCCATAAGGTTAGACCTAGCATCACAGCTTCTGGTAAATTTGATGCTAAGCTTGTTAAAACTCCGGCAAAATATGCGGTAAGGCCAACAGTTTTGCTTATTCCTTCTATTCCTTCCACAGTCCATTCAGAAGGTCTAAATACGAGCCATCCACCTAAAAATATTCCTAAGGGTAACATTAAACTTAGAACACGAAAGTATAATGTATACAAGTATAGGATCGCAATTATTAATATTAGGGTAGCTTCTTTTTTACTAACTTTGATAGCTTTAGCTATACTCCCCAAGCTTGTACCTCCTTGCCACCTATAAGTTCTTTTATATTTTTAGTGATAAGTAGTTGAAGATATATGTGCATACTTTTACTTTCTAAAATTGTAATCTTAATTTATTCTTTTACATTATAAAAGTTGATATTAGTACAAAATGAGAATAGAAAATAAAGTAATTTTTGAACATTGAGTTAGAAGTTTAATTTATGCGGGTATTTGAACTGGAGATTCATCGGTCGATATTTCTACTTTCATTTCTTTTAGATCTTTTAAGACATCTTTTGGTAATGTAAAAAGCGCTTTATGAAGTTCTGGGTAGTAAAATTTTGTTTTCACATTTCTTTTCTCCATTCTCTCCTTTATTGTTTCTATATCAACATTTAAAGGATCTAAATCATCGGATGCTATCGTGAACATCCAAAAGTCACCAAAAGATGGAATAAATGCACCAAATGTTCTAGCTTTTTTGAATACAGTTTCAATAGTTCTATAGATCGCGATAAATGTTTTTCTACTAAAATACAAACCCTCGCAATGTGTGACCATAGCCCCTCCATCTTTTAAAGCATTCTTAACAATTTGATAAAATTCTTTAGTGTAAAGATAAATTGAAGGACCAAACGGATCTGTAACATCCACAATAATTATATCATATTTGTTTTTAGTTTCTGTGAGAAATTTTCTACCATCCATATTTACGATTTTTACCCTAGGATCCTCATAAATTCCATTAACCATTTCTGGGACATATTTTTTAACTATTTCCATAACTTCCCTATCTAAATCTACAAGGGTTACATCTTTGACTACATTATGTTTAAGAACCTCTTTCAGAGCCCCTCCATCTCCTCCACCAACAATTAGCACCTCTTCTGGGCTAGGGTGGCTAAGCATTACTGGTTGAACTAAACTTTCATGATATATGAACTCGTCGCTTAAAGAGAACTGTACTTTAGCGTCTAAGAGAAGAGTCTTTCCGAAATCTGGAGTATCCACTACCTCTATACGTTGGTACTTCGTTCTTCCGGCGTAGAACACTTTGTTTACTTGGAATATTCTTGAGAGGGTTTTGGATAAGCGCTCGTGGTATAATATTCCTCCAACATCGATAGCCTGATCGGAGTCATCGTCACTACTCAACTACTATCTCCCCCTTTGCCTCCGTTGTTCCTCCTGTTTGAACTGGTAGCTCTATTGTTCTTCTTCGTGTCACTATTCCCCTTTTCAACATAATAACCTGCGCGCCTTTTGGTTTCAGTTTTTCCAATATTGTGTGGTACGCTTTCCATGTGCTCTTTTCATTCTTGCAGGTAAATATGTCAAGGGCTGCGTATTCATGCTCTGGCCATGTGTGGATGAATATATGCGACTCTGCGATAACCAGTACGATGCTTACTCCTTGTGGGTTGAATTTATGTGTTTTTGTGCTTAGCACTGTTAATTTGGCATCTTTTGCGGCCTTTTTCAATGCTTCAACGAGATATTTTTCGTCGTCGAGCAGTTTAGGGTCTACGCCGTTGAGTTCAGCTATTATGTGCCATCCTAGCTCGATCATTTTCGTCTCTCTCCATTTTCTATCTTTTTTGTTGGGATATGGAAGGTTTGATAGGAATTATTATGTATGTTTTTCAATTTAAAGTTTTCATTTAAAATTTGCGGTGGTTCTGTTTGTTTAGTATTTATTTGTTCTGGTTTGGTGTTGTCTTTTTATGGTTTAATTTGATTTTAACTGACTGTTTTTGTTTTATTAGGTTTTGATTGATTTTTTCTTGTTATTTTATTGTTACTAAGAGAATTTTTTGATTTAATCGGGTCTCTGGCTCTTTTGTTTGGTTTTTACGGTGTTGCCTTAAGAAGCATTGGTTTAGTCATTGCGGCCCTTGCCTTTATTAGAAAAATTTGATGATACAACTATTTTTATTAACATTTACGTACTCTAAGTTTCGTTATAAAATAATGGACCTTGGAGGTTTCTTGTGTTTTAAGTGGAAGCTTTTTTATGGTTTATTCCATTTCATTGTAGAATTTTTGTAAATACCATTTGATAGTTGTTATTGGCATATTTGAGTAGGGACGAACAATTCTCGACCTTATCCACGATGTTACTCTCGTTAAGATATAGGGTTGAGCATATCTATTATCCATTAAAATTGCAACCGCATAATCGTCCTTATGTCTCCATACTCTGCCTATTGCTTGGTTTACCGTTCTTACAGCGTCGTCTAAATACCATCTCCTCCCTTTGCCTCGTTCTTTTTCTTCATAATATTCAATTTTTGCCTTTATGTAGGAATCTTTTATGTTTGCAAATGGTATACCTATCATTACTGCTGCTCTTCCTTCTTCATCTTTGAAATTCTGGCCTTCACTCATTTTTCCTCTACAAACCGCTGCTAATATAGCTTTTCCTTTTTTTGCTGCTTTTTTATACTCTTCTAAAATCTCTACGTCTGCTCTCTCCTCCTCTATAAAGATTGGGGCATTGAACTTTTCTAGTAATCCATGTCTATGCCATATGGTCATCATATTTCTTTGGACTTCATAAGATGGGAAAAAGAGTATTGTTCCGTTTGGTATGTATGGTAATATTTTTGCTATAGTTTCACCATATTCTAGAGCTGTTTCTTCATCTCTTGCTTCATATTTTGTTGTTAAGGGTTTTCCATGTATTCCACGTGTTAAAATTATGGCTAGTATGTTTCCTTTGCTTATTGTAGGTGGATAGGTTTTTTTGATTTTAGCTTTTATGCCAAGTCTTTCTTCTAATCCTTGTAGAGGCGATAAAGTTCCACTAGTTAATATTAATGCATGAGGTTGATCTGCTATCTGGTTAAAAGCCAAGCTTGGATCCAAACACTTATACGTTACCGTCCATCTCCGTTTTTCTCCTGTTCCATAGCTATGATACATTGCAACAAAACTTCTAGGATCATAGCTTGACAAAGTTGTGTAGAAGCTAAAGATTCGCGGTAAATATAGTCTATTAAATCCGCTCTTCTCTACAATTTCCTTTTGAACTTTTATCATTATTGGGATTTGAGCCAGGAACTTGTTTATCCAATCATTATCCATACCTACTTCCGCTAATTTTTCCATAAATTCGGTTCCCTTAACTGGTTCTTCTAAGGGAAGATCTACTATTTCAAAAACATCATTTATTTCGTAGAGCATCTTCTCTAGTTCATGGGTCCCGGTTACAGTTAAAACTTCTTGTAGCGCCTTCTCTAGGGTTGTTTGGCTTAAAGTTTTTGATAGTACTTCTGTACATATATCTTCTATGTTATGAGCTTCATCTAAAATTAGGATGGCATCCTGGAGGCTCCATGAAAGAAGACTTCTTATGGTGGGATTTAATATGTATTGATAGTTGCATACTATTACATTGACCTCTGCGGCTAATATTTTTGAGAGAAAATATGGGCAAATCTTCTTTTTCTTCCCGTATTCTCTTAACTTTTCGACTGTTGCTAGTCTTGGGGCGTCGGTTGGAACGTCGACTGGAACCTTTATTTGCTTTAAACCAGCTTGACAAATCCATTCCCCACTTGTTTGGAATGTATGTTGAAATGTTTGTTTAATGTAGTCTCCTCCACCTAATTGGGTTTCCTCTAAGTTTTTTATGCTTGCAAGACATGCATGTAGGGCTTCTTCTGGATCTGGTATCTTTCTAACCATGGGATTCAGGCAAAGTCTTGATCTTGCCCCTTTAACTACAAGGGAAAAATTTTTGCTTCTTTTTTTATTTATTTTTTCAACTTCTAGGGCGACTTGACGCATTTGTGTGTGCGTTCTACTTGTGTATATTATTTGTCTCCCATATTGAAGGGTTGTTGCCAATAAAGCAGCTGTTTTACCAAATCCGGTTGGTGCCTCAAGAATAGCAATACCCCCACCCTCTAAAATTCTCCTAACATCCTTCATATATTCTATTTGAGCTTCATAAGGTGTTTCATACGGAAAGAGCGACAATAATTTTTGTTCTTCCATTTCGACATACTCCTAATCAACAGTAGAGAATATTCAACTTCATTTGTTTTTTGACGGAATTTATACACGTACTTCTTAGTATAATAGGAGATTTTAGAAGATTTTAAATGTTCCATTTACCCTTTATGTCTATGCTAACTCAGCTAGGTGAAAGAAATTGAGAGGTTCACAAATCTTATGTTTAATTATTATAATTACCTTTACTTTACCGGTTATAAGCCCCATAGGGGAATTATATTCCACTCCAACAAATGTTTACAACAAATTGCCCTTATCGAAGAAATCTGGCATAAATGAAACTTTTGTTCCGCTGCAAAGAATTTTTGTCGTTTCTACCAATGAAAGTTCCTATGTCGATGAATTTGCTTTTCTAACTACTTTGCCCTTAGCAATTTTTCATCATGAAGATTCAGTTTACGTATCTCCTATTCTTTTTTCTACTTTTTCTACAGCAGAAGAAAACTTACTTAAAGACTGGACTTCCTATGTAGAGAGACATGGAAATATAAGTCATATCATAGGTATCGGATCCTTAAGCTTAGATGACGAGAAAAAAGTACATCAAATCATCGAAACCCCGATATATCCATCCTTCCCAACGGATAATCTATACACATTGTCTGCGAAACTTGCACTTCTTGACTGGACAAATAGCAACTATGTCATTTTAACTCCTATTCCCAGCGATTTCTCAACCCCTGAGATATACATCATCGAAGATGAATGGGAATTGCGATTTGTAAATGCGTCCATACGCAATGTAACTGAATCTATTAATATTAATGAAGGAGCCATTCAGAAAATCAATTTTGAAGCATTTGAGGGCGAAGGATGGATTGAAGGTAGTATCGAAGGGTTATCTGCTTCAGCAGTTACTACTCATTTCCTTTTAGATCCTTCTGGATTCAATGTAAGCTATAGTAGATATTCGTGGATGGAGTATCTTGTTAAACAAGAAGGAGAGAATACTGACTTTTTTATAGTTCCTAATGCTAATCCAGGTCCTTATGTGCTTAATATTTTTGGAAATGAGGTAGTTGGTACTCAGGCTCTTAATGTCTCTCTTAGTTTTCACGCTGGTTTGAAACAAATATTAACTGTTCCTGAGAACTCGGTTTGGCTTAATTTAACTCTTAGCTGGGATGATTATAACAATGACCTTGATCTTATTGCTATTTCGCCTGATGGTATGATTGCCAGTTGGTCCATCTCTAATAACAAAGATTTGGGATCAGCTGAAGAGGAACTTCGTATTTATTGTCCTATGCCAGGTGAATGGACTATTCTTACTAGTTGGTGGGATGGTGTAGGTGATTTAAACGCTACCTTATCTTATAAGCTGGTTACTAAGTCTAATGATGTAGAAAAATATCTTGAAGTCGCTTTAAACGCAGCTGTTTTATCATCTAAATTAAACGCTCCTCTCCTTTACACGTCAACAAATAGTCTTTCATCAGATGTTCTAGATGTTTTATTGAAACTATCTGTTTCAAAAGTCATTCTCGCTGATCCTTACAGAGTGGTTGACAGTAGTGTTATCCAGGAGTTAACTGCGACCGGTGTTGTTCTTGAAGTTCTCAATTCTAAAGAGCTTTTATATTCGAAAATTCTTGAAAACGTTAGTAGTGGTGTGGTTGTAACCGTTCCAGATGCAAAATACTTTCCAGCTTCTGCTTTAATCGCTGCTTATCATAAAATGCCAGTTGTAGTTCTTCCTCGAAGTTTAATAACTATGGTGGAGGCGTCTTGGATTCCATTTATCCCAGAGTATGAACAGTATGAAGGAACCGTTTTTGATGACATGGTTCCTCATTTCTATGTGATGAAAAAGACTTCAGATACCTTTTTCGAATTTTTGGAAAGCTATGGCATCAATGGTAGCGATGTTATCGTTGTTTCTCCCTTAACATTGTTGAAACCAACGTTTGATAGAGCTATCGTTGGTAAAGCTGTCGTAGGAAGAATTATTGGTAATACTAAGGATGAAGCTGTTGCCTTTGCACTAAGAAATATTCTCTACCCCGCTTTAATTTATAGTAATCCTAATAGAAACACTGCTCTTCTAACCTTCTTCGCTTACACTGAGGGAGCCGCCTTTCTCGACAACTATGGAAACATTCACGATGTCTATGAAAGATTATCCATAAACATGTCCCTTACATCATATAATTACACTACAATTTACCAAGTTGGTATGGATAACATCCTTAATATTCTGAATAGTAGTGTTGGTGTTTGGATGCTATCAACTCACGGAAACGTAATATATGGAGATGAGGGGCGGCTCCATGGCATTGGAATTATCACGTTGAGTAGCAAGTCTGGCAAATGGGGTATTGATTCGAATGGCGATGAAAGTAACCCTGATGGGAATGGTGATGGTATAGTTAATCCCCCACAAATATATTATCAGTCTATTTATGACAATACCTTGGATTATAGGCTTAATAGAGTAGGTTCTACTTTAGTTGTTATTTCTGGATGTTTGCTTGGCGCAACACGAGTTCCTAACATTTTATTGAGACATGGAGCTGCTTTTGTTTTAGCTCCTGTTCGTACTATATATTTTGAGGCGGGAGGGTGGTTTACAACTAGATTTTTCGAAGAAATAGCAAATAATGCTACCCTTGGGGAAGCTTGGAGAAAAAGCATTATAGATAGTAGTGACATCTATTCTGAAGGATTTTTAAGCGAATCAGACTGGTCTCTCACATATGTTTTGTTCGGTGATCCATTGTTAAAATTGTATACAAGTAGCTGGAAGGAGCCCTTGGCTGTGGAACCTCAAAGTGTTATAGCTGGAGGACATATACCGAATTACGGTCTATATGAAATTGGTATTGTTTCAATTAATGGTTATCTTCTAGATGATTTAAACGAAGTTTATCCTAGTGATTCACTTAAAGTATTTAATGTATCTGATATTGATATTGAAAGTTTGTTTGAACAAATTTATTTGTTTAAGGTAGTAATTTTTGAAAGTGAAACCTTAAAACTTCTCAATGATAATTTAGAGAGTTACAAATCGGCTATAGAGAGTTTTATTGAAAATGGTGGTACAATTATAGTTCTGGGGGTTGAAGAAGAGTCGATTGAATGGCTCCCTCTAAAAATTGAGTCAAGTACGTCTAAGTATGGTTCAGGTATAAGAATTTCATTTACATCTCATCCATTAGTAAATACCCCAAATACTTTGGGGGAAAATATGGAATATTATGGAGTTTTCATGGATTTTGATCCTAGGTATTTTGTGCTTGCAACCAATGAAGAAGGGTACCCGGTTTGGTTAGCTTCGAGCTATCATTTCGGAAAAATAACTGTTTTAACATTGAAACCAGACATTAACAATGATACGGCTTTGCTTCAAAACCTATTTGCCTGGAAAAATGTTCCTGCGCTTTTTATTGAAAGTTTAAATATTTCTAAAACTTCTGTCCTGAAAGGTGAAAAAGTAAAATTAACTTTAAAATTAACTAACCAGTATTTGCAGAGTATTTCAGATGCAAAAGTAGAAGTTTATGTAGGTTCCATGATCATAGAAGCTGTTTCTCTGGGCAATGGTTCTTATACTGCAACTATAGATACCAGTGAACTTGAAGGAACTGTACAAATAATTGTTAAAGCTTTTAAAGAAGGATATGATCCTACATCATCCATTATAATATTAAGAGTTAACACGTACTCTCAAATCTTTCTAGTACTATTTGTTGTAATTTTATTAGTTATTGTTATAGCCTTAATTCTTAGGAAGCGTAAAAAGGAAACCAGGATAGTTACAGAGTTTAAGCCGGTTGAAATAAAGCCAAGGTATGAAGAAACTGGTTATATCTGTCCATTTTGTAAAAGTTATCTTAGTGGACCTTATATGTATTGTCCTTACTGTGGGTCTTATACAGGTTTAAAGGAAAGAGAACAATAATTTTAACATGCTCTAACAAAATATTATGTAAGGGATAAACATGAGTTTGAAAAAAGATATTTCGATCCTATGGCTACTATACTTTTTATTTGCTTTAACAAATCACTATATAGGACTCTTACCATTCATAACGCCAAGGATGGAGAAAATTATATGGATTACAGCTATTTTATCCTTCCCGATTTTTGCAGTCTCGGTAATAAAACTTCTTGAGAAAGAAGAAGAAAAAGAAGCTATAACGGTTACTGAAAGACCTCTCGAATTAGTAACTCCTGAACTTAGTTTTTCGAGAGAAAATATCGAAGACATTGACACTTTACGTAGAGAATATGAGCAGAAAATATTGCAGCTTCAAAGAAGAGTACAAGAACTTGAAGAAAAATTGAGGTATTATGAAAAACAAGAAACAGGTGTACCTGTGCCTCAAACAACAAGCATAAAAACATCGTACATCGTAACACCCACAATTGAGGAAAGAGGTAGAGAAGCAGTTCTTATAGACTTGAAGAGTGAACAATTGGCGATAAAAGAATTACTAACCAGATTAGAAGAACAATATAAGGCAAGAAGAATAACGGAGTCAACTTATAAACAAATGAAGCAAAAATACGGGAAAAAATTGAAAGAAATAAATAGAAAAATAAAAGAATTGGAAAAATAGATCAAATCACGTTATGGATTCCTCATGTGTTATTTTATCCATTTTAATGCTAATTCGATATGTACATTCCCGTTTTCGGTAGCGATTTCTCCATGTCCTGGCAAAAGTTTTTCTACTTTTAATTTCGATAATCTTTCTAAGCTATTTATCAAATCCCTTAAACTACCAGTTGGCAAATCGAATCTGCCAACCCCACCCCCAGTGAAAACGGTATCTCCAGAAAGAAGAATTTTCTTTTCTTCGTCATATAGACATATACTTCCAATAGTATGGCCAGGTGTATGAAGAATTCTAAAATTAAAATCTCCAAAACTAATATTGTCATCTTCTTTCAAATATTTAGCAATCTTAATGGGCTTTAACTTTGCACCAAATCCCCATGCAAAAACGTACTCATCATTACCTTCCTCCAAGTATTTAGCATCAAGTTTATGAGCTAAAACATCAATAGACCTTTTTTCTAAAAATTTAATAACGCCACCAGAATGGTCAAAGTGCATATGAGTTAAAACAATGCTTTGAATATTTTCAAGACCAACATTCAAATTATCAAGCTCGTCTAAAAGCCTATTAAAGTAGGAGCCAGTTCCAGAATCAATAAGCATAGCTTCTCCTTCATCGTTAATTATCACGTAAATATTGGAATCAAAGCCGATTCCCTCGATGTAGTAAAGATTTTCAACAACTCTTGTTGCTTGCATCATATCACCTCAACTTGTCCTCACTATTCTTAATGCAAATAATTTTAAATCTACTTACTATTGTGAGTAAAATAGTTCTTCGCCTGAATTCATAAATTATCAGAGTAACTCTTGTGGAAACGGTTAACACTTAATTTAGTTCCACCAGGAAAAGTCAAGATGATTTATTGACATTGCAGTGATCAAAGAAAAAGATGGTAAAGGTCATTCAAAATTTTTATTAGGATTAAAACTTCCGATAGAGTGAGAAAACGATATCTTTTACTTATTTTACGATAACAACTGCAGTGATATGGCAAATCAGTGTTTTAGTAACATTTCATTGTTGTAATAAACACAATATATATATCTTGAAAACGACCCTTATATTTAAATACTCAAAAGGGTGTTTTGAGACCTAAGTAAGGGGGAGTTCATAACGAAAATTCATACTGGTATTAAAGGTCTTGACACTATGCTTAAAGGCGGTCTAATTCCAAACAGAATCTATTTGGTAAAAGGAGGGCCAGGAGCTGGTAAAACAATATTTAGCATACAATTCTTATATACCGGGGTAAAAAATGGAGAAAATGTAATCTACGTGACACTTGAAGAGCCAACAGAAGAAATTAAAGAGAATATGAAACTTCTCGGCATGAACCTTGACGAATATCCAAACTTTCATATAATAGATGCATCTCCTACAGGTAAGCTAGCGATATTTGGTGATCTATTTTTCAGAGATTTTTCACCAGATCTACAAGGATTAAGAACAGCATTAGAGCAAGCATTAGAACAAATCAAACCTTCAAGAGTCGTAATCGATCCGATCACCATGCTCGAACTTGCAGCTGAAAAGGAAATAGAGTATAGAAGAAATTTGCTTATATTTTTCCAAATGCTCAAAAAATTTAATGTAACAGTTATTTTAACAACAGAAAGGACTCAAGAATCCGCCGAAGATTTCCTTGTAAGCGGTATAATCGAGCTCTTAAATTATGAAATACAAGGCAAGACAATAAGAGGTATAAGAATAAGAAAGATTAGGGGTTCTGATTTCGACGAGCAAATAAGACCTTATCGTATAACGTCTCAAGGTATAGAAGTTTATAGTGAAGAAAGGTTGTTCACGTGATTACTCATGTTCTCGTCTGGTATTTCAAAGTTAGACGAGTTACTTGGCGGTGGTGTTGAGGAAGGAAGGATCGTTTTAATCGAAACTATAGGTGAACTTGGTGAAGAAATAGCAACGAACTTTGTTGCTGAGGCCTTGAAAAGTGGAGAAAACGTCTTTTTGATTCTTGGAAGGAGTAGAGTGCGAGATATCAAGAAAATTCTAAAAAGTAGAGGAGTAGAGGATGAAACCAGACTTACAATTATAACATCTACGGAATTGGGATATAAGACCGTTGACCTCTATAAACTCTATACGATAAGCTTCGCTATCAGGCAGGAAGCAAAGAAGAACAAGCTTGGTAGCATAGAGATACTTCAACCTCTTTTAATTTTACATGGTTCTCAAAAAATCTATAATTTTTTCTTGGACGTTGTTAATATTTTGAAGAAAGAGGAAGTCACTGGGATATTTACCATAGATAAGAAGCTTTCTAAACCAAGGGCTCTTGCGATGTTTGAAGAACAATCGGATGTAGTCATTGAGATAGAGGAATTACTTAAATGGCTGAAAATAGAAAGAGGAATAAGAGTAAAGAAAAATCCCTTAGCTCCTCATACAGACTTCTACGAACTAAAGATTACTAAGGATGGCATAAAGATAGGAGAAAGAATTATTTGACTTGAAACTTAAACTCTCTGGGGTTTTATTACACAAATTACATACAATTTTCTTTAAATTTAAAAACAATAGTAAACATGCCAAAAGCAATATCCGAATTTTAAAAAGTCTAAAAAGAAAGAAAATTCCATAGTTAGGATTATGATAAGAAAGTTAAAGTATCGTGTCTAAGTTATAACCGATCAAACAATGGGAGGAAAACATTTTGGCAATAGTTTCCAAGATAGATGAGGTAAGAAAGGACTTCTCAGCAATCAAGAAATATAATTATTTGAATACTGCCTCAGTAGGTTTACTTCCCAAACAGACAATAGAAGCTATGAAAAGATATTTAGACGAAGAAAGAATGTACGGTAACATTTACTGGAGGGAATGGGAAGAAAAGCTTGAACAAGTAAAGAAATTGATAGCTGAGCTCATAGGAGCTAAGAAAGAAGAAATAGCAATCACATCTAATACAAGCGAAGGGTTAAACATCGTAGCAAATGGTATAAAATGGAAGAGAGGAGAAAACATCGTGCTGAATGATCTAGAGTTTCCAGCAAACATATTTCCATGGCAAAACCAAGCGAAAAAACATAATTTAGAAATAAGAATAACTAAAAGCATCGGTGGAAAAGTACCACTGGAGGAATATGAAAAACAGATTAATGAAAAAACAAGAGTTGTTGCTGTTTCCTGGATTGAATTTCAAAATGGTTTTAAACATGATCTTAAAGCTTTAGCTGAAACTGCACATGCACATGGTGCATATCTTGTTGTAGATGGTATACAAGGTGTAGGAATGCTAGACATCGATGTAAAGAAAATGGACGTAGATTTTCTTGCATGTGCCTGCGCTAAATGGCTGATTTCTCCAATTGGAACAGGATTTCTATACGTTCGTAAGGAACTCATAGATGAGATAGATGTAGCATATGTCGGGTGGAGAAGTGACGAAGACCCCGACAACTATGGTTATAGGTGGTTTAAATTAGCTGATACAGCCAGGAGGTTTGAAGTAGGATCACCAAGCTTTATAGGAATACAAGGCCTTTTGGAATCGCTAAAATACATCCACAAAATAGGGATAAAACGTATCGAAAAGAAAGATTTAGAACTAGCAGAGTATTTGGTAGAACAGCTTCAAAATCTAGATGTAAGGATAGTAACTCCTCTTGAAGAAGATAAGCCCCAAACGGCAATCGTATCCTTTACTTGTAAAAACGTCAAGGAAATGTACGATAACCTTCTAAAAAATAACATTGTAGTATCGCTTAGATTGAATGCAATAAGAGTATCACCACACTTCTACAATACTAAACAAGAAATAGAGGAACTAGTAAACTTAGTGAAAACTTTAAAGTGTAATGAAATAAAATAGTTATTTTCTTCCTTTAATTCTTTGAGTTCTTTCTATTTTCAAACCTAACTCCTCAAGTATAGGAATAAGAAAGTCCTTATGATTTTTCTTCAGTCCTTTCCAATCTAAAAGAGCATATTCTACCTCACCGCTCGTTCTTTCAACGGCTTTGACCACCATATCCCTATCAATTTTATCGAAAACGTGATTTGGAATTATATGTCCAACTGCAAACTCTGAAAACAAAACAACCTTTGTAAATTGAGGAGCATAATGTGGACCACCAAAACCAACCCCAATCTTATACATCTTATCTAAAGACTTTGCGGCTTTAATACATGCATGGGCAACAGCCTCAGCAGCAACCGGATCCTTCCACTCCCTCTCGCTGCTACCAAGCTCAACAAAAACAAGAGGTGTATTCATAGAAGTTGGTCCGTGATGAGTAACTTCTAACGTGACATCATACTTGTTTAAATCAAGTTTTTCCTTTTGATTCGCTAATTCGATTAAAGCTTCCTTAATAGCTTGGGGAGGGGCTACTGAAAGTTCTCTTGGATTTCCACCGTAAAGAGCTTCATCAGTCCAATTACCAGGTGAATGTACCAATAGAGCGGGAGTCCCTGAAACAGACTTGTGACGACTAGCAAAAACGAACAAATCAGCCTTAATATTTTCTTCTAAGTGATCAGCATAAATTAAATCCTTAACCGTAGTTATAAGAAGAATATCAGCAAACTTATAAATTGGAGAATTCTCAAAAAAATCCCCAGTTTCCGTGAAATCATAAAGTTCTAAAAGCCTATTCTTAATATTAAGACTAGCCATATCTTTCTCAGACGTTACGATAACTGGCATTTTAATCCCTCTAATAAACTTACCACTACCCTAACAGGCAAGAACCCTTAATAAACTTACGACTTATCAATCCTCCTCTTAAAAAATAAAACAAGCAAAAATGAAGTCAAGAAGAACAATAATAAAAAGCGTGAATTTTCCCTACTCTGAAAGGAAAACTCCAAAATTCAAATGATAAAACATACAACCTTTTAACATAGCCAAATAAAACAAAACACAATAAACATAACGACTCTGTGCCAAAACTGCACTACAAAAAACCACTACCAATACTATACATATTTAAACAATCCGCAAATAAACCTAATAAAAACATAAAAAATAAATAACGCAAACAAATAAAACATTTAGAAACCTGTGAAGCCCGGTGGGGTAGCGGTCAAGCCTTCGGGGCTCTGGACCCCGAGATACACATCAATTCAATGTGTACGGGAGACCCCGGTTCGAATCCGGGCCGGGCTACCATTTCAAATTCTTTTGAGCACATGAGTCCAATAGTTTTCTTTAAATGGATGCAATTCGATTCTTATGTTACGGAAAAATTTTCTTAATTATGTTTCAGTAAAACTATGAACTGTGTGAGACGCTTTTTCTTATCATCTATTAGAGAGAAAGCGCGAAGGAAGCAGGTCAGATTCTTGTATGTATGTGGTGGTATTATGTTGGGTTTACCAAATGATTTTTATTTGTTTTGGAGTTTTTGATGTGTAATAGGTCGGGGGTTATCGTTGGTTTATATTAAGCGTATCGAGCTTTATGGTTTCAAAAGTTTTGGAAATAGGAAAGTGAGTATTAGTTTTAGCCCGAGATTTAATGTTATTGTTGGTCCTAATGGTGCTGGTAAAAGTAATGTGATTGATGCCTTGTCTTTTGTTTTGGGAGACATTTCCGCTAAGAGAATGAGAGCTAGAAGTCTTAGTGATTTAATTTTTGTCGGTACTAAAAAAGAGAAACCTGCTGATATGGCTCGTGTTACTTTAATTTTGGATAATTCTGATGGTAAGCTTCCCCTCGGTGGTGAGGAAATTTCTATTACGAGGATTGTGAGAAAGAAAGGAGGTACTATTTATAGGATTAATGGTAGGAGAGCTACACGTGTTGAGCTTTTGGGGCTTTTAGATAGTTTAAGATTTTCTCCTGGAGGTTATAATTTCATTTTTCAAGGTGAGGTAACTAAGTTTGCTACTATGAGTCCTACAGAAGTAAGGCAGCTTTTGGAAGAGGTTTCCGAAGTCTCTGTTTTTGAAGAGGAGAAATTGAAAACAGAACAAGAGCTTAGGGAAATATCGGAAAAGTTTGAAAGAGTTAAGTTACTTATTGCAGAGGTTCAGAGAGAGTTTGAAAGAGTTAAGGAAGAACGGGAAACAGCTCTATACTATATTGCCTTAGGCGAAGATATAAAGCAAAAAGAAGCTCTTCTTACCTATAGTAGGCATGCTATAAAGTTGGATGAGGTAGAGCAATTATTTCATATGAAAAAGATGGTTGAAGGAAACTTATCTGAGGTGCAGGAAAAAGAAAAGGCGTTATTGGCTGAAATCAGGAGTTTAGAAGAAGAGTTTGAAGCTAAACGTGGAATTGTTGAACAATATATTTCTGAAAGACTTGGAAACGTTAAGGAAAAATTATCTAATCTTAGAGCAGAGTTAAGAGGTAAGAAATCTTCTTTAAAAATGCTTGAAGAAAAACTGAGAGATACGCTTAGTAAAAAAGAAGATTTGTTTAAAAAACTTAAGGATACTTCGAGGAATATCGTTGCATTGGAAAAAGAGATAGGAACACTTGAAAAAGAAAAGGAAAAAACAGAGAACGTTTTGAAAGAAAAGTTAAGAGAACTTGAAGATGTTCGAGAGGAAGCTTCTAAAGCTGGCTTAGATGCCATATTTAAATTAAAAATGATTAAAGAGGAACTTTCAAAGCTTCAATCTACTCTTTCTTCCCTTAGAACCGAGGAAAAATTCTTGTTAGATGAAATTGCTAATTTAGAAGAGGAAATAAGTTCTTTTAAGAAAATGCAAGAGCAGTTTGAGGCGAAATTAAAGTCTATGCGATCGGAAGAAGATCGTTTAGGGTTTGAAATAAATGAAATGAGAAAGAATAATGCAGAAATTCAGAGAAAAGTTGAAGAAAAAAGAAAAGTAATCGAAGAAGTTGATAGGAAACTAAAAGCGATCTTTTTAGAATATAATGAGTTAAGAGGAAAGTTAAAGCGTATAGAGGGCCAACTTGAAGCTTTAAGAGAATCTGCACAGTACGTTGCAATAAGGAAAATACTTGAATTAAGGGACCGTGGTGAAATTTCTGGTATAATCGGGACCGTTGGGGAACTTCTAAATGTTGATGAAAAATTTCTCTTAGCTATTAATGCAGCTTTGGGAAATCAAGTCAACTATATAATTGTTGAAAATGACCAAGTAGCTGCTGAATGTATCAAATTCCTAAAGGAGAAAAAACTCGGAAGAGCTTCTTTCCTCCCTTTGAATCTTCTTAGGCCTAAAAGAATATTCATTGATGAGTTCGATGAGAAAGATGTTTTAGATATAGCTGTTGATCTTGTTGAGTTTCCTCCTCAGTGTAGACCTGCTTTTGAGTATCTTTTAGGTCGAACCGTTATAGTTAAGGATCTTGATGTGGCAAGAAAAGTGGCGAGAAAACGAAGAGTAAAGATAGTTACGCTTGAAGGTGATGTGATAGAGGCTTCGGGAGTAATTCGTGGAGGATTTACTAGAAGGGAAAAAGTGTCAATTTTTAATTTAGAGGCGGAGGCAAATAAACTTGAAAGTGTGCTTACTGAATTAGAAGCCAGGAAAAGAGAAATGGAAGAACTTAGGAAAAGGCTTTTTGAAGATTTAGATACTCTTAGGGAAGAGAGAAAGAAGGTATTTGATGCATTAAATGAAAAACATAAGGAGCTAGACAAGTTACATATAAAAATAGAGAACATAACAAGGAAATTGGAGGAACAACAGCAGAAGATTGAACAAAAAATCAAATTAATAGAACAAAAAAGGAAAGAACTTTCAGAAGTAAGATCTAAAATAAGAAATATTGAAGTAGAAGTAAGAGAGAAGCAGAAAGTTGAGATGGAACTTACTGTGTTGCTAGAGAAAATAAAAGCAAAAAAGTTTCAACAAAAAATTAAGCAGAAAGAAGAAGAGGTAGAAATAGTTAGAAAGAAATTAGAAGAGATAAATTACGATTTAGCAAGTAAGAGAGGTAGGTTAAACCAATTAGTTGAAAGAGAAAAGGAATTAAAAGAAGAAATATGTCGCTCAGAAGAAGAAATAAAGAGTTTAGAAGACCGAATTAAGAAGTTGGGTGAAGAAATAGCAATATATGAAGAAGAAGAAGTAAAGAACTTGTCTAAGCTTGAAAGAAAAGTCCTTGACGAAATAAAAGATTTAAAAAATGAAGTAGAAAAGTTGAGAGAAACTTTAAAAGAAAAGAGACGCGACTACGAATTTATAAAGGAAGATTTGGAAAAACTGAGAAACGAGATTACTCAAATAATTATTAAACTTGAAAAAGCCAAAGATGATTTACGTTCACTTGAAAAAGAGCTTGAAGAGAGAAAGAAAGATTTGCCCGAGACTGTAAGAATAATGGATCCTTATAGTTTAGAAAGAGAAATCGAAGAGTTAAAGAATAAGAGAAGACAGCTTGAACCAGTAAATATGAAAGCCATAGAGCAATTTAAAGAAGTAAGAAAGAGATATGAAAAGCTCAAACAAATGTTTGAGGAGGTTAGAAGTGAAAAAGTTGCCTTAGAGGAACATTTACAGAAAATTGAGGTGGAAAAGAAAAGAGTTTTTATGAATACTTTTGATAAAGTGTCGAGAAGTTTCAGGGATATATTTAGTACTTTGTCTGGTGGAGGTGAGGCAAGTTTAGTTTTAGAAAATCCTGAAGACCCGTTTCAAGGTGGAGTGAAAATATTTGCAAGGCCTCCAGGGAAAAAGTTAAAATCTATTGAGGTTATGAGTGGAGGAGAAAAAACTCTTACAGCATTGAGTTTGATTTTTGCTATTCAACATGTTAGACCTTCGTTTTTCTATATTCTTGATGAAATTGATGCTGCGCTTGATGATGCTAATGCTAAAAAGGTTGCAAAGTTGATAAGGGAAATGGCTAACAGATCACAATTCATAGTAGTAACTCTTCGCGACGTAACAATGTCTGAGGCTGATAAGTTAATTGGAGTGACTGGAAGAAACGGACTTAGCAAAGTTATAGAATTGACATTAGAGGAGGCGAAAAAATATGGTCAATAACAATGAAGAAGATTTTTTCAATCAAGAAGAAGATACATGGCTTTTCTTCCCTAGATTTTATAAAAACAATCCTTGGGTCATTAAAATCATACCCCTCCTAGAAAAAGCTTTGGAAAAATATCGTAAGGGAGATATGTCCCTAGGATTGCTTGGAAAAAGCTTTTCAAGCTTGAGTTACATTCTTCATCAAAAAGTAAATTATATACTTTCACCTCCAAAAACATTGGAAGAAAAGACAACTATTGAAGAGTTAGATCGTGAGAAAGAAGTAGAGTACATGTTTCCAGCAATTAGAGTTCCTGGAAGAAAACCCATGTTAATGGATTTTCTTTTGGCATTTATGGAATTGGAAACTAAAGATAAGAGAAAATCTAATGAGCGTTTAAAAGCGTTGGAAGAACATATTAAAAGTACTATTGGATTTAATGAGCAAAGGGTGAATATAGAAAGATTTCTTAGTGAAGTATACGAGAAAATTATTGACCTTTACAAAAAGGGTTCAAAAAACATAGCTTTTAGAGATATTATATTGGGGTACGAAAAACTAGAAATTATAAGAACTCTTCTATGTCTCCTGTATCTTGAATTAGAAGGTAAGATTAGTATATATCAGACAGAAGATGGTGAAATATTTGTCAAGCCAGCTTAGTAGTTTAAGTAAAAAATCTATTGTAGAAGCAGTACTTTATGCTGCGGGCAAACCCGTTAAAGTAACAACACTAGCTAAAAAAGCAAAAACAACTCCAAAAAGAGTAATAAAAATTATAGAGGAATTAATAAGAGAGTATGATGAAAGAGAGAGTGCAATAGAAATAGTATTTATTGATGATATGGCTGTTATGCAATTAAAATCTGAATATACACCTTATGTTATTGATTTATCTCCGTTTCCGCTCACCAAAACAGATTTAAAAATTTTAAGTTTATTGGCGTTAAAACAATCTATCCCCCAAGCAGAGATCGTTAAAAAAGTTGGAAAACACGCCTATACGCATCTTAAAAGACTTGAAAAAGAGGGATACATAGCTAGAGAAAATAAAGAAGGAGTAATTTACATTTCACTTACTAAATTATCAAAGGAATATTTTGGATTGTCCTCAAAATATTTAAAAGAAGGCATTGAGGAGAGGAGAAAACAGAAAATAGGGGAGGATCTTAAAAAGTATCTCTCTAAAAAATGATTTGAGAGGGATATGCAATGGTGGAAACTATATCATTTAGCGAGTTTCAAAAATTAGATATAAGAATTGGAAAAGTTCTGAAAGCCGAACAAGTTAAAGGAACAAAAAATCTAATCCGCTTAGAAGTGGATTTAGGAGAAGAGAAAAGACAATTAGTTGCTGGTATTGCACGCTGGTATAAACCAGAGGAAATTGAGGGAAAACTCATAGTTGTACTCGTGAATCTAGAGCCAAAGAAATTTAGAGGGATCGAGTCTCAAGGTATGCTCCTTGCTGCTGACACTAAAGAGAAACCAATACTTTTAACGGTGGAAGAAGAGGTTCCACCGGGTACCAAAGTTAGATAACTCAACTTTTTAGTTAAAACTATTCTCCTATTACTTTTATATAGACTTTTCTGGTTCTTGGTCCATCCATTTCAACAAATAACACTCTCTGCCATGTACCTAGCTGGATACCTCCATTTGTTATTGGGATAATTACTGAGGGTTTTATAAGTGAGGAAAGTATGTGAGCATGAGCGTTCTGTTCTCCGGGGACACCTGCATACTTCAAGTTGTGTTGATACTTCTGTTCTATTGGTGCAATTTTGGTATAAATATGGAGTAGATCTTCAAATAGTTCAGGATCGTTCTCATTAATTGTTATAGCCGCTGTGGTATGAGGTTCAAAAACAATCAGTACTCCTTCTTTTATTCCAGATTTTCTAACCATGCTTTCAACATAATTTGTAATATCTATTATTTCTAATCGTTTACTAGTTTTTATCGTGAAACTGTCGTTTACATATTTCATGGTTATCCCTCCAACTTAAATCGAATTTGTAATTTAATATATGATTAGTGGTGAATTTAATGAAAGAAATCTTTACTATTGGTCATAGTACTAGGAGTTTTGAGGAATTTTTATCGCTTTTGAAGCAGTTTAAGATAAGTATTTTGGTTGATGTTAGAAGATTTCCTACCAGTAAGCTTGAACATTTTAAAAAAGAAAAATTGGAGCATCTTTTGAAACAGGAAGGAATACGGTACATCTATTTGGGTAAGGAATTAGGAGGATATAGGAGAGGTGGATACAAGAGATATATGGAAAGCGTAGAGTTTATGATGGGTATTAAAAAGCTGGAGAAAATAGCTGAGGACAGTAGAACTGTAATCATGTGTGCGGAGAGGTTCCCATGGAGATGTCATCGCAAATATATTAGTATAACTTTGGAGGAACGTGGATGGCGAGTCGCTCATATTTTAGATGCTGAAAGAGTTTGGGTCCCTAAACACAAAAATAAAGGAAAAGGTTGAGAATATTACTGTTGAAAGTAAAATTCATCATGTTTGCAGGTGATGATATGGTTGAGGTTGGTAGATTTTTTGAAGATTTTAAAGAGGGTGAAGAGTTTGAATCTCCAGCTAGAACGGTAACAGAGGCCGATATTGTTAATTTTGCTGGAATAAGCGGGGATTTTAATCCTCTTCACATAGATAAAGAATTTGCAAAGAAGACAAGGTTTGGTAGGCGTATTGCCCATGGCGCTTTAACATTCGCTATAATGACAGGCTTGTGGGGACGTATAGGGTTCCTAGAAGGTACGGTAGAAGCCTTTTATGGTGTGGATCGATTAAGGTTTACTCGACCAGTTTTTATAGGAGATACAATAAAAGTAAAAATGAAGATAGTCGGTATGGAGGATAGAGGCGAGACGGGACTAATAACGTTTCATAACGAGGTTGTTAATCAACGTGGTGAGATTGTGATGGTTTGTGATGCTAAAATTCTTTTTAAAAAACGAAGTACCCAGACAGTGAGGAGGGTAAAATGCGGATAACTGGAGTTTTCTTTTCGAGCGTTTTTAAGGGACGGGATTGGCCGATTATTGGAGATAAGTTTAGGAATTTTCCCGAGGTTATGAATGATATTTTAAGGCTTCCAAATGTTCAGTTATTTGACTCTCCGCCTGTTGATGAGGAACTGTTAAGAAAAGTTCATACTCCAGAACTTTTGGAACAGACTAGAAGTGCATGGTATTATGAGGGGGCTTTAAGAGCGGTGGGTGGTTGTGTAAAGGCAGCAGAAATGGTGTGGAAAGGAGAATTAAGAAATGCATTAGTATTTACGGTTGCAGCAGGTCATCATGCTGGCCCATCTAGTGCATGGGGTGGGACCTATTTGTCATCTCTAGGACCAACAATTAGGTATCTGAGAGAAAAACATGGAGTGAAGAAGTTTGCGATTTTAGATACTGATAGTCATCATGGAGACGGAGATAGAGCAATGTTTATGGGAAATAGAGATGTATTACATGTATGTTTCTGTAGTAGTAATGTTATTGAAGATGACGGTACAAAAGTCGATGTAGATGTCGGGTGGAAAACTACGGATGAGATGTATCTTAAATTTGTTAAGGAAGAATTTATACCAAGGGTCCGTAGTTTTCGGCCCCAGATAATTTTTCATTTTTTGGGACATGACACGTGTGAAGGAGACTACGGAGATCGAGGACTATCACCAAACTTTTTTATAGAACTTGTAAAAGTTGTGAAGATTTGCAGTGAGGAAGTATGTGAAGGAAAATATGTAGTTTTAACTGGTGGTGGATCAAGAAGAGATGTAGCAGAATACATATTTCCGCAAATTGTTAAACTGCTTGCTACAGATGACTAGGGTTTCTTCATTCTTTTTCCTAACTTTTCTTTTAGGAATTCATATATAGACCTGCTTTTTTCCACGTTCTTTACGATTACTAGCTTGTCTCTAAGATTTTGAAAGATTTTCTTGACTTCTGCAGTCTCTAGTTTTCCAAGGTCGATGTAGAATATAAGGCCATAGATGTAGATAAAAATGAATGGATCGACTCTAATTACGAAATTAGCGGCTTGAGATATTTTTATAAAGGCGTCAGGATCTTCTATTTCAAGAAATTCTCTCATTTTATCTTTCCCTCTTTGCAAAGAAGTATTCTAGAGACGTTTTAATTGGAAGTTTGATGGTGATTATTTTTTTAACCAAGGGAAGAGAAACATTGTATATTGGGATATTTTCTACATAATCCTTTGGTTTTCCATTGTGAGCATGACCATGGATAACAAGGTCTGGACGTCTCTTGGCAATAATTTTTTCATATTTTTTGCATCCTAGATAAGGGTAAATTGATGGTTTTTCTCCTTCAAGTGTTTTATAGGTCGGAGCATAATGTAAAACAAGTATCTTAAAGTCTGTATTTAACTTTCCGAGTAGTTCATCGACTTTGTTTACTCTCTCGCTATATATTTCTCTAATGTTTGGGATATTTCTTGCTTGCCACGTTGTAGGTTTGTCTAGCGATCCCTTTGAGCCAACTATTCCTAAAGTTTTTCCGTTGGTTTTAATTTCTAGAAGTTCATCTTCGAGAAATGTGATTTTTCCAGAGGTAATTTCACGAATTTTATTGTGGAGGTGTTCATACTCCTCATTTCCAAAGATGGATACGATTGGACATTTAACTCCAAAATCGTCTAAAGCCTTTAGAATGTTTTTAAATTCTTCGATTTTTCCTTTGTAGATGAGATCTCCGGCGAAAATTAGAATGTCAAGTTTATCTATCTCTGTTTTTTCTAGCGCTTCTTTAAATAGTTGAAAGTGTTTGGGGGAGTGAATATCTCCAGTTGCGCCGACAAATGCCATGTAATCACCAATGCTCTTAATATGTCTCCCTAATATAAATTAATAGTGTTCTTAAAACAAAATCAAATAAAATTAAGATTCAAAAACTAATTTTAAATTAGATTATTTTTCTTATTTTTATAGCTGCATTATACAGATCTACAAAAGCTGCTTTTGGATCTCCATCGGGGATAACGTAAGCTACTAGAAATAACTCGCTGGTTATAGGTGTTGCAACTATATAACCGTAGCCAAAGAGGTTTTTGGCTATAAGTTTTTCTGGTTCTGCTTGGAAGGTTGAATATTTTACACCTTGAACAACTATGCTAGGTTCTCTATTCATCCAAGCCGAGATGATTCTTGATCCTTGGATATTCCAGCTTGGTGTTTGCCATAAAACTTGATCGCTGCTTGAAACAATGGCTAAGGCCGTAATCGTGGGATTTTGTGTCATTAATTCGCTTATTATATGTATAGCTTCTTCGGACATTTTTTATTACCACCATTACAACAATTTAGAAAACTTAAATATTAAGTTTTCTAATCATAAATATGCCGATAAAAACTACAATCAAAGAATAAAGACTTGTAAAATAGCGTTACTTTCGATACACGTTTAAAAATAGAAATCTAAAAGGTTATGCTTATAGTGGAGATTTTTGAAAAAATTAATGTAGTTTTAGCGGTCCTAATCTTCTAAAACTTTTATTATATTTAGATCTTTAGGAAAATTTTGTCATTTTACTGAGGATTAAAAAAGAGATAAATTGGGTTTAAAGTTTTCCGCATCTTTTTAATATCAATCTCCATTCGTAGTCTACCCATTGTTGAATTTCGCTTATGAGGTCGTCTCTTTTCTTGGGCCTAAATAGGTGGCTAAATCTTCCCTGAAGCTTTAAATACTCTTCAATAGGTTTCTTTAACTCGGGTTTTCTAGCGATTCTCTCGCTGGGAGCGGAAAGTGTGTAGACTATTTCACCATCTTTGAACTCTGCTTCCCACAGCGGTAAGAAACATGTTTCAACAGCTAACTTAGCTATCTTTATGGTTTTTTCTGGTGGATATCTCCAACCACGTGTACAAGGAGATAGTACATGTATAAAAGCTGGTCCTTCAACCTCTAAGCCTTTTCTAACTTTCCTAACGAAGTCCATTGGATATGCTATGCTTGCGGTTGCCACATAGGGAATTTCATGTTCAGCAACTACTCTTGCAATTGGTTTCTTCCATTTTCGCTTACCTGGGATAACCTTGCCAGCAGGAGAGGTAGTAGTCCAAGCAAAGCGAGGAGTCCCGCCACTTCTTTGAATACCTGTGTTCATGTAGGCTTCATTGTCATAGAGTATGTATAGGAAGTCGTGTCCTCTTTCAAGGGCTCCACTTAAGGCTTGGAATCCTATGTCGTAGGTTCCTCCGTCTCCTGCAAATGCTATTACGTCTATATGTTCATATTTTGCCAATGGGCCTTTATTTACCTTTTTCATTGCTCTAAATGCTGCTTCGATCCCGCTTGCGGTGGCTGCAACATTTTCAAATGCGTTGTGTATCCATGGTACTTTCCAAGATGAGTATGGGAAGATCGTAGTTGCTACTTCGAGACAACCAGTAGCGTTAGCAAGAATTACGGGGCCTCGTGTTGCTTTTAATGCGAGTCTCACAATTGTACCTGCTGCACATCCAGCACAAAGTCTGTGGCCAGACATAAGTAGATCGGGTTTTTTAGCAATATCTTTTAGAGTTAATTTTTCAGCCATTTATTCTCCCCTCCTATTCTCGAACTCCAATATATTTTACAGTCTTTTCAATTCTCTTGGTTTCCATGATTTTCTGTAGGTCTTCGAAAATTATCATTAGTCTCTGAGGAGGCATGTCTCTGCCGCCGAGTCCATAGATGTAATTGGAGATTAATGGTTTAATATCCTGATCATAAAACGCGTTTCTTACTTCATTAAATAGTGGACCGCCATAGGCACCGAAACTTGCTGCTCTGTCGAGAACTCCGATTACCTTCTTATCTTTTAAGTGTTCAATTATTTGTTGAGCTGGGAATGGTCTAAAGGATCTTATTCTTAGAAGCCCAGCTTTTACACCTTTCTCTCTTAATCTATCTACAACGATTTTTGCGGTTCCCATCGTTGATCCAAGTCCGATAATAGCTATTTCAGCGTCTTCTAATTTATATGGGTGAACCAGCCCGTAGGTTCTACCAGAGATTTTTCCGTATTCTTTACCGACTTCTTCGATGACTCTTGGAGCGTTTTCCATAGCGTGGATTTGTTGCATTTTATGTTCAAAGTAGAAGTCGTAGAGGTCTAATGGACCGATGGTGATCGGATTTTCAGGATCTAGTATAAATGGAACTTCCTTTCCAAAGTGATTTTTTATCGTTACGAATTTTCTTTCGCCAATGAATTTTTTAACAACTTCGTCTGGCAATGTCATGACATTTTCCAATGTGTGACTTAGTACGAAACCATCGAGACAAACCATGACAGGTAATTGTACATCAGGGTGTTCTGCTATTCTCCAGGCTTGAATTGTAGAGTCGTAAGCTTCTTGACTATTTTCACAGAAAATTTGAATCCATCCACTGTCTCTGGCACCCATAGCATCGCTATGGTCACAATGAATGTTAATTGGTCCGCTTAAAGCTCTATTTACAATTGCCATGACTATTGGAAGTCTGCATGAAGCTGCTATGTATAAGATTTCCCACATAAGCGCTAAACCATTTGCAGCGGTTGCTGTGAAAGCTCTGGCGCCAGCAGCTGCAGCGCCAACACAGGCGCTTAGGGCGCTATGTTCAGATTCGACAGAAATAAATTCTGTATGCACTTCGCCATCAGCAACATACTCAGAAAATCTCTCTACGATGATAGTTTGTGGAGTTATTGGGTAAGCAGCAACTACATCTGGATCTACTTGTTTGATAGCGTATGCAACAGCTTCGTCACCATTTAAACCCATAAGAATTTGTTTGATCTCCATTTTTCATACCTCCACTAATCTTTAACCATTTCAATAGCTTTTACAGGGCATTCCTCCGCACAAATACCGCATCCCTTGCAGAAGTCGTAGTCTGGCTCAGGGTATCCGTCCTCTTTAATTTTTATGGCACCATCGGGGCAATATATGTGGCAGAACAAACATTTAGTACATTTTTCATAGTTTATCACTGGTTTGAATACTTTCCAGTCTCCGGTCTTGTATTCGGTGCTGGGTTTGAATGGTATGCCGCCGATGGGTATTTCTTTCCATCCAGGAAGTTTTTCTTCAAGACTCATCCTTTTATCGCCTCCTCATATGCTCTTTTAATCAATTCTACGTTTTTCTCTCCAACTTCACCGGGAAATCTTTCTTTAGTTACTTCAAGTACCGATTCAAGTTTTACGATGCCTGTAGCTTTAACTATGGCGCCTAACATTGCTGTGTTTGTGATGGCGCGTCCTAAGATTTTGATAGCTAGATCCGTGGCGTTTACTGTCCATACTTCACGGTCTTTTAAGCCAAGTTTTTCCTTAATTTCTTGAGGTGATTCGTCAGTGTTTACAATAATTATTGTGTTTTCTTTTATACCTTCTACGACTGAAGGACCAAGCAGAGTTGGGTCTAGAACTACCACAACATCTGGGAAATAAACGCTTGCATGTAAGTTGATTGGTTTATCGCTGATTCTTGTAAAGGCTTGAATTGGAGCTCCTTGTCTTTCGGGGCCAAATGTTGGAAAACTCTGCATGTATTTTCCTTCTTTTAAGGCTGCAAGAGCTAGAAGCTGCGAGGCAGTCCATCCACCTTGTCCTCCACGACTATGAAAGCGAATTTCCATTATTTTGTCTTCTTCTGTCATTTTTACCCCTCATTAAATTATTAATAGTTTTGTCAGTTGTGGTATGTCTCTTGTTTATTTATATTTGTTGGATAAGCAATTAAAGATAGGCTTTTATACACCTCGTCGATAAGCAAAATATAATTAAAAAATCATTTAGGTGTATAATGCTCCTCACTTAAGATCTCCTTCATATTCCTTATAGAGATCAGGATGCAAATCAAAATATATTAGGCCCCACTTACCTCCTACACTAGTTTTTACAGCTTTTATGCAAAGATAAGTTATAATGTGATCAACGCCTAAGAGAAGAAAAACATCGTTACTATTATAATGCTCCTTAATAATTTTTAGCAAATCTTCATAAACTTGATTTAACGTTTTATTTTCGACTTTTATGTCACCAAGGTCACAAAATCTCCAAAAATATCCAAGGTTAACCAAATTTTCGGAAAAAATATTATAGATTATGCCAGATGTAGCTTTTCTTATAAAGTAAGGAGCTTCAGCTGCTCCTCTGCGATATGAAGAAGAGTCCCAAGGAATACCTAAAACATAAAAGTTCGGATTTTATATCATCACAAGTAATTCCAAAGAACAGCTTGAGATCTTCTTTCTTTTCCATAACCATCCCTCGCAACAATAAACATGAATTTTTAATCAGTATCGTATTATTTCTGTCTCTTGAGTTCTAATTGAAGTAAAGGTCTACATAAAACTTATTATATTTACAGGATAACCGTTGACCTAAATCTTAACATATCAAGGTATAATGAAGTACTTTTAGGCAAAAACTCTACTACCAGGGTAAAATAATTAAAAACTTAATCTTAGTCAAGAAATGGGTTCTTGTTACAGAAATAACAAGAATTTCTCGTTTAGAAAATCTAAAATCAACTACTCTCTAAATATTGGAATTTAAAATATGAAATTAGAGGAAAAAATTCCTCCTTGTTTGTGTATTTTGATGTTTTAGACGTTAAAAGTTGTTGATTTATGAACGCGCGTATATCAGTCTTTCCCAGAGTTTTGGTGTCGGTAGTTGTGTTGGTAAGCCTTTTCTTTTCCTGATTTCTAAGATGAGCTGTTCCTGCATGTTTTCTGGTACTGGTCTGAATTCTAGGAACTCATAGCCCCAAAATGCTTTTCCAGCGGTTGCTGATCTGAATTCGTCCGCGATTCCTAGTGTTTCTGCGGTTGGAATGTTTCCTTGAATTGTAACCCAGTCTTCTTCGATAACTACGTTTGTAACGACTCCTCGATGCTGGGTTAGTATTCTGATTACGGTTCCTTGCATATCGCTTGGAGCTTTTATGTCTATTTTTAGTATTGGTTCGTATAGTTTGGGATTGGCTGTCAGGAAGCTTATGTGTAGTGCTGCATGTGTCATTGGTGCTATTTGTCCCATCCCCGTGTGTGCTGGATCTACGTGTACAACAGCGTCTGTTATTACGGCTTTTACTCCCATTGCTGGTTCTTGGGCAAGGGTAGCATTTGTACACCAGTCTCTCCATGCCGCTATGACGTAAGCTTTTATTCTGTCTAGTCTTTGTACTCCTTTTGTCATGTCTACAAGTATATTGTTTCCCCATATGTCCCATATGCCTCTTGCTTCGTGGGCGTCCCATCCTATTTCTCTTAGTATTCTTGCTCTTTCTTTTTTGTCTTGTTCTGCCCAGATTTTTCTTTGTCTTATTAGTTCTATGGTTTCTTTGCTTAATGGTTCTATGTAGAGTTTTAGTTTATTGTGTGTATTGGGTGATTTTGTATGGACTTCCATTCCTCTTTTAGTTGGCACTTCACGGTACACAATGATCGGCGGAGAAACTCTTATTGGTACTTGCTCGTTTATTCGTTTTGTAAGAATTTCTATCTGTAACGGGTCGATTCCGGATAGTATGTATTGTCTTGCTTCTTGATCTAGATAGAAGGAAGCTGTTGGATCTGCTGAGACCCACATTTTTACTACTTCTCCTAGTTTTGCAAGGTCTTGTGGATCCACTGGTTCTATTTTTCTTGATACTACTGGTTCTGCTACATATTTGATTTGTTCAAAAACTGGAATGCTACTACCAGGCCTGATGAAGGTTTCCCCAGCGGGACATAGAAGGCCGTAGATTGCAAATAAGTTTCCTGCGGGTATTTCTTCTACGTCTAGTAGGTCTGTTATTTCCATAACTCCTAGTCTTCGTACTCTTGTGGTACTCTTTTGGTTTACAAAATAGATTTCTTCTCCTGTTTTTAGGGTTCCTGAGAATATACGTCCTATTACCGTAGGTCTTTTTGTTTTAGGATGAATGAATATCTTGGTAATCATACCTATTAGAGGTCCGTTGGGATCGCAGTTTATGAGTGCTTGTCCTTCTGGTGTGTTTATATCTCCTGTCCATATTTTTGGTATTCTATATTTTTGTGCAGTTTTTGGGTCTGGCAGGTGATGAATAACCATTCTTAGTAGCGCATCATCTAATGGTAGGTTTTTTCTAAGCCAGTCGACCTCCCCATCTTTATATTTTTGAAATATGATGTTAGCATCGATCCCTTTTTCTTTGAGTATGTCAATAGTGAAGCCCCATCCATGTTTTGCTGATCCTATTGCTACTGTTCCCTTTTGGAATGATACTTGCCATTCTTTTTGGAATTGTGGCGGTGCTACCTTTCTAATAATGCTGTTCACTTTTTTAACTATTTTATCTAGTTTTTGTCCAACATCTTTGGGTTGCAACCTGAGTTCGCTGATTAATCTGTCAACTTTGTTAATGAATAGTACGGGTTTGCAAAGTTCTTCCCCTACTGATAAGCGTATGTTTGTTTCTGTTTGTGTCATTACCCCTTCTAATGCATCTACTAGAATTATTGCTCCATCGCTAGCTCTTAGTGCTCTTGATACTTCTCCTGTGAAGGATATGTGTCCTGGTGTGTCATTAATTTGAAATATGTAGTTTCTGCCATTGTATTCGTAGCTTAAGTTTACTACTGAGGTGAATATAGTTATTCCTCTTTGTTGTTCCTCTTCATCGTAGTCTGTCATTAGTACTTGTCCTGCAGCATCAAAAGACATAAGTCCTGCTCTTCTTAATAGATAGTCTGTTGTGGTGGTTTTTCCATGGTCTATGTGAGCAACTATGCTGAATATTCGTTTTGTTTCAAAGGGTCCTCTTGTTACTAGTTCAACTACTTCCTCTGGTTGTTTTATTCTTACCATGTGTTTCACTCCCGTCTTATAGTTTTATTTTGAATGTAATGATTTTAAGGTTTGTGATTTCATAAAATTCGAAGTCATATAATGACTTGTTATCTCTTAATGACGTGAGCGGAATAGGGTTTACGGTTAGAATTGAACTTTTTAATTATTATTTAAAGATTACGTAAGATGAGTTGTCAACTTATTATGTGGAAGGAAAGGATAATGTAGTCTTATCTTCCTACTCGTTCTTGTGTTTTTACATCTTTCTTGTGGCTTGGTTCTTAGCTTCATGTTGACAATTAAACTTTACACTTACAAGCTTTAACGCTTCACCCATAGTTTTAGGAATGAAATTAATGAGTTCTTCATCTAATTCTTTGCCTTTCAAATAATACTTCCATATCCTCAGTGTATATGTTTTTGTGGGAAATTCTGGAACTAAGTTATCCAAAACATGAGCTATCTCTTTCTTAGATAAATTCTTGGCTCCATAGGCCAAAGCTAGCAGTCTTAGTGCTTCACCGCAAATAATCTTTATCATTTTTAAATCCTGACTCCTAGCCTTTAACAATTCTTTTATTCTTTTAATTCTCCAACAGACAAGCTTGTTAAAATCGTACCTTCTAATTCTTGATGTGAAATCCTCACCATATATGATTATGTGATTCTCAATAAAATCGTCAACATATATTGTAAGGAACTTAAAGGGGTATCCTTTCTTAAGTGGGTCTTCTATTTCGCTGAGGAGGCTCCAGGCAAAGTCAACGAATCCCTCCATCTTATGTTCCTTTTCACATTTTCTAATAATATTATGCATCAATTCTACAGCTCTCTCAATCTCAACATTGCTCATATTATTAAAAACTACATAGAAATCTAAATCACTAACCCCAGAGATAAAGTCTCCTCTCGCAAAGGATCCAAAAACTACAGCGGAATAAATTTTCTCTCTCAGCTCGTCTTCCTCTTCCAGTTCTTTTCTAATACAATTTACAATCTTTCTAGCATCCTCTCTACTAACTTTTTTGTTAACTCTGAAAGATACTTACAAATTAAATTGCTACATTATAGAAGTTCATGAGAATCATAGGGTTGTTAAGTTGACTATAATAATGTTATACCTGTTGCTATCGCTATTCCATTGATAAGATTGTCATTTATAGGCGGATCTATGATGTCTATGGTTAAGAGTAGTAATGCTCCTAGTAAAGCTTTTTCTATAGTTATAAATGGAGTGAGAGCAATGAAAGTTGTTGCAAAAGCTGCTATTGACCCTTCTACGGTTTTTTCCTTTTTCCACGGTAATTTATGTTTCCCTACGGTTTTCCCTACTATCGCTGCTGAAGCATCCCCTATAGCTGCTGCCATCAGTGCAATTACAGCCGTATAGGTGGAAAATAACACGAGGGTTAAGCTTGTACTAATAACATAGTAGGTGTGAGGCCCTATTTTTTGTGTTTCTTCCTTTCTTAAAACTAGGTCAGCTATAACCGAAAAGGGGTAATATTTTGGCATCCAAAATCTTAGGATATCTGTGAGATAGAAAAAAATAAGAGCAAGGTAGGTTATTTGGATAGTTATTTCTTCGCCCAGGTATGTGTAGGTTATAATGAGAATTAAGGAGAGAAGATGAAAGAATTTTCGAAGTACTTCTCTTGTTTTGCTATCCTTTACGTATTTTTCTACATGTGACTTTAATTTTTGAATTGGAGGTTTAAGGATATTCAGAAATAGGACAGAAATAATAGTTATGGGTATACTTAGAGTTATAGTCAATAAAATTAGATTTGTAAAATTTAGGTAAATATAAAGTGCTAGATAGAAAAGTATAAAGGCTGCAAGCAGAGAAGAAAATATTTCTCTTTTATCTTTCCTAGTTTCAGATTCAAGACCATGAACAAGAGAAAATATGCCGAGTACAGTGAGAATTAAGAGTGATATGATTTGGTACATTATTCTCTTCCACACTTTAATTTAGTTTTAATTGCAAGGAACTGTACAGTTCGAATACGAGTCTATTTTGATATAGAATGTATTATGATGTTGTTATGTTATTAATTTAAGTGTGTGTAATGTTATTTATTATCTTTGCGTGGTGTTGCAATGGAAGACAAAAAGAATTTGAGCAGTATCGTTAGAGTTTTGGAGAAAATATATGTTCCTTGGAGATGGGAAACACGCGATCCATTTAAAATATTGATTTCTACAATTCTTTCTCAAAGAACTAATTGGATGAATGTAAAAGAAGCAATCGAAAGATTGGAAAATAAAATTGGAATTAGCCCGTATGCCCTCGCCAAGGCTAGTATTGAAGATATTAAAGAATGCATTAGAATTGCTGGTTTGTACAATATGAAAAGTGTTAGGATTAAAGAAATTGCTAAGGTTATAGTAGAGAGATTTGGCGGCGATTTAAATAGAATTTTAAATTTGTCTTTAAATGAGGCTAGAAAGGAGTTTCTGGGTCTTCCTGGAGTCGGTTTTAAGACTGCTGATGTTGTTTTATTGTTCGCCGCCGGCAAACCTGTTTTCCCTGTTGACACGCATATTGTGAGAATTTCTAAGAGAATTGGAATAGTTGGAGATAAGGCGGGGTATGAAGATATTAGACGTGCTTGGGAAAAAGGTCTTCCTCATGAGAAATATGCTGTTGCCCATGTGCTCTTGATCATGCATGGCAGAAATGTTTGTAAGAGCGGGAAACCTTTATGTGATAAATGTTCTATCTCAAAGTTTTGTGCATTTTATCATAAATTAAAAAGGGGTGCAAGAGGTGAAAGTTGTAAAAAATGAGATTCGAATTAATACTAAAGGTGAGATTGATATTGTAGATATTACTAGGATGGTTGAAGATATTGTTAGAGATTCTGGGATAAAGAACGGTGTAGCTACGATATTTATTCCAGGTGCAACTGGTGCTATTACAACGATAGAGTTTGAACCTAATCTTATTCAAGATTTTAAAGATATTTTAGAGAAACTTGTACCAAAAACTGGACATTATAGACATCCTATTAACGGTCATAGTCATCTGAGAGCCTCTATTCTAGGTCCTAGTTTGTCGGTGCCTATTGTGGGTGGAACATTAACTTTAGGGACTTGGCAACAAATAGTGTTCGTCGAATTAGATGTAAGACCTAGGTCTAGACGATTAATAGTTCAAGTGATCGGAGAATAGAATTTACCATGAACATTTTTAGAATAAAACGTCTCTCCCATCTATGGATATTATTTCGATTTTATAGATTGGTGATATTATTTCTCACTTTTTAATTTGACTAGGTAATTTTATACGCTTTATTTGTCTTCTTGATGCTGATCGTATTGAATAGCTTGAAGTTTAAATATGGATTGTATATTTAATTGTTAAGTTTGCCAAGATGGTGAGTGTCTTGAAGGAATTTAGGACTTTAAGGGGTATGAGAGACTTCTTGCCGCAAGAGATGATAAGGAGAGAGAAGGTGCTTCGTATTATAAGGGAAACTTTTGAAAGTTACGGATTTGAACCTTTAGAAACCCCTGCAATTGAATACTGGGAAGTTTTGTCTAGAAAATGTGGAGAAGATGTAGAAAGGCAAATATTTAAATTTAAAGATAAAGGCGGGCGTGACGTGGGTTTAAGGTTTGATTTAACCGTGCCTTTCGCTAGAGTTGTAGCACAAAATCCTAATCTTCCCAAGCCTTTTAAGAGGTATTGTATTGCGCGTGTTTGGAGGTATGAAAGACCGCAAACTGGTAGATATCGTGAGTTTTGGCAGGCCGATGCGGATATTGCAGGTTCATCTTTACCTGATGCAGATGCTGAAGTAATTGCTGTTGCTGTAGATGCTCTTATGGCTTTAGGGTTAAAGAATATCGAAGTTAGACTTAATAACAGGAAAATTTTGGAAGGTATGGCTCTTAAGGTAGGTGTTCCCGCTGACAAAGTTTTAGATGTATTTAGAGCTATTGATAAGTTGGATAAAATAGGATTAGAAGGAGTTATGAAAGAGCTTTCTTTAAGAGGTGTATCTAGAGAAATTTCTGAGAAGCTACTGGAGTTTATTTCAATAACTGGTGAAGATATGGATGTGCTTGAGAAGGCTAGAAGTCTTTTGAGAGGGTCAAAGATAGGGGAAGAGGGTATAGAAGAATTAGTAAGTATTCTGAATATTTTAGAAGCTTATGATGTTCGTAAGTATGTTAAGATTGATTTGAGTATTGTGAGAGGTCTAGATTATTATACTGGTCCTATTTTTGAATATATTTTGAAAGGGGAAGTTGGTGGAGAACCGTTTAGACTTGCAATTGCTGGAGGAGGTAGATATGATAATTTAATTGAGCTTTATGGTGGTTCTCATGTTCCTGCTACGGGTGTTTCGTTAGGTGTGGAGAGAATTATGGAAGTATTGGATGATAAGGTTTTGAAGGTTGAGGAAACGTTAACTAAGGTTTATGTTACTCCTGTAAAGGAAGAAGCAAGATTGGAAGCTATGAAAATTGCGCAAAAATTGAGACGGGCAAACATCGCTACCGATGTAGAGTTAATGGGACGTAAGCTGGATAAGTCTCTTGAGTATGCTGATAAGAGAAACATTCCTTTTGTAATTATTGTAGGTCCGAAAGATCTTAAGGAAGGTTTCGTAGTTTTAAAAAATATGAAAACTGGTGTTCAAGAAAGGGTTAATATATCAAAGATCATAGAAATCCTAGAAGAAAAAGTATATGCATATAGTTGATTTGTTTCTATTCTTTTCTCTATTTTCGATGTTTATTAGCTAGTTCAGAGGCAATAGCGTTTAAGAACACGAGTGTTGCAATTTCAAATAAGCTTGAGTCAAGTGTTAAGATCTCACCTGTACTTTCTTTTAATTCTCCCCTCTCTTTAGATGACGGTTCTTTCCATTTAATTTCTATGTTTAGATCTGCTAGTTTCCCCAGAGTTGATTGTGAATTGGATGTTATAGCTACGATGGTTGCTCCGAGATTTTTTGCAATATGAGTTGCCTTTACCGTGTAGTCTGTTTCGCCACTCTCTGATACTGCTATGAGAAGATCATCCTTGCTGGGAGACGGCATGAGTGTTTCGCCTATGAAGTAAGTTTCATAACCTAGGTACATAAGTTTTGTGACAAATCCTTTAACAATAAGTCCAAGTGACCCCACTCCGACTGTATATACTCGTTTAGCCTTATTTAACTGTTCAATAAAGTTCTCAACTGTTAGACTGTCTAATTCACTTATTACTTCATTTGAAAGCTGTAGGATTTTTTTCATAGTTTCCTTAACTTTTCCCAATGTTTTAGCCTCCACTACCTTGTTTTAAATAAACAAGCTCTGCTACCAACCCTTCTAATACTATGATTGAACTTACTTCGAAGAGAGACCCTGAGGGCGAAATAGGTTCTCTTTCTCCCTCAACTTCTCTTTCTAAGAAGTCTCTGTATTTCCACCTTTTCGTTCTACCACCAATGTAAAGTATATGATCTGCTAGTTTTCCCAGTCTAGAGTCTGGAAAAGATGTTACCGCAATTACTTTTGCCCCTTTCTCCTTAGCAACTTTACAGATTGTTATTACTTCTTCCGTTTCTCCGGATCCAGAAATAGCAACGACTACATCGTCCCTACCTTTTATCACAGGAGTAAGCCCTATTAAATCTTCCCTAATCGTTAAGACATTAAACCCTGCTTGTAGAAGTCTGATGGCAAAATCTCTTGCTACTACTGCAGACCTACCCATGCCAACAGTTATTACTCGTTTGGCACTCTGCAATGTTTTTAAAACATTCTCAACCTGTTCTTCGTCAATTTTTTTGATGTTTTCAAGCGTTTGTTTCAGTAGTTCTTCAATAAATTTGTTTAAAACCTTCATATCCATCACCGATCGATAATTAACAGTTAAGGATTTTAACTTAAAAGTACATAGTAATTTTTCTTCATCCCCATAAATTATTTTATTGATTTTCGGTATTAAGACTTTGCCAATTTTTCAATTTACGAAGGCTTATATTACGTCAAATTTGATAAGATGTTCTTTATGCTCTCTAAACGACCAGTTATTTTCCAACTAAAATTTGTTTATATAGTTCTTTCAATCAAATTGCAATGTTCCATGGAGAAATGACTTTAATTAAATTCTAAAAATAATCTTAAAAACAATTTAATATTTCTTTAACATAATTATTTTGTCCATATATTTCATTAATTTCTCTATTAAGGTTCTTTCTCTACGTGATATTCCCGTTCCAAAATCGTTCTTTAAAGTTTCACCATAATAACTGTTAGCTATGAAAGTTTTAGCTTTACTTATACATTGAAGTATCTTGGATAGGTCGCCTGCGTGAAAATATATGGAGATGTCATTAATTATGAGAATTTTAGTTGGATTCTTTAGATATTTGTTGATAAGGGGATCTATGTTTCTTAAATTTTCCTCTGCAAAATATAAAAGCTCTTTACTGTTTTTAGAGGCTAATCTAGGAGGATATACAACGGTAGGAACTAGATATTTTACTTTTTTAACAAGATTAGTGTATTCATCTAATCTTCCACCAATTCGTTTGCCAGAGAAAAAAAGAGTTTTTGGAGCCATATCGATAACTGTAATTTCATTTTTTAATCCGGAATCAATAAGTTTTTTAAGTATTTGAGCTGTAAATGCTGTTTTTCCAGTTCCTACATCTCCTACTATCAGTATTTTCCTTCCCAATATTTCATTCACGGAAAGTTTCTCTGGTAATTCCTGCAAGTCTAAGGACCTCCACTACGATAAATCCTAGTATACATCCTGGAACAGAGCTAACAGCCCATCCTGTCCAAAGTAGAAGAAGCGGAGCTCCTATTAACCTTACATCTCCAATTAATGGTGCTACAAGTAGTACTGCTAGTGTTCCTCCTATGATTACGGTGCCTATTGGCTCTGTAAATGCCGCAATTTCCGGGTATTTTATCTTAAACTTTTTGAATAACCAGTAAAAGAATCCTACAATTATTCCCCCTGGTATTCCTCCAGGCATGGAATATATGGTTCCTATACCTATGCTCATTCTAATTATTCCGATGCAAAAGGCTATGAATGCTGCCCAGAGAGGTCCCAACAATATGCCTGCTAAAACATTTATCATATGTTGACCCGGGTAAGCTTTTGTTGTAAGGAAAGGAAACCAGAACATAGGCGCGAGAATTACACCTAGTGCAATTAGCATTGCTGCAAGCGAAACTTGTTTTACATTGACGCTCTTATAGGACACTTCTTTCACCTCTCTATGCGAAGTTTCTGCCCTTAAGAATAAAAGAGGTGATTTAAATCTTCCGAGTTTATTTATAATCTATCTGCTTCGGTAAACTGAACAATGTTTATTGCGTTATAAAATGAAGTTATACTAAATATTTTCATGATTTTACTAAGTTCTTGGCAATTTTAATAGCGAGTTTAGCAACATTTATAGCGTTTTCACCGAGTAAGACTATCATTGGCTCTTTGCCCCAATCACCTTCATGATAAATGACGTTAGGAACCTTTCCAATACTTTTTATTGCTTGCTCCACTCCCCAAGGCACCGACATCCCCTCAATCTTTTTGATTTCTTCAGGTTCCTTTCTTCGATCATAAAATGACACAGATAATCCAAGTTTTTTACAAATATTTAGGATATCCATGGAGTATCTGATATTTATCGCTGCTCTAATTGAAGAATCGTACTTCATAGCAGTTAAAACGTATTTAGCAAGATGTCGCGAAACTCCAAATTCCGGGCAGGCAGCCGCCTTAGCTCTTCCATTCACTATGGTGATACGGCCATCAACTCCTACAATGTCGTCTAAAGTCTCAGCGTACGGTAGAGCCATGACAAGGTTCATTCTAACCTCTGGAACTAGATTAGAAACTTCAGGGTTGTATTCAAGAAGTTTTATTGCCTCTTTAACATTTTTCAAAACTTTATATTTGGAAGCTTCTTTGTAAAGCTCAGCCATAGGGTTTACAGGTCCGAAGCCTCTACCAATGTTTAAGCCAAATTTGATACCCATATTTACAACTTTTTTGGCTACTTCAACGGCTTCTGGTATATTTTTTCCTTTTGCAAGTTCGGCTGCTATAGCGGCTGCAAAACTACATCCTGTACCGTGAGTTGTTTTTGATTCTAATCGTTCACTTTCAAAATAATGATATTTCCCATCATAGTAAAGTACATCTACCGCCTTTCCGCCTTGTAATATATGTCCGCCTTTAACTACTACCGATTTTGCACCTAGTTCAGCTATTTTCCTAGCCGCAAGCTCGGCATCTTTTATGTCTTGAATTTTTATGCCAGTTATTTCTTGGGCTTCCATCGCATTTGGAGTTACAACTGTTGCCAACGGAATTAACTCATTTATTAATGTTCTTTTCGCATCCTCTCTAAGTAAAGAAGCCCCACTTTTCGCAATCATCACAGGATCAACAACTACAGGAAATCCATGCGTTTTTACCTCTTCAACAACTACTTTGATAATTTCGGTTGAATAGAGCATACCTGTTTTTGCAGCATCTACACCAATGTCCGTGGCAACAGCTTCAATTTGCTGCTTCACTATTTCAGGCGGGACTGGGTGGACTGCCGTTACCTCAACGGTATTTTGAGCAGTTATTGCAGTTATAGCTGACATTCCATGAACTCCTAAAGCTGCAAAGGTTTTTAAATCCGCTTGGATACCTGCACCCCCTCCTGAATCTGAGCCAGCTATTGTCAACGCGCATGGAATCTTCCTTCCTCTCAACATGAAATACCACCTCATTTATTTTCAGATACAAATGTTAACTTAATATAGAAGCTAAAATTGTAATTCTCAATCAAATTGGAAATTTCGTGTGAATCAATTTTAACCATCGCTACAAGGATATTAAAGTTTATATATTTTGCAGACCCTCCTCCTATGGTTAAGATTGTAAATTTCTTATCTTCGGTAGGAGAAGGTGAGCGTGTGAAACGGCCAAGCTGGGACGAATACTTCATGAAAATAGCACATCTAGTTAAAGAAAGATCAACGTGCTTAAGAAGAAAAGTGGGTGCAGTACTTGTCAAAGAAAGAAGAATCTTAGCCACAGGGTATAACGGTACGCCAAAAGGCTTACCGCATTGCGAAGTTGTAGGTTGTCTTAGAGAGAAAATGAAAGTTCCGTCGGGAGAGAGACAGGAACTATGCCGTGGATTACATGCTGAACAAAATGCTATTGTGCAAGCTGCTGTTTTTGGCGTAAGCACTAGGGGAGCAACTCTCTACACAACGACATATCCTTGTGTTGTTTGCGCTAAATTAATTATTAATGCGGAAATCAAAGAAGTTATTTATGATGACGAATATGAGGATGAACTGGCAAAAGAGATATTAAAAGAAGCAGGAATAAAAATAAGAAAATATAAGAAACCAACTTAACCTCGGATATAAAATAATAGAAATGTCTATAACCAGCCGTTTTTGTTTTCATTTAAACGGACATTAACAGGTCGAGATATTGTTCAGGAGATATTTATGTCTCATGGAAGGTTTAGTTATCTCTTAAATTGGTGATGCTAGTTAACTTTTTCATTGTTAGTTATATGGATAATGTAGTTATTGGACTCGGTGGCATGCTACGTAATGGTCTTTTTCTGCCTCTATTAGTTGTGGTTCTTCCTTGGAACATATGTCCTCTTTATATGGACAGCGTGGATGGAATCTACAGCCGGATGGTATGTTAATGGAGCTAGGAACTTCTCCCTTTAGTTCTATGCGTTTGCGTTTTCTTTTTGGATTTGGAATTGGTATCGCTGAGAGTAATGCAATAGTGTAGGGGTGAAGGGGGTTAGAGAATATTAATTCTTTTTGACCCATCTCAACAATTTTTCCTAGGTACATAATGGCTATTCTATCAGAAATGTATTTAGCTACTGCTAGGTCATGTGTTATAAAGAGATATGTTAAATCGAATTCCTCTTTTAACTCAGTCATCAATTCAAGTATCTTTGCTCTTAAAGAAACGTCTATCATCGAAATTGGTTCATCGGCTACAATGAAATCCGGATTAAGTATCATAGCCCTTGCTATTGCTACTCTTTGTCTCTGTCCGCCGCTCAATTCGTGAGGATACATGTCATAAAACTTTTCAGCTGGTTTTAAGTCGACTTTTTCCAGCATTTCAAGGACTAACTTCTTCTTTTCATCTCCCGTTGCTATTTCATGAATCTCAAGGGGATGCCCTACGATCTCTCCTATCTTCATGCGAGGATTAAGGGAAGCGTAGGGGTCTTGGAAAATTATCTGTATATGTTTTCTGAGTCTTCTTAGTTCCTCTCCCCTCAGAAATGTTATATCTTTTTCTTTAAAGAGAATTTTTCCATCAGTAGGATCAATGAGTCGTGTAACTAATCTTCCAGTTGTTGTTTTTCCGCATCCGCTTTCTCCAGCTATGGTGAAAACTTCACCCTTTTCTATTTCAAAACTAATTCCGTCAACTGCTTTAACGTAATCAAGTTTTCTGGCAAACAATCTTTCTAGGAAACTCTTTTGTACTGGGAAGTATTTTTTTAGATTCACTACCTTAATTATCAAATTTACACATCCTCTTATGCTACTTATATCTAAAACATTTTACAAAGTGTCCTGTATTTATCTCAAGTAAGGGGGGATCTTTCTCTTTGCATATGCTTTCAGCATATGGGCACCGTGGATGAAACCTACAACCACTAGGGGGGTGAAGTAAATCTGGTGGCAACCCAGGGATGTATTTAAGTTTTTGGTCAGATAGCTCAATATTTGGCACTGATTGTAACAGTAGCTCGGCGTAGGGATGTAGATGCTCTTCGAAGAAGGGGATGGCATTAGCATACTCAACTATTTGGCCTGCATACATCAAAGCTATTTTATCAGAAATTTCAGCGACTACACTTATATCATGAGATATAAAGATCATTCCTACATTGTATTGCTTTTTTAATCTCTCCATCAAATCCAAAATTTGAAATTGGACAATCACATCAAGAGCAGAGGTAGGTTCATCTGCTATAACTATATCTGGATTTAAAGCTAATGCCAAAGCAATCATGACTCTCTGCCGCATTCCCCCACTAAACTGATGAGGATAATCGTGAAATCTATCCGGCATAATACCAACATCTCTTAACAATGCAA
>Ga0209426_1000220_pt1 | contig 78822 bp, 90 predicted proteins | sample Deesub1362B_J571_FD_187697 | JGI IMG/M metagenome (GOLD analysis project Ga0209426, IMG submission 187697) | Deep oceanic, basalt-hosted subsurface ecosystem from Juan de Fuca Ridge flank, Pacific Ocean, CORK Borehole 1362B_J2.571 (SPAdes)... ... | reverse complement strand
TCGATCCGGAAGAGAATGTATCCTCATCCGGATCTTCAAGAGGTTCGAAGAGTCTGGGCTCTTCAGGCATCTCATATGAAAATGGTTCAAATAATCTGAATCTTCCGTTCTTCAGAGTGAAGAGATAAGAAGGTTGAGGAATGTTACATCCCCTCAGTTTATGAATGATCATCATCCTGATGACTCCCTCATCAACAATTTCTCTTCTGAGCTCAATGACTCCATCGACAAGATAATCTTCCTTTCCCATCTCATCTCTTTCAACAATGAAAATCATTCTGATATCAAGCTCAGAGGAGATCTCAAGTAGATCTCTGAGAATCTCCATTTCAATACACTCTTGAACGGCCTCGAGAGAGTCAATCACCACAAGTGGGTTGGTAGTATTCCTTAAGAGAGTTAGAAGGGATCTCAAAAAAGAGGGTCTATCTCCATATTTCATCGATAGCACCAAAGAAGAGAGATCGTCTCCTCGATCTACGATCTTCCCTGTTTCATCGGTGATTGCAATCTCTCGAGATACGTCGAGAACTCTGAGGTTCTCAATCTCAGTTCTTAACCAAGAATATGTCTCAAGAAGATCGTCGGGTGAAACTCTCATTGAGACATAAAAGAACTCCCCTTGATGAAGGGAGGTGAGGGAAAGAGCGAGAAGGGTTTTACCACTTCCCGGTGCTCCCCGGATAAGGAGGGTTTTAATATTGGTGTTCTCAAAGCACTCTACGAATTCCGAGTGATTTGAAAATTGACCAAATATCATGTTCTTCACCCTGTGGGGTTTATGATTTATTATGATCTTCACTTCTCTTTTGTATTCACAACTGTTTAAAGAATTTATGCAAAAATTCCTCTAGAAAGACGACTCATTGTATCTCCTCACAAGCTTCTACGTTATTTCATTTCTCCCAAACGGATTTTTGTTCTCTTTCTGTGAGAGAGGAGGTAGAAGAAAATTAGAAGAAAATTTTGTGACTTCATAATAAAATCGAAATACCGTTGTTCTCTTTCAATACCAAAAATTTTAATAAAAAATAGTTAACAAAATACCTAAAATTATGAGAGACAAGTACAAGCTAAATTCTGAAGTTCTTTTGGAACTCCTTATAAGGGCTTATTGGATGGAAAAGGAAGCAGGAGAAGAACTTTGGACTAAACTACCTTATGCGTCAGATGATGTTAGAAAAGTTGCTAATGTGTTAAAAGAAGATGAAGTTAGGCATGAAAGAATTTTAAAAGGAATTTTAAGAAGAGTAAAAAGGATTCCGCACTCCTATATTGAAAAGAAAGTGAAGGAGCTTGGAAGTCTTTCCCCGATGATTCCATCTGAAGGTTCCGATACTTTAGGTGAGATTTTAGAGAAAATGATCAATTTTGAGAAGAGTATGAGAGATCTTTACAGAATGCTGGAAAATGTGGAAGATGAAGCCATAACCTATGCTTTTGAAATTCTTGCTGATGATTTTCGTTCAATGATACATTCAATATTGGCAGATGAAGAAGACCATATCCAGCTATTAAGGTCTCTAATAGAACCAAGATTTTTCTGACGGACATCTCTTTCTCATAGAGTTCTCAGACATCTATCCAATGAAATAGTTCTTTTCAGCATCTGTTGGAGCTGAAATAAGAGTATATACGTTGTACAAAAACTTAAATTGATCAGATTCTGTCAGAAGTCAAATTCAACCAGTCTTTGTTGTTATAGGAAAAAAGAAGAGCCTCGGGCGGGATTTGAACCCGCGACCTCGTCCTTACCAAGGACGCGCTCCGCCAGCTGAGCTACCGAGGCATCCGATATAACTTTCACGAGCTCTCTCGGAGTCGCATCGAAGTAAAGATTCAATGCAGGTACATTGGATGAGATCTCGCCTGGACTCCTTACATCATTAAGCACATCTTCTATTTTAATTTTCTTTTCAGTGTGCTTGAAGGAAGAAAGCGATGCATAAAAAGGTAAACCTCTCTCCCTACAGACGAGAGCAAGGGGATAAGTTCCTATTTTATTGATGAGATAATCTGGCGTGAGCGCATCTCCACCAACAAGAGCCTTTGTGCATTTTTCAACTGCAATTCCGATGGCACCATCTACAATCAGAAGAACTTCCAATCCTTCCCTTCTCAATTCTCTTGCAAATCTCTCCCCCTCTCTCATTGGTCTGCTCTCAGCAATGATAACTTCTCTTGGTCTTGAAATTAGAAGGGCATCTTTCACAGTTTTACTTGAAGAAATCGTTATTATGGTGTCAGAGGTCTCGATAATCTCAGAAGTTCTCTCTACTGTCTCCTCATGAGCTTTTCGGAATAGTTCAAGAATTTCTTCGGAACTCATTCTCTCAAGTAAACGAAGAGCGAAGTGAAGGGAGGGCATGAGGGGGTGCGCCTCCTTCAATCTCCTTGCATACTCCCTCCTCCTCTCCTCTTCCACACCTTCGAGAATTCTCAAGGCTCTCTCAGTTACGTAGCTCGCTCCGTGGATATTGTCTTTTATGAGTTCCTCAATCTCTCTCAATTTATTTCACTGCCTCCGTGAGTGGAGGTATGATTTCTGGATAACCCACCGCCATAATGTGACATCCGGCAGCTTCCGTCCTCTTTAATTCTTTGAGGAAAGGAATGAAGAAGTCGAGATTTATTTCAAGGATCTTCTCTTTCCGTTTCTGCTTATCGGGCTCATCTTTCGCTTTCGTAATTCTCTCCATGAGCTCTTCCGGCACGTGAACTCCTGCAATATGTTCATCAAAAAACTTTGCAACTCCATAGGACTTCAGAGGGAAGATCCCAACAAGCACGGGTATCTTTATTCCGTAAGATCTCATCATTTCAAAGAATTCTTTAACTCTTTCTATATCATAAATTACCTGAGTTTGAGCGAATTCTGCACCTGCCTCAACTTTCCGAGCCAATTTTAGAATTTCAGCCTCTAAAGGTTCACAGTTTGGATTGGCTGCAACTCCAACATGAAGCCTGACATCTCCGTGGATCTTATTTCCATAAAGATCAACACCTTCATCAACCATCTTTCTTATCATATATGTGAGTTGAGCAGAATCCAGATCATAGACAGGTTTGGCTTTTGCATAGTCTCCGAGACCAATATGATCTCCAGTAAGAGCCAGAACATTTCTGATTCCAAGAGCGCAAGCTCCGAGAAGATCTGAAGTTAAAGCTGCAGCATTTCTATCTGTGCATCTGAGCTGATAAATAGCTTCCATTCCCGTTCTCTCTTGAATGAGATAAGAGGCAACAAGACTGCTAATGTAAGCCATGGAGTTCGGATTATCAGTAACATTGCAGGCAACAACATAACCTTTGAGCTCCTCAGCTGCTTTTATAGTGTTATGGAGATCAGTTTCCTTTTCGGGCTCAAGCTCTCCTGTGAAAACGAAGTGCCCTTCCTTTATTTCCTTCATGAGATTACTGAAAATTCTCATTTCAGTTCACCTCCGACGAGCATTCTCGGAGGAGTTTCAAGTCTTCTGTCTCTCGGTAACCTCAGCTTTTTGAAAAGATCAAGTCTGTTGAACTTTTTCGCCCTTTCATATATTTCTATCCAAGCACATTTATTCGTATACTCCTTATACTCACACATTCCGTCTACAGGTCCACCACACGGTCCATTCAAAAGAGATTTCGCACATCGTGCGATGGGACAGATGCCAAAAGTCTCCCCGAGAAGACAATCTCCGCAAGCTCGACACATCTCCTTGAAAGTATCACTCTCCCTGTCTTCCACTCCCATGAAAACTGTATTTTGAGCAGGAAAGACTGGAATATCTGGAAAAAGTGTGGAGAGAGCCCCTACACCTATTGAGCATGCCATCGTGAGTATGGCTTCTGCATCTCCTATCTGTGGTTCAAGGGCAACTTTACAGTTGTATAAATCACATTGCTTTGCAATACTCGTACTCCTAACTTCAACACTTTTTCCTCTGAGCTTTAAACCCATTGAAACAGTCATTGCCATGTTTCTGGCCTCTCTCAACCCTCTCGGAGGATGGGTGCATCCCTCGCATCCTACTACAAGAATTTTCCCATAAGGTTCCACATATTCGAGAATTTCATCTATTGGCTTCTCCTTTGTGACAATCATTTTTACTTACCTCCCTCCAAAAAATATTTCGGAGAAGAATGTATGAGTTCCACTCTATCCTCTATTCCTAGGGGTCTCAAAAGGCTCTTAAGTTTCTCAACCCTCTCTTCCGCAAGTCTGTTGCCCTCTTCAAGCTTGCATTCATTGTTGTCACAAGCGATAACAAAAACTTTCTCTGCACCTTCATGAAGAGTGTGAAGAATCAGGGTATCGCTAACGAAACCACTGCAGAGAACTGGAACAAAAGCATCCTCTCCTCTTACGTTTATCTCAGAGAATCTATCGTAGTCCGACCACTTGCACCCTAAGTAAATTCTCTTTGCACCCTTTTCAAGGAGTTCGCTTATAGTCTTTTCAAACTCATTAGAGGAATAACCCTTGATCTCCAGAGCGAAAGCAGGACAGATTGAAACACATTTACCGCAACCCATGCATTTCTCTTCATCCACATGAACAACGGTGCTCTCTGCGGAGAAGCTGAGTGCATCATAGGGGCACACAAAGGCACAATTACCACAGGCAATACATCTTCTCTCATCATATATCACTTTAGAGGAAAACCTCTCAATCTCAATCCTCACTTCATCTCCTAACTGGAAGAAAACGGAATTGAGCATTTCTGATCTGTAAGACAAAACTCTACTTCCAAGTTCAAATCTGCAGAAACTTTCCTCACAAGGAAAAAGTTTTACAGACTTTGCTCCTCGTGAAATAGAGTAAATAACCGCCTCTGCGGGGAGCCTTCCCAGACAGGGGAGTTTGATATCCGCCTCCTCAGCTTCTGCATTCGCTCTGCAGGCAAAGATTATCTCCTCTTTTTCTTTTAAAATCTCCTCAATCAAACCTATCAAACTTTTCAGATCGTAATGGAAAATTTCAAGAGCTTCTGCAGGGCAAGAGGAAGCGCATATTCCACAATACTGACATTTTTCAGGATCAATTATGATCTCCTCTCTTTCTTCGCTTATTGCATCAAAAGGACATGAGCGAATGCACGTCAGACAGAGACCACAATTGTTCTCTAAAACTTTTAACCTGAATTCAGGCTCCCCAGCATGGCTCATGCTCTGCACCTCTAAAAATTATCAACGGAGATATTGCGAGAACTCTATTTAACGTTATTGATTTTTAATGAACGTACCACTCAACATCTAGAGATAGCCTCAGAGAGTTATCCTCTATCTTGACCTTCCTTCTCGGGAGATTGTAAAGAGAACATATCAGATCACAAAAATCCTGAAGATATGGTTCCATGAAGAGGCTTCCGTAAGGAAACTTCCTTCTTTCATCGTAAACTTTTCTCATGGTCTCTTCCTTAGGAACGATGAGAACCTCAACTCCGCTGATCTCAGAACCTCTCTTCATAGCCTCTCGGAAGTCTCCAATGCAATATGCAACTCTTCTCTCGTAAAATTCCTCAGTTTTCTTGAGATATCTTGCGATTCTCTGAGATTCCATTTCGATGAATTTCCTCTTTACTGTGTAAACATTGCACTTTCCGAGCATGAAGGAGTAATGCTGAAATGGGTATTCTCTTTCAAGCTCTCTCGGGACAATTCCGCATGTCCCGAAAACAACGATGTGTACCTTCTCTGGAGGTAGAAGGGAGAAAATAAGAGAGTTGAAGACTCGGTGAGAGGGAGACTCAGAATAGGGTTTTCTCTTGGAGCAGGGGAGAAAAATGCAGAGCTCTCTCTTCGGAGGTACATAATTCTCAAGAATCCATTCGTTGGCTTTTATCATATCTGGATGCTCCAGCACAATTTCTCCTTCGAGAGGAATCTCGCTCCTCTCCTCCTCCGGTATGATTGGGAGTGACAGCCTCCTCTCATCATCACTCATCAAACCTAGGATAGGAATTGAAGTATATCTTCGTTACTCTCGGGGAAATTCAAGAAAAAGAAATATATTTCCCTTTTCAAACTTTGTTTTCAATGTATGCCAGAGGTCACATTGGTTTGACACTTCTCATACTATCTTTCTTTCTCAAATACTTCGAAATAACTGAGAATTCCCTCACCTTAATCTTCTTCGGAATAATTTTCTCCACTCTCCCAGATGTAGATTTAAAATATGGGTTTAAGCATCGAAATTTAACACACAATTTCTTCTTTGCTCTTTTCATCTCATTCATCTTCTCTTACGCACTCTACAGAGCTTCCAACGATCCACAACTTCTCATTTACAGCTTTCTCGGCTCTTTCATCGGGGTGACTTCTCATATAATTGGTGATCTCCTGACAGTAATGAGATTCAAGCCTTTCTGGCCATTGATTAGAAAAGAAATTAGCTTGGGACTCTTCAGCTCTGAAAATAAGTTAGTTAACGAGTTTTTATTTCTTTTGGGTCTCTTTTCTTTTTTCTCCAGATTAGTGATGCTCGATAACATCATTACGCTCAGCTAACTCTATAGCTTTTCTCCACACAACCTCTTCTATCACGTACTTTTTACCCTCTCTTCTGAGTTCGGGATATTTTTCGATCTCTCTAAGAGGGAGACCAGACTCTTCCGAGTTGAATCTCCTCTCCACTTCCTTCCACGGAATTAAAAATGTAGTTCTGGATTTTCCGCTCCCCTTCCTTATTTCTACTGCGAGAAATCCTATTCTTCCGGATCTTCTGAGAAAATCTGTTATTCTCTCAATTTGGTGGCTTCCGTTTCTGGTAGTTGTGAAGTGCTGAGAAAAATACAAAGCATTCGTACCCTTCTCCTGAGAGACACTTTTGCACTCGATGCCACAGTAGAACTCCCTTAAAGGCGAGTCCACGAGAATATCCATGATTTGAGTTGCGTATTTGTGTTGTTTCAATCTGTAAGCTATTCCCCGATTTCCGAGAAGCTCGTTCAACGCTTTAACAAGTTCTCTTTCAAAGTCACTCATCATGAAAATCTCTTTCCCGATTCTTTTAAAATTTCTCCTTCATATGAGAAAAATTGCAACTGCAAGAACTGTCGTCCATTTTTTCACGGGAGATGAAATACCCACACTTCCTATCTCGATCTCGCAGTCATAAATTCCTTTGCAGAGGTCTTCTGCAAGTTCAATTGCAGATCTCTCAGCTTCTTTAGGATCATCTTCATCTCCCTGATATTCGAAGATATATCCGTTCTTCGTCGGATCTTGGGGTATTACATAGGATAGGGCTGCAGAGATGTATTCTCCTTCCTGAGATGAGGAGTTCCTTGCCATAACGCAGAAAGTTATCTCTCCCGGTCTCAGGAGTTCAACACCTTCCTCAAAACTCAAGATCTCGCATCCCGGAGGTATGATGGAACTGACTAGGACGAAGTTTTGTTTCTCCACTCCTGCACTCCTGAGAGCCATTTCGAAAGATCCGAGCTCCGTTCTGTGGTCTCCAGATCCAATAGTGAAGAAAAGCTTTTTCGGGATCATCAATGATGAAAGATTCCATCACGTATTTATCTTTATCTTTTTAATTGGAAAGGTCTTAAGAAAAAGGTTTAAATAAGATCTCCATCCTCTACACCTTTTCAGGAGGTCGTAGTTTGGAGGAAGATCACATATTAAAAAGACGCTCCTCTAAATACGATGGAAATCTTATTCTTGTGAAGTATCGAAGGATCCCAAAGATGAACAAAATTCACGTGGTTGTTTTTAATAAGGGCAGTGATGAAAACTTTGAGGAATACTGTTCGGAGATGTTTCTTGATGGTGAAAGTGTTAAAGGAATTTTTGGAGAGATTTTTGCTGAGGAAGTATCAGTTTACATGCATAAGACTAAATATACGAACAAAATTTTCGTGAACTCTTCTAAGAAAGAGTGAGGTGTCATATTGCGCACTAAGTGCACAATATGAATAAAAATAAAAAATTATGAAACTCATTTCTTAAGCTTGTCAAAGACCTCAGGATTTACGACATTCTTCAGAGGCTCCCCTCGAATGTATCTTGCTGCGTTTTCAGCCCACTGTCTCTTGATATCATACACTGAGTAATTGGTATACCACGCCATGTGCGGAGTCAAGATGACATTCTCCATCTTCTTCAATGGATGATCTTCCGGAAGTGGTTCAGTTTCATGAACATCGAGACCAGCAGCAGCAACTTTTCCACTTTCGAGAGCTTTGATCAGAGCTCTCTCATCTATCACAGGCCCTCTTGAGGTGTTCACGATGATAACTCCATCCTTCATCTTCGCAATCGTCTCCTCATTTATCATGTGATAAGTTGGATATTCGCTCTCTCCCTCTCTCGTCAGCGGAACATGCAAAGTTATTGCATCTGACTCTTTGAGAAGTGTCTCGAAATCAACTGCTTCCACCTTATCCATTCCTCTGAAGACCCTCTCTGGGATGAATGGATCGTAAACGAGAACCCTTTCGAAGAATGGTTGAGCCTTTTTTATCACTTTTGAACCAATTTTTCCTGCTCCTATAACTCCAAGTGTTGACTCTTGCATGCACTTGACGTTCCATCTATCTCGAACGTAGTCGAACCATCCTCCACTTCTCACAAGCTTATCTGCATCCTTAATTCTTCTGATGAGACTCAGAAGCAAGGTCATGGCATGATCTGCAACCTGATCTCTTCCATACTCTGGAATGTTGCAGACTATGATTCCAAGTTCCGTGGCTGCATTGACATCAATGTTATCGTATCCCGCTCCGTGCCTTGAAATAAGCTTCAGATTCTTGAACTTCTCTAGAGCCGGTTTGTCAAATCTCACGTAAGTCGTCAGAATGATATCTGCGTCAGGAGCAAGTTCATAAAGCTCATCTGCAGTTTTCAGATCGTAGATCTGGAGATTAACATGAAGGGATTCAAAAACCTCTTTCTCTGGTTCGAAGAAATCCTCATCTGCATCCGTAATCACAACTTTATATTTTCTTTCGCTCATAAGGAAAGATGTGTGATGGACTTTTTAAAATATTTTACGGGTAATATATTGACTATTAACAAGAAATCGAAGTTTATATAAAGAAGAAGGAGAAGTAAGAGGAATAAAGTGGGAGATTACTATGAACTTCTTTGAAGGCTTTGAGAGACCGGATGGAAGTTTTGGTGTGAGAAACCATATTGTCATCATTCCCTCAGTTGTTTGTTCTGCTGTTACTGCGAGAAGAATTGCGGAAAACGTTAAAGGTGTAGTCGCTATCTCCCATGATTGCGGATGTGCTCAGATAGGGGAGGATGAAAGGCAGACTTTCAGGGTTCTTGCTGGTTTGGGGAAGAATCCGAATGTCCGCTCAGTTCTTGTCATTGGCTTGGGATGCGAGACGATCTCAGCGAATGAGATTGCGGATGAAATTGCAAAAAGCGGTAAAGAAGTTGAGGTCGTGAATATTCAGGATGAGGGAGGGACGCTGAAAGCTACGGAAAAGGGTACGAGAATTGTGAGAAGGATGAGCGAGGAGGCCTCTAGAGAAAAAAGAAGATCCGCAGATATTTCTGAGCTGATAGTCTCTACAGAGTGCGGCGGTTCTGATTGGACATCTGGAATTGCTGCAAATCCATCAGTTGGAGCTGCGATGGACATGATAGTGGAAAGAGGAGGAACTGTCATACTTTCTGAAACTACAGAATTTATTGGAGCTGAACATCTATTGGCTAAAAGAGGAGCAACAGAAGAGATCAGCGAGAAGATACTTGAAATTGTGAGGAGATACGAGGAGGAAGCAATGAAGATGGGTGTTGACATTAGAGGAGGTCAGCCATCTCCCGGAAATATAGCTGGAGGTCTTACGACAATTGAGGAAAAATCTCTTGGAGCAATTCACAAAGGAGGACACTCGAAGATTGTGGAAGTTATAGAGTATGCGGAAAAACCGACGAAAAAAGGATTGGTAATCATGAACACACCGGGATACGATGTTGAGTCAGTAACTGGAATGGTAGCTGGAGGCTCTCAGATCGTTGTCTTCACAACCGGAAGAGGATCCCCCACTGGAAACCCAATTGCTCCCGTTATAAAGGTCACAGGAAATCCAAGGACATATGAGAAGATGAGGGACAACATAGACATCAATGCAGGAAAGATCCTCGAGGGATCTCCGATCTCAGAAGTCGCAAATGAGATTTTTGAGGAAATCTTGAAGGTTGCGTCCGGAAAACTCACAAAAGCTGAAGTATTAGGGCATGATGAAATAGGAATATGGAGGATTGGGTGGAGCCTATGATTGATGAGAGGGATAAGATTTTGGATGAATTGTATGAGGAATATAAAGAACAAGTTCTGTTTAAGATAAAACCAAGAGAGCTTCCTGGGGTAGGGGATGAGAGAAAGGCTATTGCAGAGGCGATGAAAAATCCGGTAGAATCACCTTCAATAGAAGAACTCGCTAAAAATAAAAAAGATGTGCTAATTATTGCGGATGATATAACAAGAGCAACACCCAAGGATAAAATTGTTCCAATGCTACTTGATGAGCTGAATAGGGTCGGAGTTCCAGATGAGAATATTACGGTGCTTATTGCTCTGGGAACTCACAGATACATGACAGATGAGGAAATCGAGCAATGCTTCGGAAAGGAAGTCGTCGAGAGAGTTAAAATCCTGAATCACGAGTGGGATAAGGAGGAGACTTTCGTTTATCTGGGAGAAACTGAGAATGGGACTCCAGTTTACGTGAATAAGTTAATAACCCAGTCAGATCTCACGATCGGTCTCGGAAACATCATACCACATCTCTTCGCGGGTTACGGTGGAGGAGCAAAAATAGTTCAACCAGGAATTACTAATGAGGAGACAACTGCAGCAACTCATCTTCTTGTCTTCAAGAAGGATGATCCTCTCCAGCTTGTTGGAAATCCAGATAACTGGGTTAGACTTGAGATGGAAAGGGTCGCGGAAAAAGCTGGTTTGAAATTCATTGTGAATGTAGTGATAAATACGAAGAAAGAACTGGTTCATGTTGTCGCTGGTGATACTGTTAGAGCGCATCGCGCTGGTGTGAAGGTTGCGGAGGAGGTTTACAGGATCTCAGTTCCAGAATCAGCAGACATTACTGTCGTGAGCTCTGAACCAGCTGACATAGATTACTGGCAATCTATCAAGGGCTTCACACATGCGGCAAAGGCGACAAAAGAAGGAGGTACCATCATCATGCTTACACCATCTCCAGAAGGAATCTCACCAGTTCACAAGATACTCGAAGAATATGGGACTCTGAGTTATGAGGAAGCTAAGAGGAAAGTTGAAAGGAAGGAATTCGACGATCTCGTCGGTGCTGCATCTCTTCTCCTTCATGCATATCTCAGAGAGAGGCACGATCTCATTGTAGTCTCTGATGGCATCACCGAGAAGATGTGCGAAGCTCTGGGAATGACTCATGCTAAGAGTGTTGAGGAGGCAATGGAAATAGCACTTGAGGGGAGGGAGAATGCAAAGATAGGACTCATACACTATGGAGGAGAGGTCTTCCCAGATCCACAGAAATAACGCAAAATTTATCTCATCTCCTTCTCTCATCATCTTTTGAAATGTATATTGAACAGATTGACTTTACTCACGAATGTCCTAATATGAAATTCTTGAGAAAAGCTCAGAATTTCTGTAATTGTGATCTCATAATTCTCGGGAGTTCAGGAATCTCAAAGAGAAAAGGTCTCTTTTACGAGTCCGTCTCTTCTATAATTTCTTTGAAGGAGGAAGATAAAAAAGCGATTCATGAGATTCTGAGAGAGATGATGAGAAATGAGGAAATAAAGAATGTTGAAATCTCTTTCAAGTCTAAAGAGCTTTGTGGGGTGAGATATGACTTAAGAGCGACAGAAATGAGGATGATGTTTCCTGAATGCGGTCACATCCTCTATCCAGTGAAAGTCACTCCAGAAGTAGAGAGATGGATGATCATTTTCCCGAATAAGTCAAAGAGAGATAAGTTTTATTCTGCAATTGATGATAGGAGTGTGGAGATTTTTGGAAGAAGATCAATAAATCACGAATTAATAGTCGAAATATTCGAAAATCTGGATTTGATCTCTTCATCTTTGAGAATTCCAAAGGAGCTTACTGATATTCAGAAGGAAGTTCTCAAGACTGCATATCACGAAGGGTTTTTCGAAGTTCCAAAAAAAGTTACCGTAAGAGAATTAGCGGAGAAGAGAGGGATATCTGAATCTGCAGTTATAAGGACAATAAAGAGGGGAGAAAGAAAAATACTTTCGAGGATTTTGAGGCATATATGAGGTGTGAAGATGACTTATCATGTTTCATCAATCGGAGAGCTTCTTGTTGATATGATCCCTAGAAGCTTTGGGAAATATCATGAAAGCATTCTGTTTGAAGCACATCTCGGGGGCTCTCCTTTCAACTATGCAACAATACTCTCAAGATTCAAAGTAGATGTTTCTGGTTTTGGAGCGGTTGGAAGCGATGAACTTGGAAAAATGCTTGTGGAATTTATGAAGGATAACAAGGTGAGAACAGAGACGATAAGATTCAAAAATGCAAGAACGTCAATAGCTTTCGTAATCCTCTCCGAAAACGGAGAAAGATCTTTCTTTTTTTATAGAGAACCATGGACAAGAACCGCAGACACTCTTTTCAGCATCGAGGACATCAATGAGGAGGTTCTTCTGAGTTCAGAGGTTCTTTATGTTTCTGGAATGGCTCTCTCTGTTCCCCCTCTCAGGGATGCCGTGCTTTATGCAATGAAACTCGCAGGGGAGAACGGAATTAAAGTCTTTTTTGATTACAATGTTAGAGCAGACGTCTGGAAAAGCAGAGAGGAGATGAAAAGAATTTACAATGAAGCTCTTAGGTTATCAGATGTTATCTCAATTTCAATAGATGAACTTGAGGAATTTTATGGAGTTAAGGAATATGAGAGAGTTGCTCAAAAGATTCTCAGAGAGTTTAAAGCTGAGATAGTCTGTGTAAAGCTCGGAGAAAAAGGCTCTTTTATTGTGGAAAAAGATAGAAGCATACAAGCAGATGCCTTTAAGGTCAAAGCTGTGGATGCAACTGGTGCAGGAGATTCATGGAATGCCACTTTCACTTTCTACCATCTTCTCTCTGGGGAGGACTTGAAGAGCTCTGTGATTTTCGCAAATGCCATGGGGGCTCTGACCGTCTCTTCAAGAGGAGCTGTAGGAAGAAAGATAAAAAAAGAGGAGCTCGAAGATTTCATCAGCTCCTCCGAGATTCCCGAGGTTAGAGTTCTCTGAGATCCACTTCTGAGTAGGCTCCTTTAGCTACGGAAGATGCTCTTTCCATGTACTTCAACAGTGCCTTTCCAGCTTTGAATTTCCTTTCTGGTCTCTTCCATCTTTTCCTTCTTTCTTCGAACACTTTCTCCATCTCTTCCAAACTCATTTTCTCTCCTTTCACACCGATGATATTCAGCTTTCTGCTCGGAATGTCGATCTCCACGATATCATCATCTTCAACAAGAGCGATTGGCCCTCCGAGGAAGGCCTCTGGTGAGACATGCCCTATGCATGGACCTCTTGTTGCTCCAGAAAATCTACCATCGGTTATCAGAGCAACCTTGGTTGAGAGTTCTGCATCAGAGGCAAGAGCTTCAGTTGTCATATACATCTCAGGCATTCCGGAACCTCTTGGTCCCTCATTTCTTATGATCAGTGCAGTATTTGGTTCAATCTTACCTTTTACAACAGTATTATAGCAATCCTCCTCACTTTCGAATACTTTTACGGGAGCGATGAATCTGAGCATGTTTTCGGGGACTGCAGAATACTTTACGACAGCTCCTTCTGGGGCCAGATTTCCCTTAAGAACTGCTATTGATCCCTTCTGCTTCGCTCTTTCCGGTGGTCTGATGACTTCTTCACTCTGAATTCCATAAGACGCAAGATAACCAGCGACTCTTTCGAAGAACCCTTCTTTCTTTAACTCCTCGAGATTTTCTCCGAGGGTCTTTCCTGTAACTGTGAGAACATCGAGATCGAGATACTCTCTCAGATACCACTGAACCATAGGAACTCCTCCCGCAAACCAGAAAATCTGCGATGGATATCTTCCACTTGGCTGAACATTCGCAAGATACGGAATCTCTTTGTTCACCTCATCAAACACGTCTATATCAATATCCACTCCGGCTTCATGGGCAATAGCGGGAATATGAAGAAGAGCATTCGTCGATCCGCTTATTGCAGCGTGAACTTTAATTGCGTTAAGAAAAGCCTCCTCAGTCAAAATATCTCTCGGTTTGATATCCTCATCTATAAGCTTCATAATTGTCTTTCCCGTTCTTCTTGCAACTCTGAGAATATCTGAGAATGTGGATGGTGTGAGGGCTGAGCCTGGAAGCGCCAGTCCGAGAGCTTCAGACATGCATTGCATGGTAGATGCAGTTCCCATGAACTGACAAGCTCCGCAGGATGGACATCCAGTCAAATAGTACTCTCTCACAACATCAAATCCTATTTCTCCTCTCTTCTCAAGAAGCGAGATCTCTCCAGCTCTACCAGAATTCGTGAGTCTTGGAGCTGGTGCCATACTTCCTCCTGGCAAGTGTATTGCAGGTATGTTGACTCTTGCAATTGCCATGAGATGTGCAGGAATGGATTTGTCACAACTCGAGATCACAACAATTCCATCCCACGGAATGACTGAAGCGTGAAGCTCAACCATATCGCAAATGAATTCACGAGAAGCCAAAATGTAATTCATTCCTTCATGTCCTTGAGCCCATCCGTCGCAGAGATCTGTAACATAGAACTGTGCCGGCCTCCCCCCTGTTTCGAAGATTCCTGTGTAAGCTTCTCTTACAAGAACATCGAGATGTGAGCTTCCGGGATGACTCTCGCCGAAAACACTCTCCACAAGCACATGGGGTTTCTCAAGATCCTCCTCACTCCAGTTCATCCCCATTCTCAGTGCATCGAACTGGCGCCAGATTTTCCTTATTTCGGCTGATCTAGTTTTTTTCATAAAACTTCACCAGTAAAAAATTAGGAAGGAAGAAGAATTTAAAATCTTCTCAGTTTCAGTTTATCAATCCAAGATCTTTGAGCACAGACTTTATGAATTCTTTATCTTCTTCGCTGAGATGAGTTGGTCTTCTTGGATATCCCACAGGTGCTCCAAGAAGCTCACCCGCATATTTCAAACCAGCTGGAAAAACTCCACGACCAACAACTTTCACAAATTTGGCAAGCTTTTTCTGGTATTCAAGAGCTTTTTGGAGATCTCCCTTCTTGAAGGAATTATAGATCTCTATCGTGTATTCAGGAATGACATTTGGAGTTCCAACCATCCCTCCCTCTGCTCCTACTGCAAGGGATGGGAGGAGAGCAATATCTTGGCCCTGAAGTAAACTGAAATCATCTGGAACCTCCGAGGCTATTGCTGCGAAATACATCATGTCTCCACTGCTATCCTTCAACCCACAAATTATCCCATCTTCAGCAAGCTTCAAAACAGTGTCCACAGGGATCGAGTATCCAACGAACTGCGGGATGTTGTACGCGAAGAGCGGGAGGTCAATCTTAGAGAGATCCTCGTAATATTTGTAGAGACTCTCTGCATTCTGAGGTGCATAATATGGTGCAACCGCAAGTATCGCATCGCATCCAACATCCTTTGCATACTTTCCAAGTTCCTTAGCCATCTCAGTTCCAGTGTATCCCACTCCAGGAATCACAGGAACTCTCCCATCAGTTTGCTCCACAACAGTAGAAATGCATCTTTTTTTCTCTTCTTCATTCATTGTGTAGAACTCTCCAAGGCTTGCAAGCGGAAAGACTCCATGAACGCCTCCTTCAATCAGAAAGTCAACAAGTTTCTTTAACTTCTCCTCATCAAGCTTTTCATCTTTGTCAAACGGAGTTACCATCGGGACTATTATTCCTTCAAACTTAGCCATTTTATCTTCCCCCAGATTCATTAGGGAATTCATCTTAAATATATCTTGGCGTCAACATGTTGAGCTTCGGGAAAATTATTTAAAAGCCGATGAAGAACCAAAATGTTGTGATTTAAAATGAGCGTTATTACCGTTCTCGGAGAGATAAATGAGGAAGATCTTGGGCCAACTCTGATGCATGAGCACATCCTTGTGGATTTCAGATGTGCTTTTCTTCCACCAGAGGAGACAAGTTGGAAGAGGAGAGCTTATGAAAAGATCTGTTTGGAAAATCTCGGATGGATCAGATACAATCCACGGAGTAATCTCGACAACTTATTGCTGGATGATGAAGAAGTGGCGATTAAAGAGGTTTTGGAGTTCAAAGCATTTGGAGGAGGAACTATCGTAGATGTTACGACAGTGGGAATAGGAAGAGATCCGATTGCTCTAAGAAGAATTTCGGTACTCACGGGAGTGAACATCGTTATGGGAGCAGGATTATACATGGGAGCAGGATTTTACACCGCGGAGGACTATCCGAGAGAGGTTCGAGAAAAGAGTGAAGAACAGATCGCCAAAACCATAATAGAAGAGATAAGAGAGGGAGTTGGGAGCACGGGGGTTAGAGCTGGAATTATAGGAGAGCTCGGATGCAGTTATCCGCTTCACGAAAATGAAAAGAAGGTTCTCCGAGCTGCTGTTACCGCTCAGGAGGAGACAGGAGCCTCTATTTCAATTCACCCTGGAAGGGACGAGAATTCTCCTTTTGAAATTCTCGATGTTTTGAAGGATGCTGGAGCAGATCTCTCGAGGGTGATCATGGGACACGTTGACAGAACTATATTCTCTGAAGAGCATCTCAGAGACCTCGGAAAAATTGGATGCTTCATTCAATATGACATGTTTGGTCTCGAGACTTCGTATTATGCTTTTAATCCCGCTGTTTACATGAGAAACGATGAGCAGAGAATGCAGGAAATTCGTCAACTCATAAAGTGGGGATACGGAGATCAAATAGTCATCTCTCATGACATCTGCATGAAGATGAGATTGAAAAAATACGGGGGGCACGGGTATTCCCATATTCTCGAAAACATAGTGCCAAGAATGAGAATGAGGGGTTTCAGTGAAGAGGAGATAAGAAAGATTCTCATCGAGAATCCAAAGAGAGCTCTGAGCATCTCTCAGTAAAGCTCGCTGAGAAGCCTCTCTATAATCCTGTTGGTAATCCTTTCAACAACTTCATCAAGGTTATATGATTCTATCACCTCAACACCGTTCTTTTCAGCTTGAGAAACAATATAGTCGTGAATCACCCTAATTTCTTCAAAGTGCTCCAGATAATATTCTGCAGGTCTTTTTAAATATGTCTCCTGAGCTCTGAGTATAAATCTCTCTTTGTGCCTTTCTGGATCGCCCATTTTCAGTGTGAAAATGAAGACATAGGGTTTTTCGAGATACTCCTTTTTTATGAATCCTGGTACAACGTGAATGCCCTCTATTATTATGCTTATTCCCTCTCTTATTGCTCTCTCCATCACAGCTTCAATCACAACACTGACGAATCTCATCTGATCCTCGAAACCGGAGATTATCTTCTCTTTGTCACTTCTGAAAACCGAAGTTCTCATGGCTCTCCAAGCCAAAAAAGAAGATTCGTAGAGAGTAGGGAGAAGCTCTTTTGAGAGAACTTTTCTCATAACTTCTCTGAGCATATCTGTTCCTATGACATTTCTTATCCCCAGTCTCTGAGCGACCTGAAAAGCAGTTGTGGAGCTTCCAACTCCTGAAGCTCCTCCGATGAGGATGATGATTGGCTCTTGCTGTCTTCTTTTGCTATCCCACCACTTATATTGAGACGCAGTTCTGAAACTCACCTTGAGAAGCTTCTCATAAACTCTCCTTCCGAGTTCTTCTACAGTCAGTTCTGTTACTCCTTCTCTTATCAACTCATCCTTTATCTGCTGGGCTATGTGATAGGCTATTGATGGCTCCAACCCGAGTTTCGTGAGAGACTGAGACAAAATACTCCTTGAGTACGGAACTCTTGCACCATCCCTAATTATGATGATCTCTTTTGTCATTCTCGTCAGAAGGGTTAACTATTTCTTTTATTAAATTCTGTGGTGATGAACATGCTCCTAGTATATTATTCTGAAGATCCCGCAGGAAGAAATATAGCATCTCAACTTCTGAAGCTCGGAGAGTGGAGAAGAGAAGGAGACTTCTTTGTGAATGGAGATTATCATCTCTTGGAGGTTGGTGAGAGAATATCAGAGATGGAGAGATTTGAAGCAAAGAGTTTCGGAGACTTCTCTTCGATGTTGGCTCTCTCAAGACATGCCTCAAAAACCGGTTCGAAGGTTGTGACAACTCATTTCACGGGAAGACTCTCAAAAGAGGAAAAAGAGCTCTCCCTCTCTCTTCCAGCACCAGACCTTCAGCTCTCGCTTATGAAAGCTCTTAAAGAGAGAATCTCTTCAGATTATCCACTCTCATTAGAGTGCACGCATCATGGACCGTATGAAACCGATGTGCCATCTCTTTTTGTGGAGATAGGGAGCACGGAAAGAGAATGGGAAGACAGAAAAATTTCTAGAGAAATAGCTACCGCTATCATGGAGCTTAAGATTGAGAAACCAAGAATCGTGTGTGTGGGATTTGGAGGAGGTCACTATGCACCGAGACAAACAAAATTGCTTTTGGAAAGCGAGATTGCTTTTGCTCACATCATTCCAAATCACAGGCTAGAGGACTTGAATGAGAGGAATGTGAAGAAAATTTTTGAGATCTCTCAAACAGATTTTTGCTATGTGGACAGAAAATCAATGAAGGGGGATATGAGAAGATTTTTGGATGAGCTCTTAAAAGATTATATTCAAATTTCGGAAGGAAATCTCAGAGTTAGACCAGAAAGTGAAGTTTATCGAAGGATCATCAAGAGGATTGAAGACCCGGTGCTAACAGAAAGAGTTAATGAGACCTCTCAGGAATTTCACGAATTCTCTTCAGAATTCTTCAATATCGCCATGAGCGTTGACTCAGAGAGGGTTAGAGAGATTCTCTCAGAGCACTGCGGAGCTTACTCCAAAGATGGATCAATTCTCATGTGCAATTCGGAAGACCTCTCCACGATCCTCATCGAAATTCTTGAAATTCTTAAGAAAAGATATTCGATCTCAGTTGATGATAAGAGCTCTTCCCTGATTCTCATGAGATGTGATGAAGGGGGAAAGGTTATAAATTCTCGTAAATCTAAAGAAGTGAAACTGAAGAGAGGGTTGATTGAAGTTCTGAAAAAGGTGGAGATCTGAATGGAATCGATAATTAGGGATGCATTAAACAGAATGAATTCCGAGAAGGAGAAGCTCCCTGAGGACATGGATAAAGAGATCGAAGAGGTTCTCAGGAGCGTCCGAACTGTAATCAAAGTTATAGGATGTGGAGGCGGTGGGTGCAACACCATTCAGAGAATGATGGAAGAAGGAATATCTGGAGCTGAACTAATAGCTGTGAATACAGATGCTCAACATCTTCTTCACATCAGGGCTCAGAGGAAGATACTTATAGGAAAAAAGCTTACGAGAGGACTCGGAGCTGGATCAATTCCTCAAATAGGTGAGCAGGCAGCCAGAGAGAGCGAGTCAATTCTCAGAGAAGTTATTGAAGGAAGTGACATGCTCTTCATAACCTGTGGCCTTGGAGGAGGAACGGGGACAGGTTCAGCTCCAGTGATTGCTGAAATTGCAAGAGATCTTGGAGTTCTTACGATCGCAATAGTAACATTACCCTTTACAGTTGAGGGAGCAATAAGAAGGGCTAATGCAGAAGCCGGGTTAGAGAAGCTGAGAGAAGTTGCAGATACCGTTATTGTCATTCCCAACGATAAACTTCTTGAGGTCGCTCCAAAACTCCCTCTTCAAGCTGCTTTTAAAGTTGCGGATGAGGTGCTAATGAGAGCGGTGAAGGGAATCACAGAACTTATCACAAGACCCGGTCTTGTCAATCTCGATTTTGCGGATGTGAAAACAGTGATGGAGAACGGAGGAGTTGCAATGATAGGTCTTGGTGAAGGAAAAGGAGCTGAAAAAGCTATGGAATCTGTAAGAAGAGCTCTAAACAGTCCTCTTCTGGATGTCGACATCTCAGGAGCCAATGCAGCACTGATAAATGTTATCGGCGGACCTGATATGACGGTTAGCGAGGCTGAAGAAGTCGTTCAGGAGGTTTATGATCACATCGATCCAGAAGCAAGAGTCATCTGGGGAGCCTCCATAGATCCGGAGCTTGAAGATACCATGAAGACAATGCTTATAATCACTGGGGTGAAATCACCTCAGATCTACGGTAGATTTAAATCCTCGGTAATAAAAGAATACGGGATTGACTTCATAAGGAGGTAAAGGAACTTTGAAGTTATCAACTCCAAAACTTCAGGGGTGGCTTGCAGATTACATAAGAGTGCTGAGAATGGCGAGAAAGCCAACAAGAGAGGAGTTTAAGATGGTTGCTAAGGTCTCCTTAGTTGGAATTGCGATCATAGGGTTTATAGGATTCCTCATCTATCTCCTCATGGTTGAACTTCCGAAAATGCTTGGTTAAAAGGTGGTCTTTGTGGAGGAATCTGATTCAAAGATCTTCGTTGTGAAAACAACAGTCAATCAGGAGAGAGCTGTAGCAAATCTTATAGCGATGAGTGCCGAAAAGAGAGGATATGATATCAGATCAATTCTCGTTCCAGATGATCTCAGAGGTTATATCCTTGTGGAAGCAGGTTCTCATGAAGAGGTGGAGTCCTCAATTCAAGGAATTCCTCATGCAAGAGGAGTTGTTAAAGGAAGCACCTCTCTTGGAGATGTTGAGCACTTCCTCACTCCGAAACCTGCTGTTTCAGGAATTTCGGAGGGTATGATCGTTGAGATCATCTCCGGACCTTTTAAGGGTGAGAAGGCAATAGTGAGGAGAGTTGACGAAGCTCATGAGGAGATAACGGTTGAGCTTTTCGAGTCGATAGTTCCAATTCCCGTAACTGTTAGAGGGGATCACGTTAGAGTCATCAGCAGAGAAGAGGAGAAATGAGGTGATTTGAATGGCAGAGGTTGTTGAGGTTCTAGTTCCCGGTGGAAAAGCAACACCAGGACCTCCACTTGGTCCAGCACTCGGACCTCTCGGAGTGAATGTGAAGGCGGTTGTGGATAAAATTAACGAGAAAACTGCTGAGTTTGATGGAATGCAGGTTCCGGTGAAGGTAATTGTTCATTCCGACGGCTCTTTCGATATCGAGGTTGGAGTTCCTCCGACGACAGCACTGATAAAGAAGGAACTGAACATAGAGAAAGGCTCTGGGGAAACTCCAAGGAATGTTGTTGGAAATCTGAGTTTCGAGCAAGTGATAAGGATCGCGGAGATAAAAAAGGAGAGAATGCTCTCAAACTCTCTTAAAGCGGCTTGTAAGGAAGTAGTTGGCACCTGTCAGTCGATGGGTGTGACAATTGATGGAAAGCCACCGAAAGAAGTGATGAAGGAGATAAACGAGGGTAAATACGATCACTTCTTTGAGAACCGATAATTTAAAATAGGAGGTCTCCCTTTCATTCTTCTACTTTCCGTAGGAGAACGGAAGTTCGTTTGGACTACGGAGGAAAGAAAATGGTTGACGAAAAAATTCTCAATGCGGTGAAAAAAGCGATAGAAGACGCACCGAAAAGAAATTTTGAGGAGAGCGTAGATCTTGCGATTAATTTGAAGGATGTAGATCTAAATAAGCCTCAGAACAGAATAGATGAGCAGATAATTTTACCCCATGGGTTGGGAAAAGATATCAAACTTGCAATTTTTGCAAAAGGCGAACTCGCTTTAAAAGCTAAGGAACTCGGGCTGATTGTCATAGACCCCGATGAGATTGAAGACCTTGCGAAAGATAAGAAGAAAGCGAAAAAACTTGCCTCCCAAGTTGCCTTCTTCCTCTCTGATACCCAATATATGCCTCTTATAGGAAGACATCTTGGAGTAATCCTTGGGCCGAGAGGGAAGATGCCGATTCCAGTGCCTCCAAATGCAGATTTGAGCTCAATGGTTGATAGGTTGAAGAAGACGGTTAGAGTGAGAAGCAGAGGAAATCCCACTTTCCACGTTCCCGTTGGAAGGAGATCCATGCCTCCAGAGAAGATTGCAGAGAACATAGAAGCGATACTCAACAGAGTTGAGAGCAAACTCGAAAGAGGCTCTCAGAATATCAGATCGGTTTACGTTAAAACTACGATGGGTCCTGCTGTGAGGGTGATGTGAGATGTTGAGCGAAGCTCGTGAAATTCCTCAGTGGAAGATTGAGGAAGTAAAGAGGATTGAAGAGCTCATGAAGAACTCGAAGGTTGTTGGAGTAGTCGGAATAAGGGGAATTCCCTCCAGACAGCTTCAGGAAATGAGAAAGTCGCTTAAAGGAATTGCAACACTAAAAGTTTTCAAAAACAGCCTCATAATAAGAGCTCTGGACAGATGCGATGAGAAACTGAAGGAGCTGAAGAATTTTGTTGAGGATCAAACCGCAATTCTAACTTCTGAGTTAAATCCCTTCAAGCTTTATAAGATAATTGAATCGACGAAGAGACCTTTCCCGATAAAAGGAGGCCAAGTTGCTCCGAAGGACATCGTGGTTGAAAAAGGCCCAACTTCCCTGAAACCCGGTCCTGTGGTGGGAGAACTCCAGAATGTTGGAATTCCCGCTGGAATAGATAAGGGAAAGGTTGTGATAAGAGAGACAAAAGTTGTTGCGAAAAAAGGAGACATCGTATCTCATGAGCTCGCTTCCGCTCTCACGAGGCTCGAGATTTATCCGATGGAAGTTGGACTGGATCTCAGAGCGGTCTATGAAGACGGTGTGATTTTTAAGGCAGAGGATCTGAAGATCGACACACAGAAGGTCTTTTCAGATTTTGCAACTGCTCATCTCAATGCCTTCAAAGTAGCTCTCTTTGCAGCAATTCCGATGAAAGAGACAATTGTTCCGCTCCTCCAGAAAGCCTTTACTGAAGCGAGAAATCTTGCGCTGAATGCTAGAGTTCTGGAAAGAGATATCATAGAAGATCTGCTGAAACTCAGTCATTCCAAAGCTCTTGCTTTAGTCTCTTTGCTTCCCGAAGATGCTCTCGATGAAGAGCTGAAAGGAGTGAAAAGTGCGGTTCCAGTGGAAACAGTGAAAACAGAGGAGAAAAAGGAAGAGAAGGAGGAAGAAGAAAAAGAGGAGGAGAAAGAAGAGGATGAGGAGGCTGGAATTGCCGGCCTTGGAGCTTTGTTTGGTTGAATTTAAGATCAAGAAATTAGGGAGAGGTGTTTAAAAATGGAATATGTGTATGCGGCTTTGTTGCTTCACAGCGCTGGTAAAGAAATCAACGAGGAGAATGTCACTGCGGTGCTTCGTGCAGCTGGAGTAGAGGTCGATGAAGTTAGAGTTAAGGCACTTGTAGCAGCTCTCGAAGATGTGAACATCGAAGAAGCTATCTCCTCAGCAGTGGTAACCGCTCCAGCGGTTGCTCCTGCAGCTGCTCCAGCTGAAGCTGAGGAGAAGAAAGAGGAGAAGAAGGAAGAGGAAGAAGAAGAGAAGAAGGAAGAGGAGGAGGTGGCTGGAATAGAGGGCCTTGGAGCTCTATTCGGCTAACTCCTTTATCTTTTCCCCAGCCACGATTCCTGTGACTGCTGCGTTTACTATATCCCTGCTAACTCCAGCTCCATCGCCAATCGCAAAGAGACCATCAATCTCAGTTTCGAAGCCATCTCTCACCTCTATTCTGACTGCGGAAAATTTTATTTCTGGAGCATAGAGGAGAGTCGAGGAGGAGGCAACTCCGGGAATTACTTTGTCAAGCATTTCCAGGCCTTCTATAATATCCTGAACGATCCTATGGGGAAGTGCCATCGAGACATCTCCCGGTGTAACATCTTTGAGCGTTGGATTTACGAAACTCCTTCTGATTCTTTCCCATGTCGATCTTCTTCCCTCCATCAGATCTCCAAGCCTCTGAATTATGGGTTTCCCTCCTCCTATCGTCGTTGAAAGCTGGGCAATAGATCTTCCATACTCGGTTGTATTCTCCAGGGGTTCGGTCAATTCAACTTGGACTAGAAAGGCAAAATTCGTGTTTTCGGATTTCTTCGATCTCAGAGAATGTCCGTTAACTCCGATCCCTGCGTCATAGGTGTCTATCACCACGAAACCATTTGGACATGTGCAGAAGGTTCTCACAAGATCATCGTAAGTCCGAGTTCTCATTCTGAATTTCGGATCCCAGTTCACTTTGATAACCTCTTCATAAACCACTGCGGGAATCTCAACTCTCACTCCAATATCTATGGGCATGTATCTGTATGAAATTCTGAGTTTCTTCGCAATTTCCATAAGCCACGGAGAACCCTTTCTTCCGGGTGCAAGAACGAGAAAATCGGAGAAAATTCTCTCTCCATCTTCAGTTACCACATATTTCTTTTCTCCCTCAACTCCAACATCAATAACTTTCTTCTGAGTTAGAATTTTCACTCCTCTCCTCTCAAGCTCATCTTCAATTGATCCAATAACTTTCAGAAGACCATCTGATCCTATGTGTCTCTGTTTAATGGGAATGAACTCAATTGATGCGGAAGCAGCTCTCCTTCTGAGCTTCTCACTATCACCCTCGTAAATCTCTTCAGGAGCTCCGTGTTTCAGGAAGATCTCATCAACTCTTTGTATGAGTCTCCACGCCTCACTCTCATTCATGAACTCAAGAAGATCTCCTCCAATCTTCGGATGGAGATTCAGCTTTCCGTCTGACATCCCTCCAGAACCGCCGATTCCGTGAACAACATCACAGAGTTTGCAGTGAGCACATGGTTTTCCCTCTTTCACTGGACATTTCCTCTCCTCTATCCTCTTTCCTGCATCGATGAGGATTACCTCAATTCCTTCGAGCTCAAGAGCACAGAAAAGACCGGCTGGCCCCCCTCCCACTATAACAACTCTCTTCATCAAGTTGAGTTAAGGTCTCTCAAGAGTTATAGTTTGCGATTCGAAGGATTAAAATGAGGAAAAGAAAAATTCTGATATCATGATCATAGGAGTGATATCTGATAGTCATGATAGAGTTGAGGTCGTTTCAGAGGTCATAGAGAGGTTGAATGAAGAGGCTGACATCATTCTTCACGCAGGAGATCTGATCTCGCCTTTCATTGTGAGGTTGTTTGAAAAAGCGAAACCGGAAGTTCATGCTGTTTACGGAAACAACGATGGGGACAGAAGAACCCTTTATGAATGGGGCCTAAAAGCCGGGGTTCAGATTCACGGAGATTTCTTCGTGATGAGAGAAAAGAAGCTTTTCATGACTCACAATATTGAGGCTTATAAGGAGGCTCTCCTCTCCTCAGAGATCTTCGAAATCGTCATAGCAGGGCACACGCATAGAGCAGAGGTAAGGAGAGAGGGAAGGACACTATTCGTAAACCCCGGAGAACTCTGCGGATATCTCTCAGGGAGGAAAACCTATGCTCTGATCGATGTTGAAAAGAAGCATGCAACAATCATCGAGCTCTGAGGATCTCCTGAAGAACCTCCTTTCCTCTCCTCATCAGCTCATCAACGGCTTTTGGATTTCTGAATCCACCTCTTGCGAGTATCTCCGTTCCTCCGCCTCCTCCACCAAACTGAGAGGATAACTTCTTGAGAATTTCCGATGCTTTTAGTCCTCTCTCCGCTAACTTCTTAGAAAGAGCCAAAACCACATTTCCATTTCCCTTCTTGCTACAGAGGATTACCATGAGTTCTTCTCTCTTCACGAGCTCCGAAGCGAGAGCAACCAGTTCTTCCATGTCGGATTCCTCGAGACACTCCAGAAGAACCCTCACACCTTCAAGCTCTTCAATCCTCATAAGCATCTTTTCAACTCTTTCAGCTGCAAGTTCGCTTCTCAGTCTTGAGACCTCCTTATTTAACTCCTTCCATTCCTCGAAGAATCTTTCCGCAGTCTCAGGAAGAATCTCTGGAGGAACTCGAAGGACATTCGAAGCCTTCATGAGAAGATCTTCTCTCTTCTGCACATGCTCTATCGCAGCCTCTCCAGCTGCAAATTCAATCCTCTCAACACCATCCTGAATTCTCTCGGTTCCGAGTATCTTTATAAGTCCGATCATTCCAGTTGAAGGAACATGAGTTCCTCCACATGCCTGAACTTCATCTCCGATTTTCACGATCCTTATTTCCCTTCCCGGAGGAACTCCACCTTGGTAGAGTGTAAAGCCAAATTTCCTCTCCGCCTCAGTTCTCTCCATCCAGAAGACACTCGTCTTGATATCCTCCATCACCATTCTGTTTGCGATAAGTTCGATTCTCTTCCTCTCCTCATCACTAATCCTCCTGAAATGTGTGATATCCAATCTGCTTCTGTCCTCACCTTTCTGTGCTCCGCTCTGCCAGACGTGATCTCCGAGAACCTCTTTTGCTGCCCTCAAAACTATATGCGTGGCGCTGTGATGTCTCATGAGTGAAAATCTCCTCTCTTTATCTATGAAGCCCTTTACTATCTCCCCCTTCCTCACAACTTCTGGAGAGGAAACTTTGTGGAGGATCACCCCATCGCAGTTCCTCGTGTCCTCGACCTCAACGCTCCAAGAACTTCCCATGAGCTTTCCAATGTCTCCAGGTTGTCCTCCTCCCTCAGGGTAGAATAGAGTCTGATCGAGAATGACATAGGAATCGATAACATCGAGAACCACCGCCTCAAACTCGGTTTTCAGAGGGTCCTCATAATAAAGAGGTTTCGTCTTTGGAATTCCGCCAACTTTCTCTTTCATAGGATCCTCTGTTGGCTTCTCCTTCCTCTCGGAAACATGTCTTGACGCAACAAGCGAGTAAATGTTATCGGGAATCTCGGCTGACACTCCATATTTTGTGGCAATCTCCTCAACAATCTCGGGAGGAATCCCTCTTGTGTCGTAAAGTTGAATCACGTCTTCAAGTTCGATTCTCTTCTTCTGGGTCACGAGCCTCTCAACATATCTCATTCCTCTCTCGATCGTCTCTCTATACCTCTTAACCTCTTCATCTACAATCTCAACAATGGTGTCAATTCTTCTTCTGAACTCTGGATAGTAATCAAGAGCTTTGATGTGCATCACAATGATGTCACTGAGGGGAATCTCCAGACCAAGCTCTCTCATCATTCTCATCGTCCTTCTCAGCACAAGTCTCGCAAGATAACCCTCTTTTGCATTCGAGGGAATCATCCCATCTCCGAGCATGAAAGTGAGGCATCTAGTGTGATCCGCTATTGCGTAGATTCTCTCAACCGGTTCCACGATCTTCTCAAGCTCCTCTACTGAAATCCTAAGTTCATCAGCAACCCTCTTTCTGAGTTCTCGGAGCCTCTCCCTTCCGCTTACATCGAGAACTCCAGCTAAGCGTGCGTTGCTTGCTAAAATCTCCGCATATTCGGGATTTTCAATCTCGTAGTCCACTCCAGCGAGAGAGCTGAGCTCTTTCACGATTTCAGGAAAGATCGCATCATAAACAGTGGGGGTTCCTTTTGACGCCCAGACGAATCTCTCAAGGCCGTAACCCGTGTCAACGATATAATTCTCCATTCTGCTGTATTTCTCTCCTTTTATCACAACATCTCCAGAATCATCTCTTTTGAGGTTCATGAAAACCAAGGTTGCAACCTCAAGACCTCCGCAGAGGGCCTCCAAGCACGGTCCGGCATTTCCTCCTCCTGCCCAAGGCTCTTCTTTGTAGCTTATTTCTATTGGATCTGCACCGAGAGATTGAAGGAATTCATCACAATAAGCAACAGTCTCCTCCTTCCAGTAAATCTCCTTCTCAGGGGAGTTGAAAGCGTGGTGTGCCATCATCTCGAAGAGCGTGAGATGTCTTCCAGTTCTTCCAACCGAGTCAAGATCATCCAGTCTGATGCATGGTTGAGAGATGACGAGAGGATTGGCAGGCGGTGGAACCTCTCCAGAAGTCACAAATGGTTGAAAATCGGCTATTGACGCAATCGTCAGATAAATGTCATCCCTCCATCTCGCAACCACAGGATATCTTGAAATTCTTGTGTGGTTCCTCTCTTCGAAGAACCTCAGAAATGTCTCTCTCATCTCATCCAGCTCGTGTTCGAGGAAAATCGGATCTCCTATGAAGCTATATTGAGTGCAGGGAACATCTCCGCAATCTTTCTGCTCGGGGTTTCTCGTCCAGTAGTATTTTCCGCATTTTGGACATCTCTTCCTTACGAATCCATTTTCCTCAAAGAACTTCAGCCGATACTCTTCTTCCATCGTCCACCAGTTAATAGGAAGAGTATTTATAATTTTACCTCTATAAACTCAGGGGAGATGAGAGCATGAGAGAGGAGATTAGAGAGGATGAGCTTGAAGTCAGAAGAATTCACGAAAGGTTTGAATCGGAGTTCGGTCCAGTTTATCTCTCGAAGTATCTTTTTGAGGAGCTTGTTGATCTTTATAAGGAAATGAAGAGGGAGTATGGAAGAGAAATTGCAGAGGAAGAAGTTATGAGAAAGATGATGGAGCTGGTGAGAAGATGAGGTATTCTCTCAGATGCTTTGAATGCAAGGAAGAGATCGAGGATCAAAGAGCATATACTTGTGAGAACTGCGGAGGTCTTCTCGAAGTCGTGTTAGATCTGAGTTCTGTTGAGGCTGAGAGAGTTTTTGATGAGAGATCTCCATCGGTATGGAAATATAAAGAGCTTCTTCCTGTGGATAGAGAACCAATAACTCTTCAGGAAGGTGGAACTCCTCTCTACAGATGCAGAAGTCTTGAGGAGAGACTCGGAATAAATGAGCTGTATGTGAAGCACGAGGGAATGAATCCCACGGGATCTTTTAAAGATAGGGGGATGACAGTTGGAGTGACAAAGGCACTTGAGTTTCAAGCCAAGGGAGTGATCTGCGCTTCCACCGGAAATACTTCTGCATCGCTTGCTGTTTATGCTTCAAGAGCTTCTCTCCCAGCTTATGTTCTTCTTCCCTCTGGGAAGGTTGCTCTCGGTAAAATCGCTCAGGCTCTGATGCACGGAGCTAAAGTCATTTGTATAAAAGGGAACTTTGATGATTCTCTTAGGATCGTTAGAGAGATTTCCAAGAATCCTGATTTCTATTTGCTGAATTCAATAAATCCCTTTAGGCTCGAGGGTCAGAAGACGATAGCATTTGAAATATATGATCAGATGAAAGGAATTCCCGATGCCGTTGTCGTTCCCGTCGGAAATGCTGGAAATATCTCTGCAATCTTCAAGGGATTTCTCGAACTCAGAGAGCTCGGAGTCATTGAAGAAGTGCCGAGGATGATTGGAGTTCAGGCTGAGGGAGCATCTCCAATCGCTGATGCTTTTGAGAAGAGAGAAACTGAGATAGAACCGGTTGAGAGACCTGAGACAATTGCAACAGCGATAAGGATTGGATCTCCAGTTAATGCGAAGAAAGCTCTCAATGCGATTTACAGAAGCAAAGGCTATGCTCTCAAGGTCTCTGACGATGAGATCACGGAGGCTCAGAAGGATCTAGCAAGAGTTGAGGGAATAGGAGTCGAACCAGCATCTGCTTCTTCTTTGGCTGGATTGAAGAAAGCTCTTGAGATCGGAGTTGTTGAAAGAGATGAAAAAGTTGTTTGTGTGACCACAGGGCATCTTCTGAAAGACCCCGAAGAGGTCCTCGTTGTTTGCGGAACTCCCTTAGAAGTCGAAGCTGACGTTCGTGCTGTTTTGAGAGCAATGGAACTCGAGAATTAAACTCTTCTTAACTTCACTGCAGTTCCGTAAGCTAAAATCTCCGCAGCTCCAGCCATGGTCTGAGCGGTTGTGAATCTAAGGTTGACGATAGCCTCGGCATCCATCTTTTTGGCTTCATTCACCATTCTGTTCACTGCCTCTCTTCTTGCATCTTTTAGCATTTCGGTGTATTCTTCGAGCTCCCCTCCTACGATATTCTTCAGCATTGCACTCAGATCCTTTCCTATATGCTTCGCTCTCACTGTATTTCCGAAGACCACTCCGAGGATCTCCTCAATTTCATACCCCGGAATGAAATCGGTTGTTGTTACGATCATTCTATCACCTCCTCTATTCTCTTCTCCCTTCCTCCGAAGATGAAAACAAGAACACCAAAGATCAGAGAGATTATTCCGAGAACTCTGAGAAATGGAAAGACACTCATTATGATTCCAGCAACAAGAAATCCGACACCCCACTTGTGATGAGATTCCATGAGAAGGAGTTACTCTCCCTCTCTTAAAAAATTTCTTCGAAATTTACGCAAATCATTAGAACTAGAAGTTCAAAGGAAAGATCGTTCCTCTATCTTGAAATTTTCCAAAAAGAAGTGTTTTGGCAACTCAAAGATAGCTATTTTCATTTAACCTTTACCTAAGTTAATACTTTTAATAAAACTTAGCACAATATTCAAAATTGTGAAAATTGCTCAAATTTGCCCGAGATTTTATCCGGACATTGGAGGCGTGGAAACTCACGTTTATGAAATAGCTAAGAGACTTGCTAAAGAATTTGAAGTAGAAGTTGTAACAACTGATTCGAGTGGAAAGCTATCGAAGTTTGAAGAGAAAGATGGTATAAAAATTAAAAGGTTTAAATCCCTCGCACCGAACGATGCTTATTACTTCTCTCTGGGGTTATATAAATATCTTAAAAAGCAAAATTATGATATTATCCACGCTCACAATTATCATGCGTTTCCAGCTCTTTTTTCTGCTTTGGCAAAAAAGGATAGCAAGTTTGTCTTCACACCACACTACCACGGCTTTGGTCACAGCTTTTTGAGAAACTTGCTTCATAGACCATACAAACTTATTGGAAGAAAAATATTCGAGAGATCAGATGCAGTAATATGTGTTTCAAAATACGAAAAGGATCTTATTCTAAGGAATTTTAACCTCAAAGCAAATGTTTACGTAGTTCCGAACGGTGTGAATCTTAAAGAATTTAGAAATATCGATGAGATCAGGAAAAAGAAGGATGAAAGAATTAAAACTATTCTCTACGTAGGGAGAATTGAGAAGTATAAAGGCTTGGATTACGTTGTAAAAGCCCTTAAACATTTACCTGAGAACTTTACTTTAGAAGTTGTGGGCAAGGGGAGCTACAAACCCAAGATTCTCCAACTAGCAGAAGAATTAGGAGTTTTGGATAGAATAAAGTTTTATCAGGATTTGAGCAGAGAAAAACTCATCGAGAATTATGCGAAAGCAGATGTTTTAGTTTTACTCTCAAAGTATGAGGCTTATGGAATGACCGTTGCTGAGGCTTTAGCTTCTAAGACTCCTTGTATAGTTGCGAATACCTCGGCTCTAAGCGAGTGGATCGACAACAGGAATGTCTTTGGAGTTGATTTTCCGATTGACGTTAAAAAGTTAGTTGAGGTAATAGCAAAAACCATGGATGTTGAAGTTAAGGATGTTAATTTATTAAGCTGGGATGATGTTTGCGAGAAGATTGCAGATATATACTTCGATCGCGAAGTCTCTCTTATTGAAACTTTTTAAATTTTCAGAGAGATCTGAAATTTGTGAAAGTCTCTGTAATAGTCTCAACCTACACGAAAGAAAGATACGAAGAGGTTAGAAAATGTGTGGAATCACTTAAAAATCAAAGTGTTCAACCAGATGAGATTTTGCTTGTTCTGGATCCCGTGGATGAACTTATTGAATTTTACAAGAGAAAGATGGATGTTAAAGTGGTTCGTTCAAAAGGTTTTGGGCTTTCTGAGGCGAGAAATAAAGGAGTTGAGGAGGCCAAAGGAGATATCATCGCTTTCATTGATGATGATGCTTGGGCTGATAAAAGGTGGGTTGAAAACCTCCTTAAGAATTTTGAAGAGGAGGAGGTTTGGATCGCAGGAGGAAAGGTCATACCAGTTTTTGATAAGAAGAGACCGAAATGGCTTGCTGAAGAGCTAGATTGGATAGTGGGATGTACTTATAAAGGAATGCCAGAATTAAAGAGCGAGATTAGAAATCCAATAGGTGCTAACATGGCTTTTAGGAGGGAGGTTTTTGAGGTTGTTGGATTTTTTAGGGAGGAGATTGGAAGATATGGTAAAAAATTACTTGGAAGCGAAGAGACAGAGTTATGTTTGAGATTAAAGAGAATTAGACCCGATGTTAAGATCATCTATGATCCTTCTGCTATTGTTTATCACAGAGTTCCTGAAAACAGAGTGAAGTTAAGCTATGCTTTGAAAAGAGCTTATTATGAGGGTTATTCGAAAGTTATACTTTCTAGACAATACAAGCTCGAAACTGAGAAAAGCTACACTGTTATTCTTTTAAAAGAACTTTTTAGAAAAATGACAATAGGTAGGTTTTTAGAGTGTGTTGGCATATTATTAGCTCTCTTTCTCACTCTCCTTGGATGGAGTTGGGGAAGATTGAACTCTCCTCAAAATCCCTCTTCCAAACTAAACCTGTAAACTCCTTTTGTAATCTTCTTTCTTGTCTCCTTAGCGCACTAGAGGAATTCTTAGGTATCAACTCTTTTTTCATTACTATCTTTCTCTCATTATCCAACGAAAATGGTTCTTATCACCCTCTTCTAAGTCTTTCTCTGGGGATGTATTAAATACTTTCTCCAAATAACATTGATTTTACCATTAATACAAAAAACTTTAAACTTTGTTTGTATTACGGAATAGTTCTTAAAGGAGTCGTGTGGGCGTCATCAGCAGTTACACTCCAAAAACATTAAAAGAAAATAAATGATCTAAGAATGAAATTAACTGGAGGTGGAGGAGATAAGGGGAACTTATAAAAAATAAAATTAAATAGTAAATAGCGTAAGAAGAAAAATAAAATCTTGCGGAAGTTATAGCATTCATTAAATCCCTTTCAGAAGCACCAAAGAGAAGCGCACAAAAGCTTGTGAGGAAGCTCGAGATGTTCATTAAGTATTTTTCCTTTATTTTCATGTAATGAACAACTCTCTAAAAGTACCTCTTCTCTCAAGTGCATGATTTTCAATTGAAAAATACAAAGAGAGAATTTTGAAGTACATTCTAGCTCATAAACTCTGAGCACTTGGATGTTCTCCTCCTACCTTACAGAGAACTTTTTTATGCTGTTAGAAGGCTTATTTGAAGTATTATAAAGTAAATGAAATATCTCCGTTTCTCCAGTTAATTTTAAAAATCTAAAAAATCCAGAAAGAAAAGTTTATGAGGGGACGAAAAAAATGAAAGTAGTCCATTGGAATATCTCAAAGGTCTCACATCCTATGTATGCACTCCGAAAGTATGAAGATGAATTATTCAAACATTTGAGAGAATTTAGACCAGATTGGAAGATAGAAAGATTTTGGCGACACGAGGGAAGAATTCTCGGAAGTACAGTTTTCTCATGGCCTCTCTATAAAAGCAAAAATGCAGATATTGTGCATGCCACCTCACAGACCTTAGCACCTACAATTTACTTCAATAAGAAACCAAAAAGATTTATCGTCACCGTTCACGACTTAGCACCACTAGTATATACTTCTGAAATAACCGATTTTTCGATGAGGATACAGTTCATTCTTACACCAAAAGCTTTAAAGAAAGCTGATAAGATAATAGCAATTTCAGAGTTTACAAAAAGGGAATTAATTAGATTAACAGGAATAAATGAAGATAAAATAATTGTAATCTATCAGGGAGTCGATCACAGAAGATACAAACCGATGGATACAATTGAATGCAAGAAAAAATTTGGTTTAAATCCCGATGATAAACATATATTAGTTGTATCATCCAATAAAGAGCACAAACGAATGGATTTAGCAAAGAAGATATTTGACAGCCTTCGATCAATAAGAGAAGACGTTAAAATGTTAAAGGCAGGATATGGAGAAGTATTACAAGGTGAGGGTATAATAAACATTGGATGGATTCCAGAGATGATGATGCCGTTATTGTTTAATGCTGCAGATGTTTTTCTGCATACAAGTGAATACGAGGGTTTTGGCTTACCTGTGCTCGAAGCGATGGCATGTGGTACACCTGTTGTTGCGTTTAAAAAAGCGAGCGTACCTGAACTCCTAGGAAATCGTGGGTGTTTAGTCGAACAAGACGACGAAGAAAGTATAGTGAGAGAGTTTACTAATAAAATTCTTGAAACGATGGACAAGGGTAAAGACCGAAAGGCTGTGAAGCATAGCAAGGCATTCTCTTGGAGGAGGACGGCTGAAGAAACGATAAAAGTATATGAGGAGGATTTAGCAAAATGAAAATTGGTCTCATTACAGTAGCAATGGATGAGAAGAGAGCTGGAATAGCGCGATACTGCTACAATTTAATTAAGAACTTGAAGAAGATTGATAATAAGAATGAGTATATCTTAATTCATAGAAAGAAAACATCTGAAGAGGGAAGTCATCTTAATAGGGAACTTATTATTCCTTATCCAAGAGTGCCGCTGAAGAGGACTATAGGAAACTATCTTCAGTTACCGTTGAAGCTAAAGAAAGAGTCATTTGATCTGATACACGATCCATCACAGATAAGCCCATTTCTGTTTAGTTTCCCCTCATTAAAGGTTCTAACAATTCATGACCTTTCCCCTATATTATTCCCAGAAACTTACGGTATGATCCACGTCTTTCTGCAAAAATACATTCTCCCTAAGAGCCTAAAAAATGTTGATAAGGTAATTGCAGTTTCTGAGAGTACTAAGAGGGACATCGTTAAATACTTAGGATTTCCTGAGGAGGACATCAAAGTTATATACAATGGAGTGGAGGAGAGATTTAAACCCTTAGACCAAGATCTTTGCTCACATGAGTATACACCTTATATTCTTTTTGTTGGAACACTAGAACCAAGAAAAAATATCACGACACTCTTAAAAGCTTTTTACATATTAAAGAAAAAAGGAATAAAGCATAAATTAGTTATCGTTGGAGGAAAAGGGTGGAAATATAGGAAAATATATGAGGTTGTGAAGAAATTGAATCTCTCAGAGAATGTTAAATTTTTAGGACACGTGGCCGACGATGAGCTACCAAAGCTATACAGCGGTGCCGATCTGTTTGTGTATCCTTCGCTCTATGAGGGTTTTGGGCTCCCTCCTCTGGAGGCAATGGCATGTGGTTGCCCTGTAATAACCTCAAATGTCTCATCTCTACCAGAGGTTGTCGGAGATGCGGGAATAATGGTAGATCCTTTAGATAAAAACGGACTTGCAGATGCAATATATAAAGTTCTAAACGATGAAGGACTAAGAGAAGAGATGGTAAAGAGGGGATTAAAAAGAGTAAAAATATTTAGTTGGGAGATATGCGCCAAAGAGACTCTAAAAGTCTATAGGGAGGTGGTAAAATATGTTCTCTAATATTAAGAGATTGCTATTTCTATTAAGGACGAAAGGTATTAAATGGACATACAATTATATACATTTTATAACATTTTACGACACTAAAAATCCTTTTCTAATTAAATTATTGCAGTGGTTAGAGCCTTATCCTTCTTACATTGAAATTGAGCCTACTACAAGATGTAGTCTGAAGTGTATTATGTGCGAACATACCTATTGGAACGAATCTGGTAGAGATATGACTTTTGAAGAATTTAAGAACATTATTGACCAGTTTCCTAAATTAAAATGGATTGGTCTTACAGGAATAGGCCAAAGTCATCTTAATAAGGATTTCATAAAGATGCTGGAATATGTAAAGTTGAAGGGAGTGTATGTGGAGCTTTACGATGATTTCAATCTGATAAATGAGAGAATTTCTGAAAGGTTAATAGATTTGGGAGTTGAAAGGATTTTTACATCCTTTGATGCTGCAACGAAGGAAACATATGAGAAGATACGAGTGGGAGGTAAATTCGAGAGAGTAATAAATAATGTGAAGAAGTTTGATAAGTTAAAGAAAGAAAAAGAAGCATATTTTCCAGAACTTTGCTTCCATTACATAATAATGAAAGAAAATCTACATGAAGTTATTAAATACTTAGAGTTATTACACTCACTTGAATTGGATGTAACCTTCGTTCAATTTACGAGGATGCTTCATAACTTTGAAGAGGTAAAAGACCTATTTGTAGAAGTTCCTGAAGAACTCATAGCCGAAACGGAGGAGAAAGCAAGAGAATTGGGTATTAAAATCATGTGGAATTTAGACGTTCCTCAGAAAAAACCACCTATAAACAAATGCACAGCATGGAGTATGCCTTTTATTTTCGCTACTGGGCATGTTATTCCATGTTGTGCTGGAAATGAAGCAAAGCGACGAGAGTTTCAGAAGGCAACAAGTCTCGGTAATGTGTTTGAACAAAGCTTTAAAGACATATGGTATGGTGAGAAGTATAGGGAATTTAGGAAAAAAATACGCAAAGGAGAGGTTCCACCTCCTTGCACGGATTGTCCTCTTTTTGCTACGAAGTGAAAAGAGAGTGTGAAAAATGAAAGTTTTAATTGTTAACACGAAAATGAATGTATATGGTGGAGCAGAATTACTAATAGTAAAGCTGGCAAATTATCTCAGTAGAACAGGAATAGAAAACAAACTTTTAGTAACCTTTTTGTCGCCAGAAATAGAGAAAAAGTTTGAAAGAACAGAAATAATAACTTTAAACAAAGATCTTGGATCTGGGATTAAAGACATTGTTACAGAGATTTTAATATTGCATAAGCATATAAAGGAGCTTAGTGATTCATTTGATATAATTAATGTTCACAATTTCCCTTCAGAAGTCTCTGTATTCGGAATTAGGAGACCTATAGTATGGATGTGCAACGAGCCCCCAATTTTCTGGCTTAACACCCACTTACCATCACTTTTGTTGGTGCCGCACAAGTTGGTGTTAAAGTTTGAAAATCTCGTGGTCAAGAAATACGTGAGGAAGGTTTGCGTTGCAGATGAGTTTAATGCGAGAAGATTTGAGAGGATATATGGATTCAAGCCAGAGATAATTAATTATGGTGTAGATTATGAATTCTTTTCCAAGGGTAATAGAAAAAGAGCTTTGGAGGAATTCGGTTTATTCGATACCTTCATTATACTACAGGTTGGGATGATAACACCTCTAAAGAACCAAATGGAGAGCATTAAAGTTGTGGAAAGGTTAAGAGACAAGATTCCAAATGTAAAGTTGGTATTAGCAGGATGGGGAAAAGGGAATTACATGTTGATGTTAAAGGAATACATCAGGAAAAAGGACTTGGAGCAGAACGTTATATTTACAGGTCATTTGGATAGAGAACGTCTAAGGAACCTCTATCATGCTTGCGACGTCCTGCTGCACCCTATAAAACCTCAAGGCGGGTGGTTAGCTCCTTTCGAAGCACTATGTGCCAGAAAACCCATAGTTGTCTCCACAAGAATGACCGCCTCTGATATTGTAAGTAGAGAGAAGATAGGAATTGTTACAAACGATTTTGCTGGAGCTATTTGGGATATATACAACAATCCAGACAAGTATCAGGAGATGACGGAAAGAGGGCAAAGATGGGTAAAAGAAAACCTAAGCTGGGATAAGTTCTGTAAAGAAATGATCAACTTGTTCTATGAGGTTGGAAGGGGGAAAGAAAAGTATTAAAACACCAAGAAATTACAACAGATGGGTGAAGAAAGATGAGAGTGTTGGTAACAGGTGGTTGTGGGTTTTTAGGGTCTCATGTATGTGAGTATTACAAAAAGAAAGGAGAAGAGGTCATCTCTTTCGACAACCTAACTAAGCATGAATTGATGAGGACAGGATATGATGTAGAGGGTGCAAGACTTTATAACTGGAACTTCCTGAAAGAGCTGGGTACATCTTTAATAAGAGGAGATATAAGAGATAAACAGGAGCTGCTTAAAGTTGCCAAGGATTGCGACTATATAATCCATACAGCAGCGCAACCAGCAATGACAATCTCTGTCGAGAATCCGGAGTTAGATCTTATGACAAACGTCGTTGGTACTTTTAACGTGTTAGAAGCTGCAAGGAAATACGATATTCCCATAGTGAATTGTTCCACTATTCATGTGTATGGGAATAAAATAAATGAGACGATAAAAGAAGGAGAGACGAGATTCTTTAGAGATCCCCCAACGATTGACGAAACTCATCCTATCATGCAAGGAAAACTTACACCACTTCATGCTTCAAAGAGATCTGCGGAAATCTATGTGCAGACATATATAGATGCCTATGGATTAGAGGCAGCAACTTTTCGCTTAACTGGGATGTATGGACCAAGACAGTTCGGAGGAGAGGATCATGGTTGGGTAGCAAATTTCGCTATAAGAACTTTGCTGAAACTACCCATAAGAATATTTGGGACTGAGAAGCAAGTAAGGGACATTTTATATGTCTCCGATGCAGTTAGAGCGTTTGATGCATTTTACACGAAAAGAAAATCTGGGTTATATAATATCGGTGGTGGAGAACAAAATATCATATCATTGGGCGAGTGTCTAAAGATGATAAGGGAGATCACAGGAATCGAGCAAGAGATAATTTATGAGTCTCCGAGACTTGGTGACTTGTGGTATTTTGTATGCGATATAACAAAGGCAAGAGAGAAATTAGGATGGAAGCCAAAAGTTTCGAATAGAGAGGGACTCAAGAGGCTGATAAGCTGGATAAAAGATAATATAAACTTATTTAGAAGGGAGAATATATGAAAGCTCTAATATTGGCAGGGGGTAGAGGGAAAAGATTAGGAAACATAACTGAATCCATAAACAAGTGTATGCTCAAGTTAATGGGAAAACCAGTTTTAGAATATAATCTTGATAGAGCAGTTGAACTTGATGTAGATGAGATTATTCTTGTGGTGGGCTATAGGGCGGAAGATATCATAAATAGATATGGGATAAACTACAAGGGAAAGAGGATAAGATACGTGATTCAGTGGGAGCAGAAAGGTTTGGTTCATGCCATAGAGTGTGCTAAAGATGCGTTAGGTAAAGACGACTTTTTTCTGTTACTTGGTGATGAAGTATTGGTGAATAGTAGGCATAAGGAAATGTTGGAGGAGTTTAAGCACGGAGATATTTTTGCTATATGTGGCGTTATGTTTCAAAAAGACAAAGAAAAAATAAAGAGGACATATACCGTGCTAACAGATGAGAGTGGAAGAGTATTTAGACTTATAGAGAAACCTAAGAAGGCTTTAAACAATTGGCAGGGAACAGGACACTGTGTATTTAAGAATGAAATTTTGTCATATATTGAAAGGACACCGATACATTCAGAAAGAGGGGAAAAGGAGCTTCCTGATTTAATACAGTGCGCAGTTGATAATGGACAACTGGTGAAAATTTTTGATATTTGCGATGAGTATACAAACATAAATTCTGAAGAGGATTTGGAAGAGGCAGAAGAAATTCTAACTCGAAATAGATGATTTTCATTATGTCTTCTATTTAATAAGTCCAAACTAGGAAATTGAGAATTGTTGCTACTGAGTAGTAGTTTGAGTTAATTGTGTATGTAGGTAAGAGAGAATGGATTATGGGCGCAGAAAGATTGAAAAATAAAAATAAGGATATAGTTAGATATAAAAAGGAAACTTCTCAATGTTCTCCCACAAAGTACAGTTTTTTAACTCTCTTGTCTAATAAGCGTTCTTTCATTAGAATATTTCCTAATACTTTTTTCTTTGTTATCGATACAAACAAAATATCCTGTTTAAAATTTAATTTTTATAAGATCTACCGTTATTTGAGACTAAAATATATAATTGTTAAACTCGAACGAAACAAAAACTATAAAAAATTGGGATCTAATTAAGAGGTTAATCTAACAAATGGTTGAGAAATTTCTAAAATACAAAATACAAAAGTTTTTTGGGGATTTAGTATAGGAATAGGGTGCAAAGAAGAAGAAAGGTGACGAGAGTGGGAGATTACTTAGATGAATCTCTTCGAAAAATAGCAAAAGGAGCTGGAATAGGATTCATAGGCACTTTCCTCGGGTTGGCATTAGGTTACCTCTCAAGAATGATCATAGCAAGATGGCTTGGATCAGCAGATTACGGCTTGATTAATATTGGATTCGCGGTAATGACAATAGGAGCAACACTTTCTTTGCTCGGGTTGCCGTCTGGTATTGCTCGTTTCGTTTCATTCTACAAGGGAAGAGGAGATAGAGGTAGAATAAAGGGTACTATTATCTCTGCACTAAAGATAAGCATACCCATAAGTTTGATTATAACATTATTCATTTTCTTATTTGCAGATTGGATTTCTGCTAATGTTTTTCACGAGCCTAGACTAACACCTGTTTTGAGGATTTTCTCAGTTGGAATCCCCTTTTTAGTCTTATCAAGTAATTTTATCGCTGTAACAATTGGGTTTCAAGATTTGAGATATCGGGTTTTTGTAAATGATTTGTTCCAAAATATTTTTAAGCTGATAACCATTCTTGTACTTCTTTTATTAGGGTTTGGAGTCTTAGGAGCTACTTTGGGCTGGGTTCTCGCTGTAATCCTGATGCCAATCCTTGCCTTTTATTTCTTGAGGAAGGTTTTTCCTTTTAATGAAATAAAGGCAATTCCGGTAGAAAGAGAACTCCTATCATTTTCTTTACCTCTAATATTTGCAGGTTTAGCGGGATTGATTGCAAGTTGGACGGATACGCTCATGCTTGGATATTTTATGACGGCTTCAGATGTGGGAATATACAATGCAGCGCTTCCAACAGCAAGATTGCTCAGCGTTTTTCTTGGCTCATTTGGAACAATCTTCATGCCCGTTGCCTCAGAACTTTATTCAAGAAATGCAATGGAAGATCTAAGAATTGCATATAGTGTAGTAACAAAATGGATATTTTCATTTATTTTGCCACTATTCCTTCTAATGACTTTGTTTCCTGGTTGGATGCTTGAAATCATGTTTGGCTCAGAGTATGTTGTTGCTGCAAAGACATTAAGTATCTTAGCATTTGGTTATTTAATTATCTCTACTATAGGTCCTACTACTCATGTTTTGCAAGCTTACGGAAAGACGAAAATTATTATGGCTTGTAGTTTTTTTGGTGCTGGTATGAACTTCGCTCTAAACTATTTCCTCATTCCTCTTTATGGTGTAACTGGGGCAGCAATTGCAACTTCAACATCCATTGGACTAGCGAGCGTACTTCAGTCTCTCTTTCTTTATAGAATTGGAAAAGTGCAACCATTTAGGAGGAGTTTTATCAAACCGTTTTTTGCATCTATAATATCTCTTTTGATTGTATATTCAATAACAAAAACTATTGTTGGAACTTCATTGCTTTCTTTAATAATTATGTTTTTTATATTTCTTTTACTTTACTTTTCACTTCTCTTACTTTTTAAATCATTTGACAATGAGGACTTGATTATAATGATGGCTATAGCTCAGAGGTTAGAGACTAAGTCTGAGAAAGTTAGAAGGGTTATCCAGAAGTTTTGTGAATTTTTATCTGGGAAATAAATAATTTTAGTAATTTAGTATTTAGTTTAATTATTTGTATAAACAAAAAAGATAACACGGAACACCAGATCTCTTTCTTTTTTATTGTTCTTTGAGATTATCTTTTCTTCTTTGTTTATTTAGATATGTATAAAGAATTTGCCTATAAATTTCTTCATGCAATTCTTCAAACTTTTTTGTGGCGTCTAATATTGGGATGTTTAACGACTCTGCAATCTTTAGATAGTTCTCCCTATGAATTTTTAAATACTCGATTGGTTCATCCGAATCTTTAATATTTACTGCATTCCTAGTATCATTTTTCCGAGAATAAGAAATATCCTCTGGGAGATCTAATATAAATACTAAATCTGGTTTTGGTGTGAATTTTAGCAAGATCCTTGTTGCTTTTTCATTATATAGTCCGTCATACATTAAATCAGCTATTGCATCATACACGTATCTATCACAAATAACGTTCTTACCCATTAGAAGAGGAATTCTAACCTTAAAGAAATAAATCCAAAGGAAATCCAAAATTACTATATAGTTCCAGACTCTTTTTAGTATCTTGCTTTTATGATAATCTTTCCTTCTATATCCTCTAATAAGATAAATAAGTCCCATGATAGGATAAGAAATCTTCGGAACCCAATTACACCAAACGTACTGGCACGGAATTCCCATACTTTTAAACCTCTTAACTATTTTAATTGCATGTGATGTTTTTCCGCTACCGTCTATTCCTGCTAAACATACGATGACTCTTTTCCTCTCTAAAGAGGAGATTATTAAGCGTATATTTGAGAGAATAGGATATAAAATAGCAGCAGAAATGGTCCTAGAAATCTCTTTAAAATCGAATCTTTTTATATCATAGAAAAGTTTATATAAAAAACAAAAAATTCTAAAAGTTCGTGAATAGAGAGGTAATTTTATCACTCTTGTTTCAATTCTAGATAATAATTTTAGAATCTTTGATTGATTATGAAGACTTTTTGCATGTTCAACAATAGTAGACTTTATATCTTCGTTATATATACTCTCATATATAACATTTACAATATAGATGTAATGAAAAAATAAAATATAAAACCATTCTTTCTGTATTCTATCTAAAATTACATTCAGGTTACAATTCTCTAGCAAACTTGAAAGATATAATATATCAGATAACAAAATACTATGATGATGACTTAATGCAATGTTATGCCAAATAAGGTGGGATATAGAAACAAGTAAGTCTGTTTCAGGGGAGAGTTTATAAATTCCATCCTCCCATATTATATCATCTAAAATATTTTTAATTCTGAATGTATGTTCATTCTCAAATTCTTCTTCAGTATGAATATCTAATATTATACCTATAGTATTTTTATTAGATTTTACAAAATTTCTTTCCGCACTTCCCCAAGGCTGGCAATTTATATATCCGTGCTGGCATAATAATGTTTTCACTTTATTTAATTGCTCTCTCCTAACTATGATATCTATATCTGTGATATCACACTGTGGCACTCTAATAGTTTTAAATATAGCAAAATCTATATTGTTATTCTTAAATAGATTTGATAAATTATACACTTCTTCTATTAAACACTTTACTTGCTCATGTTTATTATATATTAATTCCAATTTTTTCTCCTTTTCCTGTCTACTTTCAAATATAAACCGAGTCTTCTCATAAAACAGATAAGAGATTTTATTTTTAATTATGAAATCAATTGGGAGTTTTTTTAGTATATTTGGTATACTATTCGCTCTTCCTTTAGCTTTTAACATCCTTGCAACCATAAGTTCCTCATTTGTTAGCTTTACTCTCGACATCGTATTCGCCCATTATTTTTTTGATGAGTGGTGTCCAATTTCTGTCTTCACAAGATAAGATATAACAGTCGCAATCTCTAAGAAAGTTTAATAAGTTATTCTTTTCGCTTTTTAATAATTTATTTATTCCTGAATCATTAAAATATGAGTAAACCCACATAAATGGATTAACATCAAACCTAGGAATCGAATAACGATTTATTGCTAGTATCTTATTGGCTAAAAGCTTTTTATCCACTCTTTTAATTTCTCTTTTTCCTATTTCAAGGCAACAAGCAACTCTCACTTTAGCCGAGGTCACCATATTATTGGGACATACTACATTATAGAAGCCAATTTTTGGAGGAGTGAGTATTCTTCCCAAAAATTTAATTTTTTTCATAATCCATGTTTTTGTCATTAGCTTATAAAATTTAAAAATGCCAACACATTCCTTATCTATGAATTTAAGTGAGTCCAAATGAACTGTGAAATTTGTTGGACTAAAATAGGCATATCCATCACGATGGACAAGAACGGTATCTTCACTTATATATTTATATCCCTCTCCTAATAATTGAAGAGTTGATAAAGTCTTCCCAGTATTTGGAAATGATGCCAAGAGGATTGCCCCATTATCTTTAGCTAAACAAGCAGCGTGTATAAATAAATAACCACCCATAATAAGTTTTACTTGTATTATAGCGTTTATTAACTCTCTTAGGCCTCCTCTTGACCGTGGTACATAAAATTTATCCATTATCACACTCGACTTCGTCATATAAATCTCTGTCTTTCCTTTAAGGTTTTTTAGTAGTACTTTATCATTTACACCAAGCGAATTATCTTCATAATATACAAAATCCTCTCCTTCTTTACCGTAAAACCAAAAGTCTAATCTAGTAAGTCCCTCTTTGGAAAAATTAATGTCTTTTTTTACTTTTATAATTATATCGGGATCTGGAACTTCGCCGACCTTAAATCCAGGAAAGGGATAATTTGAATTTATTTTCATTGTGTTATGGACATTAAGATGGTAATATTTCACTTCTTCACCCCTCTTTTTTAAATTAGCTCTTGGTAAATTTTATAATATCTTTTCGCAATTATATTCCAGTCGTATTTCTTCTCTACAATATTTCTTGCTCTAACCCCCATCTTATAAGTTAAACCCTCATCACTAAATATCTTTAAAATAGCTTCAGCTATTGCCTCAGAATCTTTGAAAGGAACTATAAAACCTGTCTTTCCATCTTCCACCATCTCACTTCCAACTGTGGAGGTACTGACTACAGGTCTTCCAGCCGCCATAGCTTCAAGTATCGTATGGCAGAAACTTTCTGAAAGAGAAGGATGGCAAAATAATCTACATCTTTTATATAATTTTACTAATTTTTCGTCGTTAATATAACCATGAAACATCACGTGCTGTTTTACTCCCAATCTTCTAGCCAATTTTATTAAGCTACTTTCCCTAGGACCGCCGCCTGTTATATGAAGTCTAGCATCTGGATATTCTTTTAGGATTTTAGGCATCGCATTAATCAGATAATCAAAACCTTTTCTCTTGATGTTAACTCCAACAGCAAGTATCTCGTGATTTAAAGGAGGTTGTGAAAAAGGAAATGTCTCTTTATCAACTCCAACAGGTATGACTTTTATTTTTTTGTTACTAATAATCTTTTTATATTCTTTTTTTGTTCTTTCATTTACAACAATAACAACATCGCTTTTATCTAAAGTTTTTTCAAACATAGGATAAACAAGTAATTCATGAGCTTTTTTGAACTTTTTTATAAGTTTAAACTCTAGCTTAATAACTTTATGATTTTTACCTCTAAGGAGTATATAATCGTCTTCAAAAAATTCATGAGGCATCTCAGCAGGACCTATAATTAGCGGATAATCGTCACGCTCAAAAATTGAAAACAAGTTGTAACTTTTTCCATAAATAAACAATGATAAATGATGAATTATATTAATTTTATATTTCTCTAGAATATCCTTTACACACTTATAATATCTCCAACTAAAAAAAATTCTATCTCGAATGTTAGCCCTTTCAATGTCTTGTTTACCCATAATATATATCTGAACGTTCTTAGGAACATGCACTGTCGTATCTATATTGTTAACTATGATGTGAATATTTTCTACATATTGAGACAATAATGTAACTAAATTATACGAAATGGAATATATTCCCCCTCTTCTCTTTGTGAAGTACCAATCTGAAGCAGGAGCCATTAATACGTTCATGTGCTCCACTCTTCAACTACTTCGTGATATGTACTTATAATATTTCGAATAAAACTATTTAGGTTGAACTTTTCCTCTACACATATTCTCACCTTCTTCCTCCAATTCTGAGGATATGAAAAATTCTCAATAGATCTCTTTAGATCTTCAGATGAACCTGCTCGAAAAACCTTTCCGTATTTTCCTATAGCTTCTTTCGCCCCACCATTATCGCTTACGATGCATGGGGTTCCACAAGCCATCGACTCAAGGACCGTATATGGAAATGGATCATAGCGGGAGGGTAAAATAGTGGCTTTTGCATTAGAGTAATACCATTTTATCTCCTCATCACTCACATTTCGTGGGATTACAATATTTTCTTGTCTTTTGCTTAGACTTAAAAGTATTTTTGCATATCTATTAAGTCTTCTCTGCTTAAAACTAGAACTTATAATTACAAATTTATAATCATCAAGTTCTTTTATCGCCTCTATAAGTTCGTAAAAACCTTTTCTCTTATCTAATCTTCCTACATAGAGAAAATAATCATCTTTTGGATCCTCTGTTGTTGGTTTATAAAATTCAGTGTCAATACCGTTATAAATGACTGTGAGCTTCTCTTTCGGAACTTCATAGAGTTCTTTTATCTCATCTCTAACAAATTTCGAGACTGCAATAATTTTAGCTATCTTATTTATGTTTTCACCCATTATTTTTCTCTCACATTTTCTTGCTTCGTATTGGAATCTTAATCTCCCCAATATTGTCGCATATTTAAATTCGCTATCGGAAGTTCCATGAGAAGTCAATACGATAGGCTTCTTTGCGGCAGGAACATAGTCTAAAACTAATGTAGTATGGGTGTGAATAATATCATATCTATCTTCTAGTAATTTTAACTTCTCTTTAAGAGATCTCCTAAAATAGTACAGTTTTAATGGTGCTAATGCCTCATTTAATCCCCTTATATCTGGAAATTTTAGATTTGTTGAGAAAAAAATACTATTTCCAATCTTTATCTCTTCCCCACTATGTAGAATATCCACATTCATGTTTCTGCGGATGAAATACCAAATATATCTCGAAGACCCTGTTTCCATTTTGGTGATATCACTTTCATGAACGTGCAAGGCTCTTATACTAGTTTCCATCAATTTTCTCTCCGACATTTCTTAGTATTCTATTTTTTCTAAATCTAAAAAGAATATAAACAGTATAAACGAAAATAATGATCGAGTTCATAGTCCAGCGTCCTTTTTGCACCACTACGTTCATCATTACACTCATCATTTTTTATTATATATATTATTATCTTTAAAACTTTATCTACCATCATCGCCATCTCTTTACGAAGGCTCATTTTATGCACCTCCATAGATCTTAAATTAGGATTACTTCTTCTTTAAAGAGTTTATTATATTGTTTATTATATTCATAAAGAAAAACCAGAGAGAAAAATAAAGGAGGAATAGAATATTTCAAAGTATCTTGTGATTTCAAGCTTTATATCAAGGGAATCGAAAATATTGTAGAGAGGAGGGAAAAATAATATAATCTTTTATAAAGTTCCAGCGGATATTGGATTTGGTGAATAGGGGAATGGAACCAGATGAATTAGATGAGTTAATGATGGAACTTGCAAGAAAGCAAATTCGTGCAAATTATAGAAAATACTTGGGAAGAGAATATCAATCCAAGAGTTTAGATCTCAGGATCAAGAAGCTCTTCAAGGAGAAGAAGGAAAAAAGAATGAGGTAGATACAGAGAGACGAGAGTTTTATATAACTCCTGAAACACTGAAAAAAAGAGATGAGCGAGAAATTTTACTTGGCAGATGAGAAGGAAATTCTCGAGGGGATAACAACAGATGTTTATTTTCTGAGAACTGAAGAAATCCTCAAAAAGAGGGGAATAAACCCGAGAGTTGTTGCAGAAGTTTCAACCACTTCTCAAACCTGGGGGATCCTCTGCGGAGTTCAGGAAGTTCTCAATCTGATGGAAGGTAAGAATGTAAACATCTATGGAATGGATGATGGGTGCTTCTTCAGAGGCGGAGAACCCGTAATGGTCATCGAAGGCAATTATCTGGATTTCTGTGTTTATGAAACTGCAATTCTTGGCTTCCTATGTCATGCTTCGGGAATTGCAACTAAAACTGCAAGGATGAAGCTTTATGCAGGGGAATCGAAGATCCTCTCCTTTGGAACGAGAAGGCTTCATCCAGCAATAGCACCATTCATTGAGAAATGCGCATATATTGGAGGTGCAGATGGCTTCTCGAATGTTTCTGCAGAGAGATTTCTGAATATGAAATCTGCTGGGACAATGCCTCATGCTCTCATCATTTGTATGGGGGATCAGAAGGAAGCTTGGAAAGCCTTCGATGAGATCATCTCAGAAGACGTTCCGAGAATTCTTCTTTGTGACACATATTATGATGAGAAGACAGAGGTGATTATGGCTCTTGAAACCCTTGGAGAGAGAGTTCAGGCTATAAGAATTGATACTCCGAAGTCAAGAAGAGGAGACATAAGGAGCATTCTCTCAGAAATTAGATGGGAGATGCAACTAAGAGGATTTGAGAATGTGAAGATTGTGCTGAGTGGTGGAGTTGAAGAGGAAGATGTAAAGAAGTTGAGGGATCTTGTGGACATCTTTGGAATTGGAACGAGCATAGCATCAGCTCCTCCAATAGACTTCGCTCTGGATATTGTTGAAGTTGAAGGAAAACCGAGTGCAAAGAGAGGTAAGAAGGGGGGAAGAAAACAATTATACAGAAATATGGAGACCCTCGAGGATTTTGTGCTTCCCTATGGAAGAGCCCCTCCTGAAGGCACGGAGGAGATGTTAAAGCCATTGATGATTGAGGGAGAGATCCTAAGACCTCAGAGAATTGAGGAAGCGAGAGAGAGAGCATTGAGTTACATCAGAAAGCTCTCCGAGTTAGAACCATCTGTCCAAGGTACTCTGAGATAGAAATCCTGAAGATTTTATCCTTTCAATAGCTTTTTTAACTCTCTCCTCCGAGAAATCGTGCTCGTCGCACAGAAATCTCAGCACTTCCTCCTCATCAGGTTCTCTCCACTTCAGTTCATAGTCATTTGTATGAGGAGGATTGAGGAAAAACTCTCTTATCTCTTCATATTCAACGTCCTTTATAAGTTCTGCAACGCTCACACCTTCTTTCACCATCGAAAGAGCTCTCTTGACTCCCACACCTTTCACACCTTCATTGTAGTCTGTTCCTACAAGAAGAGCTATATCAACGAGTTGCTCTCTCGTGATTCCAAGCTTCTCAAGATTCTCCTCCAGAGAGATGAGTTCGGGAGAGATCTCCACATAAATATTCTTTCCGGGAAGTTTCCTCCTTCCCGTTATCGTCAGATTTCTAACCAACAGAGGTGAACCAAATACCAGAGAGTCGTAATCCTGAGAGGCCACTGCATCCGCATCTCCTTTCCTCACCATGTAAGAAGCTTGAGCCTCCCCTTCGGAAGGAGCATTCACAAAGGGAATTCCAAGATGTTTAAGAAGTTTTTTCGAGCTCTCCACCATTTCGGGCTTCAATTTTGAAGATGCTCTTGCATATTTCAGAGCTTCATCGACCCTTCCTTCTTCAAGAGCAGATCTCCACTTTTCTTCCATCTCTTCTCTGATTTTTGATCTCTCTTCAACGGTCTCCTTTTTGAAGACCGGAGGTTCTCCATCGAAAACGTAAACTGGTTTTAAACCGCTTTCAAGAAGATTCGTTGTTCTGTAAAGAATTCCAGAAAGGTGAGATGTAACCTCTCCTCTGGAATTCTTCAGAGGAGTCCCATCAGGCTGTCTGATTGTGCTTAAGAACTGATAGATGGCATTAAATGCATCTATTGCAATCACCTTTCCTCTGAGCTCCTCTATTTTTATTTCCCGTTTTTCAAAGAGATCTCCTAAATCAACGCCCATTATCGATACATCCTCTTGAGAATTGTTTCCAGAAGCTCAACGATCCTCAAAGTTGAAGAGTTCATTTGCTCAGTTAAAACATCTTCCATTCCATGAACACTAACCCTGAGAGATCTCTCCGTTCTCTCCAGTCTGCTCTCGAGCTCCTTAACCCTTTCTTCCATGCTTATGATGAGAGCAGAGAGAGATGCAACAAGGATGGCTGCTGAAAGCATGAGGATGATATCGCTTTGATGATAGATCTGGAGCCACCTCCAGGTTAAAATGAAAGCGCTGAGAACGCCGATAATTGTTAATACAACATTTTTCTGCTCCACAATATCCCCCATAAGAATTATATCTTCAATCCCTATATAAATCTTCGAGATGAACGGAGATAAAACGAAGCTCAATCTGTATCTTTTTCTTTTCACCTCTCTACTCTTTATCTCATCCGTGATTTTGGCTTTGAGCCTCTCCGAAGAGTTCATCGAGGAAAACATCAGAATCTTCGAGAATCCTGAAGCTGTGGAGAATTCCCTCTATTACTTCCTTCTCATCCTCCTCTTTACAGCTCTCATCCTCTTTATCATAAAAACAAAAAAACTGAGAGCTCTCCAATATTTCATCCTATTCCTCATATTTTACTCATTTCTCGTCACTCTGACCTCCTTGATCCCATTTCTCCCCTCATTCATAATCTCTTCTTTCTTGGTTATTCTCCTAAGATTTTACCCAGAATGGTGGGTGATAGATCTGAGCGGAGTTCTGCTCTCTGGAATAGCAATAGCTCTCCTCGGCATTTCTTTGGGAATTCTCCCAACAGTCATCCTTCTCCTAATTCTTTCAATTTACGATTTCATCTCAGTTTACAAAACCGGTCATATGGTCTCCATGGCTAAAAGCATCCTTGAACTCAGACTTCCAATTCTCTTTGTGATTCCGACATCGAAAAACTACTCGTTTCTGAGAGGAGAGAGAAAAGGTGCGGTTTTTCTGGGACTTGGAGATGTTGTAATTCCTTCAATTCTTGCAATCTCCTCAAACTATTATTTCAATGCTCCAAAGATTCTCTCACTCAATATCGTTGCTTTATTCACAATTATCGGCATACTTATAGGCTTTTTTGCTCTTTTCTTTCTAACCTCAAGAGAAAAAGCTCATCCCGGGTTGCCCTTCTTAAACGGAGGAGCTCTTGTTGGATTTCTTTTCGGACTTCTCCTCACTTAAGGTTGAAATCAGAAGCTCTCTGAGCTCTTCTATTCCCTCTCCGGTGACAGAGGAGAAGGAAATACCCTCCACTCTCTTAACATCTCTCTTGCTATAACTCAGAAGAATCCTCGGAAAACTCTCCTTAAGTTTTTCGTATAGTCTCATCTGCTCTTCTACCGTGAATCCACAGGTCTCAGTCGGATCAACAATAAAGAGAATCACACCCTTCAGATGTTTCAAAGCGCTGAGAGCCCTCTTCTCAATTTCATTCATCTCCTTTACATCTCTATCCAGAATTCCCGGTATGTCAACCACTTGATACTTTATTCCATTCTTCCAGAAATGACCTACCGAGATCTCTTTAGTTGTGAAAGGATATGAGGCAATCTCTGGTCTCGCGGATGAGAGAGCTGATACAAGACTGCTTTTTCCAACATTCGGATAACCTGCAACGATGATCGTGGGAAGATCGTCAATGGTGACCATCTTTCTCATAACCTCTCTGGCTAAGAGAATTGTTTCGAGAGCATCCTCGATCTCCTCCATCAGCGATGCCATTCTGGCGAAAGCCATCTTTCTAACACTCACGGGATCTCCGCTCTCTCTGAGCTTTTTGATACTCTCTTTTGAAATCTTCCGTATCTGTTTTGATACTCCGTGAATCCTTCCCAAAGATCTCTTCAATGAGTCTATTCCTATTGAAATATCCACGAGCTCCCTGTAAAAGGGATGAATATCATCAAAGTTTGGAAATCTCGTGACGATGTTTCTCAGATTGTCAGCGAGAATGTTGCCCGCTGTGAGAATCATGGATTCCTGCGCTTTTAAGACATCCCTTTTTCCTCTACCCGCTCTTGAAGCCCTTGAAAAAGCTTTATTCAAAAGCTCATCTGCTCTGAGAACTGGCGGAAGCCTCCTGAAGTTTTCTTTCATGCCTCCGCTTCTTAGATAATAATCATTATATATAGCTTTGCGTCTAGTATTTTAGACTAAAATCGAGGTGTTAAAAAATGGAGTTAAGTGTCATCCAGAGGGAAATTCTTCTCGCTCTCATAAAGCTCTACAGAGAGAGAAACACCGCAATTAGAGGGGAGGAGATTGCAGAACTTATAGATAGAAATCCCGGTACCGTAAGAAATCAAATGCAGGCTTTGAAAGCTTTGGGAGTTGTTGAGGGCGTTCCGGGACCGAAAGGAGGTTATAGACCGACAATTGCTGCTTACGAGGCTCTCTCGATTGAGAGAGTTGAAGCAGAGGCTGAAATCCCAGTTATGAAGAATGGAGAGAAGCTTGAAGGTAAGACGGTTGCGGATATAGATTTTGTATCTCTTCAACATCCAGAGCTCTGCAAGGCAAATATAAGGATCCTTGGTGGTGTAAAGGAATTTCAACCCGGAGATACAATTCAAATAGGTCCAACTCCGGTTAATAAGTTTATAATAAGAGGAGAAGTTATAGGAAGAGACGACACGAGCGACGTCCTTCTGATAAATGTCAGTGAGATGATCTCACTCCCGAAAAAACCGATAAGGGAGTATATTAAAAGAAGGGTGATTTACCTCTCACCGGAGGAAACTGTGCCTGAAATCCTCTCAAAGATGCTTGAAAGCAGAGTGAACTGCCTTCCTGTAGTCAAGGAGAACAAAGTTCTCGGAGTTGTAACGTACAGAAACATTGCAAGAGCAGTCCTTCAGAAGAAGCTCGACGCAAAAGCTGAGGAAATCATGTATAGAAGGGTTATAACCATAGATTCGAATGCGAAGCTTCCAGATGCGATAAAACTGATGAACAAATACGAAATCAGCGGTCTTGTGGTTATGGAGGATGACAGACCGCTGGGAATGATCACAAGAAGCGACGTTTTGGAACAGCTTGCAAAGTATTGATCACTCTCTCCTCCTTTTCCTCAACTCTCCCAGAATCTCCTCGAAGTCAATCTCGAGAGCGTGAAGAGAAAGAAGGAAGTGGAACAGCAGATCTGCACCCTCCCTTACTATCTCCTCTTTTTTTCCGTCTTTTGCAGAAAGAATGAACTCCACCGTCTCTTCTCCAAGTTTTTCCAAACTCCTGTTTAAACCTTTTTCGTGGCTCAGAGTGTGGGAAACATAGGAGTCCTCTTTCGGATTTCTTTTTCTCTCCCCTATAACCTCCCAGACCTCTTGAAGTATCGAGAGATCCAAATTCATCTCCTCCTGGGCATTCCTTTTGTGAGCTTTATTAAAGGATGATGCAAATCGTCAATGATTTTTATGTCCTCCATACTCTTAAGATTTATCAGCTCAGCAGTTTTCTCGATTCCAAGAGGAACATCTCTTTCAAGTTTCAAAATGAATGCATCAATCTCATTTATTCCGAGCTTTTTGGCTGCAACAACTCTGTGATGTCCATCAATCAAGAGTTTTTTGTTTGGTTTTTCTAGTACTATAAGCGGTTCAGCCAAACCTCTTTCAAGTTCGTAAATTCTCCCCTCAAGTTCATCTGCGTAGATCTTCGGTTGCGTGGGCTTGAGATCATCGACGCTAACTTTCTCTCTTCTCACCTCTATTTTCACGTTATGGAGAGATTCGAGCATTTTTTTGAGTCTCCAGACTTTTTCGGGACTCGCTCTCTCTATCTGCGATCTTATAACATCGGAATTGGAAATAATGCCGACGAGTCTCCCCTCATCATCAACTACAGGAAGTTTGGAGATTCCCAGTCTGAAAAGCACTCTTGCCACATCTGCGAGATCCATAGAAGGATGTGCAACGTAAGGCTCTGGGGTCATAACCTCTCGAATTTTCATCTCAGGACTGCAGAGAAGAAGATCTCTTGAGGAGACGTATCCAACAACTCTCCCTTCTTTATTCACAACCGGAAAGCCATCATGATTAGTTTCAATCATCTTCAGAGCAACTTCTTTAACCGTGTCCTCTGGAGAAATTGTTATGACATTTTTCGTCATGTAATCCTTCACTTTGACTTTTTCACTCATCTCATATTCTCCTGAAGACGGTCACTCCTTTGAACTTGATTTCAAGGATGCGATGAAGTGGTATCATCGTTTCTCCAATCACCATGAAACCGCCCTCAATTTTCTCGATCTCGTCTCCTCGAATACTCTTTCTATCGCCCGGAGCACCTCTGTGAAGATAGATGACCTCGCATTCTTTTAGATCTAAACCTCTCCACTTTATTTCATTTAGAATCTCTTTTGGACTTCTGGATTTGATCATAGGCGGAGATGAACTTTATTAACGAAAGATTTAAATGTGATGTTATGTATATCTAACATAATGTTAGAAGAAATTAACACGGGGAAGAAAAGTGAATCGAAAGCAGTTTGCAATATATGGAGTTTTAATAACCTTAGTTGTGGGAGTGGTAGTCGGATATTCTGTATCAGAAGGAAATATATGGTCATCTGTAATTGCGGTGGTTATTGGAATCATCTTACTTACTCTTGGAAAGAGAAGGGTTGAAGAGGTTATTGAGGATGAGAGAATTCATCAAATAAGCGAGAAAGCTTCGAGAAAAACACTGCAAATTTTTGGGATAGCTTCCGCACTCTTGGGCCTCACCCTAATAACACTAAAAGAGCTAACAGAAGTAGGATACACCTTGGCATTCTCAGCTTCTATCTTGGTGATACTGTATTTGATCTTCTATGCTTATTACAGCAGAAAGACTTTAGATTAGGTGAGAGAATAATGAAAACTAAAAGAAATAAAAAACTAGGATCTCATCTCAGCATATCAATGATTCTTGTTGGTCTTCTTTTCTTGTTGTTTAAAATTCATCCTTTAGCAATTGGATTAATTTTGGGCGGAGTTGTTTTATTCATTTCGAGCCTATACTACGCAAAGAAACCAGAAACCGAAGTCATCGTCGACGAAAGAATAAGGAAGATAAACGATAGAGCTGGTCATTATGCTTTCTGGATAACTTTGTTTCTGTTATCCGCCATTTTCTGGATGTCTTTCTTCAAGCCATTTAGAGTGAGTTTGAGAGAAGCTTACGAGATCGTTTTGCTTGGTGGACTTTATTCATGGATTTTTCTGAGATTCTATTTTTCAAAGAAGGGATTGGAATGAAAACAAGGATAAAGGAGTTCAGAGCAAGATATAACATGACTCAGGAAGAGCTTGCGAGAAAAATCGGTGTGAGAAGGGAAACCATAGTCTTTCTGGAGAAGGGGAAATATAATCCATCTTTGAGGCTTGCATATAAAATAGCGAGAGTTTTCAATGCAAGAATCGAGGATCTCTTCATCTTTGATGATGAGGATCTAAAGAGCTAAAAGGAGAAGGAGGTATGTGGCAAGAATTTGAGAAGTTCGTCTCGGAAATCTTCTCCTCGCATGATTACGAGGTTAAGCTTCATCATGTTTTCTCATTTGAGGGTAGAAGATACGAAGTTGACGTCTTAGCGCTTCATCCAAGAAGGGTTTTCGGAGTGGACTGTAAGTTCTATCAGAAACACTGGCACAGGAAATCGAAGTTAAAGGAGGAGGCAAGAAAACACAGAGAGAGATGTGTAGCTCTTTCAAAGGTGATAAAGAGAGAGGTCATACCCATTCTCGTCACGTTGATTGATGAAAGGGTGATTTTTCTTGAAGGGTGCATCATATCATCTCATGATAAGCTGAATGACTTTCTTGTGAATGCGGAAATCTATTTGGAGGAACTCGGTCTTAGTCTTTGAATCCGTATTCTCCAACGAGAGGGACGAAAGAAACCCCTCCCCAGTTCTCCACGACTATTTCTTCTCCTCTCTTCCTCACAACTTTGAGCTCTTGGAAAATTCTTCCGACAGGAATCACCATGATTCCGTTATCCTTTAACTGATCAATCAGCGGTTTCGGTATCTCTGGGGCTGAAGCAGTGACATTTATCCTATCGAAAGGAGCATATTCAGGAAGACCCTTTGAGCCATCTCCAACCATCACAAAAACGTTCTTATATCCCGCTTTTCTGAGGTTCTCTCTTGCCATCTCTGCAAGTCTCGGATACCTTTCAACACTGTAAACAGCGCCCCTCTCTCCGATAATCTCCGCTATAACCGCAGCGTGATAGCCTGAGCCCGCTCCAACTTCAAGCACCTTCATACCTTCTTCAAGTTCGAGAAGTTCTACCATTATCCCAACCATGTGGATGGCTGAGATCGTCTGATTCTCTCCTATTGGAAGTGGCTGATCTACATACGCGTACTTTCTGTATTTCTCGGGAACGAAAATGTGACGGGGAACTTTTTTAAGTGCTTCAATCACTTTGGGATTTCTGACATAACCTGCTTTAACAAGTCTTTCAACTGCTCTCTCACGTTCCTCCCAAAACTCATCTATTTCACGTACATTCTTTTTATTTCCTTCGCTTTCACGCTTCCTTCTTTCACTAATCTTCCAAACCTCCTTTTAATTGCTTTAATCGTATGTTTGGCACCTTCAATTCTTATGACATCTCCCACTCTCAACTCTTCATCTCCCGGGAGTCTAATCTTCTTGGAAATCGTTCTTGAACCTAGATGAATTGAAACCGGAACGCTCACAAAGTCAACCGCTCTCATCCATATTGTTTTTATTCTTTCTACCTGGGCTCTTTCAACTCTTCCTTCTTCTACGTCAATCGCTCTGACTTCTCCAATTCTTAGCTCTCCAGAGATTTCAACAACATATTCTTCCCCAACTCTCACTTCATCTCCCTCTTCCAGCGCTAGTTTTCCCATTTGAGACTCTGCATCATCAGAAAAGACAACATCAACTTCAAACTCCCTTCTCTTTCCTTCTCTCACGACATATCCACAATTTGAACACTGGTAAACACAATCTTTTATCTCTCTGAATTCACTCTCATCTCCACAACCAGGACATCTTGAGATCATTTCATCACACTCTGGTTCTTGTAAAGGAGAGGGTTACGATAATGGTAGAAGAAATTATTGAAAGAGCAATGACTGAAGCTGTAACTTCAATACCCCATTCAGCCAGTCTCTCAAGATATAGTAATCCTCCTGAGAGGAGAATGATGAAGATGGTTGAAAGACTTGCCAATAGTGATGAGGAGATTAGAATTCTTCCTCTGTCTTCAATTCTTTCAGAGGTCAAAGTTGTTGCGAGAAGGAAGGAAATGGAGAATATGAGAAGAGTGAGATAATACGGTATGGGAAGTTCTCTTTTCTCGATCAGGTAGAGTATTCCAAGTAATACCATAAAGTTTAGAGCAGAAAAGAATGCGTAAGGTTTCATCACTCTTAGGTTCATCCCCCTCATTTTCCAACAACCTTTACAATCAGATTTCTTGATCTTGGTCCATCGAGTTCCACGAATAGTATGCTCTGCCAGGTTCCCAGAAAGAGATCTCCGTCTGCAACGGGAATTGAAATTGAAGGGCTCAGAAGAATTGCCCTGAGATGGGAATCAGCATTTGAATCTATTTCGTTGTGTTTGTAATTACCTTTTGAAGGCACGAACTTCTCCAAAAAGTTCTTCAAATCATTTATCAGCCTCTCTTCACGCTCATTCAGGATAAGTGCCGTCGTTGTGTGGAGGGTGAAAACAGTACAGATTCCATCTTTAGTCCCACTCTCTTCAACTGCACGCCTCACCTCTGAAGTTATGTCAATTACCTCCACCCTCTCCTTTGTGTGTATTTTAATTATTTTCATTTTAGATCAGAATAATTTATAAAGGTATGATTATAAAAAAGTAAAGGGAGAACTGTGGAGAACGAATTGGGTTCGTTGCTGGAGAACGTAAGATATGTAGTTCTCGGGCTTTTCGATGGCGTTCTTACATCCTTAGGGATAGTTATTGCTTCATACTACTCTGGAGCGGTGATAGAATATGCCATCAAGGCAGGATTAGCTGGAGGAATTGCCGTCTCTCTTTCAAACGGGTTTGGAGCTTTTTTTGCTGAAGAAGCTGAGATGGGAAAAAGACTTAGACTCATAGAGAAGGATATGTTTCGTGAGCTGAAAGGAACAAGAGTTTACAGAAGGTATCGAAGATCCGTGAGGTTGAGTCTGATAACACACAGTATGAGCACTTTTGGAGGCGCTGTCCTTCTTTTGACAGTTTTCCTTATTACGAAGAGTGTCTACGTAACAACAGGGACCATGTTTCTTGTCCTCTTCCTCTTGGGTTGTTACATAGGGAAATGGGGCTACTCACACTTTCTGTTTTCGGGATTTAAGCTGGTTGCTATAGGTTCCTTCATTTTCTTGATATCTCTCCTTCTTGGCTCTTTCTGAAAGAGCGATAAGTTTAACTCCTCAACTCACGAAATTTTCAAGGGATGAGACGACAACGGCTCAACGTCAAGTATCTTCTTAAGGAAATGAAAGATCTATCAGAACTTATGGTGGATCTCGCTTATTCTGCGACTATGTTTGATCTTGTGGATATAGCGGAAGACGTTCTGAGGATGGAAGAAAGGCTGACTGAGATGCTTAAAGAACTCAGAATATCAACGATGCTTGCAGCAAGAACCGCTGAAGATGCGGAAAAGCTGAATGCAATTCTTCAGGTCGCTTCTTCTGCTGAGAAGATAGCCAATGCAGCAGTTGACATAGCTAGGATAGTCCTCAGAAGGATGCGGTTGCCGATAGAGTTTAAGAAAGATCTCATGTATGCCGATGAAACCGTTGTGAGAGCTAAGGTTCTGAATGAGGGAATAGATGGAAAAACACTCGGAGACCTCAAACTCAAAACAATAACGGGAATGAGAGTTATAGCAATAAGAAGAGGCACTAACTGGATATATGATCCAGATAGAGATACGAAGATTCAGCTTGGAGACATCCTTATAGCCAGAGGACCAGATGAGAGCGTTCCGGAGTTTTACAGAATCGTTACGGGAGAACTCTGCAGAAGGCAACCTCAAGTTTCGGGAATGCAGTTGAGCAGAATTGATATTGCAGTGGACATAATCATAGAGATGAAAAATACATCAGAACTTGCGGTCGATCTGGCATATTCTGCAGTCCTCTTCCAGAACAAGGATATTGCGGATGAAGTTAGAATTCTGGAAAATTCGATGAACGAAATGAAGTACTCTTTAGAGAGATGGGTTTTGGAAGCTGCAAAAGAAATTGAGGACGTCTCCTCTCTCCAATCACTTCTTCAGCTTGCGCAATCTTCCGAGATGATCAGCAATGCAGCCTATGAGATGGCTTACACCGTTTTAAAAGACATGGAAGTCCATCCCGTAATCACACTCGCGATGAGAGAATCTGATGAGGTGATAACAAGGTTGGAAGTTGAGCGTGGATGCGTGGCTGAAGGAAAAACAATTGGAGAGCTGCAGATCGAGACAAAGACAGGAATGACGGTGGTTGCAATCAGAAGAGGTGATAAATGGATCTTCGATCCAGATAGCAAAACGATTTTACAGCGAGGAGATCTACTAATAGCTAAAGGGACAAGATTGGGGGAAGAGAAGCTCAAAGAACTTCTCTCATCTCCTTAAGGTTTCGAGAAAAGAGCCCTCTCCTTCAATAGCTTCAACCAGCTTCAGAATCCTGAGCACCGTTTCTTTGTGGAGCACATGTTCGATTCTACAGGCATCCTCTTCTGCAATCTCTTCAGGAACTCCTATCAAGAGGAGGAGTCTCTTCAGCATCTCATGAACTTTGTTGATCTCCTCAGCTTTCTCTCTCCCTTCTTCTGTAAGAGTCACACCGCTGTATTTCTCATAATTTATGAGCCCTTCAGTACTGAGCTTGTTCAGCATCTCGGTGACACTCGCAGGTTTTACGTCAAGCTGTTCAGCGATGTCTTTGACCCTTGCGTATCCTTTTTCCTGCACAATCTTCAAAATGGTCTCCAAGTAGTCCTCAACACTTTTAGAGAGATCTTTACCCATCGCAAGAATGTAGGAGTGATAGGAAATATAAATCTTCTCATTTTAAGAGATTCTTGAGAAATTGCATGCTCTTGATGGCTTCTTCCAAACTCCTAACTTCTATTGTGAGAGCACCTTTAAAACCAGTTTTTTCGAGTTCTTCTGTAAATCTCCTCCAGTCAATGCTCCCCTCTCCGACAGCAAGATGCTCGTCTTCTTTCCCATTGTTGTCGTGAACATGCATGTGCTCAATTCTCTCAAGCCTCAGAAATTCAAAAAGATTTCCATTCAGATTGGCATGACCTATATCAAGTGCAATCCCCAAATTCTCGGTCTCTACACTCTCTATGAGCTCTCTCATCTCCTCAGGATATTTGCAGAGCATCATAAAAGTACTCGTCATATTCTCCACGCAAAGGATAACTCCGCACTCTTCTGCTCTCTTCGAGAGCACTCTTATAGAAGAGAGACATCTCTCCCACACTCTTTCCGGGAGTTGTAGGCCGAGAGGTGAATAGTGCCCCGGATGAATAACCACGACTTTAGCTCCCACTTCAGCACTCATCTCGATGCTTTTCATCACCTGCTTAACACACTCACTCCATATTCCATCATTCACGCTTGCTAAATTAATATCAGAGAAAGGAGCGTGAACCGAAATTTCAAGATTTGTGGTGCTCAAAATATCCTTGAATCTCTGAAGATTACTTTCACTGAGCTCCTGAGAACCCTCATCAACAATCTCCCATCCATCCATTCCAACCTCTTCAATAAGGGAAATCCATTCAAAAGGGCTCTTCGCAGTTTGGAGAGAGGAGAAGAAAAATTTCACTCCACCACTCTCCCGTCCTCAGTTTTTGGAGCTATCCACCAGATGAGCTTTTCAATCTCATCTGAGGAGATCTCAACTTCTATTTCTCCAAGAGGATCCTCATCAGTTATATTTAATCTTCCAACATAAGCAACCTGTTTTCTGAGTTTTAGGAAAGTAGAATCTCCTCTGAGGTTCCTCAAAAGCTCCGATCTGACTGTATCTATAATCTTTTGTCTGTGAACGAGTTCTCTGAAAGTCTCAAGAGATCTAGTCTCACCGATGAGAAAATCTCCCTCCCTCTTTATTTCAGCATCTGGAAAGATATTTAAAATTGCCTTTCTGACTTTTTCTTCGACCTCCGTTTTCTTGAGTTCAACCCTGATTCTCACTGTTGCATCCATCTTTCCAAAACCTCTCTGACTTTTTCCTTAAATTCCTCAAGCGAACCATTGTTTTCGATGATAAGATTTGCGTTTTTCATCGCCTCCTCCACTCCCCATCTTCTCTCCCGTTCATCTCTCTTCAAAAACTCTTCAAAACTCCTCACTTCATCTGCTCTTCCTCTTTTCTTCGCTCTCTCATATCTTAGCTCATTCTCCGCTTCTATCCCTATTAGCACAAAATCTTCTCCAAATTCTTCTTTGAATCTCCTCACTTCCGCCATACTTCTTATTCCATCTATAATCACTGTTGAGGAGAAATCTCTTATGATGGGGATGCAAAGTCTTGCTATAATATCTTCTCCGAATTTTTTTCTGAGTTCATCCGCAAATCTTCCGACGTTTTCGCTCGTCATCGGAATGCTCTGCTTTCTCGCTTCATCTCTCACAACATCTCCCATGGTAACTACGGGAATACCCATCTCTCTTCCCACTTTTGCAGCTTCGCTCTTCCCCGAGCACTGCTTCCCGACGAATGCTATGATCTTCATACTCCTCTTCCCCCAATTCAGCAGTTCGTATTTTAATATTTTTGTTATGCTTCTTTGCAACTCTCGCCATCTCAAAAATCTCATCTCTTGTGAGTGGTCTCTCCTTCCTGATCTCTTCATCCCAAGCATTTTCGGGTCTTCCCTGTTGAAGAACAAGAGGAAAATCTGAGACCCAAAGTGCAATTCTCTCGACATCTTCAAGTGTGTGAAGGGATCTGAAAAGAGTTGTTCTGATCTCAACGTCAACTTCTGATTCTCTGAGAATTTCAAGAGATCTCTCAACTCTCTCAAGAGCGTCAGGTCTCTTCACGAGAGAATCGTATTTCTCAGGAACAGTCTTCACATCCATCATGAAAAGATCAACATCTTCGAGAATCCTTTTCAGATTATCTGGATAATATCCATTTGTTTGAACCGCAACTTTGAGACCTCTCTTTTTGACCCCTTCAATGAGGAAAGTAAGAATATCAATTCTCTCAGTTGGCTCTCCTCCGCTGAATACCACACCATCTATGAACATCTTAGCCTCATCGAGTTCTCTGAATAGTTCTTCTGAATCTCTCAACTCTTTAACTTCAAGAAGTTCGTAATTCTGACAATACGGACATCTGAAAGGACATCCACTGAGAAATATAACAAATGAAAGTTGGTGACTCCAGTCCACTGTGGAGATAGGGACAAATCCTCCGAGATTAATCTTCAAGTGCCTCACACCGTGTATCTCTTTCTATCTTTCAGCTCACTGATTTTGGCCGAATTCCACCCACCGGTTTTATTGGATCCGCTTCCTATCCTCTGATAATAGCCAGTGATTCTACTGTAATATTCTATCGCATCTCCGCTCGCACCACAATTCGGGCATCTCTCATGAAGACCACCGCTAACCTTTCCGCAGTTCTTGCAGGTTGTGAGATCCCTCGTGTAATCGAAGAGACCAACTTCCGTGTTCTTGCAGATTCTCTCTGTGAGCTTCATTAAAGCCTCTGGATCAGGATACGATTCTCCGAGGAAGATGTGTGCTATATGTCCTCCGTTGGTCAGAGGATGAAATCTGCTCTCAAGCTGAATTCTCTTGTAAAGAGGAACATCCGCACTCACTCTGATATGGGAGGAATTGGTGTAGTAAACACTCTTTGGATCGTTTGGATCTCCGTTGACAATTGCCTTGGGGAAATCTCTGAGGTCGAGTCTCGCAAATCTCCCGGCAGTACTTTCAGCAGGAGTCTGGGTGAAAGACCATCTCCATCCCGTTTCGCTCTGCTTTTCCTTCGTCCACTCTCTGATATACTCTGCAACGTCCAGAGCAAATCTGTATGCTTCATCATCTTCGTGAAGCTCATAGCCAGTGTGGTACTTTAAGAACTCATTCATACCTACGTATCCAACAGTGTGAGTTACGTTCTCAAATCTATAGTAGATCTCACCATCTCTGCTTTTCTGGGTGAGGAAAGGAAGAACACCATCTTTCTGGAGTCTTCTTTCAATGATCTGATGTTTTATTCTCATAGACTCCTCGATCAGACTCAATCTCTCATCAAGGAGATCGAAAACTCTTGAATCATCTCCGTTTGCTTCATACGCTATTCTCGGAAGATTAAGTGTATGATAGTGAATGTTTCCTGTCCTTATCGTTGCTTCCCACGGTTTTTCCATTCCCGTATATTCTCCCCATGCACTGTCAAGCCTCGTTCTGCATCCCATGTAATTCGCATTTTCCGTCTGCCACTTTGGAATGAGATTCGCTATGTAAGGTGTTCCGTATTTTGCGAAGAGTTGATGAACCTTTAAAAGAAGCTCTCTCTGCTCATCATCTCTGAAGCTTCTATCTCTGACCTTCACTATGGTGTTCGGAAAGAGATGGGGTTTTCCGACTGCATCTCCTTCGAGCATGACATCAAGATAGGCATGTGCAAACATCTGAGCTTCATCTCTGAAATCACCATAAGTTCCAACTATTTTCCCTTCGGCTCCAACCGCCTCTTCCTCTCTGAGAAACTCTGGAACATCAAGCTCTATACCAACGTTCGAAAAGACGACCTGTCCACCTCTCGCCACATATTGTTGATTCATCTCGTATATGAACATCTGGGCAATTTGTCTTACTTCTTTATACGAAAGACCTTTCAGGAAAGGTGCCATGAAAACGTTGAAGAAGTCAAAAGCCTGACCTCCCGCCATGTTTGTTTGCGAAGCTGCAAGAATCTTCGCTGCATGCAAAGCTGCAACAGAAGCATGTTTAGGAGCTCTTGCAACTGAAGTGTGATCTCCAGTGCCATCAACCTTCAAACCGTGGAGCATGAACCATCTTAGATCATGCTGAAGGCAGTTAGGACGAATGGCATAGTATTCAACATCATGGAGATGAATCTCACCTCTCATGTGAGCGTCTGCTATGTGTTTCGGAAGAACACTCACAAGAAGATACTCCTTGAGTATTTGATCCCCAGCGAATTTGTGAATGGTCTCGGGGTTGTGATGAAGATTCGCATTCTCTTTCGATCCATGTTCGATGAGTTGGGTGACATCGTAAACAGGCATTCCAAGTCTTGTATATCTGTTTCTTGCCTCCTCAAGACCCTCCTCTAAAAGAGCAACAGTTACAACCTCTCGGATGAGAGGTGCTGTGAGATACTGAACATTGAGCTTCCTTAGTTGAGCCTTCACTTTTTTCGATATCTTTTCTGCAGTATCTCTATCCAAATTACATTCTCTGATGAGAGATTTCGTAATCTTTTCATCATCAAATGGTTCAAGAGTTCCTCTTGAAGTTCTTACAAGGAGCTCATGAGAGTGTTTGTACCGAAGAGCAAATTTTTCATCGTATTGAAGAAGAGCGTTAATTATCATGGTTCTGAGCTGTTTTGTTGTAATCCCGTCGTAAACCTGAGTTGAAATCATATCGGTTATTCTCGCAGAAATTTTGTAAGGAACGCCGATTTTCATAAGGCTCATCGCAATTTTATTTGGGTCAAACTTCTCCTTCCTACCATCACTTTTAATTATGTTTATTTCTTCGACAGAACGAGAGAGGGACATCCTCTGCACATTTATTGCCATAAAATTCAACACCTCCAATGAATTAACTAAGAAAGGCCTCTGAAATAAATTTTTCTTAATCAGTTTTTAATCCAAAATGGATGAATAATCTTTATCAACTCTGATAACAAACGTTCTCCGAAAATTATCTTAGACAAATGTAATCTCAACTTCTGAGAAATAGTTTAAATTTTCATCTTTTCTACAAGAGCTCCCAACACTTCCTTGCCCATTGGCTTTGGAATCTCTCTACCCTCTTTTTTCGCAGTATCTATCCAAAGTTCGATAGCCACTTTAATTTCTTTCAGCGCCTCCTCCTCTGTCTCTCCAAAAGCAGAGCAACCCGGAAGCTCAGGAACTACAGCAATATATCCTTCATCCTCTTCGCTATAGAAAATCTCAATTGTATATTTATACACCTCACTCATCCTCAAGTAAATTGTACTTCTCTATAACTTTTAAAAGTTGTCTTACTTGATAGGCCTTTGCCTTTCCATTAACGTTTTGGAAGTTCAGAATTTCACGAACTCCTTCCCTAACATAAACTCTATGACTGCCCCTCCCTCCTCGGAATTGAAATCCAAAAATTTCTGCAGCTTTACAAAGTTCTTCAAATCTAACGTTTTTGGGATTGTTTTTCAGTTTTTCATAGATCCTCTTTTTCCTTTCCATTATAATTAGAGTGAAAAATCCGCTTTTGGAATAAATTTTTCTTAATCAGTTTTTAATCCAAAATGGATGAATAATCTTTATCAACTCTGATAACAAAACTGATAAAGTATGCTATATGAGAGATTGAAGGAAATTTTGAAAGATGGTGAGAAGTCCATAAGTTCCATTTCAAGAGAGCTTGAGAAAAAAGGAGAAAGACTCCATAGATTGACGCTCAGCGGGTATCTGAGAGCTCTTAAAGATCTCGGAATTCTTGAAGAGAGAGATGTTGCACCTCTGAAGCTCTTCTCTTTAAGTCCGGTTGTCGATTCTGACGTTTACTCAATTTTAAGAAGAGAACTTGAAAAGGTTGACAAATCTCAAAGAGATGCAGTTGGAGTTTATGTCCTCTCTAAGATCCTTAATCGAGCTGTAACGGAGAGGGAGCTTGAGAAAACCATGATAAAATCCGCTGCTACGGGTATCTCTCCCATATCAAAGGAGGAACGAGAGAATTACAAAAAAATGGGAGTTCCACTTGAGGAAGGAGAAAGAATGTATCGGTTCTCAGGAGATGAAAGAGAGATTTTTGAATCTGCAGTCTCTGTTCTCAGTTCCATGGTCAGAGATTTAATGGGTTTGAGAGGGATGTATCCGAAATTCAAGCAGAAGAAGCTTCTGTGAATTTCAAATGATTTGAAGAATATCGGAATATTTTCTTAGCCTCTCTTCATCATATTTTGAAAGCCATGCAATCCAGCATAAATCAACAGCTCTAAATCCTGCTTCTTTTGCCTTTCTCTCGGCAAAGAGTATAAATTCAACTGGATCATCAGGGATTTTGTAGAATTTTGAGAGAAAGGACCTCACTATTCTGTCTGGCATCACAGTATCAACTCCTCCCATCATTCTGAGATACTGAAAGGTGTTTATTCCCACACCTCTAACAGCTAACGGATCATCTCTCCATGAAGGGAAAGATGAGGAGGAGGCCCAGTCTCTCAGAGCTTTAACTCCATCTCCAAATTCAAGAAGAGCCTTTGAAACTTCTTTTACGACTTCCCAGCATCTTTTATTCTTCCAGATCTCGAAGAAATCTCCAATGTCTCTTGAGGCGAGATCTTCAAGGCCTGAAATTTCTTCTGTGAGAAGAAATCTTTCTCTGAACTTGAGAACTCTGGGGATGACAACTGAAAAATAATTCACACCATTGGAGGTCATTCCAGCATCAACGATCATGAGAATGACATTTCCGTTATATCTCTTAGATTCGAGAACTTTCGTACAGAAATCAAGAATCTGAGGAAATCTCTCGGAAAATCTTCTGAGGAATTTTTTGAGTTCTTCACACGAACATGTGCTTCGGGGCATCTTTCACCTTCTTCGGAAGCTTGTTAGCAGCATTTAAAAGGTGCTCCATCTTCAGTTCCGAATCCTGAATGATCGCCTCATGGATCGCCTTTTTGAGGACTTTCTCCACGAGATCTCTTCCAGAGAATCCATCCATCATTTTTGCAATTTTCATGATATCAACATCTTCGGAGATTTTCACGGGTGACCTCTTAAGATAGAGCCTCAATATTTCCGCTCTTTCTTTTTCATTTGGAAGGGTGAATTCAACCTCCTCTTCAAATCTGCTCCTCACAGCCTCATCGAGGAACTCTATTCTATTCGTCGAACCTATGGTGCACACACCCTCTCTCTCATCTATCCCATCCATCTCAGTCAGAAGAGCATTCACTATTTCGGAGACATCTCCTCTGAGATCTTGATATCTCCTGTCTATCGCAATCGCATCAATTTCATCAATGAATACTATGCAAGGGGCAAGGCTTTTCGCCTTTTCATAAAGGGAGTGAATTCTCTGAGCTCCCTCACCAACATGCTCTCCTATGAGAGTTGTCCCCTTTATCAGCATGATCGGAGAATTGCTCTCAAAGGCTAGAGCTTTTGCCATAAGAGTTTTCCCGGTTCCTGGGGGACCGTAGAAAAGGATATTCTTCGGTGCCCATTCCCCGAATTTCTTCGGATCCTCGAGATATTTTTTTATGATTCTACACTGCTGTTTTGCTCTCTCCTGTCCCACAATATCGTTCATTCTAATGCTCTTTGTCTTCGGGAGGATTACCTGCTCTTCTCTCACATCAACAATGATCCTCGTTGTTGAGCTTATCTCTGAGTTTGGAGGTTCGACATCAACAACGAGAAAGGCAAAATCTGGAAACATTCTGGAATCGAAGAGATAGTCTCCTTTCTTCACTTTCAAACCCTGCCACTGCTCTTTAGCGTAGAACTCAAAAACTCTATACTCGGATATCTCGGGATACTCATGATACGAACTCTTCATCGGATATCCTGCAGGTCTGAGAATCAGATACTTGGCTTTGGCAATACTTCTACTCTTCATTCCATACTCCATAACTTCGGGGAAGTATTAAATGGTAACGCATCTGATAAAAAAGCGTGGTAATATGGTGAGGTGCTTCATAGCGGTCAATCTGAATGAGGAAATCAAAAGAACTCTCGGAGAGCTTCGAAAGAATTTCGAGGACCTGCCATTGAGATTCGTGAAGCCCGAAAGCATGCACATAACTCTGAAGTTCCTCGGAGAGGTTGATGAAAGGAAATTGGAAAAACTCATGAAGAAGATGGATGAAATAAAGGTTAGGAGCTTTGAAATAAGGGTTCAGGGAGTTGGAGTCTTCCCCAGTGAGAGATACCCGCGAGTTCTCTGGGCCGGAGTCTCTGGAGACTTTAGAGAGCTTCATAAAGAGGTGGAGAGAATTACAAGAAGTCTCGGATTTCCGAAGGACGATAAACCATTTAAGCCTCACATTACGATTGCAAGACTCAAAAATCTCAGTGCTTCGGAGAGAGCGGAGCTGATCGAGAGAATGAAAAATGTAGAATTTCAGAGCAAGGGAATGAAAGTTGAGAGTGTGGAGCTCATGAAAAGCACTCTTCTGAGGACAGGTGCGATTTACGAAGCTCTGAAGACGGTGAGATTGCATGAAAGTTGAGGAAGTTCTCAAAAAAGTTCTCAGAAAGGTGAAACCAAGTGAGGAAGAGAAGAAGGAGATGAGGAGGATTGCAGAAGAAGTTATCAGGAGACTTCAAGAGCTCACAGCAAATCTCGAATTTCCAGTTGAAATTCAGCTTGTTGGATCAGCTGCACGTGATACTTGGATCTCCGGTAACAGAGAGCTTGATATCTTTCTACTCTTCCCTCCAAATCTCTCGGAAGAGGAGATGGAAAGAATCGGGTTGGAGATCGGAAGGAAGGTCTCAGAAAATTACGAGGAGATGTATGCAGAACATCCGTATGTGAGAGTTAAGATTGATAGTTGGAATGTGGACATCGTTCCCTGTTTTAAAATAGATGATCCTTCTAAGAGAATTTCCGCAGTGGACAGAACACCGTTTCACAATGAGTATCTGAAAAAGAAGATAAAAGGAAAAGAAGATGAAGTCCTCCTTTTGAAGCAGTTCATGAAGGGGATTGATGTTTATGGTGCTGAAGCAAGTGTTCAGGGATTCTCCGGTTTTCTTTGTGAACTTCTGATCCTATATTACGGCTCATTTCTTGAGACCCTAAGGGGCGCTTCAAAATGGAAAAAAGGGGAGAGAATAGATATAGAAGGTCACGGAAATTATGAAGGAGATGATGCGCTGATTGTGATCGATCCTGTGGACCCAAAGAGGAATGCTGCAGCAGCAGTCTCGATAGATTCGATGGCAAAATTCGTTGATGCCTCGAGATCCTTTCTAAAAAATCCTTCATTGGAGTTTTTCTTCCCAGAAAGAAAAATTCTCACGAAAAAGGAGCTTCTTGAAATTCTTAAAAAGAGGGAGACACTTCCCATTGTAATTCTCTGGGAGACCGGAGGATTGGAGGAGGTCATATATCCTCAATTAAGGAAAGCTCAGGAGTCAATTTCTTCAATGCTTGAAAGACTGGGATTTAAGGTTTTGAGAAGTGGGATTTTCTACTCCTCCTATCCACTCCTCCTGTTGGAGATGGAGGTTTGGAAACTTCCTAGAGTGGAGAAACATCTTGGACCATTCTTTACTCAGGAGTTTCATGCAGAGAGATTCAAGAGAAAATACAACATCATTTACATCGAAAATGGAAGATATATTGCTGAAAGAGAAAGAAAGTATACCGAAGCGAGAGAAGCCCTTGAAAAAGAGGTGAAAAACTGTTCTACGGGAAAGAATCTAAAAGCCTCTTATTATAGAGTCCTCGTTGGAGAGGAGATTCTAGAGATTGAAGACAAAAAATTCACGGAGTTCCTTTCGAAATTCTTTCACGCAAGATTCCAGTAATCCTTTTGCTTTTTCAGAGCCTCCTTAATGGCTTGAAGTGCTTTGTTTGAAATTCTGTCAATGGGGGGATTGTAAGGTTCCTCAAATTCTACGTCACTCTCTGAAAAAACCTTTATGGTTTTCGCAACAGAATATCCAAGGGCATCCGGATTATAACCTCCTTCAAGCACGAGCAGAACTCTGTTATCTAAGATACCTCTAACTACTTTTGACATCTTTTCAAAACCTTCTGAAGAGATGTCCATCCCTCCTATTGGATCCAAAAAATGGGCATCAAAGCCAGCTGAAATGAGTATAAACTCTGGAGAGAACTCAGAAGCTATTGGAACAAGAAGTTCTTCAAAAGCGAGGAGATAAGCTGAATTTGTGCATCCTGCGGGAAGAGGAACGTTAACAGTGAAGCCCTCACCCTCACCTGCTCCAATTTCATCAATTCTTCCAGTTCCAGGATAAAACGGACTCTGGTGAATGGAAAAGAAAAGAACGTTCGGATCATAGTAAAAGGCGTGTTGAGTCCCGTTTCCATGGTGAACATCCCAGTCTATGATAAGGATCTTTCTGATTCCATAGTGGTACTGGAGGTATCTTGTTGCAATTCCAACGTTATTGAAGATGCAGAAACCCATTCCAGCGTTTATCTCTGCGTGATGTCCCGGGGGTCTAATCAAAGCCATTCCATTTTCAGCTTTTCCTTCTGCAATTTCTTCAGCGCATTTCAAAACTCCTCCGACAGCGTGAAGAGCAACTTCAAAAGAAAGAGAGGAAAGAGGAGTATCGAAATCGAGATAACCTCCTCCAGATTCGCAGATTCTTCTAACTTCCTCAATGTAGTCTTCTGAATGAATATAAGCAATCTCGATGAGTTCAGCTTTTCTAGAATTCTCAACTCTTAGCTTTTCCTTTAATCCAAGTCTTTCAATGGTTCGAAATGCGGAAAGAAGTCTCCTTGAACTCTCTGGATGATCTCCAGTGTCGTGCTTCAAGTAGATTTCATCATAAACCAAGATGAATTCACTCATCAGCAGATCCCTTTTCTCTTTGCTTCTTCCATATAGGGTATCACGGGAGACTCCATAAACTCTATTTTTGCGTCTATGAGTGTAGGCTTTCCGCTCTCTCTCGCCTCTTTCATAGCATCTTTCACTTCATCTGGTCTTTCCACTCTCATTCCTTTCCATCCGAAGCTCTCTGCAAGCTTGACGAAATCGGTTTCAACGAAATCAACAGAGATACACTTATCACAGTAGAATAGTTTCTGGGCCCATTTGATCCATCCAAAGCACTGATTGTTGAAGATTATCATCGTGATTGGGAGATTGTATCTTGCGCAGGTCTCCATGTCTCCTATGGTATATCCGAAGGATCCATCTCCGCTGATTCCTATGACATGTCTATCTTGTGCCGCCACTTTCACTCCGATTGCAGCTGGAAGGCCATAACCTATTCCTGCTAGACCTCTATTGGTTATATATCTTCTTCCATACTTTTTGAGCGTAAGATAGCATGCACTCCACCCAGCCTGATAGGCTGCATCACTCACAAAAATGTCATCCTCGCCCATAAATTCTCCAATCTCTTTTATAAGCCTCTGAGGTTTCATTGGAGTTGCATTTGAATTCACTTTCTCTTCCACTACGCTCCACCACTCTTGATAGGCCTTTCTTATCCTCTCTATCACAGGGGAATTTTCGAGTTCCCTCTTCTTCACCTTTTCCTTTAATGCCTCATTCAGCATTTTTAATCCTAATTTCACATCGCATGGAATTTTCACATCGGTTCTGAAGTTTCTTCCCATTTCTTTGGCATCAACATCCATGTGGATAATTCTTGCATCTTTTCCAAGAGTCCAGTTAAATGTTGCGAATTGACCAGTTTTACATCCTATGAAGAAGACTAGGTCTGCTTCAGAGACAAGTTTGTTTGCGTGACCTCTTCCATTCAATCCAAGCAATCCGAGACTCAGAGGATGTGTTTCAGGAATACTTCCCTTTCCTGTAATCGTCGTTGCAACAGGAATTACAAGATACTCTGCAAGCTCTCTTAGCTCTTCATAAGCTTGAGATATGTGAACCCCGCCTCCCGCAACGATCACAGGTCTCTCAGCTTCAGAAAGCAGTTTAACAGCTTCGGAGATCTTCGAGGGATCAGGAGCAACTCTTAGAGGAGGATATCTTGAGAATTCTTCTTCAACATAGAGATCCTCTTCCTTAAACTCGTAATCTGTATCGAAGACATCATGAGGAATGTCTATGAGCACTGGCCCTGGTCTTTCAGATGTTGCAATTCTGAAAGCATGTCGAACAACTTTTGGAAGATTCTCAGGAATATCAACTTTTGCTTGCCATTTTGTGATACTCTTAAATAGAGGAATTTGATCGAAGCCCTGAGAGGCATTTCCATATTCATCTCTCGTTTGCCAAGTGGTTGGAATGTCTGCGATGATAGCAAGAACCGGAACAGAAGAGTTATAAGACTCTCCGATGCCCGGAGGAAGATTTATTGCTCCTGGCCCAACTGTTGCATCACAGACTCCAACTTTTCCAGTGAATTTCGCATAGGCATCCGCAGCAAATGAGGCGTTCCTCTCATCTCTCATTCCTATATGCGTTATCTCAGGTTGAAGATCATAGATTCCTTCGTATAGAGCTAGTGTCTGAACGCCAGGAACTCCAAAAACGTGTTTTACTTTATAATCTTTCAGCATTCTGGCAAGAGCACTTCCAATTTTCATGATTTTTCACCATTAAAGGATTAGTACCTCTAAGTTTAAAAACATTTGAGTTCCTTTTCGATCATGTTGAATTCTCTAACAATCAAAAAGTTATAGTGCAGGTTAATGAAAAATTCATTTTCAGGAGGTGTAGAAAAGATGAAAACCGAGGTTGTGAGAATGGAAATTCCAGAGGGATGCAACATAATCATCGGGCAGTCGCATTTCATAAAGAGTGTGGAGGACATCCACGAAGCAATGGTAAATTCTGTTCCGAATATCGAATTCGGTTTAGCTTTTTGCGAGGCGTCTGGGAAGAGATTGATAAGACATTCAGGAAATTCGGAAGAGCTAAGAAAGATTGCGATAGAAAATGCAAACAGAATTTCTGCAGGCCACGTATTTGTTCTTCTCATAAGGAATGCTTATCCAATAAACGTTCTCGGAGCACTAAAAAATGTTCCAGAAGTTTGCAGAATATTCTGTGCAACTGCAAATCCTCTTGAGGTCATAGTTGCTGAGACAGAACAGGGAAGAGGAGTTATCGGAGTTGTTGACGGAGAGACTCCTCTGGGGGTTGAGGGTGAAGAAGACATAGCGGAGAGAAAGAAGTTTCTGAGGGATATCGGATACAAACTTTAAATATCTCTACCTCTAAATTTCGTGGAAGATGACGAGCAGAGAGATAGATCTGAAAGAGATAGAGAAAAAATGGCAGGAGAAGTGGTTCTCTGAGGGAATTTTCAATGCAGAACCTGATGGAAGGGAGAAGTTTTTCATAACGATCCCCTATCCCTATCTCAACGGGAATCTTCACGTTGGTCACACGAGGACTTTCACAATAGGAGATGTTATAGCCAGATGGAAGAGAATGCTCGGGTACAACGTGCTCTATCCCATGGGCTTTCACGTTACTGGAACTCCAATTGTCGGTCTTGCAGAGCTCATAGCTAAAAGGGATGAGGAGACTCTCAGAGTTTACAATCAGCTTCATGGAATTCCAATGGAGGATCTTCTGAAACTAACTACTCCAGAGAAGATTGTAGAATACTTCTCAAGAGAAGCAGAAAAAGACATGAAGGGCATAGGATACTCGATTGACTGGAGAAGGAAGTTCACAACAACTGATCCGCACTATCAGAAGTTTATAGAGTGGCAGTTCAGAAAGCTCAAAGAGGGAGGATATGTTTCCAAAGGATCTCATCCAGTGAGATGGTGCCCGAACGATGGAAATCCAGTTGAGGATCATGATATTCTGAGAGGAGAAGAGGCCACAATTGTTGATTTCGTGCTGATAAAGTTCAAACTTGAAGATATTGTTCTTCCATGTGCAACTCTAAGACCTGAAACAGTTTTTGGAGTCACCAACCTTTGGGTGAATCCGTCTGCAACGTATGTGAAAGCCAAGGTAGATGATGAGGTCTGGATTCTCAGCGAGAAAGCTCTCTGGAAGCTGTCGTATGCGGAGAAAAGAATCGAGGAGATCGAAAGGATTAAAGGAGAGGAACTTCTCGGGAAATTCGTAGTGAATCCTGTCACAAAGGATGAAGTACCGATTCTCCCGGCTGAGTTCGTCGATCCAAATAACGGAAGTGGAATTGTTATGAGCGTTCCTGCTCACGCTCCCTACGATTATCTCGCTCTCAGGGATCTCGGAGAGGAGATAAAGAAATATGGAATGAAGGAGCTTAAGCTCATCTCTCTCATCGATGTTCCCGATCTTGGAAAATATCCTGCTGTTGAGGTTGTTGAGAATCTTGGAGTTAAGGATCAGAATGATGAGAAGGCAGAGGAAGCAACAAAGATAGTGTACAGAAAAGAGTTTCACACTGGAGTTTTGAACGAAGTGACCGGAAAGTACGCCGGAATAAAAGTCTCGGAGATTAAGGAGAGGCTCACGGAGGATCTCATTGGCGAAGGAGTGGCTGAAATCTTTTACGACTTCAGCGAGTCTCCTGTCATCTGCAGATGCGGTGCAGAGTGTGTGGTGAAGCTTGTTAGAGATCAGTGGTTTCTAACTTACTCCAATCCTGAGTGGAAGAGAAGAGCTCTCGAATGTCTCTCGAGTATGAGGATAATTCCAGAAGAAATTAGAAAGGAGTTTGAAAATAAAATAGACTGGCTCAGAGATAAAGCATGTGCGAGAAGAAAAGGACTGGGTACGAGACTTCCTTGGGATCGAGAGTGGCTTATAGAGTCTCTTGCCGATTCCACCATTTACATGGCTTATTATATCCTTGCGAAGTATGTCCATGGGATTGAAGCTGAAAAGTTATGTGATGAGTTCTTTGACTACGTGTTCTTGAACGTCGGAGATCCTGAGAAGATTTCGGAGAAAACCGGAATAGCTGAAGAGCTCATCAGAAGAATTCGAGAGGATTTTGAATACTGGTATCCAGTTGATCTGAGATCCTCCGGAAAAGACCTTATTCCGAATCATCTCCTCTTCTTTATCTTCCACCACGTTGCAATCTTCCCCGAGAGACACTGGCCACGGGGAATAAGCATCAACGGATACGTCTCTCTCGAAGGACAGAAGATGAGCAAGTCGAAAGGACCTTTGATGACCATGAGAGAGGCAATTGAAAGATTCGGAGCAGATGCATCAAGACTTTACATCTTGGGGAACTCCGAGCATACGAAAGATGCAGATTGGAGGAATGCGGAAGTTGAAGCAACGAGAAAACAGCTCATAAGATTCTATCATCTTCTCACCGAGATGAGTGGTGGTGAAATTGACGAGACCAATCATTTGGACAGATGGCTCATGAGCACGATGCAATTGAGAATAAAGGATGTGAACGAGGCTCTTGAGAATGTTCAAACGAGAAGAGCTGTTCAGAGCGCTTTTTATCAGCTTCTCAACGATGTGAGATGGTATCAGAGGAGGAGCGGAAAGAAAATTCCGGCTGAGCTCAGGGATGAATGGATAAAACTTCTATCTCCCTTTATCCCGCATCTCTGCGAGGAGCTCTGGAGCAAGTATCATGAAGGGTTCGTCTCTCTGGAGCCTTATCCACAGTACAACGAGAGAAAGGTTGACAGAGCGTCTCTGCTTTCGGAGGAGCTCATCAAGCAGACGTACGAGGATATTCAGGAGATTATAAGGGTGACCGAGATGACACCCAAGAGGATCATAATTTACGTTGCACCAGAATGGAAGAAAGATGTCTACAGAAGGATGATTGAGGAGAAAAGAGATGGGAGGATTGACATAGGTGCCGTAATAAAATCTTTTAAGGATTCTGGAATTCCGATGAAGGAACTCTCGGAGTTCGTGAGAAAAGAAGCCAAGAGAGTTGTCTCGATGGACGAGAGCATTCTCAAAGTCTATCTTGAGGAAATAAATGAGGAAGAACTTTACAGAGATTCGGTGGAGTTCTTCTCTTCAGAATTCGGGTGCTCTGTAGAGGTCTGCTCAGCGGAAGAAGCGTTCTACGATCCCGCAAATAAAAGAGGGATGGCAAAACCGATGAAGCCTGCAATTTACATCGAATGATCGCTCGACATCATTCTCTTTCTTTCTTTTGTCGTGTATCCAGTGGCTTCATCAAGAAATCTCCGAAATCTTTTGTTGGTATCCAGAATTACATCATCTGTTGCTTTTGCATTTGGTTTGCTCTCCACAACAAGTTTTCCATCTCTAATGCCAACTTTCAACTCCTCGAGAGCTCCGTAACTTAAAACGAGAAATTCTCCATCTTCTTTCACTTCCACGGGAAATTCTCTTGCGAGGATCCCTTTTATTCTCTCTAAATCCGCACTTAAACCCCTCTTTATTTTGTATTCCCTCATTTCATCACCCTCAGATTTTTTAACAAACTTTAATAGGTTCATCCAAATTAATTCTTTTTGGGGAGGGAAAGAGTTGGTAAAAGAGTTTCACAGGACTGAAAACTTTGTGGTTTATATGGACCCTCCATCTTCAGACTCGCCTGTGCTCGTTGAGGGATTTCCGGGTATAGCCCTTGTTGGAGTAATAGCCTGCAATCACATGATACAGGAGCTCAAGATGAAAGAGATAGGATTCATCCTTTCTCATCTCATGCCTCCCGTGGCATTAATTCAAGAAGGAGTTTACACCCCTCCGATAAGAATTTACGAAGATTCTGAGAAAAAACTCATTACAGTTGTCTCCGATGTCCCAATTCCTTTAGCAATAACAAATGAACTCGGAAAGGTGATTGTTGATATATGCGAGAGAATTTCAGCGAGAGAGGTTGTGACAATAGCCGGTCTTGCAACCGGTGCTGAGGATAGGAGAGTATTTATCAGCTTCTCCTCTCAAGAACTGAAGAGCAGAAAGGTTGAAGGGGTTGAGGAATTCTACATGGGAACCATCTCTGGAATAGCAGGAAGCACCATGATGGAATGTTTTGCTAGAGGGATCCCTGCAATCAGTCTCTTGGGAGAGACCCCATCACTAAATCCGGATCCAAAAGCATCTGCAGAGGTTATAAAGGTGATAAATCTCATGTACGGCTGGGAAATAAGCGTTGATAAGCTTCTCGAAGAGGCAGAGAAGATAGAGCTACAGATGCAGAAACTCGCGGAGCAGGTAAGGGAGAGAGCCGATAAAGATAGATTTGCAGATTACAGAATGTATGGGTGATGGTTATGGAGTATATAGCTCTAACAAGCATATCGTCCGCAATAATAAGGGATTTAATGGCTCACAAGCTCAGAAGCATGGAGCTCAGAAGTGCGCATAACATCTTTTCCATGATGGCAATAAGAGTTGGAGATTGTGTTTTCATAACAGATAGAAGCATTCATGATCTTGTCCCGGGGTCGAGAGGAGTTATTGCGAGGGTGAGAAGTAAGGAGGTCAATCTTCATCGTTCTTTGCACTACGTAGACGGCATTACGGAAGAGAGGGAGACTCTCACCATTCGAGCTCAGTTCGAAATGGTGACGATGGGAAGAATCAGGAGAATTCTGAAGAATGAGTTCGGGTCTCCAGTGATAGTTGAGGCGGATGCAATTCCGTATTATGAGGAGGCTCGTTGATGAGGATATATTGCCTCGTGGATAACTACGCTCCGCTGACTTCTCAGAATATTCTTTCTGAACACGGAGCATCTTTTTTAATAGAATCCGATGACGTTCTCATTCTTTTCGACACAGGTCAAACCGGAAAGGTTCTGAAAAATAACGCCTCGGTTATGGGTTTAGATCTGAGGAAGCTTACACACGTTGTCTTATCCCACGGTCATTACGATCACACTGGAGGTCTTTCAGAAGTCCTCGAATTTCAACCTGTCGTGATCGCGTCACAGCACGCTTTTAAACCAAAATACTCCAAAAAGAGATACATAGGATCTCCGATCTCCTTAGAGGAAGTGGAGAGAAGGACGGAAGTTGTTTTGAGCGAGAATGAGCTCAAAATAGCGGATGGAATTTTTGTTACAGGAGAGATACCCCGGATCACGAGGTTTGAGACGATAGAGGGATTATTCCTAGATGAGGAAAGAAAGATTAAAGACCCGCTCAAGGATGATCGGGCTATGATTGTTGGGGACTCTCTCCTTACAGGATGCTGTCATTCTGGAATCGTAAACACGCTAAATTATGTGGAAGAGAACCACGAGATAGAGAGGATTATTGGAGGGCTTCATTTGCATAATGCATCTGAGGAGAGACTCTCCAAGACAATGGAGTATCTCCTCGAGAAGAATTTCGAATTATTCGTCGGACATTGCACTGGAATTAACACTTTCTGTCGTTTTATTTCTTCCGATCTTTCAGTCAAACTCCTACACTCAGGCTTCATCTTAGAGCTCTGACTTCATTTTTTGTCGGAATTTTATCTCTATACGGACATTCCTTTGGTCTCGCTTCATTTTCAGGACATACTCCGAGGTTGACACCCCGACACCCAATTTTTTTGAGAGCCGGGTAAACTTCTGAGACGCATTTTCTCACTTTCTCAGCAAGCTCTCTCATCTCTGGAGCACTTCTCACGCATAGTCTCAATCCCAAAAAGTTTATGAGACTCCTGAGATTTACCGTCCAGATATACGTCGTGTGCCTTGCCATCGGAAGAGCGTATCTCGCGACCTCTCTTGCATCTTTTCTCGAATATCCCATTTCTAAGAGAGCATCGTATAGTTTTGAGTAATTTTGAATAGCATCTTCGACAACACTTCTGTAAATGTCCTCTCCTCTTCTTCCGTATTTCTTCAAAATATTCTCAGGAATGTGATAGCTGAGAGAACTCTCGTCGCAATATCTAGTGCTTCTTGCTGTGTGACTTGCAATTCTATGTTCTAGAAGCTCTCTACTGAGAGCGATACTTATGTCCTTCAATTCAAACGTAAAAACCATGTGCTCAAGAGCGCTCCCGTAGTCGTTGTTTACGAGCATTTCAAAGACTTTCTCATTCTCTCCGAGATTCTCATCTGTTGTAATTTTTGAGGCTTCAGCCACGAGGTTAACACCATCATGTGTGTATCTAAGAAGTCTTACTTCCATTCAAGACACCCAAGAAAAAATGTTGTGAGAATCGGGTTTAATTCTTTTGTGTATGGTTTTGCATAAACCACGAAAAACTATAAATAGGTGTTTGAAAATTTGAAGAGAATCATGAGGCTAAGTGTCAACCCTATGAGATGTCCACAGAATCATAGATGCCCTCTGATAGAACTCTGCCCTGCGGAAGCAATCGAACAGGTAGGATTCTCATTGCCGAAAATAAATGAGGAGAAATGCAAGAAGTGTCTTTTATGTGCTAGAAGTTGTCCAAAAGGTGCTGTGATGACGGAGGAGGGTTAAACTCTCTTCTAATTTGTTGAAAAAGTGACGGGCTCGCCGGGAATTGAACCCGGATCGGAGGTTCCGGAGACCTCTAGGATATCCATTACCCCACGAGCCCTTTTATTTTCCCCACCATTTATTATTTTCTTAAGGATTGTTAAGTTAATTTGTAGTTGTTATTGTGAACTAATATAAAAGAAACGTACGCGAAATTTCTATCCCCAATCAAACCACTCTTCTCCTCAAAATCTCACCTCAAATTCATCCAAGTCCAAAATCAATTCCTCTCATCAAATCAGGAATCTCATGCTCTTTCATCTCTCAACTCAAATTTTCTTTTAAC
>Ga0209426_1000219_pt1 | contig 78851 bp, 77 predicted proteins | sample Deesub1362B_J571_FD_187697 | JGI IMG/M metagenome (GOLD analysis project Ga0209426, IMG submission 187697) | Deep oceanic, basalt-hosted subsurface ecosystem from Juan de Fuca Ridge flank, Pacific Ocean, CORK Borehole 1362B_J2.571 (SPAdes)... ... | reverse complement strand
TCCGATCTTGGAGCTCCTCACCCACCCCGAGTGGCGGGTCTTCTACTCTGGCGAGGAGCTGGAGCGAGCGAGAAGACAGCACCTGGAGGGGATCGTGACGCTGCTGGCGTGGGTGGCCACCGTGGACGCCTTCCAGCACTGGCTCTACACCCACCCGGATCACACCCGGGAGGAACGGCGGGAAGCCTGGACAGCCCTCCGGGGGAGATTCGGGGGGGTGGTGGACTGGACCGGATACGAGGAGGTGCTGGGGTGGGAATGGCAGCGTCAGCTCCACATCTTCCTCTACCCCTTCTATTACATCGAGTACGGGATCGCCCAGCTGGGGGCCCTGGGGCTGTGGGAAGCCTGGCTGGGAGATCCGGCCACGGCCCTGGGGAACTACAAGGAGGCCCTCTCCCGCGGGGGGAGGGAACCCCTCCCGGAGCTTTTCCGGGCGGCCGGCCTCAGCTTCGACCTGGGAGCCCCCCTGGTGGCCCGGGCCGCGGCCCGGCTCGGGGAAGCCCTTTTCCCCTAGCCCGCCGGCCGAGGGGGCGGACATTGTGGGGCAACAGGTGGCACTGTAAAATAGTTTGAGTTATGGATAGAGGCAACCTGCCGCCGAAAAACCTCCGCACCGTCACCTTCATGCTGGTGCTGCTGGTGCTGGGACTCATCCTGGTCCAGACCTTCTGGCCGTTGAGCCAGCGGGGGGTACAGGAGATCTCCTTCTCCTACTTCCAGCAGCTGGTGGAGACCGGCCGGGTGCAGGAGGTGGTGTTCCGCGGGTCCCAGATCGAGGGCCTGCTGACCACCGGGGAACGGATCCTCACCCAAGGCCCGGTGGAGGAGTCCCCCCTGTACACCTCCCTTTTGGAGACCCTGGAGGACCAGGGGGTGGCCTACAGTTTCGACCCCCCCCAGGGGAACCCCTGGCTTCTGACCCTGTTCATGTACATGCTGCCGGTGGTGATCGTGATTTTGTTCTTCTCCTGGATGATGCGCCGGATGCAGGGCGGGGGGGCGCTGTCCTTCGGCCAGTCCCGGGCCAAATTGGTGAGCAAGGAGTTCACCAAGGTCACCTTCAAGGACGTGGCTGGGATCGATGAGGTGATCGAGGAGGTCAAGGAGATCGTGGAGTACCTGCGGTCTCCGGGGCGGTTCACCCGGCTGGGGGCGGAGATCCCGAAGGGGATCTTGCTGGTGGGTCCTCCCGGCACGGGGAAGACGCTGCTGGCACGGGCCATCGCCGGGGAAGCTGGGGTGCCCTTCTACTCCATCTCCGGCTCGGATTTCGTGGAGATGTTCGTGGGGGTGGGGGCGGCCCGGGTGCGGGACATGTTCCAGAAGGCCAAGACCACCACCCCCTGCATCGTGTTCATCGACGAGATCGACGCGGTGGGCAGAAAGCGTGGCGCCGGCCTGGGAGGGGGGCACGACGAGCGGGAGCAGACCCTGAACCAACTGCTGGCGGAAATGGACGGCTTTGAGGCCAATACTGGGGTCATCGTGCTGGCCGCCACCAACCGCCCGGATGTGCTGGACCCGGCCCTGCTGCGGCCGGGCCGGTTCGACCGCAAGATCGTGGTGCCCAGACCGGACCTCCACGGCCGGGAGGCCATCCTCAAGATCCACACCCGCAACAAGCGCCTGGGCCCGGATGTGGACTTGGCCCTGCTGGCCCGCCGCACCCCCGGCTTCGTGGGGGCGGACCTGGAGAACCTGTGCAACGAGGCCGCCCTGCTCGCCGCCCGCGCCCGCAAAGAGCACATCGAGATGTCCGACTTCGAGGAGGCCCTGGACCGGGTGCTCACCGGGCTCAAACGCCGGGGCCTGTACATCACCGAACGGGAAAAGGAACAGATCGCCTATCACGAGGCCGGCCACGCCCTGGTGGGCAAGCTCCTCCCCCACGCCGACCCGGTGCACAAGATCTCCATCATCCCCCGCGGGGAAGGCGCGCTGGGGTTCACCCTCCAGCTCCCCACCGAGGACCGTTACATCGTTTCCCGGGACGAGCTGTTCGACAAGCTCACCGTCCTGTTCGGCGGCCGGGCAGCGGAGGAAGTGGTGTTCAACTCCCAGACCACCGGCGCCGCCGAGGACCTGAAACAGGCCACCGAAATTGCCAAGCGGATGGTGGTGGAGTACGGGATGTCCGAGAAACTGGGCCCCATCAACCTGGGGGCCGAGCGCACCAACATCTTCCTGGGGGAGGAGATCGTAAAGAGCGAGGAACACTCCGAGGAGCTGTCCGCACAGGTGGACCGGGAAATCGTGCGCCTACTTCGGGAAGCGTACAGCCGGGCCCGGGAGCTCCTGACCCGCAACCGGCAGGCACTGGACCGGCTGGCCCGGGAGCTCCTCCGCCAGGAAGCCCTGGAGGGCGAGGAGATAGACCGGCTGTTGGAGGGACTGGCCCTGCAGCCCGCCACATGACCCCCGCGGCACCCAGCAAGCTGGCCCTGCTGGGGGCCACCGGCTCCATTGGCCAGCAGACCCTGGAAGTGGTCCGGGCCCTTGCGGCCCGCGGCCACCAGATCCGGCTGATAACCCTGGCTGCCGGTCGCCGGGTGGAGGAACTGGCCCGGCTGGCGGGCGAGTTCTCCCCCCAACTGGTGGCGGTGGCCGGCCCCCGGGAAGCGGAGGCCATCAAACCTCTGCTCCCCCCCGGGATCGAGCTGGTGTGGGGGGAAGCTGGGCTCCAGCAGGCGGCCGCCCACCCAGAGGTGGAGCTGGTGGTGAACGCGGTGGTGGGGGCGCTGGGCCTGCGGGCCACCCTGGCTGCCCTCCAGGCGGGCAAGGTGGTCGCCCTGGCCAACAAGGAATCCCTGGTGGTGGGGGGGGAGCTGGTGCTGGCTGCCCAAACCAAGCCCCACCAGCTCCTCCCCTTGGACTCAGAGCACGCCGCCCTGGCCCAGCTGTTGGCGGGAATCAAGCCCGGGGAGCTTGTCCGGGCCTGGATCACCGCCTCGGGAGGCCCCTTCTTCCACCTCCCCTCCCACCAGCTGGCCAAAGTCACCCCCCAGCAGGCCCTCGCCCACCCCACTTGGAAGATGGGCCCCCGGATCACCGTGGACTCGGCCACCTTGGTGAACAAGGCGTTCGAGGTCATCGAGGCCCACCACCTGTTCGGCCTCCCCTGGGAGAAGATCGGGGTGTTGGTACACCCACAAGCGATAGTGCACGCGATAGCGGAACTGGTTGACGGCTCACAATTGGCCCAGCTGGCCACCCCGGACATGCGGCTTCCCATCCAGGCTGCCCTCACTCACCCGGCCCGCCTCCCCGGCCCGGCCCGCCCCCTCTCCCTGGCGGGAAAGCGGCTGGAGTTCGCCGAACTGCCCCGGGATAGCTGGCCAGGGTTCTGGACGGTGCTGGAGGCCGGGCGGGAGGGGGGCACGGCCCCGGCGGTGGCCAACGCCGCCGATGAGGTGCTGGTGGAGGCGTTTTTGGCCGGGAAAATCAGCTTCACCGACATCCCCGCGGGCCTGGCCGAGGTGCTGGCCCGCCACAACCCCATCAGCTCCCCCACCCTGGAGGAGCTGTGGGAGGCGGATCATTGGGCCCGTGAGCAGGCAAGGCGGTTTGTGCAAGTCCGCCAGCGGGCATAAAATGGCGCCATGGTGCTGAGTAAACGTTCTGACTACGGAATGCGGATTCTGTATGAGCTCGCCTTGGAGCCGGACCGGCATCATTCCGCCCGGGTGCTCGCCGATCGGCATGGGGTACCGGAGGCATTCCTGCGCAAGATCCTCCAGGACCTCAGGCAGGCGGGGGTAGTGGTGGCCCAGAAAGGCCGCACTGGGGGGTACCGGTTGGCCCTGGCCCCCGGCGAAATCTCCGTGTTTAAGATCCTGTCTGCCCTGGAAGGACCAGTGCCCAAGCTGGCCTGCATCGTGGGCGAGGAGTGCAGGCTGGACCACGGCTGCCCTACCGCCCCCCTGTGGCATTACCTGGAGCGCCGCATCCAAGAAGAGCTCAGCCGACTCACCCTGGCCGATGTGTTGCGGATGGGGCAGGAGGTGACCTCCCCGTGACCCCCACCACCGATGCCGTGCGGGAGGTGATCCGGCAGCGGGTGATCGACCCCGAGCTGGGGATCAACGTGGTAGACCTGGGGCTCATCTACGAGGTGGAGGTGGGGGAGGGGAGGATCTCGGTGGACATGACCCTCACCACCCCGGGGTGCCCGCTGGCCGGAACCTTGGCCTCCCAAGTGGAGGAGGTCCTGCGCCAGGAGTTCGAAGGCTACGAGGTTGAGGTGAGCCTGGTGTGGGAGCCTCGCTGGACCCCGGAGATGATGTCGGAGGAGGCTCGGCGCCAGTTCGGCGCCCTATGACCGCCCAGCAGTGCCCGCTGTGTGGGCGCCGGCGGGGGGAGAGGCCTTGCCCGGCGCTGGACGCCCTCATCTGTAGCAGCTGCTGTGGCCGCCATCGAGGCCGGTCCGTGGCCTGTCCCGCCGACTGCCGCTACCTGAGGGCGGGGGAAGAGCACTTGCGGGCCCGGCGGGCCCGGGAGCTGGACGCCGCCTGGCAAGAATTCGTGGCCGGGCTCTCCCACCCCCAGCTGGAAGAGCTGGTCCGCTACCTGCTGGGGGTGGAGAAGTTGCTCGCTTCCCAGCTCCATACCCACCCCGCCACCGATCAGGATGTGCAGGCGGCCCTGGAGTACCTGGCCCGCATCCTCTCGCCCATCGAGCTCGGGCTTCCGCCCCCCAACGAACTGGCCCGCCTGCTGGAGGAGGAGCTGGGGGCTATGCGTTGGGATGCGCGAGAAAACCGGGAGCTTTTGCGGGAAGCATGCCGCACGCTGGCCGAGTTCGTGGGCTTCTTCTCCCAGAAGGGACCCGGGCCCGAGCGTTACGTGAAGGGGCTGTTGGGGCTCTACCCCCCGCCGCCCCCGGAAAAACCGGAGCTCATCGTTCGCCCCTGACCAGCCCAAGCACCCGCTCCGGGATCGCCGGGTACTCCCGCAGCCTGCCCCCGGTGGCGCGGGAGAGAGCGTTGGCCACCGCGGCGTGGGCCGCCATCAGCGGCACCTCCCCCAGGCCCTTGGCCCCGTAGGGCCCGCCGGAGTAAGGGGCTTCCACGAACTCGATCACGTACTGGCCCGGCACGTCCATCGCCGTGGGGATGTGGTAGCCGGTGAACGAGGGGGCGACGATCCTCCCGTCCTCGCTCCGCAGCTCCTCCATCAGGGCGTAACCGATCCCCTGGGCAATCCCCCCTGCTACCTGCCCCCGGGCCAGGGCCGGGTTCACGATCTTGCCCGAGTCGTGGACGGCCCAGAACCTGGTGACGTGCGTCTCGCCGGTGAGGAGGTCCACCTCCACCTCGGCGATGTGGCAGGCGTAGGCGTAGACGAAGTAGGCGTTGCCCTGGCCGGTTTTCGGGTCCCAGTCCACCGGCGCTCCCTGGGCCCAGCCGGTGGCACCCAGGTCCCAGTTGTGGGCCCACATCCAGCGGGCCACCTCCGAGAGGGGTTTGGCATCCCGGGGGCGATCCTTGGGCCACACCTTCCCGTCTGCGATCTCCACCCTCTGGGAGCCGAAGAACTCCCGGGCCGCGGCCTCGACCCGGGCCCGCAGCTGGCTGGCGGCGTCCAGCACCGCGGCTCCCGCCACGGTGGTGGTGCGGGAGGCCACCGTGGGGCCGGAATCCGGCACCCGGGAGGTGTCCACCGGCGCAAGTTGCACGTCCGAAAGCCGCACCCCCAAGGCCTCGGCGGCGATCTGCCCCAGCACGGTGATCGCCCCCTGGCCCATCTCGGTGTTCCCCACCGCCACGGTGACCGAGCCGTCCGCCTCCAGCTTCACGTACGCCCCGGCCTTATCGAGCAGGGGCGCCTTGGCCCCCATCCCCACCCCGTACATGACCGTGGAGACGCCCACGCCCCGCCGCCGGAACCGCTCCCGCCGGTTGAACTCCTCGGCCTCCCGCCTCAGGTTTTCCCAGTCGGAAAGCTCCCGGGCCCGCTCGATGGCGGCCAGAAGCCCCACCGATTCGGTGAGCCGCTGGCCGGTGGCAGTTTCGTCCCCCTCCCGCAGGGCGTTCTTCTTCCGTAGCTCCAGGGGGTCCATGCCCAGGCGGTTCGCGAGCTCGTCCATCTGGGACTCGTGGGCGAAGATCACCTGGGGGGAGCCGAACCCCCGGAACGCCCCGCAGGGCACGGTGTTGGTGGCCACGGAGTACGCGTCCACCTTCACGTTCGGGATGCGGTAGGGCCCAGGGGCGTGCACCAGCCCCCGCCACAGCACCGCCGAGGACAGGGTCTGGTAGGCGCCGGCGTTGTAGTAGAACTCGACCTCCACTGCCACCAGGGTCCCGTCCCGCTTGGCCCCGGTGCGATACCGGATCACTCCCGGGTGGCGCTTGGAGGTGGAGATGATGTCCTCGGCCCGGTCGTAGACCAGCTTCGTCGGCCGGCCGCTCTTTGCGGCCACCACCGCGGCCAGGGCCGCCAGCTGCGAGGGCACGTCCTCCTTGCCGCCAAAGCCCCCGCCGGTGGCGGTCTGCACCACCCTCACCTTGGAGAGGGGAAGGCCCAACACGGCCGCCACCGCGTTCTGCACGTAATAGGGGCACTGGAGGGTGCCGTAGATGGCCATCCCCCCCTCCTCCGGCACGGCGATCACCCCTTGGGGCTCGAGGTAGGCGTGTTCCTGGTAGCCCACGCGGTACTCCCCTTCCACGACCACGTCCGCCTGGGAAAAGCCCTGCCCTACATCCCCTTTTCTGATCACCATGTGGTTGAAGATGTTGCCGGCCTCCGCCGCCTGGGGGACGGCCACCTGGGGCGCCCCCTCCCGGATGGCCTCCAGGGGGTCCAGGACTGCCGGGAGGTCCTCGTAGGTCACCCGCGCCAGGCGGGCGGCCTCCTCGGCCGCCTCCGGGGTTCGGGCCGCAAGCAGGGCCAGGGGTTCGCCCACGTAGCGGACCCTCCCCTCGGCCAACAGGGGCATGTCCCGGTAGATGATGGGGACCACGTTCTCCCCGGGGATGTCCCCGGGGGTGACCACGCAGACCACCTGGGGGTGGGCTTCCACCCGGGAGAGGTCCAGGGCGGTGACGCGGGCGTGGGGGCGATCGGACCTGATCACCTTGACATAGAGCATCCCGGGGAAGGAGAGGTCGTCGGCGTAGCGGGCCTGGCCGGTGACCTTGGCGGCGGCGTCCAGCCGGGAGGCGGAGCCGCCCACGATCCGGGTGGGGGCTTGAGTGATCTCGTCCATTGGGGCTCCTTTGGCCAGGGATTGTAGGGGCTTGGGGCCAAAGCTCAAACCGGTGGGGGAATCAGGGCACGGGGTCTGGTCCCCCGGGGTGCCAGGGGCCGCATTTGAGGAGCCGTTTTACAGCGAGCCAACCGCCTTTCAGGAGGCCGTATTTGGCGATGGCCTGGTGGGCGTAGTGGGAGCAAGTGGGCCAGAAGCGGCAGCGGTGGGGGAGGAGTGGGGAGAGGATGAGCTGGTAAGCGCGGATGAGGGAGAGGGTGAGGCGTTTCATGGGGAGATTATAGCGTGGGGTTGACGTGGGGGGCGGGGCGGCTATCATTAATTTAGCAACCAAGGGTGGTGAGTGCTAAATGAAGGGACGCCGGCAGCTTCTGCTCAAGGAAGTCGTCGACCACTACATCAGAACCCGCCAGCCCGTGTCCTCCAAAACCCTGGTGGAGGCCTACGGGCTCCGCTTCAGCTCTGCCACCGTCAGAAACGAACTGGCGGCCCTGGAACGGGAGGGCTTCCTCTACAAACCCTACCCCTCCTCCGGCCGCATCCCCACCAAGAAGGCGTTCCGCTTCTTCGCCAATTGGCTGTTGGAGCTGGCCGAAATCAGGGAACAACCGGCCCGGCTCCCGGCCGAACCCCCGGAGCCCGCCCCCCAGGAGCTCCCCGAACTCCTGCGCCGCACCGCCCTCCTCCTCTCCACCATGACCGGCACCTTGGCCTTCGTGCTCGGCCCGGAGGTGGAGGCCCTGCGGCTGGCCGGCCTGGTGATGCGCCGCATCGGCCCCGGGGCGGTGCTGGTGGTGGTGCTGTCGGAACTGGGGGTGGTGGAGTCCCGGGTGCTCCAGCTCCCCGGGGACCTGTCCCCGGAGGAGGTGGCCCAGGTGGAGGAGGTCCTCTCCCAGCGCGTCCGGGGGCTGACCCTGCATCAGCTGGCCCAACTGGGGGGACTGGAGGTCAAGGGCTGGCACGACCGCACCGTGCTGGCCGCCCTGGAGGTGTTGGGGCAACTCGCCCAGCGGGGCCTGAGGCGGCGCCTCTACCTAGAAGGCGCGGCCCAGCTCCTGCGCGGGGTGTCCCAGCAAGCCTCCCCCACCACCGTGGAGAGGATCTGCTCCCTGCTCAAGCTACTTGAGGACGAACGCAGGTTCGTCCAGGTCATCACCCAATTGCGGGCCGGAAACCAAGACCTGGCCGCCGCGGTGGGGGAGGAGGCGGTGCCGGAACTAGCGGACTTCAGCGTGATCACCGTCCCCTACTTCGGCGAGACCGGCGTCCTGGGGGTGATCGGCCCCTTGTGGTTGGACTACGCCCGCGCTTTCTCCGCCACCCGCTACGTGGCCGGCAGGCTCAAGGCCATCCTGGCCAGCGCTGGCCGCATCCAGGAGGTGGAGGCATGACCGAGGAGCGCCAAGCCAAGGCCTCAAACGACAAGGAACCGGAACTGGAAACGCTCAGGCAGGAGCTTGCGGCCAAGGAGGAGGAGCTCAAGGGCCTGAGGGAACGGCTCCTGCGCCTGCAGGCGGACTTCGACAACTACCGCAAGCAGGTGGCGCGGGAGACCGGGGCCTTGGCCCGCCGGGTCCAGGACCAGGAAATCCTGGACTTCCTGCCCGTCTACGACGCGCTGGAACGGGCCTTCCAGGCCTTCCGGCGCAACGAGGACAGCGAGAGCTTCGTGGAGGGGGTGGAGCGGATATTCGCCCAGTTTGCAGAGATCCTGAAGCGAAAGGGCTGCCAGCCCTTCGACTCGGTGGGCCGCAAGTTCGACCCCGCCTACCACGAGGTGCTGGTGACCGCCCACGACCAAGCGGAGCGAAACGTGATCCTGGAGGAATTCGAGCGCGGCTGGCTGCGGGAGGGAGAGGTGCTGCGGCCGGCCAAGGTGAAGGTGAGCCTCGGCCCAAAAGGGGGTGAGGATGATGGCGGAGACGGAAAAGGTAATCGGAATTGATCTTGGTACCACAAACTCCTGCGCCGCCATCGTGCGGGGCGGGCGCCCGGAGGTGATCCCCAATGCCGAGGGGGACCGGGTCACCCCCTCCGCGGTGGCGTTCACCGAGTCCGGCGAGATGCTGGTGGGCAAGCTGGCCAAACGCCAGGCCATCCTGAACCCGGAGCGCACGGTGCTCTCCATCAAGCGCAAGATGGGCACCGACCACCGGGTGCGGATCTCCCTGGACGGGAAGGTCAAGGAGTATTCCCCGGAACAGATCTCGGCCTTCATCCTGCAGAAGATCAAGCGCGACGCCGAGGAGTTCCTGGGGGGGAAGATCCACAAGGCGGTGATCACCGTCCCCGCTTACTTCAACAACCTCCAGCGCCAGGCCACCAAAGACGCGGGCAAGATCGCCGGCCTGGAGGTGCTGCGGATCATCAACGAGCCCACCGCCGCAGCGTTGGCCTACGGCCTGGACCGGGGCGGGGAGCAGAAGATCGTGGTCTACGACCTGGGGGGCGGCACGTTCGACGTGTCCATCCTGGAGATCGGCGAGGGTGTGTTCGAGGTGGTGGCCACCGACGGGGACACCCAGCTCGGGGGCGACGACTTCGACCGCCGGATCATGGACTGGTTGATCGAGGAATTTAAGAAGGACACGGGCATAGACCTCAGGAACGATCCGGCGGCCTGTCAGCGGCTCCGGGATGCCGCCGAGCAGGCCAAGATCGAGCTCTCCTCCCGGATGGAGACCCAGATCTCGCTGCCCTACATCACCGCCGATGCCTCCGGGCCCAAGCACCTGGAGAAGACCCTGACCCGGGCCAAGCTGGAATCGCTGATCGAGGACCTGCTCCAGCGCACCATGAGGATCGTGGACGCGGCCCTCCAGGCGGCCAAGCTGTCCCCGGAGGACATCCACCAGGTGGTGCTGGTGGGCGGGTCCACCCGGATCCCCCGGGTGCAGGAGCTGGTGGCGGCCAAGTTCGGCAAGGCCAAGATCAACAAGGAGATCAACCCGGACGAGGTGGTGGCCATGGGGGCAGCCATCCAGGCGGCCATCCTGGCCGGGGAGATGGACGAGATCGTGCTTTTGGACGTGACCCCGCTGACCCTGTCCATCGAGACCCTGGGCGGGATCGCCACCCCCATCATCGAGCGCAACACCACCATCCCGGTGGAGCGCACCAAGACCTTCACCACCGCCGAGGACTTCCAGACCCAAGTGGAGATCCACGTGGTGCAAGGGGAGCGGAAGATGGCCGCCGACAACAAGTCCCTGGGGAAGTTCGTGCTCTCGGGCCTGCCCCCTGCCCCCCGAGGGGTGCCCCAAATCGACGTCACCTTCTCCATCGACGCCGACGGCATCCTGCACGTGAAGGCCAAGGACAAGGCCACCGGAAAAGAAGCGGCCATCACCATCAAGGAGACCTCCCGCCTCACCCCGGAGGAGATCGAGAGGATGCGGAAGGAGGCGGAGGAACACGCCGAGGAAGACCGGCGAAAGGCGGAGGAGGCCGAGGCCCGCAACCAGGCCGACATGCTCATCTACACGGTGGAGAAGGCCCTGCGGGAGCTGGGGGACAAGGTGTCCTCCCAAAAGCGGGCCGAGATCGAGGCTGCCATCCGATCCCTCAAGGAGAAGATCGAGGCCAAGGCGGACCTGGCCTCCATCCGGGCGGCCATGGAGGAGCTCAAGCGGGCCTCGGGCGAGGTGGCCGCCGAGGCCTACCGCCAAGCCGCCGGTGCCCCGGGGGGTGGCGAGGACAAAGGCGACCGCGACAAGGGCGAGGACTACATCGACTATAAGAAGGAGTAAAGCTTGCCCAAGGACTACTACCAGATCCTGGGGGTGCCGCGAGATGCCTCCCAGGAGGAGATAAAGCGGGCCTATCGGCGGCTGGCGAAAAAATACCACCCGGACGCCTACAAGGGCGACAAGAAGGAGGCTGAGCGGCGCTTCCGGGAGATCGCCGAGGCCTACGAGGTCCTGTCGGACCCGGAGAAGCGGGCCCAGTACGACCGGTTCGGGCACGTGGGCCCCGAGCAGGGGTTTGACTTCGGGCCCATGGACTTCCGCCGGGCCCGGGAGGCGTTCGAGGAGTTCTTTGGCCCGTCGGCGTTCGACGAGATCATCAACCTGTTCTTCGGGGAGGGGGCGCGGCCCCGGGCGCGGGCCCGCCCCACCCGGGCCCGCCGGGGGGAGGACCTGGAGTACCGGATCAAGATTTCCCTGGAGGACGCGGCCTTCGGGGCCCGCATCCGGGCCACCGTGCCCCGCCTGGTGAGCTGCGATCGCTGCGGCGGCTCCGGGCTGGAGCCGGGGACCGGGGTCAGAGCCTGCCCCACCTGTGAAGGCTCCGGACGCATCCAGTACCGGCAGTTCACCATGCTGGGGTCGTTTGTGAACGTGAGGACCTGTCCCGAGTGCGGGGGCACCGGGGAGGTCCTGGAGTACCCGTGTCGGAAGTGTCGGGGGGAGGGGCGGGTCAAGGAGAAGAGCGAGCTTTCCATCGTCATCCCCAAGGGAATCGAGGACGGGGCCCGCCTGCGCCTCCGGGGGGAGGGGAACGCTGGGCGGGCCGGCGGCCCGCCTGGGGACCTGTACATCACGGTGGAGATCCAGCCCCATCCCGTGTTCCAGCGCCAGGGGGCGGACCTAGCGGTGGAGGTGCCGGTCCACTATGGGCAACTCGTCCTCGGGGGGAAGGTGCGGGTGCCCACCCTGGAGGGGGAGGAGGAGCTGGAGGTGCCAGCGGGGACCGATCCCGGTCAGGTGCTGCGCCTGCGGGGGCGGGGGCTGCCCCAGGGCCGCCAGCGGGGTGATCTTCTGGTGCACCTGAAGGTGGTGATCCCCAAGGGCCTTTCCCGCTCCCAGCGGGAGCTTTTGCGCAAGTTCACTGACTCCCTCCCCCCACCTGAGTAGCCCGGCAGACGGAACGGTCAACTGGCCCTGCCCGGGGAGGCTCCCCCCCAAAGCACCCGGGCCACCCCCACCAGCACCAGCCCCATCCCCAGGCCGGAAAGCGGGGCGATCTCCTCTCCAAGCAGGAAGAAGGCCCACAGGGCTGCCCCCACCGGCTCCCCCAGGATGGCCACCGCCACCGCTGGGGCCGGCAACCGGCGCAGGGCCCAGTTGAAACTCGTGTGCCCCACAAGCTGGGGTCCCAGCCCCAAAAACACTATCCATAGCCAGCTTTCCTCCCTGGGCAGGAGGGGGAGCCCGGCGGCCCACCCCGCCCCCAGCAGCACCCCCGCCCCCACCCCGTAGGCGGTGGCCACATAGGGGAGGAGACTCCCGTGGCGACGCACCTGCCTCCCCACCACCAGGTAACCGGAGGCGGCAATTGCCCCACCCAGCGCCAACAGGTTCCCCCGCCAGGCCCCTCCTCCCAAGGTCAGGTCTTCCCACCCGATGAGAAGTCCTCCAACTACCGACAAGGCGATCCCCTGCCACAGCGCCCGCCCCACTGGCTCCCCTCGCAGGAGTGACCACAACCCCAGGAAAATCGGGGTGGTGGTGACCAGCACCACCGAACTGGCCACCGAGGTGTGGCGGAGGGACTCGATCCACAGGCCGAAGTGGAGGGCGAGGAAGAGTCCGGCCAGGCCGGCCAACAGGCGGCCCCGGCGGGAGAGCCTTCCCCTCACCCAGGGCGCCAGCGCCGCACCGGCGATCAGGAGCCGCCAGCAAGCGACCGTGACCGCCGGGGCAGCAGCCAATCGGATGAGAATGGCCGCCGTGGAAAGGATCCCCACCCCGAACAGCAACACCAGGGGGACGGGGAGGGGGGTCTCACCCGGAGAGGAGTTCCTGGAGTTGGGGGATGATCTTCTGGGTGGCCTCAAAGCCCGCCTCCACTGCCCCGGCCACATCGGTGTAGCGAGGGGGCGGGTGAGAGAAACGGGGATAGATGACGATGTCCGGGTTATAGGCTTGGACTTCCAGGGCGGCCACCCGTTTTTGGAAGATGGTGGCCATCTGGAACAAAATGGAGATCACGTTGGGGCGGCTCATGTCCTTCTCCGCCGGGGAGACCAACACGTCCACCGCCAACACCACCTCTGCCCCCAACGCCCGGGCCACCTCCACCGGCACGGGGTTCACCAATCCCCCGTCCACCAGCCAGCGGCCATCGAGCTGGACGGGCACGAACAGCCCCGGTACCGACACCGAGGCCCGGATGGCCTCCACCAGCGGGCCCTGGGTCAGGGCCACCGGCTCGCCGGTGGCCAGGTCGCAGGCCACGGCGGCAAAACGGATGGGGAGCTTCTCGATTCGCACCCCACCCACCAGTGGGAGCAGGGTGCGGCGGATCTCCTCCCCCGAGGACCAGCCTCGCCAAGGGAAGGTGGGGAGGAGTCCTCGCATCACCCGGGAGATCTCCCCCCACAGCTGGAGGATGTCCGAGAGGGGCACGCCGGCGGCATACAGCCCTCCTACCTGGGCCCCCACGCTGGCCCCGGCAATGGCATAGACGGGAATACCCGCGGTTTGGAGGGCCTTCAGCACCCCCACGTGGGCCACCCCCCGGGGCCCCCCGGAGCTGAGGGCCAACCCCAGCCGCCTCATGGCCGGGAAAACAAGTCAGGGGCGGGCCGGGGTAGGCCCGCCCCCTCGCCCATCACTCTTTGCTGATCGCCCCCACCGGGCACTGATCCACAGCCTCGTCCACACAGGGCAGGGACTCGTCCGCCCCGGACTTCACGTGGGAATAACCATCGTCCCCCATCTCGAACACATCGGGGCACACCTGGGCGCACAGCCCGCAGCCAGTGCACAGATCCAAATCCACCTTTACCGCCATGGCACCTCCTTTTCGGGTCCGATTTTCCGAACTATAGCACCTTCCAGACGACCAAGGCAACCTCCCCCTTGCCTACTCCACCTTTCCCCTTACGGTGCCTGCTTGCCTGAATTCATAGGTGTTCAGAGGGTTTCCCTGGGATGAGCCCACTCCGGCCATTACGTTCCGAAGAGGTCCTGCGGGCTCTCGAACGCGCGGGTTTCGAGGTGATTAGACAGCGGGGCAGTCACCTCCGGCTCAGGCTCCGGACGGTCGGGCAGTAACAGTGCCTGCACATAAGGAGATTGGCCGAGGTCTCCTCCGCAAGATACTTCGCGACGCAGATCTTTTCGGTAGAGAAATTCCTCGAGCTGCTATGAGGCCTGCACCACATGTCTGGCCCCCTGAGCCTCAGCTTAGCCATATCCTGGGAGGTCAACTTAAGAATTTTTCCTGGATGTCTGGGAGGCATGGCAGCTTCCCAAATTCACGGGTTGAGCCCGTTGCAGGTTCAGGCCACGGGCTCTATAGTGGGGCACACTCGGAACCGGAGGTGGTAGGATGAAACTAGGACTTGCGATCCTCACAACGGTCACCTTGTCCCTCTTCGGCCTTGGCCAGCCGGCCGCCGACCTCATCGCCCAGGCCGACGCCATCTTCCAGGAAGTGTGGCAGAGCGAGTACACCCAAGAGAACCACGTCGCCTTGCAGACCCGCTTGCAGGAGGCCATCGCCCTCTACGAGCAAGCGCTGGAGGTGGGCGGGGAAGACGCCCAGGTGCTGGCCATGCTGTCCCGCTGCTATTACATGCTGGCCGACATCTTCCTCCCCCAGGAGGAGAAGGCCCGCACTCACATCCAGGGGCAGGAGTATGGGGAGCGGGCACTCCGGGCCGACCCAGAGTTCGTGGAGAGGGAACGGGAGCAGGGGTTCGTGGAGGCTGCCCGGGCCCACACCCACCTCGAAGCCCTGTACTGGACCTACGCCAACTGGGCCCGCAAGGTGGACCTGGGGGCCCAGGGGGGGCTCCTGGGAGCAGTGTTTCGGGGCGACGACAAGAAACTCCGGGCGATGATGGAACGCTGTCTGGAGCTGGATCCCAACTATCTCGCCGGAGGTCCGTACCGGGCCATGGGGGCCTACTGGGCCAAACACCCGTTGCGCAAGGACCCCGAACGGGCCCGGGAGCTGTTCCAGGCTGCCCGAGAAGCCTTCCCCGGGTATCTGGAGAACACCTACTTCCTAGTCCAGTACTACCTGGTGCCCCAAAAGCAGTGGGAGGAAGCGGCCCGGCTGTTGGAGGAGATCATCGCCGCCCCGCTCGGGGACTGGCCGCTACAGAACTCAGTGGTGAAGCTGCGGGCCCAGGAACTCTTGGTCGAGGTGCAGGAGCACCTCTAGAGCCCATCCAAGGGGGATAGGGGGCCTGTTGCCCGAGCTTTCGCCCGGGCGGCCGCGAGAAAGGCGGCCCAGGGGCGCAGCAGGCCCCCCTTCCCACCAATGCCCCCTTCATCCGGAGCGCTTGAGGCGCCCGGTGCGCTTGGCGTAGCGCTCCGCCAGGGAGAAGGCCCAGGTGCCCACCAAGATCATCCCCACGCCCCCCAGGGCCAGCAGGGCCAAGGGCCGGGCCATCTGGTCCAACCCCTCCCCGGCCAAGATCGCCCCCCGCATCCCCTGGATCACATAGGTGGCAGGTGAACCCCGGGCCAACAGCTGCATCCAACCCGGGAGCACCTCCACGGGGTAGTAGACCCCGGAAATGAGCAGGAGCAGGGCAGCCAACACGTTGGTCATCTGCACCCCCCGCTCCGGGAACAGCAGGGGCATCACTCCAGCCAGGATCCCGAAGCCCACGAAGGACACGCTCCCCACCAGCAGCCACAACCCGGCGGCGGGCAGGTGGGCCCCGGCCAAGGGGAGGCGGAAGAAGGCGGCGGCCGCCGCCAGGATAAGCAGGGTGCGGCCGATGCCGTAGATCACGGCGAACAAACTGGTGCCCACCAGGTGCGTGAGCCGGGAGCTGGGGGCCATGAAGGTGTACTCGATGGTCCCCTCCCACCGCTCCCAGGCCACCATCTCCGAGATCACGTAGAAGATCTGAGAGAGATAGGACCAAACCAGTGTGCCCACGAGCAGGTACAAGGTGAGGGCTTGGCCATCCACCCCACCCCCGGCCAGCCTCTCCGTTCCCAGGCCGATATAGGCCACTGCGAGAGAACTGGTGAGGGAATAGGCGAACCACACCAGCTCCCAGCCCCAGTAGCGTTTGGTGAGGTGCACGTTCCGGGCCAGAAAACCCCAGGCGGCGATGAGCTCCCGCCTGATGGGACGGGAAAACGCCTCAGCTCTCATCTTCCCACTCCTTTCCCGTGAGGGCGAAGAACACGTCCTCCATGCTGACCGGTCTCCCGTCAGTTTTGACCCGCTGCTTCAGCTTCCAGGGGGCACCCTCGGCCACCAGCCGACCCTCGTCCAGGATTCCAACCCGATCGCAAATCCGATCCGCCTCCTCCATGTCGTGGGTGGTGAGGAGGATGGTGGTGCCCTTTTCCCGGCGCAGCCCCAACACCAGCTCCTGGACCTCCCGTTTGGAGCGAGGGTCCAGGCCAGTGGTGGGCTCGTCCAAAAGCAACACCGGGGGTGGCTGGAGCAGGGCCCGGGCCACCGCCACCTTCTGTTGCTGCCCCCGGGAAAGCTGCTCCATGGGCCGGCGTTGGCGGTCCGGGGGGATGCCCAGTTCTGCCAGCAGCCCGCGGGCCCGCCGCCCCACCACCCGCCCAGAGAGCCCGTACAACCTAGCCCCATAAAGCAAGTTCTCCAAAGGAGACAGCTTCTTGAAGAAGGCGGCTTCAGTGGACACCCGGTGGATGAGCGCCCGCACCTGCTTGGGCTGGCGCACCACGTCGTACCCCAGCACCCAAGCCCGCCCACCATCCGGAATCAACAGCGTGGCCAGGATGCGCACCAGCGTGGATTTGCCCGATCCGTTGGGGCCAAGGATGCCGTAGATCTCCCCTCGCGCAACGGAAAAACTGACCTTCCGCAGGGCCCAGATCAGCTTGCCCTTGCCCTTCCGAAACCTCTTTTCAAGGGATTCTGCCGAAAGCGCGTACACCGCGCCCTCCTTTTGGTCACACCAGGATCTTCGGGACGGGAATGTCCCCAGGAACACACCTGCGGTCGGCGGGAGAATTAGACACGCATATTCCTCGACCTCGCCGGGTACCTTACCGGGCTTCCTCTGCTGGGTCAAGGTGAGCCCAGGGCCTCCCGGAGCGCGGCCAGGCTCCCCGGGATGTCGTCCTTGTCGAATTCCAGGTAGGTTCCCCCCACCCTCTCCTGCAGGAGCTCGAACAACAGCCCAGGGCGGCCCGCAGGGGAGAACTCCCCCGATAGCTCCCGCGCCACCTGCCGCCGCTTGACTTTGGGAAACTCCCCGAATTGGGACAAGAGTTCGTAGGGATAAGCGTCCGGGTCCCCGGAGGTGGTGGTGAACGCAGCGCAGGTAGGCGACCCTTTCACCCCCACCACAACCAGGCGGCGCGGAGCTTCCTCTGAAAGAACCCGGGCGATGAAACCTGCAATTTTTTCGGCCACTTCCCTCATCCCAAGCCGCTCGTACACCTCCCGCGGGGCAGGTGGGCGGGGAAAGCCGAGGAGCAGAAGTTCCGGACAGGGGTAGGAAAGGGGTTCAACCTGGGAGGAGAGTGTCAGCAGCCCCCGCACCCCCCGGGCAGCCACCAGGTCCTTTTCCAGCGCCCCTCGGTACACGGTGTAGGGGGAAAGCAGGCAGGGGGGCAACACCAACATTTTCCGTGCCATCCTTCCTCCTTTGCGCCGGCCTTCCCCTCAGCGGGCTACCCCTTGCAGGAGCAGCCCCAAGGCCAGGACGAGCAGGGGGTACAGGATAGCGAGCCCCAGGCCCAGTACCCACCAGGGAACCCCGGACGGGGCCCGGGGTGCGAGCACCTGCCGCACCCCCTCCCAACCCAGCCGGTGGACTTCCAGCCCGGCCCGCCACGGGTCCAGCGGGGAGAGCCGCCGGGGGAGGCTCCATGGGGAGGCGTGGTGCGCCAGGGTGAGGGAGACCAGGCCCCAGGCGAGGAGGCCGGCGGTGTAGCCGGCCAAAGCCGGGTAGGGGACCCGGCCAGCCAGGGCGTTGAACCCCCCATGGAGGCCGGCGGCCAGCGCCCATACCGGGAGGGCCTTCCAGCCGGGGAGGGAGCCGAGAAAAAAACCCACCACCAGTCCCAGGGCCAGGTGGACCGGCAGCCCCCGGGCCAGGAGCAGCTCCCCCAGGGGCACCCCTTGCTGGCCGCCGGCCAACAAGTACTGAAGGTCTTCCACCGCCTCGAACCCCGCCCCCAGGAAGGCCAACACCAGCGCCCCCTCGGCCGGCCCCACCCGCACCTCCTCCGCCAGCCGCCGGAGGAACAACCACCCCACCCCTAGCTTCACCCCCTCCTCCAACCCCCCCGCGGTGAGAAACGCCCCCAGAAGCCCGCCCTCCGGCCAGGCCACCACGTTCCTCGCCAGCACCACCGGAAAGGTCACCCCCATCCCTAACAAGAACCCCAGGGCCAGGTCGGTGGTCGGGGGCTGGGGGTGCAGCCTCCGCAGCAACACTAAAAAGGGGAACACCATTCCCACCGCCAAATATGCGGCTCGGAAGTAGTCCCCCATCTAGATGAGGCCCAGGATGAAGTGCAGATAGAAGAAGTAGATGGGGAGGGCGGCGAGCAAGCCGTCTATCCGGTCCAGGATGCCCCCGTGCCCCGGCAGGAGCCGGCCGGTGTCCTTCACGTCTGCCGCCCGTTTGAGCAACGATTCGAAAAGGTCCCCCAGCTGCACGAACGCTCCCACCACCACCCCCAGGATCACCATGTGGGGGAGCCAGCGGAGGAAATCCCCCCACCAGGGCACGCAGACCAGCGCCCCCACCACGGCGAAGAGCAGCCCTCCCCCCACTCCCTCCCAGGTCTTGTTGAGGGAAATCCGCGGTAGCAGCTGCCGCCGGCCGATGGCCGAGCCCACAAAGTAGGCCCCGGAGTCGTACCCCCACACGATCAGCAGTAGCTGCATGAGATAGAAAAACCCCCCCCGCTGGACCAGGTACACGAAGCTGAGCAGCCCGGGTATGTACAGAAGCCCGAAGATCCCGGCCAGGGAGGCGAAGAATCCCTCCTTGGGCCCCCGGCGGAAGAAACTGTATAGGACGATCAGGTAGGCCACCCCCCACCCCACCACCAGCGCATACCTCCCGTCCCAGGCCACCGCCAGCATGATGAACAGCGGGGTAGAAGTCAAAAACAGCTCCTTGGGCAAGGGGATCCCCAGCCGATCCATGAGGTACAGGTACTCCCAGGCGGCGATCAACCCCACGCCCGACAAAAACAGCCCGGCCAACCAGTCCAACCCGTAACTATCTGCCAGCCAGAAGATGGCCAGCACCGTGGGGATGGCCACCACCGCGGTTAACAGTCGGAACCGGAGGCCCCTCACTCCACCGCCCTCCCGAAATTGCGGGTGCGGCCCTGGAAGTCCCGGAGGGCGAGCAGGAACTCTTCGGGGCCGAAGTCAGGCCACAGGGTGGGGGTGAAGTAGAGCTCAGCGTAAGCAGCTTCCCACAAAAAGAAGTTGGACAGCCTCTGATGGCCTCCGGTACGGATGATCAGATCCGGCTCCGGCAGCCCCCCGGTGGGGAGGAGCTTCCGGAAGCTCTCCTCGGTCAGCTCCTCCGGCCCCAGCCCCTGGGCCAGGGCCCGGCGCACCCCCTCCAGGATGGCCCACCTCCCCCCGAAGTTCAGCGCCACCGCCAGGTTGAGGTCCCGGTTTCCCTCTGTGGCCGAGAGGGCTTCCCGGATGGCGGCTTGCAGCCTCCCGGGGAGCTTGTCCATGTCTCCAAGGAGCCACAGGCGGATCCCGGCTTCGGCGAGCTCCCGCAGCTTTTTCCGCAGGAAATCCTCCAGGAGGGAAAACAGGAACTCGATCTCCTGGCGGGGCCGGGCCCAATTCTCGGTGGAGAAGGCGAACAAGGTGATGTAGGGGACCAGTTTTTTCTCGGCGGCGAACCGGATCAACCGCTCGGTGGCCAGGGCCCCCTGGCGGTGGCCTTCCGAGCGGGGCAGGCCCCGGGCCTTGGCCCAGCGGCCATTGCCGTCCATGATCAAGGCCACGTGCCGGGGCAGGGGCTTTTGCCTCAGCTCCGCCAACAGCTGGTCTATCTCCATGTGGCTCCCGCTAGTCTGCCAGGTGCGCCTGGAGGCGCGCTCTTCGGGCCCGTAGCGCCTCTGCCTCCGCCTCTGCCTTGGCCACCACCTCGGCCGGGGCCCGGGCCCGGAAATCGGGGTTGGCGAGCCTCCCCTCCAGCTTCCTCAGCTCCCCCTCCACCTTGGAGAGCTCCTTCTTCAGCCTCTCCCGCGCCGCGGCCCAGTCCACCACCCCGGCCAAAGGCAGGTACACGGTGAGCGGCCCCACCACCCCCTTGGCGGTGCCCTCGGGGGGGGAAAAGCCGTCCTCGTAGCGGAGACTGGCCAGGCGGGCCAGCCGGCAGGCAGCGGTGGCGAATCCGTCCAGCAACGCCTGGGCCGCATCGCGATCCCCGGAAAGAACCCCCTCCAACTCGGCCTTGGCTGGCACCCCTAGCTCCGCCCGCAGCGCCCGCACCTCGCTCACCAGTTCCTGGAACAGGGAGAACCGGGCCTCGGCCTCCGGGTCGATCCGCTCCGGGGTAGGGCGGGGGAACTCCGCCCGGGCGATGGTCCCCTCCTTCCCCAGGTGCCGCCACAGCTCCTCGGTGATGAACGGCAGGTAGGGGTGCAGCAGCCGCAGCAGGGCGTCCAGCACCTCCCGCAGCACCAGCTGGGCGGTGCGCCGGGCCTCCTCATCCTCGCCCCCCAGGCGGACCTTCGCCACCTCCAGGTACCAGTCACACAGCTCGTCCCAGGTGAAGTGATACAGGGCCTCGGCCACCAGGTGGAAGTTGTAGCGCTCAAGCTCACCCCTCACCTTGTCCGTAGTCCTCGCCAGCCGTGACAGGATCCAACGGTCCTCCCAGGCCAGCTGCCGTCCCTCCAGGGAGAGGCCGGCGGGCAGGTCGGCGGTGTTCTGGAGGATGAACCGGGCCAGGTTCCAGATCTTGTTGAGGAAATTTCTCGCCTCGTCCAGTTGGGCGTAAGAAAGCCGCCACGCCCGCCCTTTGGAAGAGGCGTGCGACAGAGTGAACCGGAGGGCGTCCATGCCGTGGGTCTCCTTGACCTCCATGGGGTCGATGATGTTGCCCAGGGACTTGCTCATCTTCTGGCCCTTTTCATCGACCACCAGCGGCGTTATGTACACCTCGCGGAAGGGAACCTCGCCCATGAACTTGAGGCCCATCATCACCATGCGGGCCACCCAGAAGAACAGGATGTCAAACCCGGTGATGAGGAGCGAGGTGGGGTAAAACCGGCGGAGCTCGGCGGTGTCATCCGGCCACCCCATCACCGAGAACGGCCAAAGTGAAGAGGAAAACCAGGTATCCAAGACGTCCTCGTCTTGGCGCAGCTCCACCTCTTCCCCGTAGTGGGCGCGGGCCTTGGCCCGGGCCTCCCCCTCGTCCATGGCCGCGAACGGGTGTCCGTCCGGCCCGTACCAGACCGGAATGCGGTGGCCCCACCACAGCTGCCGGGAGATACACCAATCGCGGATGTTCTCCAGCCACTCGAAGTAGAGCTTGGTCCACCGGTCGGGGATGAACCGGATTTTCCCTTGTTTCACCACCTGGATGGCCGGCTCGGCCAGAGGCTTCATCCTCACGAACCACTGGGTGGAGATGAGGGGCTCCACCGGGGTGCCACAGCGGTAGCAGTGCCCCACCGAATGGCGGTAGGGCTCCACCTTCTCCAGAAGCCCCTCCTCCTCTAGTCGCCTCACCACCTCCTCCCGGGCCCGGTAGCGGTCCAGGCCGGCGAAGGGGCCGCCGCTAGAGTTGATGGTGCCGTCCCCATTCAAGATGTTGAGCGCCGGCAGGCCCTCTCGCTTCCCTATCTGGAAGTCCACCGGATCGTGCCCGGGGGTGATCTTGAGCACCCCGGTGCCGAACTCCGGATCCACCTCCGCCGCGGCCACGATGGGGAGCTTTCTGCCCAGGAGGGGCAGGACAGCGGTCTTGCCGATCAGGTGCCGGTACCGGTCGTCATCCGGGTTCACCGCCACCGCGGTGTCCCCCAACATGGTCTCGGGGCGGGTGGTGGCCACGGTCACATGCCCGCCTCCCTCCAAGGGGTAGCGTACGTAGTAGAGGTGGCCTTCTATCTCCCGGTGCTCCACCTCGATGTCCGACAGGGTGGTTTCGCACCTGGGGCACCAGTTGATCATGTAATCGCCCCGGTAGATGAGTCCCTCATCGTACAGGCGCACAAAGGCGGTCCGCACCGCCCGGGACAGCCCCTCGTCCAGGGTGAACCGGGTGCGGGACCAATCGCAGGACGCCCCCAAGGCCTTGAGCTGCTCGATGATCTCACTGCCGTATCGCTCCTTCCACGCCCAGACCCGCTCCAGGAACTTCTCCCGCCCCAACTTGTGGCGGCTCAGCCCCTCCTTGGCCAGCTCCTGTTCCACCACGTTCTGGGTGGCGATGCCGGCGTGGTCGGTGCCGGGGAACCAACAGGCTTCGTAGCCGTCCATGCGCCGGTAGCGGATGACGATGTCCTGGAGGGTGTTGTTGAGGGCATGGCCCATGTGCAGGCGGCCGGTGACGTTGGGCGGGGGGATGACGATGGAGAAAGGCTTTCTGTCGCTGCCCGGGTCGCATATCCAGTACGGGGAGCGGTCCCACTCCTTCAGGATCCGTTCCTCCACCTGGCGGGGGTCATAACGCGGGGGGAGTGACATCTCAACCTCCCAGCCAACGGGCATCGGCGGTGGAATAGGCCAGGATCTCCCCCTCGGAGAAGAAGATGGGGATCTCCCGGGCCGCCGAGGCCGGGGAATCGGCGCCGTGCACCAGGTTCATGGTGATCGAGAGGCCGTAGTCCCCCCGAATGGTGCCCGGGGCTGCCTCCCGGGGATCGGTCTTGCCCATGAGCTTCCTCACCTCGGCGATGACCCCCGGACCCTCCACCACCATGGCCACGATGGGGGCAGAGGTGATGAACGACACCAGCTCCTCGAAGAATGGCTTTTCCCGGTGTTCGGCGTAGTGGCGTTCCGCCAGCTCGCGGGTTACCCGCATCAGCTTCAAGCCCACAATCTTGAGGCCTTTGTCTTCAAAGCGGGAGATGATGCGACCGATGAGCCGCCTTTGCACCGCGTCCGGTTTCAGAAGCACAAGCGTCCGCTCCATCTGCTCCTCCTAGTGTGACCTGATATAGCGCCCTCCCGTGCTTTTCACCAACCCGGCCAGCTCAAGCTCCACCAGGATTTGAGAAAGGCGTGCGTGAGAAAGCCCAGTCCGCTCTACCAGCTCCGAGAGCCCGAGCGGCTCCAGCGCCAGCAAATCATAAACCGCCTGGGCATCGGCGTCCAAATCCAACTCGGCCTGGGGGGAAGGGACAGCCCGGCCCAAATCAAAGAACTCCCCCAGGATGTCCTCCACCCCGGTCACCAGCTTGGCCCCCTCCTGGAGGAGGCGGTTGGTTCCCGCCGAGGCCTCCGAGGTGATAGGGCCCGGGACGGCGAACACCTCTTTCCCCTGCTCCAAAGCAAGATCAGCGGTGATCAAGGCCCCGGAGCGCAGGGGCGCCTCCACCACCACTACCCCCAGGGAGAGGCCGGCGATGAGCCGGTTGCGGCGGGGAAAGGTCCACTGACTCCCAGATTGCTGCAGGGGAAATTCCGAGATCACGGCCCCGCTTTCCGCGATGGCCCGGATCAGCCGCTCGCTCCCGGCCGGGTAGGGGCGGGCCAGACCGGTGCCCAGCACGGCCACGGTGCGCCCAGCTGAAAGCGCTCCTTGGTGGGCCGCGGTGTCGATCCCCGGGGCCAGCCCGGAGATCACGGTGACGCCGCAACTGGCCAACTCCCCGGCTAGCTTCTTGGCCACCAGCCGGCCGTAGCTGGAGCAGCGCCGGGTGCCCACGATGGCGATCCCCCGGCTGTCCTCCGGCCTAAGCTCCCCCAGCACATACAGGGCGAGCGGCGGATCAGGAAGCTCCTTGAAGGGCGGGGGGTAACCCTTCTCCTCCCAGGTGACCAAGCGGGCTCCCAGTGTGGCGGCTGTCTCTGCCTCCTTTTGGGGATCGAGTTGGGCCCGTTCCCGGTCCAGCCTGGTGGCCAGTTCATCGCCCAAAATCCGGGCCCAGGCTGCCCGGGGGGCCTGCCAAACCTCCGCCGGCCCACCCAGGGCAGCCAGGAGGAGCCGCAGCCGCCGCGGGGTCAAAGAGGGCAGCGCGTTCAGGCCCACCCAAGCCAGCTTCCTGTCCATTGCGGCCCCATGGTACCCCTGCCCGGGGGCGCGGCCAACGAAGCTCGTCGCCCCAGGCCGGGGTGCCCTGGCGGGACGAAGCTGGCTAACCGGAGGTAGCCTGGGAAAACTCCTCGCGCACTCGCTGGAAGAACTCGGGCTCGGTCCACACGTCCAGGCAGGTGGCGGCCACGGCCTTGGCGGCGGCGATCAGCGCCTTCCGCGCCCGCTCGGACTTCGCCGCCTGGGCGAACTCGTGGGAATGCCCAGGGACCTCCCCCTCGGTGATCTTGATGTAGGGGTGGATGGCCGGCACCTCCCAGGACACGTCGCCCATGTCGGTGGAGCCCATCCCCCCGGAGGGTTCTTCCACTGGGTACCCCAGCTCCTCGATGTGGCGGCGGAAGGCCTCCGCCAAGGGGCGGTTGGGGTTCATGGCCTTGTACTCGTGGCCGGCCTTTTGGAAGGTGAGTTTGGCCCCGGTGGCCAGGGCGGCCCCTTCGGCACACCGTTTTAGCTTTTCCACCAGCTCATCCCGGTAGTCGTTCTCGGCTGCCCGCACGTAGAAGTTGGCCGCCGCGTACTCGGGCACGATGTTGGGCTTGACCCCCCCATGGGTGATGATGCCGTGGATGCGGGCGCCGTCTTTGATGTGCTGTCGGAGGGCGTTGAGGGCGTTGAAGGTCTGGATCACCGCATCCAGGGCGTTGATCCCCTGCTCGGGGGTGGCGGAGGCGTGCGCTGGTTTGCCGTGGAACTCGATTTTCACCTCGGTGATGGCGAGCGAGCCCCGGCCCACCAAGGTGTGGGAACCCGGGTGCACCATCATGGCCAGGTCTATGTCCCGGAAGGCACCGGCCCGGATGAGCAAGATCTTCCCCGCTCCCCCTTCTTCAGCCGGGGTCCCCAGCACCACCAACCGCCCGGGGAGGTCGGCTTTGAACGGGGCCAGCCCCAGGGCCGCCCCCACCGCGATGGCGGCGATCAGGTTGTGGCCACAGGCGTGCCCTAGCTCCGGCAGGGCATCGTATTCGGCCAACAGGGCCACGGCGGGGCCGGGCTGGGCACCAGGGTGCTCGGCCCGGAAGGCAGTCTCCAAGCCCGCGTACGGCCGCTCCACCTGAAAACCGGCCTCTTCCAGCACCTCAGTGAGCCAGGTTGCGGCCCGATGCTCCTGAAAGGCGACCTCGGGATGGGCGTGGATGCGGAGGGCCAACTCCCATAGGGAGTCTGCCAGTTCGTCTATCCTCTGCCATACCTTCTGTTTCACGGCCCCTCCTTGTCGGAAGATGAGTTTTCAGCGGGCATTCTAGCCGCGCGCCGGGCCTTTTTCCTCAGCCGACCGCTTCCCCATAGCGGCGGGGAAGAACCACACCAAACCCAGGGCGATGGCCACATCCCCGGGGCTGAAGGCGGTGGCCAGGGGAACCCAACCAGGGACATAGAGGAAATCGCCTAGGAAGTTGAGGTGCGTCTCCTCTCCCATGCGGACCACGTTTCCCAAGCGGCCTTTTTCTTGGAGCACCAGCGCCACTTCTTCTTTGCCTGCCCGGAGCAAAGCCTGGGGGGAGGCGGGCATGTAGCCCCCATTGGCGGCGATGACAAGCAGGTTCAAAGCCAGCCCCAACCCTACCAAAAGCAGGGGGCGGCAGCCCCGGTTCAAGATCAGGAACAAGGCCAACAGGGTGTAGGAGAGGAAGTGCAAAGGGACGGTGACCTGGGGGAGGAGCGGATCGGCCCCTGCCACCGGGAAGATGAGGATCTGGAGCAGAATAGCTCCCAGGACCAACCATCCTGCCCGGAGCTGTAGCTTCTCCAGCGCCCGCAGCCTCCCCCCGCGGAGCCAGCCCACCACCACCCCAAGCAAGGCCCCCCACAGCAGGATCACTCCCCGCCCTCCTCCTGCTGGCGCTCCAGCACCCGTAACAGGGCCCCCACTATCTTGGGGTCCAGCTCTCGCCCGGCCATCCCCCGGATGATGTCCAGGGCTTTGTCACGGGAGTAGGCGGGACGATAGGGGCGGTCTGAGATCAAGGCGTGCCAGACGTCGGCCGCGGCGATGATGCGAGCGGGAAGCGGGATCTCTTCCCCCTTTAGGCCATCGGGATAGCCGGTCCCGTCCCAATGCTCGTGCTCCCAGCGTACCAGCTTGGCGTACTTCCCATAAACCCGCAGGCCGTCCAAAAGGTCGGCCCCGATCTGGGAGTGGGCCTTCATCACCTCCCACTCCTCTGGGTCCAACTTCCCCTCTTTGAGGAGGATCCTGTCCGGGACAGCGATCTTCCCGATGTCGTGCACCCGGGCCACGGCCTCGATCATCTCCACCTCCGCCCCGCGCAGGCCCAGTTCCCGGGCGATGGCCCCAGCCAGCTTGGCCACTTCCTGGGAGTGGTAGCCGGTGTAGGGGTCGCGCCGCTCCAGCAGCTCCACCACCTTCTCGAAGGTCCGGGTGGCCACCTCCCGTAGGCTGAGGTAACTGCGGAAGGAGAGGTGCACCAGCACCAGCGGGGTCACCCCGAGCAGCATGTGCCAGGGCGAGAGAGAATTGAGCACCACCAAAAGCAGGGTAGTGGCCCCCAGGATCAAGTACTGGCCGGAAAAGTCGTGGAACCACTCCCGGGTGAGGTAGCGGAAGGGCTGACTGGTGGCGAGGGTGACGATGCTCGACACCAAAAGGGAGTTGAGCAGTACCGCGAACACGAAGCTGGCTCCGGCTTTGCCGAAGTCCAGGGGGGTGACCAGGCCCCCCTGGGGGGCATCGATCACCTCCAAGAAGAACACCAACAAACCCATGAGCAGGGCCACCTGCCCCACGTTGAAGGCCAAGAAGTGACTTCCCATGGGGTCGCGTTTGCGGAGCAACGGCCAACGCAGGTAGAGTTCTGAGACCAAGGTGGCCAGGGTGGCCACGGCTGCCCCTTGGACGCCCCCCAGCACCAACGCCCCGGCCACCCACAGGGCCACGCTGGCTGATATTTGCCGACGAAAAGCAGGAATTACCGCCGAGAACAAATCAGAAAGGACGATGCCAACAAAAAAAAGCAGGGAGATGAGGGCCGTCTCCCTGCTGAACTCGGCTTGGCTAAAGAAGTACGCGCTTGAGATCGCCCCAAGCGCAGTTACCACATAAACAAATCCCTTCGCCTTCCTCGGGAGTGCCAATTAACCGCTCAGTCCACCGCACTACCGGTTTTGCTAGGGCTAAAAGCTCAGCACCACTTCTCGCCGGCGCCGGACAGGATGGCCGCGCCCAGCACCAACAGCAGGTAGTAGACCCACCTGCCGGAGAGCATTTTCTTCATAGGATACCCGCCCCACTTCATCTTGACCTCCTTACGCACTCTCAAATCATCAGCTTGTTTGGACCCCTGCTCAGCACCACTTCTCGCCGGCGCCGGACAGGATGGCCGCGCCCAGCACCAACAGCAGGTAGTAGACCCACCTGCCGGAGAGCACCTTCTTCACAGGATACCCGCCCCACTTCATCTTGACCTCCTTACGCACTCTCAAATCACCAGCCTGTTTGGACCCCTGCTCAGCACCACTTCTCGCCGGCGCCGGACAGGATGGCCGCGCCCAGCACCAACAGCAGGTAGTAGATCCACCTGCCGGAGAGCACCTTCTTCACAGGATAGCCTCCCCACTTCATCAGTTATCACCTCCGTCTTTCAATTTTGTTATAAGCATAACAAATACGCCCCACAGGCCAAGGACATTTGTCCCAAAACATAGGGGCGACGAGATGTCGCCCCTATCACCAATCTCTCCACCACCCCCAGACGAGCCTACTTCTTCTTCACCTTCAGCTCGCCCCGCTCGGTCACCACTTTCAGCTTCTTGCCCACCAGCTCCTTCAGGTTCTTGCCAGGCTTGAAGGCAGGCACCACTTTCTCCGGGACGGTGATCCGCTTCTGGGTCTGTGGGTTGATGCGCTGGGACTTCTTGCGGGCCCGGACCTCGAACTTACCGAACCCCGTGAGCAGGACCTCCTCGTTGGAAGTCAAGGCCTCGGTGATGATGTCTATGGTGGCATCCAAGGCTTTCCGGGCGTCCTTTTTAGTCAGTCCCGTACGAGCAGCCAGCCGATCGACCAGTTCTCCTTTGTTCACGTCTTACACCCCCTCCCTAGCTCCAAGTTTGCCCAATTATAGTGGACTTGGGCGGCCTTGTCAAGAGGTTTGCCAGTTGGCAACCGTCTTTCCCCGGAGGCAGGTTGACGAACCCCCCAGGGGCGGCTAAATTATGGGTTGCGATCTCGGTTAACCAAAGGAGGCAAGCAAGTTGGCAGGGGAAATCCGCGCCTATGAAATGCTCTACATACTGCGTCCCGACTTGGACGAGCAAGGCCGCCGGGACAAGATCGCACGCATCGGCCAAGTGATCGAGGCCCATGGGGGGCAGATCCAGGGCACCGACGAATGGGGGCCCCGGATCCTGGCCTACGAAATCGATCACTTCCGCGAGGGATATTACGTGCTGGTCACCTTTACCCTGCCGGCAGAGCGGGTGAAGGAGCTGGAGAGCCGCCTCAACATGGACGATGAGATCCTGCGCTACCAAGTGGTGAGGCTGGACGGGGCATAGCCATGTCCGATCTCAACCGAGTGCTGCTCACCGGACGCCTGGCCGCGGATCCGGAGTTGCGCTATACCCAGTCCGGCCGCCCGGTGGTCAACTTCCGCATCGCGGTAAACCGGCGCTGGCTCAATCCCGAATCCGGAGCGTGGGAAGAAGAGGCCACCTTCGTCCCCGTCGTGGTGTGGGGCAAACAAGCCGAGACCTGTGCCTCCTATCTTCACAAGGGAAGGTTAGTCGGGGTAGACGGGCGGTTGAGGATCCGCACGTTCGAGACCCAAGACGGGGAGAGGCGGCGGGTTGCCGAAGTGGTGGCCCAAAGCGTGCACTTTCTGGGGCCCAAGCCCACTGGGGTGGAACTGGAGACCGAGCCGGTCGAACCGCCCCCAGACGTCCCACCACCTGAGGAGGAGGTTCCGTTCTAATGGTGCAAAGAAGGCGCAAAGTATGCCGGGTATGCCATCAGGGGCTGGAATTCGACTACAAGAAGCCGGAAGTGCTCAAGCAGTTCATGAACCGGCGGGGCAAGATCCTGTCGCGGAGGATCACCCACTTGTGTGCGAAGCATCAGCGCAAGCTGGCATTGGAGATAAACCGGGCCCGCAAAGTGGCCCTCCTCCCCTATGAAGTGAAGCCCTGAGGATCATGTCCACTACCCTGGCCCTCCTGTTCCACCGTGGGGGGCGAGGGCTTGTGGCTCGGGCCCGGACAGCCGCCAGCCGCATCCTGGCCTGCAAACTCCTCGCCTGTGGGCAAGTAGACCGGGTGGTGGTGGCCACGCGGGCCCCTCAGGACTGGGAAGACCTCCCCCTGGAAGTGATCCCGGACCCCCCGGGGCAGTGGCGCCTGGGCACCCAATTGGAGGAAGTGGCCAGGAGGTACCTCCCGGAGCGATTGCTCTATTTCTCATCTGGAAGCGGCTTTTTGCTCCCCCAGGAGAAGCTCTCCACCTTGGCCCGCTGCCAGCCAAGTCCCCCCCCCTTCGCCGTGCTCAACAACTTCTACTCCACCGACTTCGGGCTGGTGGTGCCCCCGCCGAAACAAGGCTTTTCCGATCTGGTCAGGGACAATCCCCTAGGATTACGCCTGTGGCGGGCCGGCTATCGCTGCTACGAACTCCCCCGCTCCGCGGCCACCCAGTTGGACATCGATACCCCGGGAGAGCTGCAGCTTCTGGCCCTGATGAAAGACCTCCCAGAGGAATTGGCCCGGGTGCTGGCGGAGGTGCCCACAGACCGTGCCCAGGCAATCCTCGATCTCCTCACCCAAGTGGGAGGAGAGCTGTTGGTGGTGGGGCGGGTGGCCGGCCAGGCCCTGCGGATCCTGGAGAAGACCAGCGCCTGTCGGGTGCGGGTCCTTTCCGAAGAGCGGGGGATGGCCTCCCTGGGGCTAGCCGATGAGGGAAAAGTCCGGTCCCTGCTAAGCTTCGTCTCCTCGCAGCCAGCGAAGCTGGTCCTCGCCTTGGCCCAGTTGGCGGACGGAGTGGTGTGGGACACCCGGGTGTGGCTGGCCGCCCAAGGGCTGTGGCCATTGCCGGAAGACAGATTTGCCTGCGATCTCCTCCGCCCGGAGGAGGTGACCACTCCCCTGCTCCGGGAACTGGCCCAGGCCTGTTTGGAGGCTCCGGTGCCTTTCCTGTTGGGCGGGCATTCACTGGTTTCCGGAGGGCTGTATTTGGCAGCAGAGCTGGCCTGGCAGGGGAAGCCGGAACTGCCCGAGCGTTGGAGCCCGCTTCCCCTCCCCGACTAAAATCTCCCGCTGATCTCACTCGCCGCACCGCTCGGCGAACCCCCACCCGGGGAAGTCGGGGCGGTGGGGGAGGCCGAGAGAAAGGAGCCGCGGTGGACGAAAACAAGCTGCTTGAACTGGCGTTGGCGGAGCTGGACCCCCTGGTAGAGAGACTCATCCGGGAAGAGGAACGACGGCAATGGGACAAGATCATCCTCATCCCCTCGGAGTCCCTCACCCCCCGGGCGGTGCTCGCTGCCCTGGGAAGCGCCTTCAGTTCCATCTACGCCGAGGGCTACCCCAGGGAGGAAACCCTCAGGACCCCTGAGGCCCGCCTGGTCGATCTTTCCGAACAGCTGGCCTACTTCCGCCGCTACGCCGACCGCCGGTTCTACAAGGGGGTGGAGTACGCGGACTTGGTGGAGGCCGTGGCCTGCCGCCGAGCCGCCGAGGCCTTTGCCAACGAACTCGTCTCCGCCGACGAGATCTTCGCCTGCGTGCAACCCCTCTCAGGTGCCAATGCCAACATGGCCATCTACGACGCCCTGCTTTCCCCAGGGGACACCATCATGGCCATGGACCTCACCCAGGGAGGGCACCTGTCCCACGGCTCTCCGTTCCATCAGTCCGGGCGCCGGTTCAAGGTGGTGGCCTACGGGGTAGACGAGCGGAGCGAGCGGCTTGATTACGGCCGCATCGAGGAGCTGGCGAGGAAACACCGGCCCAAGCTGATCATCGCCGGCTACACCTCCTACCCCTGGGCGCCGGACTGGGCGGCCTTCCGGCGAATCGCCGACGCCGCCGGGGCACTGCTCCTGGCGGACATCGCTCACACCGCCGGCATGGCCATCGCCGGTGCCTACCCCAACCCGGTGGGCTGGGCGGACATCGTGATGTTCACCACCCACAAGACCCTATGTGGTCCCCGGGGGGCAGTGATCCTGACCTGCGACCCAGATTTGGCCAAGGCCATCGAGCAGGCAGTGTTCCCCGGGGCCCAGGGCGGCCCCCACGTGAACAAGTTCGCTGCCATCGCAGTGGCCCTGAAGCTCGCCCAGACCGAGGCCTTCCGGGCTCTTCAGCACCGGATCGTGGAGAACGCCCGTGCGCTGGCTGCTGCCCTCTCCCAGCAGGGCCTGCGGCTCTGCTACGGGGGTACTGACACCCACCTCCTGGTGATCGACCTGCGGGCGATAAAGACCCCCAACGGCCAGCCGCTGATGGGGGAGATCGCCGCTCGGATCCTGGACCTGGCGGGCCTGGTGGCCAACAAGAACACCATCCCCGGGGACACCTCCGCCGCCGACGCCCGGGGGATCCGCTACGGCACCCCCTGGGTCACCCAGCGGGGCATGGGTCCAAAGGAAATGGAGGAGATCGCCGAGATCACCGCCCGGCTGCTCAAGTCCATCCACCCGTTCACCTACCACGGCCTCATGGGGCCCCTGTCGAGGGGCAAGCTCCCCCTTTCCGTCCTGGAGGAAGCTCGGGAGCGGGTGCGGGAACTCGCGGCCCGGTTCTCCCCCACCGCAGAAGAAGAACCTGCGCCCCGTGGGAGCGAGCCGGTGGGGCTCCTGGTCTACGGGGGGCGAGCCGGGCACCTGTTGCACGAGGCCGGCTCGGGGGACATCTTGGCCCTCCGCCCCGGGGAGGCCCGCCGAACGCTGTTCTTCAACCGAGAGGGAGAGCTCATCTCCGAGGCCATCGTGGGGCGCCTGCCGGACGATGAACTGGGGAGGGAGCGGTTCCTGGTCCTGACCCCACCCGCTAAGGTAGATCCGCTGCGGCGCTGGCTCTCCGCCTTGGCCGACGGCTACGTCCTGTTCGACCCCGAGGACATCTACCGCAAGGTGCAGGGGCCGGCGGTGGTGGAAGAAGTTCGGGGCCCCTCTCGGCTGATGCCCGAGGGGCCGGTGGAATTCTCCCTGGAAGGCCAGCCGATCACGGTGGATGCCCAGGGCTCCCTTTGGCCGGAGAAGATCTTCCTCGGGCTCTCCGGAGACATAAAGGAGCTCTATCACAACCACCCCCAGCTCTTCCGGAAAGAGAAGCCCTACTTCGTGGGCGAACCCCTGCTCCGGGAGATCATGGGGGGGAGCCAACCCCCATCGGTCACCCGCCCGTCCCCCACCCCGCCCCCTCCCCCAGGAGCCACCAAGACCACCCCCCTCACCGGCTGGCACCGGGAGCACGGTGCCAAGATGGCCGAGTTCGCCGGCTACGAGATGCCACTTTGGTACACCTCGGCCCGGGAGGAACACCAAGCGGTGCGCCAGCGGGCGGGCTTGTTCGACCTCGGGCACATGGGCTGCTTCCAGGTGGCCGGCCGCTACGCCGAGGCGTTCCTGAACCTGGTCACCACCAACTACGCCGGCTGGCTCCACCCGGGCCAATCCCAGTACGGTTTCCTCCTCGACCCCGAGGGTCGGGTGATCGACGACCTCATGGTCTACCGGCTGGGCAAAGAAAAATTCCTGCTGGTAGTGAACGCCGCCAACGAAGCCAAGGATTGGAATTGGCTGTGTGCGGTCAACTCCGGGGAGGTCCTTTTGGATCCCAACCGGCCCTGGATTGCCCCGGAAGGGGAGGTAGAGCTCGTCGACCTCAAGGCACAAGGGGCGGCGGACGGCCGGGTGGACCTGGCCTTGCAGGGGCCGGCCTCCCGGGAGGTGCTGTCGCGCTTGCTTCCACCCCGGGACCAACGGCGGCTCCGGGCCCTCAGGCGCACCGAACTTTTGGAGTTATCCATCTCCGGAAAGGAAGTGCTTTGCGCCCGCACCGGGTACACCGGCGAACCTTTGGGCTACGAGCTCTACGTCTACCCCCAGGACGCGGTCGAGCTGTGGGAGCTGATCCTGGACGCCGGAAAGCCACTGGGGGTCATCCCCTGCGGCCTGGCGGCCCGGGACTCGCTGCGCACTGAGGCCGGGCTTCCCCTGTACGGCCACGAACTGGCGGGGGAGCTTTCCATCGGTCCCCACGAGGCGGGGTTCGCCCCCTACGTGAAGCTGCACAAGCCCTTCTTCGTCGGCCGGGGCGCGTACCTGGAGGCACTCCAGGACTGGAAGCGGGAGGTCGTTCGGTTCCGGATCCCGGCCGGGGCGCGGCCGGTGCGGGCCGGGGCCGGGGTGGTGGACCGAACCGGGCGGCTGGTGGGCCGGGTCACCAGCTGCGTGGCCTTGGAGGCGGGGCAGGTGGGGCTGGCTCTGCTCTGGCAGCGGGGGGTGCAGGTGGGAACGCCCCTCGGGTTCCTGGTGGGGGATTTACCCGCCGGGGAGATCAAGCTGGGGACGCGGCTCCCCTTGTTGGCCTGGGGGGAAGTGGTGCCCCGCTTCCCAGACCGCCGGCTCCTCCCCCGACCCGGGGAGGATTGACCCCCAACCCCTCGATTTGATAAATTGGAAGGGGATGAGCAGAGAGAGGAGGTGAAAGCTGGGATAAACCTTCAGAGCGAGGTTTCGTCGCGGGGAGGTGGCATATGAACCGGCAAGGGTGGTTGGTGCTGCTGGTGTTGGTGGCGGGCCTGGGCTGGGCGCAGGAGTGCAGGCTTTTGTTCCAAGATCAAGGCTTGTTCCTCCATACCGCCCCCCTCTCTGGGGGAGAGCTTTCGCTCGTCCGCCTGACCCCGGAGGGACCTGCCTTCGTAACCTTGGACCCCGAGAGCGCCGCGGTCACCCAGGAATGGGTGGTACCGGGGGGAGTGTGGTTTCTCCACCCTATCCTGGCAGTGGGGCCCGAGGGGCGACGGGTGGTGGTGCTGGTGCCGCTGCTGGACGAAGGTTGGAAACCTAACCAGCTCTACTCTCAGGTGCTGGTAGACGGCCAGGTGAAATGGGCCGCCCTGCGGGGCGCCCGCCTGGAGGTATGGCCGGTGGGCGGGGAAGCCCCACTCTGGCAGGTGGAGCTAGGGATGTTGCGGAGCATGGGCTTCAGCCCCGATGGGGAGTGGCTGGTCACCATCACCGACGAGGGAGAATTGACCCTGTGGGAGGCCGAGACTGGACAGCGGCGGGGCGAGGTAACTATTCCCCAACACCTCAACTGGTTCACCTTTGGCCCCGGACCGGATCGGATATCGGTGGGCACCATGGACAAGGTCATCCGCAGCTTCGGGCTGCCGGACCTCCGCCCGGTGGGGGAGTTGGAGTTTGCGGAGAGGACCTGGCCCCCGGTGGAGGCCTCCCCAACCGGCTCCCTACTGGCCCTGCTCGAGGACGAGTACACCTTGATCTTGCTGGACCTCACCTCCGGCCAGGTGCTCCACCGCTGGACGACCTTCCCCGAGCCCGTGGCGCAGGTGGTGTTCAGCCCCTGCGGGGAGCTGGTGGCGGCGGCCACCACGGCGGGCACGGTGTGGCTGTGGCAGGTGGCCGAGGGGGAGGAGCTGGGCCGGCTGGATGTGGCGGGCACGCTGCCCCCGGGAGGGCTCCTGTACCTCTCCTTGGCGTTCTGGGGTGAGGAGAAGCTGCTGGTGACGGTGAGCCAGCGGCTGCGGCTGGAAGCCGGGCTGCGAGCCTGGTTCACGAACAGCCAGGGCCGGGTGCTGGCCTGCCGGCTCCCGGTTCCAGAGGGGGCACCTTAGGTTGCGCCGGGGCTGACCAGCCCGCAAAATACCCCCTGCACGGGGGCGTAGCTCAGCTGGGAGAGCGCTGGCATGGCATGCCAGAGGTCACGGGTTCAAGTCCCGTCGCCTCCACCAAACGAGCCCGTCGTGTGATCAGGCACCAGGTCCAATTTTCGACTCTACCAGAATAGGCGCGGCCTGGCGGGTTTTCATCTGGGGAACCGGATTCGATGGCGCCCCGGTCAGTGGGCCGCGAAGGCATCACAGTTCCCCACTTGTTTCAGCTCTTTCATCGGCCGCTCCTGCTGATTGTTCGTGCAAAGATAGACCCGGACGGCTTTGGAGCTGATAAGGCCTCCGTCTTTTATGCCGCACACCACCATCCGCACCTGGTGCCCATACTTAAGCAGCGGGCACTTTTGTGGGTGCCGCTGGGCAATCAGCTTCCCACCCCTTACACTCCCCCCACCGTGAGCGAGGAACGGGGCGCGAGGATTCCGGGGGATCCCCAGGCCGGGGAGGAGAGGATGTTGAGGCCGCTCTATTGGGAAGCGGGGACACTGCGGCTCCTCGATCAAACGCGGCTCCCCGAGGAGGAGGTGTGGCTCACCCTCAGGGGCTGGCAGGAGGTGGCGGAGGCCATCCGGGGGATGCGGGTGCGGGGGGCTCCGGCCATCGGGATCGCCGCCGCCTATGGTTTGGCATTGGCCCTCTGGTCCCTCCCGGCGGGGGCTGATCCCAAAAGGGCCTTCCAGGAAGCCGCCCAGGGTCTGGGGGAGACCCGCCCCACCGCGGTGAACCTGTTCTGGGCCATTTCCAGGATGGAGCGGGTCTTTTCCGCTCATCAGGACGGGGGCCTTCCGCGGCTGCGGGAGGCCCTGCTGGCAGAGGCCCAAAAGATCCACGCCGAGGACATCGCTGCCAACCGGCGGCTGGGGGCATTCGGCGCCGCCCTGCTCCCTCCCCGGGCCAGGCTCCTCACCATTTGCAACACCGGGGCTCTGGCCACGGGGGGGTACGGCACTGCCCTGGGGGTGGTGCGGAGCGCCTGGGAGCAGGGAAAACTGGAGCTTGTCTATGTTTGCGAAACCAGGCCCCGGCTCCAGGGTGCCCGGCTCACTGCCTGGGAACTCCTGCGCGACAGGATCCCCTTCAAGCTCATCGCCGACTCGGCAGCCGGGTGGCTCCTGGCCCAGGGCGAAGTGCACGCGGTGGTGGTGGGCGCGGACAGGATCGCCCAGAATGGCGACACCGCCAACAAGATCGGCACCTATACCCTGGCGGTGCTGGCCCAGCGCCATCAAGTCCCCTTCTACGTGGTGGCCCCCACCTCCACGGTGGACCTCGACCTCGAGAGCGGGGAAGGGATCCCCATTGAGGAGCGGGGGGAGGACGAGGTGCTCGCCCCTTATGGTTGCCGGCTGGCACCCCCAGGGACCCGGGCCTGGAACCCGGCCTTCGACGTCACCCCGGCGGAACTCCTCACTGCCATCGTCACCGAGCGAGGCGTGATAAAGCCGCCCTATCATGAGACGATCCCTCAGAGCTTGGCGTGAGAAGCTGGTTCAGGCGGCTCAAGAGATGGCCGCCCAGGGCCTGGCCACCGGAAGTTCGGGCAACCTCTCCTGCCGGATAGGCGATTTAGTGCTCATCACCCCCAGCGGGGTGCCCTATCGCTGGCTGCGGCCCCACCAGGTGGTGGCCATCGACCTAGCTGGGAGGTGGGTCCCCCGGGCGCCGGCCCCCTCCTCCGAGTGGCGGATGCACGTGTCCATCTACCGGGCCAGAGAGGACGTGCTGGCGATCGTGCACACCCACTCCCCTTACGCCACCACCGCTTCGCTGGGGCCCCGCCTGGGTGTGCTACACGACGAGGGGAAGCTACTGTTCGGCGAGGAAGTCCCGGTTTCCCGGCCCGCCCCTCCCGGCAGTTGGGCGTTGGCGGAAGCGGTGGTTCAGGCATTGGGCTCGGGGAAGGTGGCCCTCATCGGCCGCCACGGCGCGGTGGCAGTGGGGAGCACCCTGAGGGAAGCCCTGCTTTTGGCCGTGAAACTGGAAGAAGCGGCTCAGCTGGCCTTCCTCGCAGGGGCGATGGCCCGGCCCTCGGGAGGGAACTCCGGGAGTACCCATCCATAAAGGTGTGCTCAAAAAGGAGAAGGCCTCGCAGGGGATGAGGTCTTTTGGCTCGCTTCCCGTGGGATGGAAGTGCCCGCATCGGGCCGCTGGAAAAGCCTTTCTGTTTCTCCAGAGCCTCGATGCCATCGTGCCCTCCCGCTCCCCCTTTGACTTCGTTTCTAACCGGATCATTTGAAGAGCACCTGTAGGAGCCGGGGCTGGGAGTTGGCGGAGGAGGAGAAACCCGCCCGGCTGCAGGGAAGGACGAGGCCTGCTTCCCCATAAGCCACGCCGACCTAGGCCTGCCCCCCGAGACACCCTAAACCAGGCAGCGTCAACCTCCTGGCTCAGCAACCACCATCCCCTGAGCGGGGAACGTCCACCACCTCGGAGGCAGAATCTTTGGTTATCTGCCCATCGCGCAGCTCTATTACCCGACGGGTAAATGACACCACCAACGGGTCGTGGGTGGCCACCAACACGGTCACCCCATTCACATTATTTATAGCTAAAAACTCTTCCATGATCATTTTGCCGGTGTGGGAATCCAGGTTGCCGGTGGGTTCGTCGGCCAAGATCAATGCCGGATCCGTAACCAAAGCCCGAGCGATGGCTACCCTCTGCTCTTCCCCTCCGGAGAGTTCCGCAGGCAGATGATAAGCTCGCCCTTTCAGGCCCACTCCTTCCAAGGCCGCTAATGCCCGCCGTCTGCGCTCCTTCCTCCCTATCCCTCGATAATAGAGGGGGAGAGCCACATTCTCCCAGGCATTGAGGTGGGAGATGAGGTTGAACGACTGGAACACGAATCCGATTTTGCTCCCCCTCAAGGCACTTTTCTCCCGGTCGGACAGGGCAGAAACATCTTTACCAAACAGGAAAACCTGTCCAGCACTCGGTTCGTCCAGCAACCCGATCAAGTTCAGCAGAGTGGTCTTCCCTGAACCCGAGGGGCCCTGGATGGCCACCAATTCGCCAGCCTGCACCTCCAGATCAACTCCCCGCAGGGCAGCCACCGCGCTGTCCCCTTTGCGGTAAAGCTTCTCCACCTTTTCCAACCTGATCATCGGCGCCCTTCCCTGATCGCCTTGGCTGGGGAGAGGAGAGCGGCCCGCCGGGCAGGCCAACCACCGGCCGCCAAGGCACACGCGCAGGCCAGGGCCAACGTAGCCACTGCCCACCCCCACCGGAGGGGACCCTCGACGTGAAACCTCTCCAGTGCTAACGCAGCCCCCCACGTGCCCACCCCTCCGCCTAAGCTAGCCGCTAGCACAGCCACTTTGCCAGCTTCGCCAACCCCTAACCTTATGATGTCCACCCTGTTCGCTCCCAGAGCCCTCCTTATCCCCAACTCCCTCAGGCGCAGGAGCAAAAGGAAAGACATCAGATTGAACATCCCACTGGCCGCAGCTGTGAACCCCAGCCCGGCGAAGGCCCCGAGGCTGGTGGCTAGCTTGTAGGTAAATTCCCTAGCTTGGGAGAGCTCCTCCCCTGGGGAGATCACCTCCACCGGAGCCCTCTCGGGATATAGGCGTTGGAACAGGGAACCGATCTCCTCCTTCACCTCCTGAGGTGAGTAACCCTCCCTCACCCGTACCCAAAACTCGTGGAACAACCACACCTCCTCCAGGGAGCGGTAGGGTACTACTGCCGGGACCCCAAGGTAAAAGCGCGCCATCGAGTCGTCGAATACACCCACGACGGTGAACTCTTGCCCCCGAATCCTGAAGCTTTCTCCCAACGCCCCTTCCTCCTGGGCCTCGGCAAAGCTCTTCCCCACCAGGGCCACCCTGGCCCCCTGGGAGATCTCCTCTTGGGTCAAGTCACGGCCCGCGACTAAGGAAAACAATTTTAAATCAGTGTATCCTACTCCAACACCATATACCCCCATCCCCGCCCCCAGGACCCGGGGGGCCCCCACCACAACCAGTTCCACCCCGGGAAGCTCACGGAGCCGGGCCAGGTCCCCAGGAGTCAATTCCGGCGCAGGCAGGATGGACTTCCGGGGAGCCCGCACCAGGAGCGTCCGCTGGTCCACGTCCCCCCACAGCCCACCCAGGTGCGCCTCTACCGTGAATAGAAAAACCGCCAGGAAGGCCAGGGCTCCGGTCCCCACCAGCACCGCCGTCGCGGCGGCTATTTTCCCTACCCCCAGGCCAAAAGCCCGCTGGGCCTCCAGAGTGCGGAGGCCGAGGGCTCGAGCCGGCGGGACTCTGGCTGCCCTCCAGGAGGGATACAAGCTGGCGAGGGCCCCGGCCACGATGGGGATCAGGGGAACCAGCAAGTGCAGGAGCCCCAACCTGGATTCCCACCCGAATAACGGGGACAGATGGCTCACCAAGCTGCCCAAGCCGACCCCGCCCGCCGCTCCCAGGGAAGCTGCCCAGAGCACCTCCCCCGAGAAGAGCCGGACGATCCCGGGCACGGTAGCGCCCACCGCGCGGCGGACCCCGATCTCCCACCCCCGCCGCAGGGAATCCATTGACACGATGCTGGCTGCGGTGACAGCGGCGATCAGGGAAAGCCCCCCGGCAATGGCGAGCAGCAACCAGGACACAACCCGCTCCAGGTGGAAGTAGATCTCGTACCGCTGGGTGGCCGTGGTGAACGAAACCCCAGGCAACACCTCCCCGATGGCCTGTTGCGCCCGGGGCACGCTCCCCCGAGCCCGCACAAACAGGGCCCACGGCTGCTCCGTAAGCGGCACCAGCACCAGATTGTTCAGCTTCCGCCGCAGGCTATCCTCGGAGGGGATGGGGGCCAACACCCCAATCACCGTGTAGTAGTAGCCCCCCACTTCCACCCTCTTGCCCACCGCCTCCTCTTCCCCAAACAGGACCTCTTTGACCCGGGCCCCCAAGATCGCTACCCGCCGGCCGACATCCTCTTGGGAGAAGGATCTCCCTGCTTGCAAAGACAGCCTGAGCAGCGCCGGATATTCAGGGGTCACCTCCAAAGAAGTGAGGGTGTATTTCTGCCCCGGATGGGAGACGGTGCGTTGGATGCCTTCTCCGGCCACCAGTGCCACTTCCTCCAACTGGGCCACCGCCCGCAGCTCTTCCGCGGTGAATAGTTCGCGAGAACGCTTCGTCACGTAGAAGAGATCGGCACCCACCCTGGCCACCAGCTCCCGGAGGTTCGCCTCGAGCGCGGTTCGGATGCCAAAGGAAATCCATAACGCAGTCGTGGCCACCGCCACGACCGCGATCAACAGGCCCTTCCCCCGAGACCTCAGCACCAAGTTCTCTTATTGCCCCGAGCTCGCTTCCTCAAGCAGCCGCGAGAGTTCCGATTCCGCTTGGGGGTGGATCTCCCACTGACCTTCGTCCTGCTGGAAGACCTTACGTGCTGGGTAGATGGTGAAGGGGAGTTTCACGTAGCCTTCCGCGTCCAGGATCATCACCGCTGGGTGGCCAACCAGGCCCAAAAATAGACTGACGCGGAAGTCCTGATCCAGGAGCACCCGCCAGCCCCGCGCCGGCCCCTCTGCCAGGGCCCGCCACTGCTCGAGCCTCTCCACAGCTCGCCCTTCTAGTTCCCGAATGCACTCATCCACCGGGACCCGATGTTCCTCGGGGCCGTAGTGGAAGGAGTACCAACAGGCCGAGCGGATGGCCTCCGGCGAGATCTTCTCCAACCACCAGCTGAACTCAACTTGGGGAAATGCTTCTCGCAGCCCCTCAAGCTGCGAGAATATCAATTCCCCCTTCTCCCCGGTGATCTGGCCCACGTAGATCAGGCGGGGGGTCCCCGGCCCCAGGTACACCTCCTCTCCCTCCAGGGTATACAAGGGCACCGGGGGCCACGGCACTCGATCCCCCTGCCAGAAGAATCGGTGCGGCAACGCTCCCGGCGGTGGTTCCCAATGGGCAGCGAAGTGGGAGATGATCGCGTCGTACTGAGCTGCCCTGGTGAAGCGGAAATTTCTCAAGGTGTGCAACACGACACCGGTTTGGGACACCAGAAATACCACCGGTGGCGGCACCGGATGCGCGAGCCTCCACAGGACGCACTGCATGAGTGCGTCAGGCAAACCGGTGATCAAGGTGGCCTTGCCTGACAGGTGCTGTTCTATCGCCTCCAGATACTGGGCCTTGAGGTTACAACCGATGAGCACGAGCTGCAGATCGTCCCTTTGGGCCCATTGAGCTAGCTGAGGCATCCAATAGGGATCGATCCAATCGTGGGCCCCCACCACCACGGTGGGTTTCTCCCCATAATCCACCCCGGGGATGGCCGGGGCTTGGGCTCCCACCGGGAGGCCGGTGGTGTAGGGGTTTATCTGCTCCCACCGGTCCGCAAACGCAGAGTCCTCAGGCCACACCCCCTCCGGGGGACAGCTGGGGCAACCTTGGCCACCCCCGGCAGAACCGAGCCCCAGTACCACCACCAGTACGAGCCAAACGGCCCTAAGCAAAGCACCATTCATTGTCTTCGCAATAAATCCAACCCCACAACCAGTGCGGGCATTCATAGGAGTTCCACCGGCACTGGTAAGCACAGTCATAATTGCCACCTCCAATTAAATTATAGTTTTTTTACCCTTATCTGGCTATGCAGTTTTCACATCAGCTCTTTCTACTTTTTTCACCTTAGCTAGTCGGCAGAACCCTACTTCCCAACCAAACCGGAGCCCCGGCTGCGCCCGCAGCCTTTGGTGGGGGAGTGCCCCGCTCCACATTTAGCATCGGGCTCTCCTGCCAAACCTCGCCCGACGAAAATAAGTTTTCCTCTCCGCTCGATCAATCCCTGCCCTTCCAATTTGGCCATGGCTTTGGCAAGCATCTGCGGGGAACAACCGATGATCTCACGTATATCCTTTCTCCTGATGGACGGAAGCTCCCAACCGTCACCACGCCATCTGCCAAACCGACGGGCCAATCGCGACAACACCAGCTTCAAGTCCTCTTGCACAGGCTTGGTGCCCAGCTCGAACGTACGAAGGTAAATGAGCTTGCCGAACGTCTCGAGGCGGCGGGCGAAATCCGGCCTCCAGCTCGAGGCAGCCGGGGAGACGAGGTGGACGGAACTCGCCGACACCGGCTCCAAAGACAAGCAGAGGCGCTCTAGGGAAGTCACTGGTATCAAATCGCCCGGGCCGAAGATCCAGAAACAAAATCGCCGCCCCCGCCCATCCCTCCCCACCAGCTTGATCATTCCCGAGCACACAGACACCAATTTGGGCCCAGAGAACACGTACTCCATCCTGGGAGAAAGCCCGGTTGCCCTGACCCCCGCCTGGCAGAGAAAACAATGCACATCCATTCGTACCACAAAATATTATGGCCCCCATCCAGGGAGACAAGAAGAAGGAAACTCCCCGGTCACCTCCTCCTTGAGCCGGTTGGTGGCCGCCCAGGCGGCCCTCCGAAGGCTGCCCAAAAGCTGGCGGATGAGAGCCAGTGTTCACGGCCCTCTGGGGGAGGTGGGCCGTCTGGCACCCCCAAAAACCGCGGGAAAATTGCGCGCTTCCAGAATCGGCCTTAGCATAGCCCACATGCTGGTCAGATTCTTGAGGGCTGCCCGCAGCGTGACCGGCTCCTGCCACCTGGTGGAGGCCGGTGGGCTGAAGAGCCTGTTGGATTGCGGCATGTTCCAGGGCCACGACCATGAGCGAAACCGGCAGCCCCTCTCCCTCGATCCCCGAAAGACCGACTACGTAGTCTTCCCCGCCCTCACCGTCTTCGAGGGGCAGGTGGCCCGCCGGGGGATCCAAGCCCACATCCCCGTGGCGTGGGACCAGTTCGAGGTTTAAGAGGAGCTGACTTTGGCCACGCGGCCCTGCCAACCGCCGGAATGGGTCAAGGACGCCGTGTTCTACCAGATCTTCCCCGACCGGTTTCGCAACGGAGACCCGTCCAATGACCCGCCCGGAACCCGGCCCTGGGGGGAAATCCCCGACCGCATCTCCACCTTCGGTGGCGACCTCCAGGGGATCTGCGATAAGCTCCACTACCTCCAGTCCCTAGGGGTGACCGCCATCTACCTCACCCCGATTTTTCAAGCCCCTTCCAACCACAAGTACGACACCCAGGATTACTTCCAGGTGGACCCCGCCTTCGGGGGCAACCGGGCCCTGCGGGAGCTAGTTGGGGAAGCGCATGCCCGGGGGATGAAGGTCGTGTTGGACGGGGTGTTCAACCACTGTGGGGACCACCACCCCTTCTTCCAGGACGTCCTTGCCCGCGGGCCCGCTTCCCCCTACTGGAACTGGTTCGAAGTTTGGGGAGACCGGGTCGTCCGCAAGCCAGAACCGAACTACGCTTGCTGGGCCGGGGTCCCCTCCATGCCGGAGTGGAACCACGGGAACCCAGAAGTGAGGGAATACCTGCTGGGGGTGGTCCGGCATTGGCTTTGCGAGTACGCCATAGACGGCTGGCGGTTGGACACCGGCGATTACCTGCCCCCGGATTTCGTGCGCGAACTCTACTCCCTGGTCAAGGAAGTCAACCCCCAAGCGTACGTCCTGGGGGAGGTAATGGGCATTGCCGCTTCCTGGTTCAAATTCCAAGCGCTGGATGGGGCGATGAACTACCGGCTGCGGGAGGGGCTGGTGGCCTTCTTCGCCCGGGGGGAATGGTCCGCTGACAGGTTCGCCCACTTCCTCTATGGGCTCCGGCGCAGTTACCCCCCGGAAAACACCTTCGCCATGTACAACTTGGTGGGATCGCATGACACCCCCCGCTTCCTCACCCTGTGCCGAGGGGATCGGCGCCGGCTGATCCTGGCATACGCCTTCCTGTTCACCTACCCGGGGGCCCCCGCCATCTACTATGGGGACGAGGTGGGCCTGGAGGGTGGGGAAGACCCGGACTGCCGGCGAACATTTCCCTGGGAGGAACACCTCTGGGATCAGACTATCCAGACACCCATCCGGAAGCTCAGCCAGCTCCGCCGTGCCTCCCCGGCCCTGCGGCGGGGAGAGCTTCGCCCCTGGCAGGCCCGGGGAAAACTCCTCTCCTTCCTTCGGGTGGGGGGAAGGGAGCAGGTGCTGGTGGCACTGAACGCTGGAGAAGAGGCACAGCGCTTGGGCTTGCCGGCGCCCGGCCCATGGCGGGACCTCTTGGCAGGGCAGGGGAGTTGGCGGACGGAAGTCCCCGTTCCCCCATTGGGGATGAGGCTACTCCGCCGCAGAGGGTAAGGGGAACCGTTGCCCCGGGGGGCCAGCTTCGGCGGATATACTTGCGCTCGGAGGTTGACATGGCAAAAGTGCTGCTTGTGGTAGGTGTTTTGGTTGGGTTGACGGCCTTGGCGGGGGAGGTGGAGCTCCTGTTCTTCTGGTCCGCCACCTGCCCCGATTGTATGGAAATGAAGGAGTTCTTGGCCCAGCTCTCCCAGGAAGTCCCCGAGCTGCGGGTGGTGCCCTACGAGGTGACCTTCGAGCCGGACAACTGGCGCCTGATGGTCACCCTGGCCCGGGTGTACGGGTTGACCAAGGAAACCACCCCCACCGTGTTCGTGGGAGAGCTTGGGGTGACGGGAGTGGGCCGGGCGGTGGAGCTACAGATCCGCCAAGAGGTGCTGCGCTGTCGGGAGCAGGGCTGCGCTTCCCCCCTGGAGCGCCTGCCAGAGGAACTGGCCGGAGTCCTGAGCCCACTGGAGCTCGGCCTCTTGGTGCTGGGAGTGGTGGCGGTGGTCTATTTGGTCTACCTCTGGTCCGCCGGGCCCTGACCGGTTCCCGGGCAGCTCCGGCAGCAACCCTCCCCAAGTGTCCCACAGGGGAGAGGGGGCAGCGGGACATCTTCCCCTGGGGGCAGGGGAAAAACTCGCCCTTTGGGAGCCGAGTCCTAACCTCCCTGACATAACCCCAGAAGCCGAGTGCAGGGAGCGGGCCCAGGCGACGCCGATCGCCCCGGGCGGGGCAACTCCCCCAGTTACCAAACCGACCGGGGATTCAGCTAGCTAAAAGCCTCTGGAAAATTTGCGCCAGCTTGCTGGCATCGGCCCGGCCCTTGGTCTTCCTCATCACCTGCCCCACCAGGAACCCCAGGGCCTGGGTCTTGCCGGCCTGGAAGTCGGCCACCGCCTGGGGGTGCTGGGACATCGCCTCGCGGGCCAACTTCTCCAGCTCCGCCTCGTCGGTGAGCTGCCGGACCGCCCGCCCAGCGAGCAGGCGCTCCAGGCTCTCCTTCCCACCGATCGCCTCCTCCAGCAGCTCCTTGGCGGTGGTGCGCGAGATCTCCTTCTTTCGGACTTTTTGGATGAGCAGCGCCAGCTCCTCGGCGGGGAGGGGGGGGCTCCCCTGCCAGAACCGCAGCACCTCGGTGAGGATCCAGTTGGCCGCCTCCCGCCCCTCCCCCACCGCCGCGGCCACCCGCTCGAAATAATCCGCCAACTCCGGCTCCCCCAGCAGCACCTCCACCTCCCGGGAGGAAAGCCGGTACTCCCGCACGAACCTCTCCCGGCGGGCCCAGGGGAGCTCAGGGAGCCCCGCCCGCACCTTCTCAAGCAGCTCCTCGCTCACCTCCAAGGGCACCAGGTCCGGCTCTGGGAAGTAGCGATAGTCGTGGGCCTCCTCCTTGGCCCGCTGGAGCAGGAGCCGCTCCCGCCCCTCGTCCCAGCCGAAAGTGGCCAGCCGGATCTCCTCCCCCCGCTCCAGCCGCTCCCGCTGCCAGGCAGCGGCCGCCGCCAGCGCCCGTTCCACCCCCCGAAAAGAGTTCAGGTTCTTGATCTCCGACTTCACCCCCCACTCCCCATCCCGGGCCAGGGAGAGGTTGGCGTCACACCGCAGCTCCCCCTTCTCCATGTCCGCCCCGGACACCCCCAGGTGCCGGAGCAGGGTGCGCAGTGCCCGCAGGAACTCCTTGGCTTCCCCGGGAGTCCGCAGGTCAGGCTCGGTGACTATCTCCACCAGGGGCACCCCGCACCGGTTCATGTCCACCAGCGCACCGGCCGGGGTGTGCACCAGCTTGCCGGCGTCTTCCTCCAGGTGCAGCTCGCGGATGCGGACCCGCCGCTCTTCCCCCTCCACCCAGAACCGAAGCTCGCCTCCCACCGCCAAGGGGACCTGGCGCTGCGTGATCTGATACCCCTTGGGGAGATCGGGGTAAAAGTAGTTCTTGCGGTCGAAATGAGATCGGCGCTTAACCTGTGCCCCCAAGGCCAGCGCCACCCGCAACGCGTATTCCACTGCCTTTCTGTTCAGAACCGGCAATGCCCCCGGCATGCCCAGGCACACCGGACAGGTGAGGGTATTGGGCGGGGCGGCGAAGTAGTCCGCCCGGCAGCCACAGAACAGCTTGGTAGCGGTGGCCAGCTGTACGTGGATCTCAAGTCCGATTACCGTCTCCAACCCCCTCACCCCCCTAGCTCAGCCAGGTCCCACACCACCGCGGTGCCGTCCCCGGAGCCCGAGACCAGCCACCTTCCATCCGGGGAAAAGGCAAGACAGTAAACGGGCAGGAGATGGCCGGAGAACTCGTGGACGACTTCCCACGAATCCACTTGCCACAGGCGCACCACCCGGTCTTTGCCCGCTGAGGCCAAAATCCGCCCGTCCGGGGAGAAGGCCAGGGCGTTCACCTCCCCGGCATGTGCCCGCAAGGTGGCCACCGCCCTCCTCCGAGCCACCCTCCAGATCACGATCTCCCCACCCGCATCTGCCGAGGCCAGCCACTCCCCATCCGGGGAGAAGACCACCGTGTGCACCACCTCCCGGTGCCGGCGCAACCGGTAGGCGATCTCCCTGGCTTGTACGTCCCACACCTTGATCGAGCGGTCCTCCGAGCCGGTGGCCAGATACTGCCCGTCGGGCGAGAAGGCGAAGGAGAACACCATGTCGAAGTGGAGGGGGGGCTGCCTCTCCCACAGGGTGCTTACAGGGGCGCCGGTGGCAGCTTCCCAGAGCTTGACCGTCTCGTCCACTGAGCTCGTGGCCAAGGTCCGGCCGTCCGGGGAGAAGGCCACTTCGGTGACCGCCTCCCGGTGGGCGGGAATGGTGTAGGAAAGCTCCCCCGTCTCCACCCGCCACACCCAGGCCGTCCCGTCCCCGTCTCCGGCGGCCAGCCACTCCCCATCCGAGGAAAAGGCCAGCCCATCCACCGCCTTTCCTCCCGCCTCGAGGACCCGCACCAGCTGGCCGCCCTCGGGGTGCCACAGCCGCACCCGGCCGTCGGCCCCGGCAGTGGCCAGTAACTCCCCGGTGGGAGAATAGGCGACCGCATACACCCCTCCGATGTTGCCGGGCAAGTCCCCCAAGGGGGCCAAGAACGGCGAGGTCCACCGGGCCACGGGCTCATGGGTGGCCCCACTCACGATCATCTCCCCATCCGGGGAGAAGGCCAGGGAGACGATTCGACCCCGGTGCAGGGGGGCAAAGCTCACTTGGCCCCAATCGCCCCGGGCCCAGACCGCCGCCAGTCCCACCAGCCCTCCGGCAGCCAGCCACCGTCCGTCCGGGGAGAAGGCCAGGGCCGTCACCGGGCCGAACCCGGGCCTTAGGGTGCGCTGGATGCGGCCATCGGCCACCCCCCACAGCTTTACCTCCCCGTCGTAGGCCCCGGTGGCGAGGAGGTCCCCGCCAGGGGAGAAGGCCAGGGCCAGGATGGGCCTGATGTGCCAGCGCAAGTTGGCATACGGCTCTCCCGTGGACAGGTCCCACAACTTGGCCGTCCTGTCTTCAGAGCCGGAGGCCAAAATCCGGCCGTCAGGGGAGAAAGCCAACGTGTGGATCTCCCCGGTGTGTCCCCCCAGGGCGAAGAGGAGCTCCCCGGCTGGTAGGCTCCAGACGCGGATCACCCCTTCCTCCCCCCCGGAGGCCAACCACTCACCTTGGGGGGAGAAGGCCAGGGCCGTCACCGGGCCGGGATGAGCCGGGATGCTGAGGAGCAGGTGACCAGCCCGGTCCCACACCTCCACGGTGCCGTCGGACCGGCCCCGGGCCAGGAGCCCCTGCCCCGGGAGCACTGCCGCCACCCGGGGCTCGCGGGAGGCGGCCTCCACCGCCCACAGGAGCTCCCCTGTGTCCGGGTCCCACAGTTCCAAGCCCAACGCGGTGGCCACCCAGATCCCCTCCGGGGTGCTGGCCAAATCGAACACGATCCCCTGCCCCAGGCGCAGGGCCGCCCCCGGCGGCAATCCCTGGGGAAAGGCCACGAAACCGATCAAACCCAGCGCGAGTACCAGCTTGAGCTTCACCCAAGCCTCCTTTTTCGTATTCACCGCTAGATTGCAGGAAGAGTTTACCCCAGGAGGGAGAACTTGCTCTCCCGCCCCCGACAGTTACCATGGGCGGCGTGGCCTGTCGAGTGGGGTTGCTGGTGTTGTCGCTGGGGGTAGTGGGCTGGGCAGGGCTTTGCCCAGCGGAGCTGGGCGCTCAGCTGGCAACTCTCCTTTACCATTACACACCGGTGGAGTTATTCCGCCAGGGGGTGATTGGCTGGGAGCTGGCAGGAGGGCAACCCCCGGAGGCCGGCCCGGCCTGGCAGGCCCTGCTGGAGGTCCAGGACTCCCTGCAAACCCTGTCCCGCACCCTGGCGGGGGAAGGGGGCTGGCCCCAAACCCTGGGGGCAGTCCGGGAAGCTCAACTCAAACTGGCCGAGGCCGCGGGAGCGGTGGGGCAGCTGGTGGACCTAGATTGGTCGGAGATTTCGTCAGAGCAATTGGATAACTTGGCCGCCACCTTGGCGGCGGGGCGGGAGGCGATGGACCAGCTGGTCCTGACCGCCGGGGAGGAGGCAGGGGCGCTGGGGGAGAGCTGGGAATTTCAGGTCGCCTTTCTCACCCAAACAGTGCTCCTCGCGCCGGGCACCCCGTATCTGAACCTGGCCCCCCAGTGGCTGGAGTACCTAGAGGGGGAGGTCCCGGGGTGGTTCCCAATTGAGGGGCGGGAAGCCCTGGGGGAGCTGATCGGGCTTGCCAACCGTCCCCTTTCCCCCGAGGAGGGAGAGCGGGCGCGCGAGGCGGCCAGTCGGCTGTTGAAACTGGTGCTGGAGAGGTGTGGGGGAGGGGGCTAGCCCCTCCCCCACCGAACCGCGGCTCCCCGGGCGGGAAAGGGAGCCAGAAGCTAGGGCCCAGTTCCCACGTGCCCCGCCGATTCGAACGGCAGCCTCACGGACCGGGGCAAGTGGGCCTCCTTCACATCCCTGCGGGCCCCGGTCCGGGGGGTTGGAAACCCCGCTCGGCCGGCACCACGCCCTTGAGGCACGTGGCCATTTCCTTGCTCAATTTACACCGGGGGTGAGGGATGAGTTACAGGACGCCGGACACCTGGGGAGGGGAGGTTTGTCGCGGTATCCGCTCAGTCGGGCAACCGAGCGATGCGCCAGTATTCCCAAACCGTGGTCAACAGGCGCTCGAACTCCTCCGGGCTGCCGGGCTTGGTGAGGAAGCCGGCCGCCCCCGAGTCGTACGCCCGCACCATCTCCTCCTCGCTGGTGGACACGGTGAGGACAACCACCGGGATCTTGCGCAGGCGCTCGTCCCGCTTGATCTCCGCCAGCACATCCATCCCCTTCTTCTTGGGGAGGCGCAGATCCAGGAGGATGAGATTGGGTCGGGGGGCATCCGCGTACTTCCCCTTCCGAAAGAGAAACTCCAGGGCCTCGGCCCCGTCCACTGCCCGATGCAGCTCGTAGCGGGCCCCGGTGTTCTCCTCGGCCTTCTTTACGGAATCCTCAATGAGCTCGTAGTGAAGGTCGTCATCCTCCACTACTAGGATGACCATTCGGCGTTCACTGGGCATGGTGTTCCACCCCTTTTTTCACGGGGGCTTTCGGCAATGAGAAGTAGAAGGTAGTCCCTTCCCCTAACTTCGACTCCAGCCAAATCTTCCCCCCGTGCTCTTCCACGATTCGGCGACAGATGGCCAAACCAGCGCCCGTGCCTTCTTTGTTCCTATCAAGCTTCTCAAACATCACGAATATAGTGTCCCAGTATTGCCGCTCGATCCCAGGACCGTTGTCCTTCACGTAGAAGATGTAGGTGCCGTTTTTCCCTTCCTTCCATCCTATCTCCACCTGAGGCAAGGCCTTGTCGTTGAACTTTACCGCATTCCGGACCAGGTTGGTAATTACCTCCCCGAGCAGGGTAGGGATCCCGTACACCACCGGGAAATCGTCGGCCAGCTTCACGCTCACCCCTTGAAGGTACTCCCCCAGGTCCTCTATCCGGTCCCGGATCTCCCGGTTCATGTCCACCCGCTCCAGGCGGTCCGGGGTGAGGCGGATCTCGGAGTAGTGGGCCAGGGTGTCCACCAGCTTGTCCATGTACTCCATGAGGCCCTTCAATTTCTCCAATCGCTCCCGGACCGGTGGGGGGAGGGCACCGTCGTAGGCGTGCAGGATCTTGCTCAGGTGCACCATGGCCAGGTTGGCCGGGGAGCGCAGGTCGTGGGACACCACGCTGGTGAACTGGCTCAACTTCTCGTTGACCTCTTGGAGTTCTTGGGCCCGTTGGCGCAGCTCCTCCTGCAGGCGCTTTAGCTGGGTGATGTCCGCGAAATAGTCAACCCGCCCCCCCTTGTAGCGCTGGGTCTGGATGGGTATGGAGCGGTACTGGAGGATGCGTTCCCGGCGCCCCCGCCCCCCCCAGACCCGCAGCTCCACCTCCTCCACCGGGCTCCCCGACTGATAGGCCGCCTGCACTCGCCGCAGGAAGTCCTGGGGGTCCTCCAGCACCTGGGCCAGCTGTTGGATCGCCCGCAGCCCAGGGATCCCCACCAACGCCTCCCGGGGGACCCCGAAGAACTTCTCCACCGCCCGGTTGGCCCACAGCACATGCCCCTGCTTGTCCACCAACACGATCCCCAAGTCCAGGGTGTCGATCCCGTCCTCGATGAGGTAGCGGTAGCGGGCCTCCTCCTCGGCCAGGCGCCGCTTCAGTTCTGCCACCCGGCGGTGGTCCTGCGCCTCCATCACCGCCACCCGGCCGGTGACCCTTTTGGCCTGCAGCTCCACCGGCACCACGCCCCGCCCCTCGGTGGTAAACCGCAGCTCCACCCCCCGGATCTCCCCCCGCTCGAAGAGTTGCTCCAGCTGGGCCTTGAACTTGCCCAAGTCCTCCGGATGCACGTACTCGCTCAGGTGGAGGGTGCGCTTGTGGGCCCAGCCCAGTATCTCGCGGGAAGTCCGGTTGCGGCGGATCACGTTGCCCTCCCGGTCGATGACGTGCCCGATGTTGAGGGAGTTTTCGAACATGTCCTCCCCGTAGCACACCTCCACCCGGTGATTGACCAGCTTCCGCTGGGGGCGCCGTTGCCACAGGTGCCGGAGCCCCAGGGTGGCGGTCACCACCCCCAGCAGGAGGGCCCCGATGGCCCCATCCAGTTCGCTCCGACTCTCCACCAGGTAGGGGATGAGCAACACCCCGCTGGCCACCGCGCCCGCTACCCCCCCCAGCCAGCCCCAGGTCCAGCTGGCCAAGCTCAGGGGTAGGGAGACCAGCACCAACCGCACCGGCAGGGATGGCTCCCAGGCCAACACCCCCCCGGCCAGCAGGTAAGCGGCCACCACCGGCCAGGCACTCCGCCAACTTCTCCTTCTACGCCTCCTGGTCATACCGAGTCCACCAGGGTGAGGATGAGGGGAAGAGGGGGGAAGGGCCAAGGACACCCATCACCGTGCCTCCACGCGTTGGTCGACACCTGGGGGTCAGATGATGACGGCGTCGTCGACGGTGACGGTGAAGGGCTCCATGAGGCGGCGCAGGTAGTCCTCTTTCAGGACCTTCACCTTGCGGCTGTCAAGTGAGATTATGCCCCGGTTTTCCAGCTCCCCCAGGGTGCGGATGGCGGTTTTGGAGGACACCCCGGCCATCTCGGCCAGTTCAGAGCGGGAGAGTTCCAGGCCGGATCGCCCCAGGGCCAGGATCAACCTGGCCAGGCGTTCCTTGCTGGAGGCATAAGAGCGCTCGGCTAGCTTGTTCTGAAAGGCCTTGATCTCCAGGGAGAGGCGTTCGAAGAACCGGAAGATCACCCGGGGGTGGTGTTCCAGGAAGTAAAAGAAATCCCCCCGTTCGATGAACCCGACGGAAGAGGGAATGAGGGTCTTGGCATAGGCGTTGTGCACACCTTTGTCGAACAGAGTGGTTTCCCCCAATAACCCCCCAGGACCAACTATTTTAAGGATTTGCGATTTGCCTTTTGCCGAGCGTTTGACCACCTTCACTGCCCCGGAGAACACCAGGTAGAAGCCGAACGCGGGGGCCCCCTCCATGTAGATGAGCTCGTCCGCCCCGTATTCTATCCGGCGCACCAGGCGGGCCAGCTTGTCCAAATCCTCTTTTTTGAGGTCCGCGAACACCTTGAAATCTTTTAGTTCGACCATACCCCCTCACCCAACTTGCAGTCTACCAGATTCTACCCGTCTGCGTCAAATTGTCCTGGCCATCACCCGGCCTCCCGGCCCCGGAACCACTCCACCGCCCCCGCCAACGCCTCCCGAGCAGGCCTGAACGAGTAGCCCAGCTCCCGCTCCGCCTTGCCGGAGCTGTAGTACATGTAGTGCCGGGACATGCGCAGGGTGTCCGGGGTCATGCGGGGGGTGCCCCCGGACAGCCGGCACCAGGCCACGTTCAGGTAAGAGAGCCCCAACAGGGGCCAGTAGGGGAGCCGCAGCCGGGGGGCAGGGAGGCCAGTTATCTCAGAGAGAATCTGCAAAAGTTCCTTCATGGTTATGTTCTCTCCCCCCAGGATGTAACACTCACCCTCCCGACCCCGCTGCAGCGCCAGCAGGTGCCCCCGGGCCACATCCTCCACCGCCACCACATTCAGGCCGGTGTCCACGTAGGCCGGCATCCGCCGGGCCAGGAAGTCTTGGACCAACTTCCCGCTGGGGGTGGGCTTTATGTCATACGGCCCCACCGGGTAGCTGGGGTTGACGATCACCACCGGGAGCCCGTTGCGGGCGAACTTCAGGGCCACCTGCTGGGCCAGGTACTTGCTCCTCTTGTAATCGCCGATGATGTGGGCGGGGTGAACGGGGGTGGTCTCGTCGGCGGGCTGCTCCCTCGTCCCCAGCCCCAGGGCAGCCACGGAGCTGGTGTACACCACCCGCTCCACCCCCAGCTCGCCGGCGGCCTGGAGCACCTGCCGGGTGCCGTCCACGTTCACCTGGTAGATCAGCCCCCGAGGCCGAACCCAGAACGAATAGAGGGCGGCCACGTGAAACACCACCTGACAGCCGGCCATCCCCCGCCGAAGGGAGGCCAGGTCCAACACATCCCCCCGGACGAGCTCCACCTCCAGCCCCTGGAGGTTGGTGAGCTGGGAAGTGGGCCGGACCAGGGCCCGCACCTCAAACCCCGCCTCCAGCAGGGCCCGCACCACGTTGGCCCCGATGAACCCAGTCCCTCCGGTGACAAAAGCCCGCACCTTGTCTCCTCCTCTCCCGGCTGAGCACTTCTCACCTTAATCAGAGGCGCCCCCCACCTGGGCAGGCAGGAAGGCACCTCCCTCGAGTATATCGCGGCCCGAGCTGGGGAAGGGGACTACTCAAAACAACGCCCCAGAGTGGTAGGCTCGGGCGTGATCAGCGGTCAGGCTCTTCCCGGCACGAACGCCGCACCCGGGCCACCCACCCCTACTCACGGAGCGAGTGAAGACCCCCTAGGGACAGGCTCCAGCACCCGGGGCGGGGTGGAGAGGTACCAGGAAAGGCCAAATGCCTCGGTCTCCAATTCTGCAAACGCCGCCTGGTACATTCCCTCCCGCGGGGGGACGAGGGCTTCCCAGTGTCCCTCGCCGCCCGGGAGGGGGTGAGGTTGCCACCGGGCCGCCCGGAAATCCCGCCCCGGGGCCTCTGCAAGCCACAGCCGGGCCGCCTTCGCCGTCAACCCCGCTGCCTCCAGCGACAAACGCAGCCCGGCTGGCCCCAACTCATAGGTGGCCGCCAGGTGGGGGAGGGGGACCCCCACTGCCACCGCCCGGGCGAAGGCAGCCAGCGAACTGATCACCCGCCCCCGGTCCTCCAACCCGTGCCCGGAATTGGGCACCACCAGGAGCAGCTTGGGGGCAGGCAGCCCCGGCCAGTAGAGGTTCACCGCGTCCACCGGCCAGTAGGCGTCGTTGGCCCCCAAGATGACCAACTTGGGCATGGTGTAGGCGTAGCGGTAGGTGTAGGGGTCCACCACCCAGGCCAATCGCGCCCCAGCCGGCGAGTCAACGAAGGCCTGGGTGAGGCCGGCCTGGGTGTAATCCGAGATCTGAGGGGAGGTCTCCCCCCAGAACTCCCGCTGATGGGCTATCTGCAAGGGCATGTTCAGGATGTCGAACACCAGCGGCGCCAGCCCCAGCACCTTGTCCGGCACCGCCGCCGCTGTCAGGTAGCTGGTCCAGCCCCGCTTGGAGGCCCCGGTGACCACAAACCCCTGCAGCTCCGTGTCCCAGTGGGTGGCTGCCAGCGCCTCCACCGCCTCCATGGCCGCCACCGCAGCCCGGGTCATGGGGAAGAGAAGCGGCCAATCCGGATCCCCTTCCTCCAGATAGCGCTGGAAAGTGTAGCTGATCAGGGCGTCTTCCCGACGCTCGAACAGGGGCTGATTGGGCACGTCGGCCAAAATCGCCACCGCCAGGCCGCTGCGCTGGGCCAAGCTCAGCCCCACCAGGGTGGCTTCCGAACTCGCATCCCCGGTGATCAAGAGCACCACCACGTCCTCCACCGCCAACTCCGGGGGGCGGCACACCGTGAGCCGGTGCTCCCAAGGCACACCCTGCCACAGCTGGGAGCGCAGGAAGAGCTCGCTGACGTGGGCGGCCCCGAACGGATACTCGCTGACGAGTTCCCACTCCGCCTGTCCCTGGGTGGCGAGCAAGTAGTCAAACAGCTCCGTGGGCAACCGATCGGCCAAAGCAGCCATGCCCAGGATTATAGTGAGGGCTAGCGTAAAGCACCCCAGCGAGGCCTTGCTCCCCATTTCCCCTCCTCAGCTTCCGATTTTTTCCAGAGAAAACGGCGCTGGCCCGGAAGTGTCCTCCCCGGTCAGTAGAACCAACCGTGCTCCAGGCCGATCTCCGTGAGCAGTTCCACCCGATGCAGGAGGGGGGGACAACTGGGGGCCGGGGAGGAGATCCCCAGCAGGCCGGCCACCGCCCCCAAGCCTATCAGCAACTCCCCGAACAGCCCGTAGTTTTGAGTAGTGAGCCACCAGCCCCCCGCCATGAAAAGCAGCCCCCCCAGCACCAAACCCTGCTTGCTCCGGCGACAGCGGGACAGCTCTCGCCGGGCCACTCGGATGGCGGAAAGCCATTCTGTGTACTCCAACCTAGGCTCTGGATTCAGTCCCCAATCCAGCTCCACTCCCCTTGCCCGGTTCCAAGCCACCGCCAACTCCACCCCCTCCTGGGTGAGGAAGTAGAGCTCCTCAGCATCCACTCCCACCAACTCTCCGACAAAAGCTGTGCCCTCGGCCAGGATGAGGGTGTCGGCCCAAGAACCGAGGGCCACGCCGAAAACCAACGCCGCCAAGCAAAAAAACTTCATCGTCTCCTCCTCCTCCAGGTTGCCGCCGCTCCCGCAGGGCATCCACCGGGCCTTGGATGCAGACCGTCCACACGAAGCTCCAGGCCACCAGTGTCCACCTACGGACCCCTAGCATGACGGCCTACGGTAGGGACCGGGGAGCGGCGCTTGCCAGGCCAGCTAATCCTCATCTGGGGGGCGCTTGTCCCCCGGGGAGCTGGTTTTTGGGCCTAGGAAGCGGGAGGTTTACCCCGCTTTTTGGGGTGGGCCGGGTGGAAATTAGCCCCCTTGGGAGGAGAGATCGCCCAAGGGAGCAGAAGAGGAGAGTTCCCCAGGGGTGAGGACCCTCGCCCCTTGCGCCAGGAGCCGCTCCACCAGCTGGCCGGCTGTGCCCCCGGTGAAGTCCCGCTCGCGGATCAGCTCCGGACTTATGAGGAAAATCCGCTCTGGGGGCAACGCCTCAGCCACCAACTCCAGCACCGCCAGGTTCCCCGGGCCGAACCAGGTGGGGGCCACCACTGCCCCCGCCGAGGCCTTGAGGTGCCGCTCAAGCTCCCGGAGGGCCCGAGGGGACACCGGGGCGAACGGCGCCTCCACCACCACCTCCACCCCCAGCGCCTGGGCAGCTTGGTAGTCGGAGTCCAGCGGGCACACCACCCCCAACACCAGCTGGAAGCGGGGGCTGAGCGCGGCCAGGATCTCCGCCGCCGCCCCACCACCCCCGACCACCACCAGCCGCCCCTCCTTCTTGGAGGTGGGCGGGCGGCGCGGGAGCCAGTGCAGGTACACCCGCCCGGTGGTCGGACACCGGTACACCGCCGCTTCCACCCCGAACGCCCTCCGCACCAAGTCCGGGGTCAATACCTGGGCCGGGCTCCCGGTGGCCAATACCCGCCCCTCCCTCAGCAGCACCAATCGGTCGGCGAACGCCGCCGCCAGGTTGAGGTCGTGGATGGCCAGCACCACCACTAGCCCCTTCTCTGCCCGCGCCCGCACGAACTGCATCAGCTCCAGCTGGTAGCCGATGTCCAGGTGGGCGGTGGGTTCGTCAAGCAAAAGCACCTGGGGCCGCTGGGCCAAAGCCAAGGCTAGAAAGGCCCGTTGCTTCTCCCCTCCAGACAGGGTGGAGAAGCGCCGCTCGGCCAGCCCTTCCAGGCCTACCTCGGCCAACACCTCCACCACCACCTGTCTATCCACCCGGGAGAGCCGCTCCGGGAAGGGGAGGTGGGGCAGCCGCCCCAGCTCCACCAGTTCCCGCACGGTGAAGTCGAAGCCCAGCTGGGGGCGCTGTTCCAGCATGGCCAACCGGCGGGCCACCTGCTTGGGGGGGAGGGAAGCGAGGTCTTTACCGTCCAGGTACACGGCTCCGGCGGAAGGGGGCAGGGCCCCGGAGATGGCCCGCAGGAGAGTGGTTTTCCCGGCCCCGTTGGGCCCCACCACCGCCGTGAGCTCCCCGGGCCGAAACTCGAGGGACACCCCGGCCAGCACCTCCCGCCCGGGGTAGCCGGCGACCAGCTCCACCAACCGGACCTTCATCGCACCCTCCGCCGGACGAGATACAAGAAGAACGGCACCCCGAACAGGCCGGTGACGATCCCCACCGGGAGCTCCAGGGGGGGCAGGGCGATCCGGGCCAGGGTATCGGCGGCCAGCAGAAACACCCCCCCGGCCAGGGCGGCGGCCGGAAGCAACACCCGATGGTCCGGCCCCAGAAGGAGCCGCATCAAGTGGGGGGTGATGAGGCCCACGAACCCGATGGTGCCGCAGAAGGCCACCGCGGTGGCGGTGAGCAAGGTGGCCACGCCCACCAGGAATCCGCGCAGGCGGCGGGGGTGCAGGCCCAAGTGCCGGGCCCCCTCCTCTCCCAGGGCGAGGGCATTGAGCCTCCGGCCCCACAGCCACAGCAGCCCGGCCCCCACCCCGGTGACCCCGGCCAACACCCCCACTTCCCACCCGCTGGTGCGCCACAGGCCCCCCATGGTCCAAAACAGGATCTCTTGAAACCGACGGTCCCCCGCGGTGAAGAACAGTATCAGCCCGGTGATGGAAGAGAACAACGCCCCCAGGGCCACCCCCACCAGGATCAGCCCCAGCTCACCCCGGGTGGGGGAGGCGAGCCACCAGGCCAGCCCCACTGCCAGGAAGGCCCCGGCGGCTGCCCCCAGCGGGATGCCCCACGCCGCCGCCCCCAGGGCGATGACCCCGGCTGCCCCGGCCGCCGCCCCCCCTGCCACCCCGAGCACATAGGGCGAGGCGAGCGGATTGCGGAACAAGCCTTGCATCACCCCCCCGGCCAGGGCCAGCGCTGCCCCCACCAAAAAACCGCTCACCGCCCGGGGGAGCCGCAGGCCGTGCACGATGGTGGTACCGGAGGCCCCTGGCTGGGGGTGCACCAGGTGCCGCCACACCTCCCCTGCCGGGAGGCGGCCAGGGCCGAGGAGCAGCGCCAGTACCAGCACCCCGGCCCCGACCAGCCCCAGCAGCCCGAATACCCCCGCCCGTTTCACTCCGTCCTCAAGGGGCGAACGCCTCCGGATGCAGTAGCTCCGCCAGCTGTCGCAGCACCTCGGCCACCCGGGTGGACACCACCTGGGAAGCGGGGATCCCGTACACCCGGCCGCCCTTCACCGCCGCCACCCCGGCCAGGGCCTGGCTTCCGAGCACGTTCTCCACCTGGGCCGGGTCGGTGATGATCACCTCAGGATCCCGCAGGATCAGCTCCTCCAGGGAGACCTGGGGGTAGCCTGAAAGGTCGGCGAACACGTTCTCCCCGCCTGCCCGCAGGATGAGCTCGTGTTCGGGGGTGCCGGTCCCCACCACGTAGGGGGGGCTGTCCGGGGCGGACATGTACAGGAAGGCCACCCGCACCGGGGGGAGGGAGAGCAGTTGGGCCTCCAGGCGCACAATTTCCTCAGAGATGCGGCCGCAGAGGGCGTCGGCTTCTCGAGCCCGCCCCACTGCCCGCCCCACCGTGCGGATGGCGTCGAGCACATCCGGGATCCCGGTGAGCCACCCCCCGGGCTGGCCCACCGTGAGCACCACCAGCCCCAGCTCCTCCAGCCGGTCCCGCACTTCCCCCCACGCCCCCAGCACCAAGTCCGGGGACAGGGCCACGATGGCCTCCAGGGAAGGGGAGAAGGCCGGACCCACCTCGGGCAATCCCTCCACCTGCGGGGGGTTGTCCGGGGAGCTGGTCACCCCCACCAGCAGGTCCACCGCCCCCAGGTCCACCAGGATCTGGGCGTAGAGGGCCACTCCCGCCACCACCACCCGCTGGGGGGGTGCTGGGATCACGATCTCCCGGCCCCGGTCGTCCACCACCGTGACCGGGAAGCCGACCGCCAGCAAACCCAGGGTCAGTACCAGTGCTACTGAAATCGCCGCCCTCATATCCCCTCCTTAGTTCCCGGAAAGTCCGGTCTGAGTCTCACAGGCCACCACCGTGTTCCACATGAGCATGGTGACCGTCATCGGGCCCACCCCCCCGGGGACCGGGGTGATGGCCTCCGCCACCTCCACCAGGGCGTCGAAGTCGGTGTCCCCCACCAGGCGGAAACCAGACTTCTTGCTGGGGTCCTCCACCCGGTTCACCCCCACGTCGATGACCACCGCCCCCTCCCGCACCATGTCGGCGGTGATGGCCCGGGGGACCCCCATGGCGGCCACCAGGATGTCGGCCCGCCGGGTGAAGTCCGCCAAATTTGGAGTGCGGGTGTGACACACGGTGACGGTGGCGTTGGCCCCGCTCTTTTTCTGGATCAGGATGGCGAACAAGGGTTTCCCGTTCAGGTTGCTGCGGCCACAGATCACCACGTGCTTCCCCTCCGGCGAGTAGCCGCTCCGCAGGAGGATCTGCCACACCCCGTGGGGAGTGCAGGGGAGGAGGTATGGCTCACCGATGAGGAGCTTGCCCACGTTTATGGGGTGGAAGCAATCCACGTCCTTCAGGGGATCGATGGCCTCGATCACCGCCCGGGGGTCGATGTGCCGGGGCAAGGGGAGCTGGACCAGGATGCCGTGGAAGCTGTCGTCGCGGTTGAGCGCGTCGATCTTCTGGAGCAGCTCCCCTTGGCTGGCTTGCTCGGGGAGGACGAACGTCTGGGAGAAGACCCCCACCTCGGCGGAGGTTTTTTCCTTCTGGCGCATGTAGGACACCGAGGCGGGGTCCTCCCCCACCCGCACCATGGCCAGGCCGGGGGTCACCCCCTGGTCTTTCAGCCGGGCCACCCGGGCTCGGAGCTCATCCTTGATTTCGGCTGAGATTTCCCTTCCGGAAAGTATTTTTGCCGGCATCCCCCCTCCTTTCGAGAGTCGATTTGCCCTGGGGGCAGGGCCATTATAAGGTTGGGGGGATGGGCGCGGAAAATCGGCGGCACCTCGGCCCCAAGATCGCCCAGGCCCGGGAGGCACTGGCGAAGGTGCCGCTGGCGGAGCTGGCCCGGCGCAGCGGGGGAAAGGTAGCAGGGGGAAGCCTGGTGCTCCCCTTCTTCGGGACCCCCTACCGGGTGAGCTGGCCAAAGCTGCGGGTGTGGGGCCCAAAGGGGGAGGAGTGCTCGGAGGAGCTGACGGCCCTGCTTCTGGATTACCTCGTGTTGGCGGACGGCACCCCCCCGGAGGGGAGGTGGATCGGCTTCCGGGAACTCCCCCACGGGAACTTCTACTTCCGGGCCTTCCAAGGCTACACCGGCGACATCCTAGTGCGGGAACTGGACTTCCCCTCCTTCAAACGAGCGGCAAAGAACTTAGGAGGAAAACCCATAGAATTCGGCGACGCCGGGTTTGCCTTCTCCGCGTTGCCGTTGATCCCCTTGGCGGCGGTGTGGTGGGCGGGGGACGAGGAGTTCCCCGATCGGGCCGCGGTGCTGTTCGATGCCACCGCGGGGAAGTTCTTGCCGGCCGAGGGGCTGGCCATCCTGGGGAGGATCCTGTGCAAGCGGCTGATCAGGGCCGGAAAGGGTTGAAGCTGGCAGTGGCCGGAAAGGGCGGGGTGGGGAAGACCACCTTGGTGGCCCTGTTGGCCCGGGAGGCCCACGCCCGAGGCTGGCGGGTGCTGGCGGTGGACGCAGACCCGGACGCCAACCTGGCCACTACCCTGGGCTACCGGGGTCCCATCCGCCCCCTGGCCGAGGAGGAGGAACTGATCCGGGAGCGGGCCGGGAGCCAAGGTTTTGTCGCCCTCAACCCCCGGGTGGACGACATCCCGGAGCGCCACTGGGTGGAGGTGGGAGGAATTCGGCTGCTGGTATTGGGGGGGATCCGCCGCGGGGGCGGGGGGTGTGCCTGCCCGGCCAATGCCCTGCTGCGGGCCCTATTGCGGCACTTGGTGCTGGACCGGGATGAGCTGGTGGTGGTGGACATGGAGGCCGGGATCGAGCATTTGGGCCGGGCCACCGCCCAGGGGGTGGACGCCCTGCTGGTGGTGGTGGAGCCGGACCTCCGGAGCTTGGAGACAGCGGCCCGCATCCTCCCCCTGGCCCGGGAGATAGGCTTGGGGCGGGTGTGGGCGGTGGGGAACAAGGTGGAAGGAGCGGAGGACGAGGAGTTCTTAAGGGAAAACCTCCCCCCGGGGCTGGACCTTCTGGGGTCGGTCCCGTACCTCCCTGAGTTGCGCCGCCTGGAGAAAGTCGGCTCACCCCCGGTGCCCCCGCAAATCAAGGCTTTGTTCTCCCGCCTCCTCCAGGCCCTGGGCCCCCACACGGCACCAAAACCCCCCACCCCCAGTTGAGGCCCGACCAGCCGACCAGAAGATCAATCCAGGTAGCCGAGGTCGCGCAGGCGCTTTTCAACCTCTTTCTCTTCCTCCGGGGTGTATGGGCTCAAAAAGCCCTGGGAGAGCAGGCGCTCCCGCAGCACCACCTCCACGTACTCCTCCACGGAGCCGGCCGAGAGTTCCCCCAGGTGCTCCTCGATCGCCCGCAGGAGCCCCGCGTCTATCTCGATCGCTCTCTTCTCGCCCATCATTCACCACCAACCAGCGAGAGTATCAGGTCGTGGACCTCCAATATCGACCTCTCTCCTCGGTTATCCAGCTTGGGGTAGGCGATGAAAATCCCGTGGGGGGCGTGGTTGGCGTCGTCCGGGCCGGTGTCGTTCTCGTGGAAGTGGATCCTGTCCCAACCTATGGTGCCGATGGAGCGCCAACTGAGGTCGCCGAAGTACACGATGAGGTCTGGGGGGATGCCGTTCACCTCCCGGTACAGCTCCTCGGGGCGGAGGACCCGGGTGCCGATGGGTTGGCCGTTTTCGTCGGGGATGGCGGCCAGGCGCTCTGCCAGCTCGGCCCGCAGCTCCTGGTAGCGCTCCGGGGGGACAACCCCCTGGGGCTCCCTCCCCTTCACGTTCAAAAACAGCCGGCCGTAGTAGCCCCCTTCCCCCCAGGCCACCGTGCGAGACCAGTCCACCAGGCCCGCCTTCACGAGGTCCCCCAGGCGGGTGGGCTCCTCCGGGTATCCCTTGAGCACCAGGTACCCCTCCCGGATCAGCCACTCGTTGATCCCGATCCCCCCTTCCATGCGCTGGGCCCCGTGGTCGGAGACCACCAGCACCTGCGTCCCCCCGGGGAGGTCAGAGAGGAGTTCACCTAGCTTCCGGTCGAGGAACCGGTAGTAATCGAGGATGGTGTCGCGGAAGGGGCTTTCCGGGTCGTGCTTGGGGTGCCCGGGGTCGTGGTGGGCCCACAGGCCGTGGTGGATCCGGTCCGGCCCCATCTCCACCATGGCGAACAGGTCCCAGTCTTCTTCGGTGACCAACCGGCGGGCGAGGGCGAACCGCTGCTCCGTCATCCGCCGGACTTCCTCCACCAGCCAGGCCTTGTCCTCGGTGCGGAAGTTCCGCACGTCCAGGATGTAGTCCCCCACCCAAGCGGCGATTTTTTCCTTCAGGGAGGCGGGATACGTGTAATCGGCCTCCGGGCCGGGGGCGAGGAACCCGGAGACCAGGAGGCCCCGCACCGGCTTGGGGGGGTAAGTGCCGGGGATCCCGAGGAGGATCGAGCGGAGGCCCCGCCGGCCAAGCTCGTCCCACACCGCCGGGGCGGAGAACCGGGCCGAGGTGGCCACCCCCAGGCCCCCGTAGCTATGGTCGGTGCGGTTCCTGAACCCGTACACCCCCAGCTCCCCGGGGTCCTTGCCGGTGAACATGCACATCCAGGCGGGCACGGTGATGGGCGGGTCCACCGACCGGAGCCGGGAGAAGCTCCCTCCACGGACGAGCTCCCCCAGGGTGGGGAGCCGGGGCAGGAATTCCTCTAAAAGGTCCGGATCGGCACAATCGAGCCCGATGACCGCTACTTTCTTCATCCCCCGTCCCCCGCCACTGCCTGCATCAGGATCTGTGCCACCTCGGGGCGGGTGACCTCCGGCGGGGGTAGCTTCCCCTCCCGCAGCATGGCCCGGAGCTGGGTGCCGGACAGGGACACTCGCTCCTCAGCAGGGTGAGGGCAGGTCTTCTCCGTGGCCATCCCGCCGCAGCGCCGGCACCAGAAGGCGGGCTGGAATTTCAAAGCCTGGATCCCAAGCTCCTCCGGGGAGAAGCGGTCGAACATCTCCTGGGCCTCGTAGGGGCCGTAGTAGTCCCCCACCCCGGCGTGGTCCCGGCCCACGATGAAGTGGGTGGCACCGAAGTTCTTGCGGCACAGGGCGTGGAAGACGGCTTCCCTGGGGCCGGCGTAGCGCATGTTGGCCGGGAAGGCCACGATCATCACCCGGTCCTGGGGCAGGTAGTTCTCCAACAGGGCCCGGTAGGTGGAAAGGCGCACTCCGGCCGGGATGTCTCCGGCCTTGGTCTCCCCCATCAGGGGGGACAGGATGAGCCCGTCGGTCACCTCCAGGGCACAGCGGAGCAGGTACTCGTGGGCCCGGTGCAGAGGGTTGCGGGTCTGGAAGGCGGCCACCGTCTTCCAGCCCCGCTCGGCGATGGCCTTCCGGGTTTGGCCCGGGGTGAGGGAGATCTCCGGGAACTCGGGCTCGGGGAGGGAGAAGGCCCACACCTCGCCCCCCACCAGGGCGGTGGGCTCTGAGAAGAGCCTGTCGACCCCGGGGTGTTTTCTATCTTGGGTGCCGAATACGTTCTCCGCTTCCCACCCCGGATCACGCTGGAAGACCTCCAGGCCCTGGATGACCCCCACCGGGCGTCCGTCCGGCCCGGCCAGGGCGGCCATCCCCCCGGGGCGCAGCTCGGCTGCCTTCTTTTCGTCCACCGGGAGCACGATGGGCAGGGGCCACACCGTGGCGTCGGGCAGGCGCATGGTCTCCACCACGCTCCGGTAGGTCTGCTCTTTCATGAAGCCGACAAGCGGCGAATAGACCCCGGTGGCCAGGCAGAAGAGCTCCCGCAGGTGGTAGGGGGAGAGTTTTATGACTGGGAGGGATTCCGCCTCCCGGCGCATGGCCTGGGCCTGCTGGGGCGGCAGCACCCGCTCCACCAGCCGCCCGCCGTGGGGCGGGATCAACGAACCGTGAAACGGGAGGGGTGAGGGGGGATCGGCGACGGAGATCGCGAAGACCTCGGCGTTCTCCTCCTCTGGATTCCGGCTGGAGGGAGGATCGTCGCCTTCCTCTCCGCTGCGGGAGAGGGCGGGGGTGGGGGAGGGGATCAGACCCTGGGACTCCAGGTAGCTGATGACCTTGGCGGCGGACTCGGCCACGGACTCCCGGTCGGTATCGCAGATGACCTCGGGGTTCTCGGGCTCCTCGTAGGGGTCGTCTATCCCGGTGAAGTTCTTTATCTCGCCGGCCAGGGCCTTCTTGTACAGGCCCTTGGGGTCGCGTTCGATGAGGGTGGACAGGTTGCAGCGGCAGTATACCTCCACGAACTGGGGGGCGCGGGCCCTGGCGGCCCGGCGGGCCTCCCGGTAGGGGGAGACGAAGGCGCACAGGGTGGCCACCCCGTTCTGGGCCAGGAGCCCGGCCACGAACGACACCCGCCGGATGTTCTCGTCCCGGTCCTCCTTGGAGAAGCCCAGGTCCCTGGTGAGGTCCTGGCGGACGATATCCCCGTCCAGGCGCTGGACGTGGGGGACGCCTCTTCTTCTCAGCTCCTCCTCCACCGCCTTGGCCAGCGTCGTCTTCCCGGAGGCCGGGAGGCCGGTGAACCAGACCACGAATCCCTGCTGCACTTTACCTCCTTTCAAAGATAGCCCAATTTGCGCAGTCGGGTGCGGATAGCCTCGATCTCTTTGGGGGTGAGGGTGGTGGGGGGTTCGCCCAACTCGGAGACCAGATCCCTGAGCACGTGGACCACGAACTCGTTGACCGAGCGGAAGCCGGTGTCCTGGATGACCTCCCGCAGCCGCAGGTAGAGGGGCCGTGGTATTTTCAGGGTCACTCTCTCTGTCATACTCAGATTGGAGTATAAACTTTGCCGGCTCCAAAGTCAACAGGAACAGGATATCTCGATATTGAACCCCAATTAGAGTACAAATTATCGTTCGGTTTGCATACGAACGCTGCCGGGATAAACTCCCCCCACCATGCTCAGTACCCTCGAAAAACTGCGGTTCCTCAAACCCTCGCCCCGGTTGCGCCAGCTGGCCATCCTCTCCTCCCTGGCCTCCTCCCCCCACCTCTCCCAACGCCAACTGGCCCATACAGTCCACCTCTCCCCCTCGGTCGTCAATGCCTACTTGGATCGCTTCCTCCACCAGGGCCTGATAGAAAAGTGGCCCCTCAATGCCCGCGACTTTCAATACCGCCTCACTCCCAAAGGCAGAGCTCGCCTGTCGGAGATGAGGGTGGACTACATGCGCGAAACATTCCTGCTGTTCAGCCGAGGCAAGGAAGAGCTGGCCAACCACCTGGCCACGTTGCTGGGGAAGCATGGCTTCAGGCGGATCGCCCTTTACTCTGCGGGCGAAGTCACAGAGCTAGTGATCCACTCCCTCCTCGGCCTGCCCATAGAGCTCGTGGCCATAATAGACGACGATCCGAAGAAACAGGGGCAAGTCATGTTCGGCTACCCGGTGGTCGGCCCAGAGGCGTGTGAGGAATTAGGGGTCGACGCCATCATCGTGACCACCTTCCGTTACCGCCAGCCCATCATGGAAAAGGTTCGGCACCTAAAGGGTGAGGGAATCCAGGTTATCGGACTCTAGGGAGGGATGGGGATGGAGGCGAAGGGGCCACGGCTGGCGATCATTGGACTGGACGGCGTTCCTTATGAGCTCATCAGGGACTTGGCCGCCAAGGGGGTCATGCCAATGGTGGATGAACTTTTCCAGGAAGGCAAGCTGGACAAAATGGCGTCCAGCGTGCCAGCCGTCTCCTCCGTGGCCTGGAGCAGCATCATCACCGGGGAGAACCCAGGGACACATGGCATATTCGGGTTCACCGATGTCGCAGCAGGCAGTTACAGGTTGACCTTCCCCAACTTTGCCCAGCTGAAAGCGCCACCCTTTTGGGAGGAAAGCCTCTTCGGGCGGTCAGCCATCCTGAACGTCCCCAGCACCTACCCCGCGCGGCCGATGAACGGGGTCCACATAGCTGGGTTCGTGGCCCCAGATTTGACCAAAGCTGTGTATCCACCCTCATTGGTGGACCAACTCCGGGCCTGGGAGTACGAGGTGGACGTGGACGCCAGCAGTGCCCACCAGTCCTTGGAGCTTTTCCTGCGAAAACTCAACCAAACTTTAGACGCAAGAACTCGGGCCTTCCTGGGCCTGGTGGAGAGACCCTGGGATACGTTTATGGCCGTCTACACGGGGACGGATCGCCTGCTTCACTTCCTGTGGCCAGCCGTGACGGACCCCAGGCACCGATTGCACGAGGCAGCCCTCGACTACTTCCGGCGGGTGGACCACAGCATAGGCCGGCTGGTGGAGCGCCTCCCGGAGGAGGCGCCCCTGGTGATGCTCTCGGATCATGGGTTTGAGGCTTTGGAGATCCAGGTCAACATCAACAGGTTTCTCTTGCAGGAGGGGTTTCTCCGGTGGCGACGGGAGCGTCCTCGGAGCCTGAACGACCTCGCTGAGGGAAGTGTGGCCTTCGCGTTGGACCCAGCGCGCATTTATCTGCATAGAAAGGGCAGGTACCCCCGTGGCACGGTGGGTGAGGATCAAGCGGAGAAACTTGTGGATCAACTGGCAGCGGCGCTAGCGGAGCTGCGGGTGGAGGGGAGGGAGGCAGTGGCTCGGGTTTATCGGCGTCAGGAGATCTATCACGGGCCACAGGTCGATCGGGCACCAGACTTGGTGGCGATTCCGGCACCCGGGATAGAGTTCAAAGCGGGCCTGGAGGCCGATTCCTTGGCCGAACCGGCTGCCCCCTTCACCGGCAAGCATAGGGGGGACAATGCTTTCCTGTACGTGCGGCCCCCGGAAGGCCACGAGCAGCCCCCCCAAGCCCGTTCTGTTCAAGATGTTCAGCCGTTGCTGGTGTGGTTGAAAAATTCGCTGTGTCAATCCAGGAGGCGGAACGATGAGTAAAGACCACAACGCCCAGAAGACCTGCTGGAACTGCCCCGCCCTGGAGCTCAGGGGGCATGTGGATTTCCGGGCCTGCGGTCAGTCCATGCGCAAGTTCATGACCGAAGGCCAGGCCATGGCCGAGTGCAAGCGGCGGCCGGAGTTAGGGCTGTTCGACCCCGCTTCCCTCACCTTCGAGGAGTGCCCGGAATGGGAAGAAGGTCCCTATGGTTATCAGCTCCGGGACATGCGAGTCCTAATCCTGGGGATCGACGGCTACCTGGGCTGGACCCTGGCCCTGTGGTTGGGATCCCTTGGTTTCCGCGTGGCAGGGGTGGACAACTTCAACCGCCGGCGCTGGGTGGCAGAGGAGGGCTCCCACTCGGTGGTGCCGATTGCCCCCATGGAGGAGCGCCTCCGCGCGGCCAAAGAGGTGCTGGGAATCGAAATCTCGTTCCGGGAATTTGACATTCTCGATAACGAAAAGCTCCGCCAGTTCATCCAGGAATTCCAACCCGAGGCCATCGTCCATTACGCCGAATGCCCTTCAGCGCCTTACAGTATGGTGGACTTTCAGCACGCTGCCTACGTGCAGCACAACAACGTGATCGGCACCTTGGGCCTGCTGTTCGCCATGCGGGACCTGGCCCCGGAGGCTTCCCTCATCAAGCTGGGCACCATGGGTGAGTACGGCACCCCGCTCACCGGTAGGCCCATCTTCGAGGGGATCTTCCCCGCCGACGCCGTGCTCCAGTGGGATGGGCGGGAGTGGAGCCTGGGGGGGGAGCTCACCCCCCGGGACCCGGTCAGCTTCTACCACGTGAGCAAAGTACAGGACACCTTCAACGTGTACGAGTCCTGCAAGTACTGGTGGCTTCGCTCCTACGACGTGATGCAAGGGGTGATTTACGGGGTGCACACCGAGCAGGTGGCCGCCGATCCCCGCCTGCGTACCCGGTTCGACGTGGACGAATGGTTCGGCACGGTGATCAACCGGTTCGTAGCTCAGGCCGTGGTCGGCATCCCCCTCACCATCTACGGCTCCGGAGGACAAACTCGGGGGTTCCTGGCCTTGCGCGACGCCATGCAATGTATGACCAGGCTCATCCTCTCGCCGCCCGAGCCCGGTCAATACGACGTGGTGAATCAGATCTCCGGGGTGTATCGGGTGCGGGAACTGGCGGAGACTGTGGCCCGGATAGCGGCGGACGAATTCGGCCTGGAGGTGGAGATCCAGCGACTGGAGAATCCCCGGGTGGAGGCCGACGAGCACCCTTACGAAGTGGTTTACGAAAAACTCCCTCAGCAGCTGGGATTCGAACCCCAGGTGACGTTGGAAGAGGAAGTTTATCAAATGCTAAAACTCCTCATCCAGCCCTCCATCCGCTCCCGGATAGAGGCCATCCGACAAGTCATCTTGCCCAAGACCCGCTGGTCAGGCCTGCACAAGGAGATGGACGTGATCGAGCGGTACAAGGTGCGGCCGCGAAGGGTGGTGGGCCTGGGGGCCGAGGGAGGCGGGGAAGATGATCCTGAACGCTGATAACTTTGAGAAGGAGGTGCTGAAATCCTCCCTGCCGGTGCTCGTGGACTTCTGGGCCTCATGGTGCCCCCCGTGCAAGATGGTGGAACCGGTGGTGGCGGAGCTGGAGAGGGAACTCGCCGGGCGGGTGAAGGTGGGCAAGCTCAACGTGGACCAAAATCCGGGGATCGCCGGCCGGTATCACATACAGGGGGTCCCTGCCTTCGTGCTGTTCGTGGGGGGGAAGGAAGTGGCCCGGCGGGTGGGGGCACAATCAAAGACCCAGCTCCGCCGGTTTCTGGAGGAGTGCCTCGGATCCTCTCGTGGTTCGGGGGAGCGATGACAGAAACCCAACACCACAAGCTGTCCGCCATCATCCCCGCCTACAACGAGGCGGGACGCGTGGGCCGCGTTGTTCGGCAAACCCGGCGATACGTAGACGAGGTGCTCGTGGTGGACGATGGTTCCAGGGATGCCACCCGGGAAGAAGCCCACAAGGCCGGAGCCGAAGTGGTGGCCAACCGGTTTCAGAAGGGATACATCGGCGCCATAAAGACAGGATTCCAAGAGGCCACCGGGGAGATCCTGATCACCCTGGACGCCGACGGGGAGCACGATCCCGCGGATATCCCCAAGTTGGTGGAGCCGATCATCGCCGGTGAGGCGGACCTCGTGTTGGGGGGCAGGCCTTCTATCCCGCGGCCCTCCGAACGGTTCCTGGGTTGGCTGGCCCGGATGAGAGTCCGGGGTGTGCGCGATGTGGGCACAGGCTTCAGGGCCCTGCGCCGAGACCTCGCACGGAAATTGGAGCTTCGGGGCCGCTGCACTTGTGGGACCTTCGTGCTCGAAGCCGCCCTCCTGGGGGCCAGGGTCCGCGAGGTCCCGGTGAGGGGGCGGCCTCCCCTGATCCCCAAACGACGGCGCATTTTGTGGGAACACGGGCCGCAGGCCGTCTACGTCCTCCGACTGCTTTTACGTCCTCGTTTCCTCAGGCGGCGGGACACAAGCCATGGCGGAAGCGCCGCGGGCGAGTAAATCTTCCCCCCAGGATGCTTAAGATACTTATCACCGGCGGTTGCGGATTCATCGGCGCGAACCTGTGCGAGTACCTCCTCCACAAGGGCGGCTACGAGCTCCGGGTGCTGGACGACCTCTCTGCCGGACGGCGGGAGTACCTGGACAGGGTCGCCAGGCACACCGGAGGGGAGATAGAGCTGGTCGAAGGGGACATCCGCGACCGGGCGATGGTGGACAGGGCCGTCCAGGGGGTGGATGCCGTAGCCCACCTGGCTGCCAAGACGAGCGTGGTGGACTCATTGCACGACCCCGAGGGGGTGTTCCAGGTCAACGTCATGGGCACCCTCAACCTGCTCCAGGCCTGCAGAAAGCACGGTGTGGAGCGATTCGTGTTCGCCTCCTCCAACGCGGCGGTGGGGGACCAGGCCCCCCCGATCGACGAGAAGAAGGTCCCGGCTCCCATCTCCCCCTACGGGGCGAGCAAGCTCGCCGGGGAGGCGCTTTGCGCCGCCTATTTCGGCTCCTTTGGCATCAAGGCAGTGGCGCTCCGGTTCGCCAACGTGTATGGGCCTTATTCTGACCACAAACCGAGCGTCATCCCGTTGTTCATGCGCCGGATCCAGGCCGGGGAACCGCTGATCATCTATGGGGATGGCAACCAAACCCGGGACTTCGTGTATGTGGAGGACGTGTGCCAGGCGGTGGAGCTTGCCCTGGGCTACGAACCCTCGCATCCCGGGGAGCTGGTATTCCAAATCGGCTCCGGACGGGAGACCTCGCTTCTCCAGCTCATCGAATACCTTAAAGACATCGCTGCCGGCGGGGGCCACCGGCTTCCGCCTGTGGAATTCAAATCGGCCCGCCCTGGCGAGATCCTCCGAAATTACTCGAACATAAGTCGGGCACAAACACATCTGGGTTACCGACCACGGTTCGAGTTGGCCCAGGGGTTGGAGAAGCTCTGGCAATATTTTTCCCATCCATGACCTCCCCACAGGGTTTGGAGAGCGAGGTCGAAAGGCTTACCAAGCGGCTGGCGAAGGGGGCGGGAATTGTCTTCTTCGGCCAGGTGCTCGGACGGCTTTTAGCTTTCGGCCTCCAGCTCGTCCTGGGGCGGCTGCTGGGGGCCGCCGGCTACGGCCTATATGCCCTGGCCATCAGCACCATGGAGTTCGGGGCCCGCCTCGGCCAATTGGGCTTGGCCAACGGGTTGGTGCGCTATGTGGCCGTGTATCGCGCCGAAGGAGACCTAGGACGACTTAAGGGCGCCCTGGTGGCCGGATTCTCGCTGGGAGGCGGAGCTTCCCTCCTCGGAGCAATGGGCCTTTTCCTGGCTGCGCCTTGGATAGCCGAGCGGTTCTTCCACCAGCCGGGGTTGGTTTGGCCGCTGCGCTTGGCGGCGGTGGCGCTGCCGTTTTTCAACCTGGCTACACTCGCCCAATCCGGCCTCCGGGGGTTACAACGGATGGAAGCATTCACTTGGGTGGGGGTGCTGCGAGCCGTCTCGGCCCTGCTTTTCTCGGGAGGGTTGGTGGGGCTCGGCCTGGGGGTAACCGGGGCGGTGGGGGGATATACCGCCGCCGCCGCCACCAGCCTCGCCCTCTCCCTGTGGCTACTTTCCCAGCAGCTGCCCTCCGGGACCCTATCCAAACCGTCTGAACCACGAGTCAGGGAGCTATTGCGATTTTCTCTCCCACTTTATATCGCCGGGTTCTCCTTCCTGCTCATGACGCGCACCGATGTCATCATGCTGGGCTATTTCGCGCCGGCGGAGCAGGTGGGGGCCTATCGGGCCACCGTGGCCCTGGCCCGGCTGGTGACGTTCGGCCTGGGGGCCATCAACATGGCTTTCGCCCCCATGATCGCCGACCTTTACCAGCGGGGAGACATGGGAGAGCTAAAGGCGATGTATCGGATTGGGACGAGGTGGGGGGCCTTGCTGAGCCTCCTCGCCGCTCTCCCATTTCTCCTTTATCCCCGAGAGGTTTTGGGCATGTATGGAGCGGGGTTTGGGCTGGCTGCTTGGGCACTTGTGATATTGGTGGCCTTTCAGTTGGTCAATGCGGGGGTAGGGTCGGTGGGGTTCATGCTCCAGATGAGCGGTCATCAGGATTGGGTGCTGGCGAACAACCTGTTCACCGCCGCCCTCAACGTGGGGCTCAACCTGTGGTGGATCCCCAAGTGGGGGCTGTTGGGGGCGGCCTTGGCCACCGGCATTGCCCTGGCGCTGAACAACATTTTGGCAGTAATCGAGATAAGAGCCATGCTTAAGACCCATCCATTTAGCAAGGACTATGCCCGGCTAGGCTGGGGCGTTCTCTTGGCCTTGGGGACGCATTTAGTGCTCCGGCAGCTTGGGTGGAGCTGGCCATGTGGATTGCCTCTGGGGATGCTTGCCCTCATAATTGGATTTGTAGCCTTGGGGTTAAGCGAGAGCGATCGAGTGGTGCTAAGAGCTATCTGGAGGAGGGTTTGGAGAAAGCAATATGGTTAAGACTTCCCAACTCCTTCATCCTAGGGGCCGCCAAGTGTGGCACAACTTCCCTGTATTATTACCTCAAGCAACATCCTGAGATTTATCTACCTAAGGATAAAGAGCCGCATTTCTTCGACAACGATGTATTCTGGAATGAAGGTGTAGATGTTTTCTTGCGACGGCATTTCCAGGGAGCGCAACGTTTCCCAGCCCGTGGAGAATCTACTCCAGCATATTTCCACCGCTGGGAGAAGGTGATTCCTCGAATTAAGGCAGTGTACAGCGATGTTATTCCAAAATTCATCGCGATCTTCCGCTATCCAGTGGAGCGGGCCTTCTCCCATTTATTTGCATCGCGTAAGTTAGCTATAGCATTGAAGAGGGGATGAAAATGATAAATGATAAATTCCAAGTTATCTACATCCTTGGCACTGCTCATAGTGGCTCCACTCTCCTAGATCTCATTCTGGGCAGTCATCCCTCTGTAGTCTCTACAGGAGAACTGTGGGCATTTCCCTACTGGGTCAAGGAAAACAGGCCTTGCTCATGTGGTGCCCCCATTCGGGAATGCACCTTTTGGATGCGAGTTTTGAACAGGCTGTACGAGGAAGCATCGTGGGACCCTGGTGAGCTCCATCCGCCGGATGAACTCCGCACTCCCACATTGGCATGGAGAATAAGGGCCGTGTTAGGAACTAACAAACTCCTCGGGGGTTCTGAAGAGTTTGGTCGAAGAGAGCACTTTCTCCTCTCTATCATTGCAAAGGAAGCTAACGCCGACTACGTCGTGGATTCATCGAAAAGGCTTGATCGCCTCTTGAAACTCTATGATTCAGGAGCTCTGGACCTGAAGATCGTGCACTTGGTAAGGGATGGCCGGTATGTCCTTGATGCTACGAGGAGAGCTGCCATTCGCAGAGCCCAATTCCTGGGTGAGAAGCCAAAGAGACGATACCGAAACAGTATTTGGATCTATAGCGGTTGGATCGTCAATATGCTCGGGCAAATTCGCTTTCTTAGCAAACTTGATGCGGGCAATTATTATCGCTTGAGTTACGAAGAGCTAGCTACAAACCCACATACAGCCGTAGAATCTTTATGTGACTTTCTTGAGATAAAATTCGAGCAAGACGTTCTCAAGCCCGCCTCATCAAGATACGTGTTCAAGCAGGAACACCACATCATTGGTGGAAATAGACTAACCAAGAAGGCTAGAATTCATCCCGAAATGCCCATTGCATATCATGCAACTTGGGAAAAGAACCTTTCTCTCATGGATAAGTGGGTGTTTGCCTTGCTAGGGGGTCATTTCATAAACCGCAAACTGGGCATCGACAGGAGGAAGTGACTTGAAGATTTGCCTTTTTGCCTTGAGTAACTTTCTTGATGTGCAAGGGTCTACCGAACCCTATTATGTGTATCGCCATCTCAAATCCAGACATGAGGTCATCGCCGTCGTTCCCAGCTCAGGTGAGCGCGCTTCGCCAAATCAAGAGATCACATTCATCAGGAAAGTTAAGGGACTGCCGACATTCATGTCTTACAATCTCCTGCTGATTCCCTCCTTAGTAGTAGGTCCTTTCAAAGATGCACACGTGATATACACCTATAAGGGAGCGATCACGCCCGTGCTCGCACTCAAGTTCCTCATGGGGAAAAAGTGGGTGTGCGACTTTCGAACCTCGCCTCTAGCTCAAGAGCTGGAATTTAAAAAGCTTCAAGGCACGTTGACTTTAGGGAGACGAATTGCTTATTCGCTCGCCCGATGGTTTTACAAATTTACCCTGCCAAAGTGTGACTTGATCGTAACCCTCAGTCAAGAGATTCAAGAGGAACTCATCCAGGAGTACGGAGTTCCAGCAGAAAAGATTTTTACACTCCCTTTAGGAGTGGATCTGTCTTTGTTCTCGCCAAAAGGGCTGCGCCCTTCGATCCAGGAGAGCGGCCTGCGACTTGTCTACTCTGGAGCCATCGCTCCTCAGAGGGGTCTCGACACAGCGCTTCAAGCTTTAAGGCTCCTGAAAAACAGTGTTCCAACCCGGCTTGTTATCATTGGGCGCGGTCCTAAAGCCACGATACGCTACCTTCAAGGTTTTGCTCAAGATCTGGGTGTAGACAAACTAATCGAGTGGAAAGGCTTCATCCCACACGATCGGGTTCCTGAGGTGTTGGACACCTGCCACATAGGGCTCTCGCCGCTTCCCCGCTTGAAAGCTTATGAGGTGAGCTCACCAGCCAAGGTTGTGGAGTATTTGGCCATGGGATTGGCAGTAGTGGCGACCGACATCCGCGCCCATCGTAAGGTAATCCACCACGAGGAAAACGGCCTGCTCGTCCCTCCAGGGGACCCAAAAGCCTTAGCTCAAGCCCTTGAGCGTCTGTATAATGATCCAGGACTCCTATCCCAAATAGCATCCAGGGCACGCGAAAGCGCGAAACCTTACAGCTGGGATGCACTAATAGAAGGCTTGGAAAGGAGGCTTCGAGGATTAGCACATTAGAGACTGTTTTAACATAGTAAGGGGAGGCTATAATGAGATACTATGGACAAACGATATCCCAGCGACTTGACGGATGCGGAGTGGGAACTTCTGGAACCGCTACTTTTCAAGCTCCAGGGGTCGGACAGCCTTGGGGTCATCCCTTGCGGGGCCCTCAACGGCATCTTCTATACTTACGTTCTAAAGGAGGCTTGTGAAGGACTATGAGTACCTCATGGAGACAACGGAATGCTGGATTTGCTCGGCGATGATCCGGATGGTGGTAAGAAAACTTACTTCCTATTGGGATCTAAAACAGTCCCTAGCTTCAAAAGATCTCAAAAAAGCAATAGGCCAAGCTGCAAGAGGAAAGAGTCAGCGAGGGTTCTCAATACTTGCAGTACAAGGGAAAACTGCAGGGTATGATCTACGAGCTACGAGCTAAATGAAATGATTGGGAAAATATACCTTCTTTTATTTATAATGCTTATATTTACTATACCTTTCGATTCTTATGGTATTTTAGATGCAGCATCATTTTCTATATCGTTGGGGGATCTTATATTGCTTTTTATTATATTTATAATTGCAATAAATTTGGCATTCTTCGATACTAAATTTACAGTTCCTCGGACAGGGCAAATAGATTTCTTCATGCTTGTATCCATTCTTGTTTGGGGAGGTCTTTCTGCTTACTTGAATGATTCTAACGCAATCAATGCGGTCCTATATATGAAAGCCATTTTTAAGCTGTCTTTCATATACATGATAACCGTCATATTCCTTAACAATCCCTCCAAGCTCCAATGGGGTGCTAAGGCGATATTGCTCAGCGCTTTAGGAACCTCCATCCTGGCAACCGTACAAGCTCTTGGTGTTGTTCCTCTAGAGATCGGACGGCCTTTACGATCCAGACTCTCCGAGCTTATTGCGATGAATATCCTACGATCTGCCGGTCCCTACGTAATTTATGGACACTACGGAATGTGGCTGCTTCTAGGATTCTTCCTTGCATTATCCATGACTTTACCATCCAAAGGGCTAGCAAGGCGGAGCGCTCTGATGCTGGTAGTCCTGTCCTTGCTCATCGGGATTGTAGTATCGCAAACTCGCTCCATTTGGTTGGCAGCTTTCCTGTCCATATGTGGTTTTTTCCTCACCTACTCCTCAAAGCCACAGCCTAGAATGATTCCTGGGAATCCCGTTGTGCGTGTCACTCTGTTGCTAACTTTAATCTTCTCCCTCTTCACGCTCTCAATCATCCAGAGCTTAATTACGTCATCCGTTAATCTCCAGCCTGGAACATTATATGAGCGGCTTCGCATCGCACATGTCGGCATTACGCTCTTCACTCAACATCCGATTCTAGGTATCGGATATGGGCGCTTTCTCGAGCTTGCTGAGGGTGCAGGAGTCATTAAAGTGCCTCATAATATATTCCTTGAGCTGCTGTTGTCTACAGGGATATTGGGAATAACGCTATTTCTTATCTTCTTGGGAATAATTTTTATAAGGATCTCGAGGACGATTAAGATGACTTCCGATCTAGGAAACCAAACCTTAGCTCGTGGTCTTCTTTGGGCTTTTTTCGCTATAATGGTTATAGCACAGTTTGTCCGTGGATTGTACTCTGCAGAATTGTGGGTCAGCATGGGGCTGATAAGTGCATTCTACTTTACCATCAGAAAGGAATCAGCTTCCAAAGGTACAAGTCGAAGCTACGGCGATGAGTCCTTGTAAATCACTATTACTTGTTGTATTCTCAGAGGACACAGTTCTTTACTATAACTCAACCACTTTTAGGGTCAATAATCCCTTATTTCTCTTATATTCCCACTTATCTCGTCTTTTAGGTAAAGTTATATTAAGCTCTCCTGCTATAAAGTCTTATGGGGATTTTCCAAACCGAAGTAAGCTTGCTGTCCAACTTAGCGCGCGCCCTTACTACGGCGGATCGGTGATGGGGTTCTTCAAAAGCCTCCCTAGAATCGCTCTCCCGACCCTGCGTAATATCAAAACCAATGTAAGAGAAGCTGACCTCGTAATGGTTCAGCTCCCCTCGTCTATTGGATTTCTCGTCTATCTGCAGGCGAAAAGGATGAGAACACGCTATTTCCTCTACATTGTCGGCGACATCCGCCGAGTAGCTACTCAAGGGGAGAAATACCGAAATCCACTCATGCGCCTAGCCGTTGCTGCCGTAGCACACATGTTTCATATGATAAGCCAGAAAATGGCCTGTGGTTCTCTCGTTTTCGTCACAGGCTCGGAGCTCCTTAGAGAATTCTCCCCCCTAGCCAAACGTTGCGTTAATCTCATCCCCAGCGTTGTCTCGGATGAGGATATCTTCATTCGCGAAGATGTCTGCACAACGGAGCCGATCCGTCTGCTCTACGTGGGCAGGCTGGTGCCGGTCAAGGGACTTAAATACCTTCTTCAAGCCTTAAAGCAGTTACTCGATGGTGGACTACCTGTAGAGCTCCGGCTTATAGGTGACGGCTATCAGAAGCCCTATCTGGAGTCGCTGGCAGAGGAGATGGGGATAACGAAACAGGTCTCCTTTCTTGGAAGGGTCCCTTTCGGTCCAGAGCTATTCCGAGCCTATCGGGAATCACACATCTTCGTGCTTCCCTCACTCTCCGAGGGGATCCCCAAGACCCTGCTTGAGGCGATGGCTTCCGGGTTACCCATCGTCGCTACCCGGGTGGGTGGCATCCCCGATGTCGTAAAGGACGGCGAAACCGGCCTGTTGGTGGAACCCCGGTCACCGGAGCAGATCGCGCAGGCGGTGGAACGGTTGGTAAGCGATCCGCTTTTGCGTCGCAGGCTCATCCGAAACGGATACCACTTCGCCAAAGAGCACACTGTGGAAAAGCAGGCTGAGCTCATGTGGCGGGAGATCTGCTCGTTCTTCAAGCTGGAGGCAAGATGAAAACCTGCTTTTGGATCGTCGTCGGGCTCATCCTATGGCACTATGTGGGATACCCGCTGGTGCTTGGTGTCCTGGCCAGGTTAAAGAGGGCGAAGGCCTCGCCTCTCCCAGATGAGCTACCCCAAGTGAGCATCATCATTGCAGCCCACAATGAAGAAAGGATCATCGCGAGGCGCATCGAGAACTGTCTGGGGTTGGATTATCCCAAAGATCGCCTGGAGATCATCGTGGGCTCCGACGGCTCCACCGATCGCACCGCAGAGATAGCCAAGAAATATGAGCCACAGGGGGTTAGGGTATTGGCGTTTCCCAATAACCGGGGCCGCTCCCAGGTGCATAACGACTGCGTGAGGGAGGCAACCGGCGAGATCGTTTGCTTTACCGATGCCGATACCCTCTATGCCCCGGATTGTATAAGGAAGCTGGTGCGCCACTACGCCGACCCCAAGGTCGGTTGCGTGGGCGGTGAGTTGCGGTCGCGCTCGTTTCAACAGGGAGCCATCGGAGGAGGGCAAGGGCTCTACTGGAGGTGGGAGTATGCCCTCCGCCGCTGGCAAAGCAAGCTCGGCGTGCTCACCAAGGCGAGCGGGGCCAACATGAGCATGAGGAAAGAGCTTTACCGGCCGGTGCCGGACGATGTGGACATCGACCAGGCCGCCGGGCCGATGGTGGTCCTCCAGGGGTATCGCGTAGTCCATGAGCCGGAGGCCATCGCATATGAGGAGTTCCCGACCAGCCTAGCCAGAGAGCTTGCCACCAGACGACGCCTCACCATCCGGGCTCTCACCGCCCTATGGCGCTATCGCGAGCTGCTCAACCCCTTCAAGCACCCCTGGCTTGCCTTTCACACTTGCTCCTATCGGCTGCTACGTTACCTTATGCCCTTCCTCCTGCTCGGAGCCCTCACCATCAATGGGCTCTTGCTAAGGGAGGGCTGGCTTTACGATGTGGCCTTCGCCTTGCAGGGGGTCTTCTATCTTCTCGGATTTATCGGCTTTTTCTTGGAGAAAAGAGGGAAGAGGTTCTGGATCTTCTCCTGGCCCTTCGCCTTCCTGTGGTTTCAGGTGGGCATCCTTACGGGGACTCTAGAATTCCTCCTTGGCAAGAGGATCAAGGCTTACACACCCAACTAGCACGGAACCCGGGGTCACGGAACCCGGGGTCAGGTCTTGTGGGAACACGGGGTCAGGTCTTGAGTCGTGCATTTAGGGAGGACTGTGCCCCTGGATGGGTCAAGCCGGCCGCGAAATGGCCATTAAGGAATTCACCCTGGAGCGGATGCCCCACGACACGGAAAGGGTGTACCGGAAAGTCTTCACGGCCCCAAAACGTGCGGCT
>Ga0209426_1000218_pt1 | contig 78891 bp, 77 predicted proteins | sample Deesub1362B_J571_FD_187697 | JGI IMG/M metagenome (GOLD analysis project Ga0209426, IMG submission 187697) | Deep oceanic, basalt-hosted subsurface ecosystem from Juan de Fuca Ridge flank, Pacific Ocean, CORK Borehole 1362B_J2.571 (SPAdes)... ... | reverse complement strand
GGCGAGGGAGCTTGCTCCCGCTGGACTGCGCAGCAGGCCTCGCTTCTGAAACGGGGCCGCTTCGCGACCCAGCGGGAGCAAGCTCCCTCGCCACAGATTTAGCGCAAACTTTCAGTTAACCGGCGATCTCTGCCATACGTTGCCACAACGCGTAGTACACCCGCCCGGATTTCTGCTCGCGGTGCAGGCGCCAGTTGCCCGGCAGGCCCAACGTCGATGGCGCGGTCTCGCTTTCAGTGTAGATCCACGAATCCGGCGCCAGCCATTGGCGCTCTTCGAGCAAAGTGCAGACCGCTGGCAGCAGGTTCTGGTTGAACGGCGGATCGAGAAATACCAGATCGAACGGCGTGGCGACCTGGGTCTCCAGATAACGCAGCGCGTCGGCGGTCTGCACCTGGCCGTTGGTGCAGCGCAGGGTGCCGAGGTGTTCCTTCAGGCTCGATACCGCTACGTGGCTGGCATCCAGCGCCTGCCCCATGGCCGCGCCACGCGACAGTGCTTCAAGAAACAGCGCGCCGCTGCCGGCGAACGGGTCCAGTACTTTGGCCCCGGCGACGTACGGCGCGAGCCAGTTGAACAGGGTTTCGCGCACGCGGTCCGGCGTCGGGCGCAGCCCCGGCGCATCGGGGAAGCTCAGTTTGCGGCTGCGCCATTCGCCGCCGATGATGCGCAACTGGTTCACACCGTTATGGACGTTCTGCGCAGGTTTTTTAGGACGAGTAGCCATTAATGCTCCGGAACCCCGAGCGGTTGCTCGGCAGGTTTATCAGATGGGGCCGGTAACGGCTTTTGCGGCACGGTCGGGCCAGCGCTGACGATGACCAGTTTGTCCGTGCTCAGGTGTTTGTTCATCGCGTCTTTGACCTGCTCAACAGTCAGGCTCTGGGACTGACGCATGAAGTCATCCAGATAGCTCAGCGGCAGATTATAGAAGCCCATGGCGCCCAGTTGGCCGACGATATCGGCGTTGCTTGCGGTGGACAGCGGGAAGCTGCCGGCCAGCTCGCGTTTGGCGTCGTCGAGTTCTTTCTGGGTCGGGCCGCTCTTCAGGTAATCGGCGAGCACGTCCTGCACCAGTTTCAGCGTGCCTTCGCTCATTTCCGCGCGGGTCTGCAGGTTGATCATGAACGGGCCGCGAGCCTGCATCGGGCTGAACCCGGAATACACGCCGTAGGTCAGGCCGCGCTTCTCGCGCACTTCGCTCATCAGCCGGGTGCCGAAACCGCCACCACCGAGGATCTGGTTGCCCATCGACAGCGCCGCGTAATCCGGGTCGTCACGGTCGATGCCCAGTTGCGCGAGCAGCAGGTTGGTCTGCTTGGACGGGAACTCGATGTGATTGACGCTGGCCTTCGGTTCCTGCGGCTGGGCGATTTTCGCCAGCGCCGGGCCTTTCGGCAGGGCGCCGGAGACCTGATTGGCAATCGCCTCCGCCTCGGCGCGCGACAGGTCACCGACCAGCGCGATCACCACGTTGCCCGCCGCGTAGGCCTTGGCGTGGAACTCACGCAGTTGCGCCAGAGTGATCTTCGGCACGCTCTGCGGGTTGCCGTCGCTGGAATGCGCATACGGGTGGTCGCCGTACAAGCGCTTCATCAGCTCGAGGCTGGCGAGTTTGCCGGGGTTCTGTTTCTGGTATTCGAAACCGGCGAGCATCTGGTTCTTGATGCGCGCGAAGGAGTCGGCCGGGAACGTGGGTTTGCCCACCACTTCTGAGAACAGCTTCAGCGCCGGCTCGCGCTTGTCGGCGGCGCTCAGACTGCGCAGCGACGCCAGCGCCATGTCCTTGTAGGCACCGTTGCCGAAATCCGCGCCGAGGCTTTCGAAGCCTTGGGCGATGGCGCCGACGTCCTTGCCCGCCACACCTTCGTTGAGCATGGCATTGGTCAGGACTGCCAGGCCCGGCGCATTGCCGTCCTGGCTGCTGCCAGCGGCGAAGATCAGGCGCATGTCGAACATCGGCAGCTCATGGGCTTCGACGAACAGCACCTTGGCGCCTTCGGTGGTGTTCCAGGTTTGCACGTCGAGCTTGCGGCTGGCCGGGGCCTTGCCGTCGAGTTCGGCCAGCGATTGCAGCTTCTGGCTGGTCTTGGCGTTATCCAGCGCTTCGCTGGCGTCGGTTTTAACTCCGGGCATCAGATAGAACGCGGCAGAGCCGATCACGGCAATAGCGATTAAACCGAGCAGCAGGCGTGGGGATTTGCGCTCACTCATGAGTCGTCTCCAGTGGCAGGACATGGGCGACGCTGAGACGTTCGCGGGTGAAATACAGCTTGGCGGCGTTCTGGATGTCTTGCGGGGTCACGCTTTCCAGATCGGCAAGTTCAGTGTCCATCAACTTCCACGACAGCCCGACCGTTTCCAGTTGGCCGATGGCGGTGGCCTGACTGGTGATCGAATCGCGTTCGAACACCAGGCCGGCGATGACCTGTGCCCGCACGCGCTCGAGTTCTTCGGCGGACGGTGCGGTGGTTTTCAGCTGTTCCAGCAGTTTCCACAGACCGGCTTCAGCTTGCGCCATGGTCTTGTTCTTCTGGGTGTTCGGCGTTGCCGACAGGGTGAACAGGCTGTCGCCACGGGTGTAGGCGTCGTAGCTCGACGAACCGCCGGAAACCAGCTCTTCGCCGCGCTCCAGTTGCGTCGGGATGCGCCCGCTGTAGCCGCCGTCGAGCAGCGCCGAGATCAGGCGCAGGGCGTTGACCGAGCGCTTGTCTTCAGCGGTGGCGATGCTGGGCACGTTGAAACCGAGCATCAGGCTCGGCAGTTGGGTCTGCACATGCAGGGTGATCTGGCGCTCACCCGGCTCGGCCAGCTCCAGCGGTTTCTTCGCCGGTGGCACGTCGCGCTTGGCAATCGGCCCGAAGTAGCGCTGGGCGAGGGTCTTCACTTCATCAGGAGTGACGTCGCCGACCACCACCAGCGTGGCGTTGTTCGGCACATACCAGGATTGATACCAGTGACGCAGCTCCTCAACCTTCATCCGGTCAAGGTCCGCCATCCAGCCAATGGTCGGCGTGTGGTAGCCGCTGGCCGGGTAAGCCATCGCCTTGTAGCGCTCGTAGGCTTTAGACATCGGCTTATCGTCAGTGCGCAGGCGGCGCTCTTCCTTGATGACTTCGATTTCCTTGGCGAACTCGTCGGCCGGCAGGCGCAGATTGGCCATGCGGTCGGCTTCCAGTTCAAACGCTACGCCCAGACGGTCGCGGGCCAGCACCTGGTAATAGGCGGTGAAGTCGTCACTGGTGAAGGCGTTTTCTTCGGCGCCCAAGTCGCGCAGGATCAGCGAGGCTTCGCCGGGGCCGACTTTCTCGCTGCCCTTGAACATCATGTGCTCGAGCGCGTGGGACAAACCGGTCTGGCCCGGGGTTTCGTAGCTGGAGCCGACCTTGTACCAGACCTGCGACACCACGACTGGCGCGCGATGGTCTTCGCGCACGACGACCTTCAGGCCGTTGTCGAGGGTGAATTCGTGGGTCGGTTGCGGGTCGGCCGCCAGGGCCGAAAGGGGCAGGCAGACTGTGCTGAGCAGCAGGCCTGCAGCGCGGCGGGCTAGAGCATTCATTCGTTTTTTAACCTGTTGGGCTGCCCGCTTGGTCTTAGCGTCGGCGGGCGAGAGGGTGCTAGGATACTGATCCGTTTTACCGGCGACCACGCCTATCAGGTTTTCAGGCCTGATGCGGTTGTATAGGTTGGCGGCAGAAAGCTGCGGTTTATCGACTAGACTTCGCTTTTTCGCCGATTTTTCCGGTTTAGTCCTTCGTTAATACGAATCTTTGGGGTGCCGCTGGCGCCTCGACAAAATGTTGCGCGTGAACAAGCTGGATGAAACACAGTCTGTTCTGCATCGAATATTTATTTGCCGGGGCGCCCTTATGGCGCGTCGCTACCGTGAGATAGCCGTCCTCCATGTTTGGTTCCAACGACGACAAGAAGACCCCAGCTGCGGCTGGCGAGAAGAAAAGCCTGTTCGGATGGCTGCGTAAGAAACCGCAGGAACCCGTCGTCGAACAGCCGCCCGCGATTCCTGAACCGGCTCCGACGCCAGCGCCTGCCATAGAAGAAGAGTCGGCGCCGATCGTGCTGCCGATTGCCGAGCCGGTGCTGCAACCGGTTGAGCCAGAGCCGCAACCTGAAACCCCGGCGGCGGCCGAGTTGCCCCTGACCCCGGCGGCCGAGCCGTGGCTGACCTTGCCGGTGGCGGAAGAGCCGGTGGCGTTGGTCGAAGAGGCATCGCCGCATGTGACGCCGCCGATTCCGGCGCCCGCCGCGTTCGTCCCTGAAGTCGCTCCGGCGCCAGTGGTTGAGCCGGTTGTCGAGCCGGCACCGGTTGTTCCCGAACCCGTGGCCCCGGTGGTCGTCGCCCCTGTTGCGCCGGTCGTTCAGCAGCCTGCACCTGCACCGGTCGTCGCTGCTCCGGTGGTGCCGGTAGACGTGGTTGCTGAAACGCCAGTGGAAGCCCCGCGCAGCGAAGAAACCAAAGTCGGCTTTTTCGCCCGCCTCAAGCAAGGCCTGTCGAAAACCAGCGCCAGCATCGGCGAGGGCATGGCCAGCCTGTTTCTCGGCCGTAAAACCATTGATGACGATTTGCTCGATGAGCTGGAAACCCGTCTGCTGACCGCCGACGTCGGTGTCGAAGCCACCACGCAGATCATCCAGCGCTTGACCCAGAAGGTCGCCCGCAAAGAACTGGCCGACGCCGACGCGCTGTACAAGTCGCTGCAGGCCGAGCTGGCGGCGATGCTGAAACCGGTCGAACAGCCGCTGAAAATCGCCTCGCAGACCAAGCCGTTCGTGATTCTGGTGGTGGGCGTCAACGGCGCCGGCAAGACCACCACCATCGGCAAGCTGGCGAAGAAGCTGCAGCTGGAAGGCAAGAAAGTCATGCTTGCCGCCGGTGATACCTTCCGCGCCGCTGCCGTTGAGCAGTTGCAGGTCTGGGGCGAGCGCAACAAGATCCCGGTGATCGCCCAGCACACCGGTGCCGACTCCGCGTCGGTGATCTTCGACGCCGTGCAGGCCGCCAAGGCCCGTGGCATTGACGTGCTGATCGCCGACACCGCCGGTCGTCTGCACACCAAAGACAACCTGATGGAAGAGTTGAAGAAAGTTCGCCGGGTGATCGGCAAGCTCGACGCCGACGCGCCGCACGAAGTGTTGCTGGTGCTCGACGCTGGCACCGGTCAGAACGCCATCAACCAGGCCAAGCAATTCAACCAGACCGTCGAACTGACCGGCCTGGCGCTGACCAAGCTCGACGGCACCGCCAAGGGCGGGGTGATTTTCGCCCTGGCCAAGCAGTTTGGCCTGCCGATTCGCTACATCGGTGTCGGTGAAGGCATCGACGATCTGCGTACCTTTGAAGCCGAACCCTTTGTCCAGGCACTGTTTGCCGAGCGGGAGCGTTCATGATTCGTTTCGAACAGGTCGGTAAACGCTACCCGAACGGTCACGTCGGCTTGCATGAGCTGAGCTTTCGAGTCCGTCGTGGCGAGTTTCTGTTTGTCACCGGTCACTCCGGTGCCGGTAAATCCACACTGTTGCGCCTGCTGCTGGCGATGGAGCGTCCGACCAGCGGCAAACTGCTGCTGGCCGGGCAAGACCTGAGCACCATCAGCAATGCGCAGATTCCGTTCCTGCGCCGGCAGATCGGCGTGGTGTTCCAGAATCACCAGTTGCTGTTCGATCGCACGGTGTTCAACAACGTCGCGCTGCCGCTGCAGATTCTCGGGCTGTCCAAGGCCGAGATCGCCAAGCGCGTCGATTCGGCGCTGGAGCGCGTGGCGCTGTCGGATAAAACCGATCTGTACCCCGGCGACCTGTCCACTGGTCAGCAACAGCGCGTCGGCATTGCCCGCGCCATCGTTCACCGTCCGGCGCTGCTGCTGGCGGACGAACCGACCGGTAACCTCGACCCGCGCCTGGCGGCCGAGATCATGGGCGTGTTCGAAGATATCAACCGACTGGGCACCAGCGTGCTGATCGCCAGTCACGACCTGGCCCTGATTGCGCGCATGCGGCACCGCATGCTGACCCTGCAGCGCGGCCGCTTGATTGGCGACGGGGAGGCCGGCGTATGAGTGCGACACGCAGTCCGAAGGTTTCCGAACGCGTGGCCCCGAAAGCCGCCGATCCGCAGCCGCCAAAGAAGAAAAAACACGACGATGACGACGGCCCGGACTTTTCCACGCTGTTGCGCTCGTGGATCGAAAGTCACCGTGCCAGCCTGCTCGACAGCCTGCGTCGCCTTGGCAAGCAGCCGATCGGCAGCTTCTTCACCTGCATGGTGATGGCCGTGGCGCTGAGCTTGCCGATGGGGCTGTCGCTGCTGATCAATAACGTCGAGCGTCTCGGCGGTTCGTGGCAGCGGGCGGCGCAGATTTCGCTGTATCTGCAACTGGATGCCACGCCCGCGCAGGGCGAATCGTTGCGCGAGCAGATCAAAGGCATGCCCGGCGTTGCTGATGCCGAATATGTCGGCCGTGACCAGGCGCTGGAAGAGTTTCAACAGCAGTCCGGTCTGGGCGAAGCCCTGCGCGAGCTGCCGGAGAACCCGCTGCCGGGCGTGGTGCTGGTGACCCCGAACGAGGTCGACAAGCCGACCCTGGAAGCATTAAGACAAAAACTTTCCGAGCTGCCCAAGGTACAACAGGCGCAACTTGATCTAGTCTGGGTCGAGCGTCTGGCTGCGATCCTCAAGCTCGGTGACCGTTTTGTCTTCGGTCTGACGGTGCTTCTGGTTTCTGCATTACTTTTGGTGATAGGCAATACCATTCGTCTTCATATTGAAAACCGCCGCACAGAGATAGAAGTGATTAAACTCGTCGGCGGCACTGACAGCTATGTGCGTCGTCCCTTCCTTTATATGGGCGCGTTGTATGGCTTCGGTGCGGGTGTTCTGTCCTGGGGTGTGCTGGCGTTTGGCCTGAACTGGCTGAACGACGCGGTGGTTGGACTGGCCGGCTTGTACGGCAGTGATTTCGCGCTGGCCGGAGTGCCAGTTGCCGACGGTCTGTCGCTCTTGCTTGGCGCGGTGCTGTTGGGTTATATCGGTGCATGGATTGCAGTCGCACGTCATCTCAGGGAGCTGGCGCCGAAGTAGAATCTTTTTTGCGCGTGATTGACCTTGCGGTTTTTTTGGGAACTTGTACTTGAATTCCCGGTCAATTTTTCGCAGTGCCGAGAGGCACGAGTATGTAAGTGGGAGGTTTTTTCGCATGACCAATTCTTTGCAACCTGCGTACGCGTTGGTTCCGGGTGCGAACCTGGAAGCCTATGTGCACACCGTCAACAGCATTCCATTGCTGACGCCGGAGCAGGAGCGTGAACTGGCCGAGAGTCTCTACTATGAGCAGGATCTGGGGGCGGCTCGGCAGATGGTGCTCGCCCACCTGCGATTTGTCGTACACATTGCCCGTAGCTATTCCGGCTACGGTCTGGCTCAGGCTGACCTGATCCAGGAAGGCAACGTCGGGCTGATGAAGGCGGTAAAACGCTTCAACCCGGAAATGGGTGTGCGTCTGGTGTCGTTCGCCGTGCACTGGATCAAGGCGGAAATTCACGAGTTCATCCTGCGCAACTGGCGCATTGTGAAAGTCGCGACCACCAAGGCCCAGCGCAAGCTGTTCTTCAACCTGCGCAGCCAGAAGAAGCGTCTTGCATGGCTGAACAACGAGGAAGTCCACCGTGTGGCGGAAAGCCTCGGCGTCGAACCGCGTGAAGTGCGCGAGATGGAAAGTCGCCTGACCGGCCATGACATGGCCTTCGACCCGGCTGCAGAAGCTGACGACGACAGTGCTTTCCAGTCGCCGGCCAACTACCTGGAAGACCACCGGTACGATCCGGCGCGTCAACTGGAAGATGCCGACTGGAGCGACAACTCCAACCACAACCTGCACGAAGCGCTGGAAGTGCTGGATGAACGTAGCCGCGACATCCTCTACCAGCGCTGGCTGGCAGAGGAGAAAGCCACGCTGCACGACCTGGCGCAGAAGTACAACGTATCGGCCGAGCGGATCCGTCAGCTCGAGAAGAGCGCGATGAACAAGCTCAAGTTGTCGATCGCCGCGTAACCGGCGCTCAGGCAAACAAAAACGCCCCGATCAGCGATGATCGGGGCGTTTTTTTATGCGCATATGTCAGGGCGGCATTAATCCCTGTGGGAGCTGGCTTGCCAGCGATGGCGTCGGGTCAGTCATGTAGATGGTGGCTGAACTACCGCTATCGCGGGCAAGCCCGCTCCCACAGGGATTTTCAGTGTCTATAAGAACAGTGAGGGCTATCGCGCCCAAGGCGCCCGGCGCGAATCATCCAGCCCCAGCAAATAACTGGTCCCGCCCAACTGGCTCATCTGCTGCCGAATCCACCCGGCCCGGCGCGATACATAAGCCGTCGGATGGCTCGCACTCCACACTCGCGGGTTGGGCAGTACTGCTGCCAGATAACTTGCCTGCTGACGCGACAGTGACTTGGCGCTCACGCCGAAGTGATGGCGTGCCGCCGCTTCGGCACCAAACACTCCGTCATCCCACTCGACGCTGTTGAGATAAACCTCAAGAATCCGCTGTTTGGGCCAGAACACTTCGATCAATGCGGTAAACCAGGCCTCCAGGCCTTTGCGCAGATAGCTGCGCCCCGACCACAGGAACAGGTTCTTCGACACTTGCTGGCTCAGGGTGCTGGCGCCGCGAATCGAACCGCCCAATTCGTTGTGGGCCAATGCCGCCTGGATCGCGCCGAAGTCAAAGCCCCAGTGCTCGGGAAACTTCTGGTCTTCGCCGGCCATGACCGCGACCTTGAGATCGTCGGAGATCTCGTCCCACGGTTTCCAGGTGCGCTGCAGGTCAATCGGCTCGCCGTCGACCCAGGATTCAACCTTGCGCTCGACCATCAGCGCCGTGCCCGGCGGCGGCACGAAGCGAAACAGCAACACCAGCAATACACTGCCGCCCGCGAACCAGAGCAGGGCCTTCGTGAGACGACGCAAAAGTGAACGCAGCATAGAGATGGCTTGGCCGAACCGATGGAGCGGGCCATTATACAGACCCTGCCGAACGAGTCTGACTGGAGTTCCACATGCTGCGTGGCTTTCTGATGCTGGCCGCTTTCTTTGGTTTCACCGGTGTGGGCCTTGGCGCCTTCGCCGCCCATGGCCTGAAAAACCGCCTGACCCCCGAGTATCTGGCGATTTTCCACACTGGCGTGACCTATCAGCTGGTGCACGCTTTGGCGTTGTTTGGTGTTGCACTGTTGGCCTCGCAGATTCAGGGGCGTCTCGTCGCTTGGGCGGGGGCATCGTTCGCCGTCGGCATCCTGCTGTTCTCCGGCAGCCTGTATGTGCTGACCACCACCGGCATCAGCAAGCTCGGCATCATTACCCCGTTCGGCGGGCTGGCGTTTCTGGTCGGCTGGCTGTGCCTTGGGCTTGCCGCCTGGCGCCTGCAGTGAACCGCTTGACGCTTGGTGCTGACCTTTAGGTCATGATCGGGCTAGAATGCCACCCCCTAAAAATGATGGCGGCTTGGCGCATGCGCATTCAGTTGAACGGCGAATCCCTTGAACTGCCCGACGGTGAAACCGTTGCGGCCCTGATTGCCCGTATGGACCTGACCGGTCGCCGGGTGGCAGTCGAACTCAATCTGGATATCGTCCCGCGCAGTCAGCATGCCGACACCGTTCTCAATGACGGCGACCATGTTGAAGTGGTGCACGCCATCGGCGGCGGCTAGTCGCCCGACCCGCAAGGGCACAGAATTCTGCAAGACCCTCACCCCTAAAGAGGATTCCCCATGAGCATCGTTCGTAGCGACAAGCCTTTCGTCCTGGCCGGTCGTACTTACCAGTCGCGTTTGCTGGTCGGTACCGGCAAGTACCGTGACATGGAAGAAACCCGCCAGGCCATCGAAGCCTCGGGTGCCGAGATCGTCACCTTCGCCGTGCGCCGCACCAACCTGGGCCAGATCGAAGGCGAGCCGAACCTGCTCGATGTGCTGTCGCCGGAGCGCTACACCTTCCTGCCAAACACCGCCGGTTGCTACGACGCTATCGAAGCCGTGCGCACCTGCCGCCTGGCCCGTGAGCTGCTCGACGGCCACAACCTGGTGAAGCTGGAAGTGCTGGCCGATCAGAAAACCCTGTTCCCCAACGTGATCGAAACCCTCAAGGCCGCGGAAACGCTGGTCAAGGAGGGCTTCGACGTGATGGTGTACACCAGTGATGACCCGATCATCGCCCGGCAACTGGCGGAAATCGGCTGCATCGCGGTCATGCCGCTGGCCGGTCTGATCGGTTCCGGTCTGGGGATCTGCAACCCGTACAACCTGCAGATCATCCTCGAAGAAGCGAAAATTCCGGTACTGGTGGATGCCGGTGTCGGTACCGCTTCCGACGCCACCATCGCCATGGAACTGGGCTGTGACGCGGTGCTGATGAACTCGGCCATCGCCCATGCCCAGCAACCGGTGATGATGGCCCAAGCCATGCAACACGCGATCGTCGCGGGCCGTCTGGCCTACCTCGCCGGCCGCATGCCGAAAAAACTCTATGCCAGCGCCTCTTCGCCGCTGGATGGTCTGATCAAGTAAGAGCCATTGATGACTGAATCGAACGACACGCCTATCCAGACGGAAGAGGGCGACGAGCGCCAACACCGCCGCATCAAGAGCTTCGTGATGCGCGCCGGGCGCATGACCGAAGGCCAGCAACGTGGTCTGGACCAGGGCGCGCCGCTGTACGTGCTGCCGCTGGCCGACGCGCCGGTGGATTACGATCAGGTGTTCGGCCGTTCGGCGCCGCGCTCGCTGGAGATCGGTTTCGGCATGGGCCACTCGTTGCTGGAAATGGCCGCAGCGGCACCGGATCAGGACTTTATCGGTGTGGAAGTGCACCGTCCGGGTGTTGGCGCGCTGCTCAATGGCGTGCTGACTCAGGGCCTGACCAACCTGCGCGTCTACGATTGCGACGCGATCGAAGTGCTCAACCGCTGCATCGCCGACAACAGCCTCGATCGACTGATGCTGTTCTTCCCGGATCCATGGCACAAGAGCCGTCATCACAAGCGTCGCATCGTTCAGGCGTCTTTCGCCGAACTGGTGCGCAGCAAGCTGAAAGTCGGCGGCATCCTGCACATGGCCACCGACTGGGAACCGTACGCCGAGTACATGCTGGAAGTGATGAACGTCGCCCCGGGCTACCGCAACCTCGCCGAAGACGGCAAATGCGTACCGCGCCCGGCCGAACGCCCGATCACCAAGTTCGAACGCCGCGGCGAACGTCTTGGGCATGGCGTGTGGGATCTGAAGTTCGAGAAAATCTCCTGAGCATCACGCAATAAAAACTGTGGGAGCGAGCTTGCTCGCGAAAGCGGTCTGATATTCAACGATGAGGTTGAATGTTAAGACGTCTTCGCGAGCAGGCTCGCTCCCACATTTGTTTTAGGTTCACGGTGCAAGCGGTGTAGGAGCTGCGGCACGCTGCGATCTTTTGATCTTGATTTGAAGATCAAAAGATCGCAGCGTGCCGCAGCTCCTACAGTTGTTTTGGGGGTACTGAAAGATCAGCGGCGGTCGGCGACTACGCCTATCAACACCAGCACCACCAACAACACCGGCGCCAGGCTGTAGTTGTTGAACTGGCTCAGGCCCTTGACCACCCACGGTGTGGCGTAGATCAGTGCGGCGCCGCTGCCGATCACGCACAGCAGGGCCATCAATGGTACGCGCAGGGCGCCGGCGATGCTGCCCAGGCGTTGTTCGACCCAGCCTTTGAAGTCGGCGCCGAACAGCACCAGCAGGCAGCCCACCAGCGCCAGGGCGATTTCCGAGAGGTTGCTGCGGCTCCAGCGGGATACGGTGGCGAGCAGGTCGAGTATCAAATCCATGCGTTTTCCCTTGGGACTGAAGTCAGTTCAGAAATTGTTGCAGCAAGTCGTTGAGGAACAACTGTCCGCGCTCGGTGGCCGCCAGACGTGACGGTTCGACCTGCAACAGGCCACTTTGTTCTGCCGCGGCCCGGCCTTCTGCGAGGCTTTCCAGCGGCAGGCCGGTGCGCTCCGGATACAGGCGCGATTCGACGCCCGCGGTCAGGCGCAAAGCGTTCATCAGAAATTCGAACGGCATCTCGTCGTTGGTCAGCGCTTTTTCGCCAGCCTGGAAGTTTTTTGCCGGATTGAGATAGTCCTTCGGCAAACGCGTCTTCCAGGTGCGCATAATGCGCCCGTCCGGATGGCTGAGCTTGCCGTGGGCGCCAGCGCCGATGCCGATGAAGTCGCCGAAACTCCAGTAATTGAGGTTATGCCGCGCCGGACGCCCGGGCTGGGCATAGGCCGAGACCTCGTACTGCGCGTAACCGTGTGCGGCCAGCAGCGCTTGCCCGGCCTCCTGAATGTCCCACAGCGTGTCGTCTTCCGGCAGCACCGGCGGCTGGTTCCAGAATACCGAGTTCGGCTCCAGTGTCAGCTGATACCAGGAGATGTGCGTCGGTTTCAGTTCGATGGCCTGGCGCAGGTCGCTCAAGGCATCGTTCAGTGACTGATCGGGCAGGCCGTGCATCAGGTCGAGGTTGAAGTTGTCGAACCCGGCCTGGCGTGCCATGCCCGCCGCGCGCACCGCTTCGTCGCCGTTGTGGATACGGCCGAGGGCCTCGAGTTTCTGCTGCTGGAAGCTCTGGATGCCGATCGACAGGCGATTGATCCCCAGCTTGCGATACGCGACAAACTTCTCTTGCTCGAAGGTGCCGGGGTTGGCTTCCAGGGTGATCTCGATGTCGGGCGCAAACGGGATGCGCTGCTCGACGCCTTTGAGCAACCGTCCGAGGGCTTCGGCGCTGAACAGGCTCGGCGTGCCACCCCCGAAGAAGATCGAACTGATTTCACGGCCATACACCGCGTGCAGGTCCTGATCGAGGTCAGCCAGCAACGAGTCGACGTACTCTTCTTCCGGCAGTACCGGGCTGGCGGTGTGCGAGTTGAAGTCGCAATACGGGCATTTGCGCACACACCACGGAATGTGGATGTACAGCGCCAGCGGCGGCAGCGTCGGCAGCGGCGCCCGAGGCGAGGAGGCGGCGCCGCCGATGATCAGCGACGACGCGGGGTGGCTGTCGGTCATTTCAAACCCAGACGCTGGCGCAGCAGATCCATTGCACGGGCGCGGTGGCTGATCTGGTTTTTGTCGGCCGGGCTCAGTTCGGCGCTGGACACGTCACGTTCCGGCACCCAGAACAGCGGGTCGTAGCCGAAACCGTGCTCGCCGCTGGCGGCGGTCAGGATGCGTCCGTGCCACAGGCCTTCGCAGAGGATCGGTAGCGGATCATCGGCATGCCGCACCAGTGCCAGCACGCAGACGAACTGCGCACCGCGCTCGGCTTGTGGCACGTCTTTAAGCGCGTCGAGCAGTTTGGCGTTGTTCGCTGCATCGCCTTTGCCATCGGCATAACGCGCCGAGTAGATGCCTGGCGCGCCGCCGAGGAAATCCACCGCCAGACCCGAGTCATCAGCCAGTGCCGGCAGCCCGGAGATGCGCGCGGCATTGCGCGCCTTGAGGATCGCGTTCTCGACGAACGACAGACCGGTTTCTTCCGGTTCGACCTTGCTCCATTCGCCGATCGAGCGCAGTTGCACCGAGTCGCCGAGCATGGCCTGGAGTTCCTTGAGTTTGCCGGCGTTATGGCTGGCCAGTACGAGTTGCGTGAGGTTCATCATTCGCCGGGAAAGAGTTCTTGGTTGAAGTTGATGGTGTTGATCTTGTCGCCGTTCTGCACCTTGATTTCAAAGGTGCGGGTTTCCTGCTGCTCCACCGGGTACTGCGCGATGTAGTAGATCGCCCCCTGTTCGGTGACCTGGCGGAAGTTCAGCGGCACGCTCTGGCTGGTCAGGTCTTTGACCGTGCCAGTGACGTTGGCGATCAGCGGTTTGCCGTCCTTGATCACCGAGACGTTGATCACGCCCTGGTTCTTGCTGCGGATCAGCTCGGCTGCCTTGGCGATGTCGGGTGTCAGGAAGGTCGAGTTGAAGGTGTTGTAGTGCACGGTAATGTCACCGAACACTTCCTTGCGTTCGCCCTTGATGGCATCGGCGGCCACCGCCGACAGACTCAGGCAGGCGGCCAATAGCACAGTAATCAAGCGACCCATGATCGTTCTCCTCGAAATATCGTGGTTCAGACCGCGATCCGATGATCTGCGAGCACCGGGCTGCTGACGCGGTAGATACCAATCTCACCTAACAGATTAGGCCATAGCTTACTGGCCCACCCGTGGCGGTGCTGTTGATCCACGGCAAGCCGATCAATGACCTTCGCATCACGTTCGCGGCAAAGTTCTTCAAAGTCTTCGAAGGTGCAGAAGTGAATGTTCGGCGTGTTGTACCAGGTATACGGCAGAAACTCAGACACCGGCATCCGGCCCTTGCTTGCCAGGTACCAGCGGCAGCGCCAGTGACCGAAGTTGGGGAAGGTGATGATGCACTGACGACCGACCCGCAGCATTTCGTCGAGGATCTTGTCCGGGTAATGCACGGCTTGCAGGGCCTGGGTCATGACGACGATGTCGAAACTGTTGCTGGCGAAGTTGCCGAGCCCTTTGTCCAGATCCTGCTCGATGACGTTGATGCCCTTGGCCACGCACTCGGCGATGTTGTCGGCGTCGTTTTCCAGGCCATAACCGGTGACGTTCTTGTTGTCGCGCAGCCAGGTCAGCAGTTCGCCATCGCCGCAGCCGAGGTCGAGCACGCGGCTGCCGGCGGGGATCCATTCCTGGATGATTTCCAGATCAGCTCTCATGGCTTGTTCACACCGTAATTCGGTTCATGTAATTGCCGAACGCCTGCAGATAGCGCGGGATCGGAATCAGGAAGGCGTCGTGGCCCTGTGGCGCATCGATTTCCAGATAGCTCACGTCTTTGCGTGCCGCCATCAGCGCGTCCACCAGTTCCCGCGAGCGGGCCGGGGAGAAGCGCCAGTCGGTGGTGAATGACATCACGCAGAACTTGGCTGTGGCGTTTTCGAAAGTTTTCGCCAGGTTATCGTCGAAGTTCGCCGCCGGATCGAAGTAGTCCAGCGCCTTGGTCATCAACAAATAGGTGTTGGCATCGAAACGCCCGGAGAATTCTTCACCCTGATAGCGCAGATAGCTTTCGACCTGGAACTCGACGCTGTGGAAGTCGTAGTTGAGTTTTTCGCTCTTCAGGCCGCGACCGAATTTTTCGCCCATCGAGTCGTCGGACAGGTAGGTGATGTGCCCGACCATGCGCGCCAGCATCAGCCCGCGCTTGGGGATCACGCCGTGTTCCTGGAACGAACCACCGTGGAATTCCGGGTCGGTGAGGATCGCCTGACGCGCGACTTCGTTGAAGGCGATGTTCTGCGCCGACAGTTTGGGCGCTGAGGCGATAGCCAGGCAGTGACGCACGCGATCCGGGTAGGTGATCGTCCACTGCAAGGCCTGCATGCCGCCGAGGCTGCCACCGATCACGGCGGCGAACTGACGAATGCCGAGCCGGTCGGCCAGACGCGCCTGGCTGTGCACCCAGTCTTCCACGGTGAGCACCGGGAAGTCGGCGCCGAATGGCTTGCCGGTTTCCGGATTGATACTGCTCGGGCCGGTGGAGCCGTTGCAGCCGCCCAGATTGTTCAGGCTGACCACGAAGAACTTATTGGTGTCGATCGGTTTGCCCGGGCCGATGCAGCTGTCCCACCAGCCGGGCTTGCGGTCGTCGACGCTGTGATAGCCGGCGGCATGATGATGCCCGGACAAGGCGTGGCAGATCAGCACGGCGTTGCTCGCCTGCGCGTTCAGCGTGCCGTAGGTTTCGTAGATCAGGTCGTAGGCGGGCAGCGAACGGCCGCAGGCCAGAGCCAGAGGTTCACTGAAGTGCGCCGTTTGCGGCGTCACCAGACCAACAGAATCGGGGGGAAAGGCAGCTGGCATCGACCCTGCTCTCGTTGAAATGAGGCGTAAGTCTAAAGACCGGGGGGGTTAGCGGCAAGCAACGATAAGGCCTGATCGTTGATTGAGCGAAGTCCTTGTGGTGAGGGGATTTATCCCCGATGGCTGCGTAGCAGCTCTGTAATCTTTGGCCGTGCCGAAGGAATGGGGTGGGCAACAACCAGGGGGCCGCTGCGCGACCCATCGGGGATAAATCCCCTCACCACAGTGGATCAGGCTGGACGCGTCAGATCAGGCAATGCCGGCAGCTTCTTCGGCGCACGGATCTTCACCCGTTTCTGCCGGTTCAGCTCGCCACTGAGCAAACTGACCTGGCTCTTGGACACCCCGAAAGCCTTGGCCAGAAAGCCCATCAGATACGCATTGGCCTTACCCTCGACCGGCGGCGCGGTGAGGCGGATCTTCAGGCGGTCACCGTGCAGCCCGGCGAAATCATCGCTGCGGGCTGCCGGTTGCAGATGACATTCGAGGATCAAATCGTCCCCGTCCCAGCGAAACCAGCTCACATCAGCAGGCGCAGGATTTCCGGCATCATCGTCATCGCCGCCAGATTGTTGATCACCAGCATGTCGATCAGCTTCAGCGCGAGGAAGGCGAAGATCGGCGACAGATCCAGACCGCCGAGGTTCGGCAGGATACGGCGGAAAGGTGCCAGCGCCGGCTCGCAGATCTGGTTGACCAGTTCAGCGCCCGGGTTGTGGCTGCCTGGGGCGACCCACGACAGGATCACGCTGATGATCAGGGCGAAGAAGAAGATCTTCAGGAACAGCGCGGTCACGCCGATGATTGACCAGATGAACAGCTGCAGCGGGTTGCCGGTGGTGCCGTAGGTCAGCAGCAGGGTCAGGGCCATCAGGGCCAGTTGCACCAGAATTGCCAGCACCAGCGATGACATATCCAGGCCAAACAGGCTCGGGATGATCCGGCGCAGTGGCTTGAGCAGCGGCTGGGTGGCCTTGACCACGAACTGGCACAGCGGGTTGTAGAAATTCGCCCGCACCAGTTGCAGGACGAAGCGCAGCAGCACAATCAGCAGGTACAGGCTGCCGAGGGTTTGCAGCACGTAAACCGCTGCGGTGTTCAATCCAATCATGTAAGGCTCCTTATTTGCCCAGTTGTTCGGCCATTTCGGCCGAGCGGTGCGCGGCGGCGCCGAGTGCTTTTTCCACCAGGGCTTCGAAGCCATCAGCCTGGAATGATTTGATTGCAGCCTCTGTGGTGCCATTTGGCGAGGTCACGCGGCGGCGCAGTTCGGCGGCGTCGACATCGCTGGATACCGCCATGTGCGCGGCGCCCAGCGCCGTTTGCAGGGTCAGTTGCTCGGCGATTTCCTTGGGCAGGCCGAGTTTGACGCCGGCGGCGGTCATCGCTTCGATCAGCAGGAAGAAGTACGCCGGGCCGGAACCGGAGACGGCGGTCACGGCATCGAGTTGCTGCTCTTCGTCCAGCCACAGCGCAATGCCCACGGCGGACAGCAGCTCTTCAGCCTGCTGACGCTGTTCGGCAGTCACTTCGCTGGTGGCGTACAAACCACTGACGCCCTGACGCAGCAGCGCCGGGGTGTTCGGCATGCAACGCACGATCGGCTGCTCGCCGAGCCACGCAGTCATGCTCGCGCAGGTGATGCCGGCGGCGATCGATACCACCAGTTGATGCGGTTTCAGGCTTGGACGGATGGCTTCGCACACGGCTTTCATCGCCTGTGGCTTGACCGCCAGCACGATCACATCGACACCGTCGATGGCTTGCGCGTTGTCGGCGAAGGTTTCGATGCCGTGTTCGGCGCTGACGCGTTGGCGGGTTTCTTCACCTGGATCGCTGGCGCGGATGTGGCTGGCTTGCAGACCCTTGGCGCGCAGGCCGCCAATCAGACTGGCGGCCATGTTGCCGGCACCGATAAAGGCAATACGTGTGTTGCTCATGTCAGGTCCTTTTTCAGATGGCTGTCGGTCATTGCTGACCGTAATCTCTGGCACCAAACAGGGCGGTACCGATCCGCACCCAGGTGGCGCCTTGGGCGATGGCCGACTCGAGGTCGTGGCTCATGCCCATGGAAAGTGTGTCGAGCGGCAGATTCAGGCTGGCCTGCAAACGTTGTACGGCAGCAAAAGCGGCGTCTTGTTCGGCGCGATCTTCGGTCGGCTCGGGAATCGCCATCAGCCCGCGCAATTTCAGCCGGGGCAGGGTGCTGATGGCCTCGGCCAGCGCCGGCAGGTCGGCCGGGGTGCAGCCGGACTTGCTGGCTTCACCGCTGACGTTGACCTGAATGCAGATGTTCAGCGGCGGCAGCTCGGCCGGGCGCTGTTCGGACAGGCGTTGGGCAATTTTCAGGCGATCCACGGAGTGCACCCAGTCGAAATGCTCGGCGATAGCGCGAGTCTTGTTCGATTGAATGGGGCCGATGAAGTGCCAGATCAAGGGCAGGTCGGCCAGTTCGAGCTGTTTGCCCAAGGCTTCCTGCAGATAGTTCTCGCCAAAGTCACGCAGGCCGGCGGCGTAAGCTTCACGCAGGTCCTGCGCGGGTTTGGTTTTGCTGACCGCCAGCAACTGCACGCTGTTTTCACTGCGCCCGGCCGCTGCGGTGGCAGCCTGGATGCGCGAACTAACCAGTTGGATGTTGTCTGCTATCGTGGACATCAAGAGGCGCCGGCGGTCTGAAGGTTCGCGGCATTCTACTGGAATTGAGGGACGCTATGGATATCACTGAACTGCTGGCGTTTAGCGCCAAACAGGGCGCTTCCGACCTGCACCTGTCGGCCGGCCTGCCGCCGATGATCCGCGTTGATGGCGATGTGCGGCGGATCAATCTGCCGGCGCTGGATCACAAGCAAGTGCACGAATTGATCTACGACATCATGAACGACACCCAGCGCGTCGACTTCGAGAAACACCTGGAAACGGATTTCTCGTTCGAAGTCCCTGGCGTCGCGCGTTTTCGGGTCAATGCGTTCAACCAGAACCGTGGCGCCGGTGCGGTGTTTCGCACCATCCCGTCGAAAGTGCTGAGCATGGAAGACCTCGCCATGGGCGATGTGTTTCGCAAGATCACCGATGCGCCACGCGGGCTGGTGCTGGTGACCGGGCCGACCGGTTCCGGCAAATCCACCACGCTGGCGGCGATGATCGACTACCTCAACACCCATCGCCATCATCACATTCTCACCATCGAAGACCCCATCGAGTTCGTCCACGAATCGCGCAAATGCCTGATCAATCAGCGCGAAGTCCACCGCGATACCCGCAGCTTTGCCACGGCGTTGCGTTCGGCGCTGCGCGAAGACCCGGACGTGATTCTGGTGGGCGAGATGCGCGACCTGGAAACCATCCGCCTCGCACTGACTGCCGCCGAGACCGGGCATCTGGTGTTCGGCACGCTGCACACCACTTCAGCCGCCAAGACCATCGACCGGGTTGTCGATGTGTTCCCGGGCGACGAGAAGTCCATGGTGCGTTCGATGTTGTCCGAGTCGCTGCTGGCCGTGGTGTCGCAGACGCTGATCAAGAAGATTGGTGGCGGGCGGGTGGCGGCGCACGAAATCATGCTGGGAACGTCGGCGATCCGGAACCTGATCCGCGAGGACAAGGTGGCGCAGATGTATTCGGCGATTCAGACCGGTGGGTCGCTGGGGATGCAGACACTCGACATGTGCCTGAAGGAGCTGGTGACCAAGGGCTTGATCAGCCGCGAGCATGCGCGGGAAAAGGCGCGTACGCCGGATAATTTCTAAAGGCTGGATTACGCCTGTGGCGAGGGAGCTTGCTCCCGCTTGAGCGCGTAGCGCTCACAAGATTTTGTGGCTGCTGCGCAGCCCAGCGGGAGCAAGCTCCCTCGCCACAGTTGATCGTGTTTCAGCGCTGCACGACGCGCATCTGCTTGCCGCCCGGTTCTTTCGGCAGCACACGCTTGGCAACCACGTAATGCTGTTCCCAGTACGGCTTGTTCAGCGTATCGATGCTGACCGCTTTGCCACGGCGTGGTGCGTGGATGAAGCGGTCGTTGCCCAAGTAGATGGCAACGTGGTTGACCCGACGGCTCTTGATGTTGAAGAAAATCAGGTCGCCGGGTTTCAGGTCCTTGCGTTCGACTTTCTCACCATGCCCGCTGGCCATGGCGTTAGAGGTGCGTGGCAGGTCGAACGTGGCGTCGTTGAACGCATATTTGACCAGACCGCTGCAGTCGAAGCCTTTACTTGGGCTGCTGCCGCCCCAACGGTAGGGAGTACCGAGGACGTTCACCGCACGGCTCAGGACGTTGCTGCTTTCCTTGTTGGCCATCGGTGGCACCAGCTTGCCGTGACTCTTGCTGGCAAGCGTGGTGTGTTTCGTTTGTTTGCTGCTCTTGCTCGAAGGAGCCGAAGCATGGGATTTAGGGGTGAAACCGTTGACGTTGGGAAGACGTTGCTCACGATTGGTGGCGTGGGCGGCCAGTGGCATTAATAGGCAAATAGTTAGCCATGTCTTGAAAAATGGTCGCATTAGGCGTGGCTCTTAGGTGGTAGCGCGCAACTTTATAACAGCTTTTTTGTCCCTTCCGAGGCCGTTGGTCGATTCAATCGGGAGGCAACGGAACCAAACAAGCGGCAAATGGACGCGATTGTCCGACAGAAGTCCGGTGGTATAAGGCTTTGACGGACGACACAGTAACATTTGCCGTACGTCGGCTCCCTGTAAAAAAGTCACAAAGAATTAAAGAAAAATTTATCTATCGAGTGAATCGAGGTCTTCATGAACCGCTATCAGCAGGTCGCTGCACCGCAAGATACGCACAGCAAAATCATCGGTTATCTGCTGTGGATTTTTGGTTTCACGGGCGCTCACCGCTTCTATTACGGCAAGCCGGTGACCGGAACGATCTGGTTCTTCACCTTCGGTCTGCTGGGCATTGGCTGGCTGATCGACGTGTTCCTGATCCCGGCGATGGATCGCGAGGCGGATCTGCGTTTCACCGCAGGGCCGATCGAATACAACGTGGCGTGGATTCTGCTGACGTTCCTGGGCGTGTTCGGCGTGCACCGGATGTACCAGGGCAAGTGGATCAGCGGATTGCTGTATCTGCTGACCGGCGGGTTGTTCTTTATTGGTGTGCTGTATGACTTCTGGACCCTGAATGATCAGGTGTCGGTGCGCAACGCGCAGAATCGCGGCGCTTTTCAGTAACCTGTGGCGAGGGGATTTATCCCCGATGGGGCGCATAGCGGCCCTAAAACATTCAACCGCGGAGGAACTGAAATCACCGCGGTTGTAGATCGAGGGCTGCTGCGCAGCCCATCGGGGATAAATCCCCTCGCCACAATGTCCCTCAGCAGCCGGTTACGCCTGGTGGCTGATCCGCCCGTCCACCAGCGTATAGCGCACCACGCCCGGCAGGCTGTGCCCGAGGAACGGGCAGTTCTCGCCCCTCGACAGCCAGCTTTCGCCGGCCACGGTGGAGGCTTTCGGGTCGAACAGCACGATATCGGCCGCACCACCGACTTCCAGTTTGCCCGCCGGCAAACGCAGCGCGTCCGCAGGCCCAGTGCTCAGGCGCGCCAGCAGGGTCGGCAGATCCAGCAAGCCATCCTCGACCAGCGTCATCGCCAGCGGCAGCAGCAATTCAACACTGCTGATGCCCGGCTCGGTCGCGCCGAACGGCGCCAGTTTGGCGTCGCGCTCATGCGGCTGGTGATGGCTGGAGATCGCCGACACCACGCCGGATTTCACTGCCTCGCGCAGGCCGTCGCGGTCGGCACGGGTGCGCAGCGGCGGTTGCACGTGATACAGGCTGCTGAAGTCGATCAGCGCTTCATCGGTAAGGATCAGCTGATACAGGGCGACATCCGCCGTAACCTTCAAACCACGGGCCTGCGCCTGAGCGATCAGGGACACGCCGCGCGCGCTGGTCAGTTGGCTGAAGTGCGCGCGCACGCCGGTCTGCTCGACCAGCAGCAGATCGCGAGCGAGGGCCACGGTTTCCGCGGTTTCCGGAATGCCCGGCAAGCCAAGGAAACTGGCGACCGCGCCTTCATGGGCCAGACCGCCATCGGCCAGATCGTGATCCTGCGAATTGAAGATCACCGTCAGGTCGAAAGTGGCCGCGTAGTCCAGCGCCCGGCACAGGGTGCGGGTGTTGCGGAAACTCTCCAGACCGTTGCCGAACGCCACACACCCGGCGTCGCGTAGCGCCACCAGCTCTGCCAGCTGTTCGCCGTCCAGGCCTTTGCTCAGCGCGCCAATCGGAAACACCTTGGTGTTGCCGGCTTCGCGGGCGCGGTCGAGGATCAGTTCGGCCACGGCCGAGGTGTCGAGTACCGGTTTGGTTTTCGGCGGGCAGCACAGGCTGGTCACGCCGCCAGCCGCCGCGGCGCGGGTCTCGCTGGCGATGCTGCCTTTGCGGCTGTAGCCCGGTTCGCGCAGGGCGACGTTCAGATCGACCAGCCCGGGCGCGGCAACGAGGCCTTGAGCGTCGATGGTTTCAACGGCAGTGAAACCGGCGGGTGCGGCGCCGAAGGCGACGATCTTGCAGGCTTCAACGTGGATATCGGTGATTTGATCCAGGCCGCTGCTTGGATCGATGACGCGGGCGCCGAGAATGCTGAGCTTCACTGGGCGTTCTCCTGCTCGAATTGACGTTGCGCTGTTTGCCCGCTCATGGCCATGGACAGCACGGCCATGCGGATCGCGATGCCGTAGGTGACTTGATTGAGGATCACTGAATGCGGGCCGTCGGCCACCGCAGACTCGATTTCCACGCCACGGTTGATCGGCCCCGGGTGCATGACGATGCAATCGGGCTTGGCCCCGGCCAGACGCGCGGTGGTCAGGCCGAACAGGCGGTAGAACTCGCCTTCACTCGGCAGCAGGCCGCCGCTCATGCGCTCGCGCTGCAGGCGCAGCATGATCACCACGTCGACGTCCTTCAGGCCTTCGTTCATGTCGGTGTAGACCTTGACCCCGTACTGCTCGATGCCGATCGGCAGCAGGGTCTTCGGCGCGATCACGCGGATGTCCGGGCAGCCCAGGGTCTTCAGGGCCAGCATGTTCGAGCGCGCGACCCGCGAGTGCAGGATGTCGCCGACAATCGCCACCGAGAGGTTTTCGAAACCGCCCTTGTGCCGACGGATGGTGAGCATGTCGAGCATGCCCTGGGTCGGATGCGCATGACGGCCGTCGCCGCCGTTGATGATCGCCACCTGCGGGCAGACATGCTCGGCGATGAAATGCGCGGCGCCGGAATCACCGTGGCGCACGACGAACATGTCGGCGGCCATCGCTTCGAGGTTGCGCAGGGTGTCGAGCAGGGTTTCACCTTTGCTGGCCGACGAAGTCGACACGTTCAGGGTGATCACGTCCGCCGACAGCCGCTGGGCCGCCAGTTCGAAGGTGGTGCGGGTGCGGGTGGAGTTTTCGAAGAACACGTTGCACACGGTCTTGCCGCGCAGCAACGGGACCTTCTTCACCGCTCGGGCACCGACTTCGAGGAACGAGTCGGCAGTGTCGAGGATTTCCGTCAGCAACTCGCGGCGCAGGCCATCGAGCGAGAGGAAGTGGCGCAGCTGGCCCTGATCATTGAGCTGCAGCGGGCGCTTGGTATCTAGAGGCGTCATCGCGAGGGGGACTCTCAATAAGGGCGGGTTAGGAATTCAGGTCTTGCAGTTCGAGCGTCAGCGGTTCCGGGCCGGACAGCTTCACGCGCTCGTTGGCGGCCAGCGACAGCGTCGCGCCGACCACGTTCGGGCGGATCGGTAGCTCGCCGGCATCCAGGTCGAGCAGGCAGACCAGGGTCACGCTGGCCGGGCGGCCGTAGTCGAACAGTTCGTTCATGGCGGCGCGGATGGTCCGGCCACTCATCAATACGTCGTCGATCAGCACCAGATGCTGGCCTTCGATCTCGAAGGGCAGGGCCGACGGACGCACTTGCGGGTGCAGGCCGTTCTGGCTGAAGTCGTCGCGGTAGAAGGAAACATCCAGCGTGCCCAGCGGCGCGTCACTGCCCAGTTCCTTGAGCAGGGCCTGCGCGACCCAGATACCACCGGTGCGAATGCCGATGTAACGCGGCTCGCGGATATCACGCTGGGCAAGGTGCGCCTTGAGGCGGGTCGCCATCTGGCTGATCAGATCGGCGGGATTGGGCAGGCTCATGGTTGCTCCTTCTTGGGGCCGAGCCGGGTCCTTGGACGCGGCTCGGGTCGTAGCTCAAAAGAAAAGCGCCGAAGCGCTTGTCAGGATTCAAACAATGCAGTGTTTTCATCGAGCCAGCCCTGCAGCAGCAGAGCGGCGGCGATGGCGTCCACCGGGTTGTCGCGGTAACTGCCTTTCTGCCCGCCACGCACCAGTCGCTCACCCTTGGCTTCAAAGGTGGTCAGGCGTTCGTCATGGGTATAGAAGGGCACATTGAAGCGGCCATTGAGGCGGCGGGCGAATTTCTCCGCGCGCAGGCACATCTCGCTGGGCGTGCCGTCCATGTTCAGCGGCAGGCCGACCACCACGGCGTCGGGTTTCCATTCCTTGAACAGCGCTTCGACCTGATTCCAGTCGGGCACGCCGTTCTGCGCTTTCAGGGTGCACAGCTCGCGGGCCTGGCCGGTAATCACCTGGCCGACCGCAACGCCGATCTGTTTGGTGCCGTAGTCGAAGCCGAGAATCAGGCGCAGGGCCATCAGGCGTGCCCCGCCTGGCTGGTCAGCAGGCTGAGGTTGATCCCCAGGTGCCGTGCCGCCGCTTCCAGACGCAGCTCGCTGCTGGTGTTGAACAGGATGTCGGCGTCGTACGGGCAGGTCAGCCAGGCGTTGTCGGCCAGTTCAGCCTCCAGTTGCCCGGCTTCCCAACCGGCGTAGCCGAGGGTGATCACGCTTTTCGCCGGGCCCACGCCGTCGGCGATGGCGAACAGCACGTCCTGAGAAGTGGACAGCGCCAGATCACCTTCGAGCTCAACGGTGGCCTGAAAGGTCTTGCCGGCCGGGTGCAGGACGAAACCGCGATCAGTCTGCACCGGGCCGCCGATGAAAATCGGCACGTGCTGGCACAGCGCTGGCGGATCGATGTCCGGGCGCAATTGCTCGAGGATGTCAGCCAGATTCAGCTCTTGCGGTCGATTGACCACCAGCCCCATGGCGCCATTGGCCGTGTGCTCGACGATGTAGGTCAAGGTGTGGGCAAAGTTCGGGTCGGCCATGTGCGGCATGGCGATCAGGAAGTGATGCTTGAGGTAGCTGGGGCTGACGTTTTTCATGAGCGATAGTGTGGCGTTCAAGGGGCGAACTGACAAGCTGAGGATGCGTTGCGAATGGTCTGCCCGTCCCCTGTGGCGAGGGAGCTTGCTCCCGCTCGGCTGCGCAGCAGTCGTAAATCCCGATATCTGGGTGTATCTGAATAAATGCAGGGGGCCGCTTCGCAGCCCAGCGGGAGCAAGCTCCCTCGCCACATAAGCTTGCTTGGCGCTGGTCAGTTACTGGAGAGCTTGTCGCCCCGGGCGAATTTCCAGGTGCGGATGATTTCCAGTCGGTCGATATCCGACAGATCGCCGGTAAACGGCGCAAACGGTGCCGCCAGCCGGACGATGCGCTGCGCCGCCTGATCCAGCAGCGGCTGGCCGGAGGACTCCAGCACCAGCACTTCATACAGCGAGCCATCGCGGTTGATCGAAACCATCAGGCGCAGGTTGCCGTAAATCTGCTTGCGCCGGGCTTCTTCCGGGTAATTGAGGTTGCCGATGCGCTCGACCTTCTTGCGCCAGTCGTCCTTGTACCAGGCGCCCTTGTCGCGCATGGTCGAGGCCGCGCTCAAACGGTGAATGCGCGGGCGCTTGGCGTATAGCTGTTGTTCGTTGGCCAGTTCGGCTTCGAGGCTGGCGATGTCGCTGGACAGCTGCGAGCTGTCGAACGTCGGCGCGTTGACCGCAGGCTTGGTTTCGGTTTTGGTTTCTTCTTTCTTGGTCGGCGCCTTTTGCTGTTTCGGCGCCACGGTGGTCACCGCAGCCTTGGGCGCTGCTTCGCGCACTTCCGGCTTGGCGGCCGGTGGCGGGGTGACCTTCTTGACCTGGTTATCCTGGAACGGCGCGACCTCGGTGGTCTTGGGAATCGCCTTCTTGTCGAGGGTGCCGCTGCCTTCCTGGTTTTCCTGAGCGAGAAAATCCGCCTTTTTCGGCTTGGTTTCGCTCTTGAAGGTAGCGAGGGTGATTTCCAGGGTTTTACTGATCTGCTTGGGCTCGACCATGGTGAAGCCCACGCCGAGCAGCAGCGCCAAATGAATCAGCGCCGCCAGAAACAGGGTAAAGCCGAGGCGATCGGCCGGGCGCACGCCACGATGGGCGAGTTCTGCGGGCAGATCGGACGGGAGGGTCATGACAAGAAAACCAACATCGCGTTTTTCAGAGGCTGCGCATGATAACGCAATGTTGGTTTCACGCCTTGGGCTTCACGCTTCAAGCGACAGACTGCATGTGACGTGCATCAAGCTTGTGGCTTTTTGCCGGCGGCTTGCAGTTTCTTGTCGATCGCGTCCATCAGCATGCCGCCGATGTCGGTGCCGAACGCGTTGTCGATTTCGCGGATGCAGGTCGGGCTGGTGACGTTGATTTCCGTCAGGTGTTCACCGATCACATCCAGACCGACGAACAGCAAGCCTTTCTCACGCAGGGTCGGGCCGACTTGCGCGGCGATCCAGCGATCCTTGTCGGTCAGCGGCCGCGCTTCGCCACGACCACCGGCCGCGAGGTTGCCACGGGTTTCGCCGTGAGCCGGAATTCGCGCCAGGCAGTAATCCACCGGCTCGCCGTCGATCATCAGGATGCGTTTGTCACCATCGACGATGGCCGGCAGGTAGCCCTGAATCATGATCTGCTGCTTGCCGTGCAGCGTCAGGGTTTCAAGGATCACCGACAGGTTCGGGTGACCGGCGGTATGACGGAAGATCGACGAACCGCCCATGCCGTCCAGCGGCTTGAGGATGACATCGCCATGGTGGTCGGCGAATTCACGCAGCACGTCCGGACGACGGCTGACGATGGTCGGCGGCGTGCACTGCGGGAACAGCGTGGCGAACAGCTTTTCGTTGCAGTCGCGCAGGCTCTGCGGTTTGTTGACCACCAGCACGCCGGCGGTTTCGGCCTGTTCCAGCAGGTAGGTGGAGTAGACGAACTCCATGTCGAACGGCGGATCCTTGCGCATCAGAATCACGTCCAGGTCGCTCAGCAGGTTGTCCTGCTCGGCGTCCAGTTCGAACCATTTTTCCGGGTTGGCGAAGACTTTCAGCGGCTTCATGCGCGCCCGGGCCTGACCTTCGGCCTGATACAGGTCGCGCTGTTCCATGTAGAACAGTTCCCAGCCACGTTTCTGCGCGGCCAGCAGCATGGCCAGCGAGCTGTCCTTTTTATAGGAAATGCTGGCGATAGGGTCCATGACAATCCCGACGCGAACGCTCATTGGGTTTTCCTCGAAAATTGGCTACCGGATCGGTATTGAAAAAGTGCCGCCAGAGTGGCGCTGGCAGGGTTTTCGGTCAAGGAAAAACCCGTCGATAGATTGCATCTGGAGACTGTGCTAAAAAGGCTGGCATAGCGTGCTGGCCCTTGAGCATCAAGGGTTTCCAGCCATTACTCATCGCAAAACGGACAATTTGATTCGCAAAGGCGACGGTAGAGCCCCCTTATGGAACAGCAGTCCAGCGCCTTGAAGGTCATGGTGATCGACGACTCGAAAACGATTCGTCGCACCGCCGAAACGCTGTTGAAGAATGTGGGCTGCGAGGTCATCACGGCCATCGACGGCTTCGACGCGTTGGCCAAGATCGCCGACAACCACCCCGGTATCATTTTTGTCGACATCATGATGCCGCGTCTGGATGGTTATCAGACCTGCGCTTTAATCAAGAACAACAGTGCGTTCAAGGCCACGCCAGTGATCATGCTGTCGTCGCGTGACGGACTGTTCGACAAGGCCAAGGGGCGCATTGTCGGTTCTGATCAATTTTTGACCAAGCCTTTCAGCAAGGAAGAACTGCTCGACGCGATTCAGGCCCACGTTCCGGGCTTTGCCGCCGTTTTGCCGCAGTAAGACACGTACAGTGACGCTCGGCCAGCGGGCCGGGAGTCGACAAGAAAAATGGGGAAGACCATGGCACGTATCCTGATCGTCGATGATTCGCCGACTGAAATGTACAAACTCACCGGCATGCTGGAAAAGCACGGCCATGAAGTGCTCAAGGCCGAAAACGGCGCCGACGGCGTGGCCTTGGCCCGTCAGGAAAAACCCGACGCGGTGTTGATGGACATCGTCATGCCCGGCCTCAACGGTTTTCAGGCCACCCGCCAGTTGACCAAGGATGCCGAGACCAGCCATATCCCGGTGATCATCATCACCACCAAGGATCAGGAAACCGACAAGGTCTGGGGCACCCGCCAGGGCGCCAGGGATTACCTGACCAAACCGGTCGAAGAAGACATGCTGATCAAGACTCTGAACAACGTGCTGGCCGGTTGATCGCGCGACCATGAGCGAATCGCTGACCGCGTTCGAACTGCTGTGGCAGATCGACCAGCGCTGCCGCCTGCTGGCGGCGGACCTGCCGTCGCAACCCGGCCGCCAGGATCGCTGGAGCGGCATCGGTTTTCGCCTCGGCGAGCACTGGTACGTGACGCCGATGGGTGAAGTCAGCGAAGTGCTGCACGAACCACGCTGCACTCAATTGCCCGGGGTCAAACCATGGGTCAAAGGGGTGGCTAACCTGCGTGGGCGCTTGCTGCCGATCATGGACCTGTGCGGCTTCTTCGGCCACGAGCTGTCACCGCTGCGCAAACAGCGGCGGGTGTTGGTGGTGGAGCACAACGACGTGTTCGCCGGGCTGCTGGTGGATGAGGTGTTCGGTTTGCAGCACTTCGAGCAGGACAGCTTCGAACCGATCTCGATCAGCAAGCGCCAGGGTTCCAAGGCCGAGTTCGTCAAAGGCTATTTCCGGCGCGAGCAGAACTGGCGGGTGTTCAGCCTGTTTGCGCTGGCCAGGTCGCCGGTGTTCATGAGCGTCGCGATTTAGTCGAAACACCACCCAAACCTGTGGGAGCGGGCTTGCCCGCGATGGCGTCAGATCAGTCGCCATAGATGTCGGATGTGCCGGCCTCATCGCGGGCAAGCCCGCTCCCACAGGGTTTTCGGTGAGCTTTAAATGGCGCGGGAATAGGCGAGGACCGATGACAAAAGCAAAAACAGGCAAGTCGGCAGAAGGGTCGCGCAGTCGTTCGCAGATCATCGTGCTGTTCATCGCACTGATCGTGTTCATCATGCTGCTGTTCGCCAACTTCGCCTACCTCAACACCCAGGCCAACTACGACAAGCAGTACATCGGCCACGCCGGTGAGCTGCGGGTGCTGTCGCAACGCATCGCCAAGAACGCCACCGAAGCCGCCGCCGGCAAGGCTGCCGCGTTCAAGCTGCTGAGCGATGCGCGCAACGATTTCGCCCAGCGTTGGGGTTATCTGAAGAAGGGCGACCCGGCCACCGGTCTGCCGCCTGCGCCGGCCACCGTGCGCCCGGAAATGCGCGCGGTGCAGCTGGATTGGGAACGCCTGCTGAAAAACACCGACGCGATTCTCTCCAGCGAACAGACCGTGCTCTCGCTGCATCAGGTCGCCGCGACCCTGGCCGAAACCGTGCCGCAGTTGCAGATCGAATACGAAAAAGTCGTCGAAATTCTCCTGCAACGCGGCGCCCCGGCGGCGCAAGTGGCGATGGCCCAGCGTCAATCGCTGCTGGCCGAACGCATCCTCGGCGCGGTCAACACCGTGCTCGCTGGCGACGAAAACTCGCAGCAGGCCGCCGACGCTTTTGGCCGCGACGCCACTCGTTTCGGCCAGGTGCTCAACGGCATGCTGCAGGGCAACCCGACCCTGAAAATCAGCCAGGTCGAAGACCGCGATGCCCGCGCACGCCTGAGTGAAATTTCCGAGCTGTTCCAGTTCGTCTCCGGCTCCGTGGACGAAATCCTCGAAACCTCGCCGGAGCTGTTCAAGGTCCGTGAATCGGCGAGCAACATCTTCAGCCTGTCGCAGACCCTGCTCGACGAGGCTTCACACCTCGCCAGCGGTTTCGAAAACCTTGCCGGCGGACGCAGCACCGACACCATTGGCGGCTACGTCCTGGGCTTGCTGGCACTGGCCTCGATCATCCTGATCGGCCTGGTCATGGTCCGCGAAACCAACCGCCAGTTGCGCGAGACCGCCGAGAAGAACGAGCGTAACCAGAACGCGATCATGCGCCTGCTCGACGAGATCGAAGACCTCGCCGACGGTGACCTGACGGTGACCGCCTCGGTGACCGAAGACTTCACCGGGACCATCGCCGATTCGATCAACTACTCGGTCGACCAACTGCGCGATCTGGTCGCCACCATCAACCTCACCGCCGGCCAAGTGGCTGCCGCCGTGCAGGAAACCCAGGCCACCGCCATGCACCTGGCCCAGGCCTCGGAACATCAGGCGCAGCAGATTTCCGAAGCCTCGACGGCGATCAGCGACATGGCTCAGTCGATCGATCAGGTCTCGGCTAACGCCGCTGAATCCTCGGCGGTGGCCGAGCGTTCGGTGGAAATCGCCAACAAGGGCAACGAGGTGGTGCACAACACCATCCATGGCATGGACAACATCCGCGAACAGATTCAGGACACCGCCAAACGCATCAAACGCCTCGGCGAGTCGTCGCAGGAAATCGGCGACATCGTCAGCCTGATCGACGACATCGCCGACCAGACCAACATCCTCGCGCTCAACGCGGCGATTCAGGCCTCGATGGCGGGGGATGCCGGACGCGGGTTTGCCGTGGTTGCCGACGAAGTGCAGCGGCTGGCCGAGCGCTCGTCCGCCGCCACCCGGCAGATCGAAACCCTGGTGCGGGCGATTCAGACCGACACCAACGAAGCGGTGATTTCCATGGAGCAGACCACCACCGAAGTGGTGCGCGGCGCGCGACTGGCGCAGGATGCCGGGGTGGCGCTGGAAGAAATCGAAGGGGTATCGAAGACCCTTGCCGCGCTGATCCAGAGCATCTCCAACGCGGCGCAGCAGCAGACCTCGTCGGCCGGGCAAATCTCGCTGACGATGAACGTGATCCAGCAGATCACCTCGCAGACTTCGTCTGGCTCGACCGCCACCGCCGAGAGCATCGGCAACCTGGCGAAGATGGCCAGTCAGCTGCGCCGTTCGGTATCCGGTTTCACCTTGCCGTCGGCGTCCGCGACGGACAAGGCGTGAGTGGAGTGGTTATGGGTGACCGGCACGACTATGTGGCCCTCGAATGGGTCAAGGGTGAAATTGCCGAAACGCTGAAGCAGGCGCATCAGGCGATTGAATCCGTGCTCGATGACCCGCAGGCCGCGCCGGGCCTGGACGAGTGCCTGGCGTTTATTCATCAAGTGCATGGCAGTTTGCAGATGGTCGAGTTCTACGGCGCGGCATTGCTGGCCGAAGAGATGGAGCATCTGGTGGACGCCCTGCAGCAAGGGCGCGTCAGCCACCGCGACGAAGCCCTGCACTTGTTGCTGCAAGCCCTCGGGCAATTGCCGATTTACCTCGATCGGGTGCAGAGCGCCCGCCGCGACTTGCCGTTGGTGGTGCTGCCGCTGATCAACGATCTGCGCAGTGCGCGCGGTGAAAGCCTGCTCTCGGAAACCAGCCTGTTCAGCCCGCCACTGCCGGACTTGCCGCCGTTGAGCGAGGAAGCCTTGGCCGCGCTGGAGCCGGCCGAGTGGCCCAACGTACTGCGCAAGTTGCGCCAGATGTTGCAAATGGCGCTGGTCGGGTTGCTGCGCGAGCAGGATGACCAGACGCACCTCGACTACCTGGCGAAAGTCTTCCAGCGCCTCGAAGCGCTGAGCGCCAATGCGCCGTTGAGCCCGTTGTGGCAGGTCGCTTCAGCGCTGGTCGAAGGCATGCGCGAAGGCGCCATCGCCAACAGCCCGGCCTTGCGCAGCCTGTTCAAGGACGCCGACAAGGAACTCAAGCGCCTGCTCGAACAAGGCCCGCGCGGCCTCAATCAGCCGCCTCCGCCGGAGCTGCTGAAAAGCCTGCTGTTCTATATTGCCAAAGCCGAACATCCCACCGGGCAGATGCTGACCATGAAAGATCGCTACTCCCTGGACGACGCGTTGCCCGACAGCGCGATGGTCGACGAAGAACGCGCGCGCCTGGCCGGCCCCGACCGCGATGCGATGCGCTCGGTGCTGGCGGCGCTGTGCGAAGAGCTGGTGCGGGTCAAGGAGCGCCTCGACCTGTTCGTGCGCAGCGACCGTCAGCACACCGCTGATCTGGAGAGCCTGCTGGCGCCGCTGCGGCAGATCGCCGACACCCTCGCGGTGCTCGGTTTTGGCCAGCCGCGCAAAGTCATCATCGATCAACTGGCGGTGGTCCTCAGCCTGGCTCAGGGCCAGCGCGAGCCGAATGACGCGACCCTGATGGACGTGGCTGGCGCGCTGCTCTACGTCGAAGCCAACCTCGCCGGCATGGTCGGCACCGTAGAGCCGGAAAGTCCCGAAGACGCGCGCCTGCCGACCACCGACCTGACACAGATCCATCAGATCGTGATCAAGGAAGCGCGCATCTGCCTGCAACAGGCCAAGGACATGATCGTCGATTACATCGACGCCGACTGGGATCGCCAGCAACTGCAACCGCTGCCGGAGTTGCTGACCCAGGTGCGCGGCGCGCTCGCGATGATTCCGCTGAGCCGCGCGGCGAGTCTGGTCGAGGCCTGCAACAGCTTCATTCGCGAACACCTGCTGCTCGATCCGCATGAGCCGGGCTGGCAGCAACTGGATCACCTCGCCGACGTCATCACCAGCCTCGAGTATTACCTCGAACGCCTGAGCGACGACCCGCAAGCGCCGAATGAACAACTTTTGGATGTTGCACAAAAGAGCCTCGCCAGCCTCGGTTTCTTTCCTGACGAGCCTCCCGGCGAACCTCACGTGCCGTTGCTCGACGATGTCCTCAGCCCCAGCGAAGCGCTGGTGATGCAGGACCTGCAGGCGCTGGACGATCCGCAGACCGTGCAGTCGCTGGCCGAGGTGCTGGCCAGTCCGGTATCGGCAGTCAACCCGCCGGCCTTGATCACCCCCGGCAGCCTGATGCCGCCGCCGCTCGATGAAGCACCGGTGGACGATGAACTGCGCGAAGTGTTCCTCGAAGAGACCGACGAGGTGCTCGAAGTCCTGCACGAATACCTGCCGCGCTGGACGGCTGACACCCACGACCGCGCCGCCCTGACCGAGCTGCGCCGCGCTTTTCACACCTTGAAGGGCAGCGGGCGCATGGTTCGTGCGCTGATCCTTGGCGAGCTGGCCTGGGCCGTGGAAAACCTGCTCAACCGCGTGCTGGAACACAGCGTCGAGCCCGGCGCGCAGGTGCAGCAGTTGCTCACGGACACGGTGTTGTTGCTGCCGGAACTGATCAGCGAATTCGCCACTCAGCGCCAGCGGCAGCGCAGCGATGTCGATCAACTGGCGGCCCGCGCGCATGCGCTGGCCAAAGGTGTCGAGCCGCTGGCGGCCGAAGACGTCGACGATGTGGCGGCCCTCGATCCGCTGTTGCTGGAGATCTTTCGCAACGAGGCTGAAACCCACCTCGCCAGCCTCAACCGCTTCCTCGATCAGGCTGCCGAGCATGTGCCGCTGCCGGCCAGCGACGAATTGCAGCGCGCCTTGCACACGCTCAAGGGCAGTGCGTCGATGGCCGGCGTGTTGCCGATTGCCGAACTGGCCGCGCCGCTGGATAAGCTGGCGCGGGAGTTCAAGGCGCATCAGTTGCCTCTGGATCTGGATGAAGTGGAATTGCTCCTCGAAGCCGAAGGCCTGTTCCGCGTTGGTTTGCGCCAGCTCAAGCACGATCCGCTGGCGCCGATTGTCGGTGCGCAGTCGCTGATCAAACGCACCGAAACGCTGCTTGCCGAACGTCTGGAAGCGATCCTCAGCGCGCCCAATACCGGCCTGCGAATCAAGCGCGATCCGCAACTGATCAACAACTTCCTCGCCCAGGGCATGGACATCCTGCTTGACGCCGAAAGCCTGTTGCAACGCTGGCAGCAACACCCCGGCGAGCGCCAGGAACTCAGCGCGCTGCTGGATGAGCTGAGCACTTTGGGCGAAGGCGCGCACCTCGCCGATCTGCTGCCGGTGGATGTGTTGTGCGAAGCCTTGCTCGACCTCTACGGCGCGGTCGAAGAAAGCAGCCTGGCGGTCAGCGACAGGTTTTTCCACGAAGCGCAGAACGCCCATGAAGCGCTGATCAACATGCTCGACGAACTGGCTGCCGGCCAGGAAATTACCCCGCAGCCGCAGCGCATTCGTGCCTTGCACGAGCTGCTCGATGAAAGCCTCGACCCGTCAGCGATGGGGCTGATCCGCAGCGATGGCAGCCGCACCTTGAACATCAGCGAACTGGGTGCCGCCACCGCCGAACTGTCCCGCACCAATACCGAGACGGCGCCGGACGACGAGATCGTCGAGATCTTCCTCGAAGAAGCGGTGGACATTCTCGACAGCGCCGGGCAAGCCTTGCAACGCTGGTTGAGCGACCCGGACAACGCTGCACCGCTGTCGTCGTTGCAGCGCGATCTGCACACGCTCAAGGGCGGTGCGCGGATGGCCGAGGTCGATGCCATTGGCGATCTGGCCCATGAGCTGGAAGGCCTTTATGAAGGGCTGGTGGATCGTCGCTACAGTCACAGCGAAGCGCTGGGCCGCTTGCTGCACAAGGGCCATGACCGCCTGGCCTTGTTGCTGGAGCAGTTGCAGGCGCATCAACCATTGCGCCCGGCGCAGGATCTGATCGAGACGCTCCGCCAGTTCCGCCAGGGTGCCGCCGGCACTGCCGAAGCGGCGCCACCGACGGCTGATTCCGACAGCGCGGCGCATGATCCGGAGCTGCTGGACATCTTCCTCGAAGAAGGTTTCGACATCATCGAAAGCTCCGGCGCGGCGCTGCTGCGCTGGCAGGCCGAGCCAAGCAATCGGCAGGAAGTGGAAACCCTGCTGCGCGATCTGCACACCCTCAAGGGCGGCGCGCGGATGGTCGAGATCGGCCCGATCGGCGACCTCGCCCATGAGCTCGAATTCCTTTACGAAAGTCTCGCCACCGGCGTGCTGCAGCCATCTGCCGAACTGTTCGCGCTGGTGCAGCGCGGGCATGACCGCCTGGCGCAGATGCTCGACGGCGTACGCGCCGGGCAGCCATGCCCGCCGGCGGATCGGCTGATCAACGCGATCCAGAATTTCAGCCATCCGGCGACCCCCGACACGCCGCCGTTGCTGCCGATTCCGGCCAAGACCGAACCTGCCGCACCCGCCGCCGATGCTGGCGCGGACATGGTCAAGGTCTCCGCCGAACTGCTTGATGAACTGGTCAATCTGGCCGGCGAAACTTCGATTTTTCGTGGGCGTATCGAGCAGCAGGTCAGCGATGCGCAAACCGCGCTGAACGAGATGGAAACCACCATCGAGCGCATGCGCGATCAATTGCGCCGGCTCGATACCGAAACCCAGGGACGGATTCTCAGCCGCCAGCAAGTCGATGCTGAACGCCTCGGTTACGAAGAATTCGACCCGCTGGAAATGGATCGTCACTCGCAGTTGCAGCAACTGTCGCGGGCGCTGTTCGAATCCGCTTCCGACCTGCTTGACCTCAAGGAAACCCTTGAGCGCCGTAATCACGACGCCGAGAACCTGTTGCAGCAGCAGGGGCGGATCAATACCGAATTGCAGGAAGGCCTGATGCGCACGCGCATGGTGCCGTTCGAACGGATGCTGCCGCGCCTGAAACGTATCGTGCGGCAGGTCGCCGAAGAGCTGAACAAGGACGTCGCCTTCATCATCGACAACGCCGAAGGCGAGATGGACCGCAACGTGCTGGAGCGCATGGCGGCGCCGCTGGAACACATGCTGCGCAACGCCGTCGACCATGGCCTGGAGTCAGCCGAAGTGCGGCTGGCGGCGGGCAAACCGGCGCAGGGCACAATCAGCCTGGACTTGTCCCGCGAGGGCGGCGACATCGTTTTCGATATCCGTGACGACGGCGCCGGGGTGCCGCTGGACGCGGTGCGGCGCAAGGCGATCAAGCGTGGCCTGCTCGCACCGGACGCCGAGATCAGCGACCGCGACGTGCTGCAGTTCATCCTGCAGCCGGGCTTTTCCACCGCGGAAAAGATCACCCAGATTTCCGGGCGCGGCGTCGGCATGGACGTGGTTCATGAGGAAGTCCGGCAGCTCGGCGGCACCATGAGCATCGACTCGGTGCCGGGGCAGGGCGTGCATTTCCGCATCCGTCTGCCGTTCACCGTGTCGGTCAACCGCGCGCTGATGGTGCAGTGTGGTGAGGATCAATATGCGATTCCGCTGAACACCATCGAAGGCATCGTCCGGGTGTTGCCGAATGATCTGGAAGCGCACTACCGCAACGATCCGCCGAGCTACCACTACGCCGGCCAGCGTTACGAGTTGTGCTATCTGGGCGAGCTGCTGAAAACCGCGCCACGCCCCAAACTGCTCGGCCAGAGCCTGCCATTGCCGGTGCTGCTGGTGCAGTGCAATGACCGGCACATCGCGGTGCAGGTCGACGCGATGGCCGGCACGCGCGAGATTGTGGTCAAGAGCCTCGGCCCGCAGTTCGCGGCGGTGCAAGGGGTGTCCGGGGCGACGATTCTCGGCGATGGCCGGGTGGTGCTGATTCTTGATTTGCTCGCACCGATCCGCGCGATGCAGGCGCGGATCGCCCAGCATCCGGCGCAGGCGGACATCGACAGCGAACCGCAGAAACCCCTGCTGGTGCTGGTGGTCGACGACTCGGTCACCGTGCGCAAGGTCACCAGCCGTTTGCTCGAACGCCACGGCATGAACGTGCTGACCGCCAAGGACGGCGTCGATGCCATGCTGCTGCTGGAAGAACACATGCCCGACCTGATGCTGCTCGACATTGAAATGCCGCGCATGGACGGCTTCGAAGTCGCCACCCAGGTGCGCCACGACGAACGTCTGCAGCACCTGCCGATCATCATGATCACCTCGCGCACCGGGCAGAAACACCGCGACCGTGCGATGGCCATCGGCGTCAACGACTACCTTGGCAAGCCGTATCAGGAATCGGTGCTGCTCGAAAGCATTGCCCACTGGAGCAAGAAACATGCATGAGCGCCGCCACAACGCGCGCACCAGCCAACTCACCGGCCTGCTGCTGCCGCTGGCCGACCGCAACCTGATCCTGCCCAACGTCGCCGTCGCCGAGCTCATCGACTATCAGGCCAGCGCCTTCGACCTGGACACGCCGCCGTGGTACCTGGGGCGGGTGAGCTGGCGTGAACGGCAGATTCCGCTGCTGAGTTTCGAGTCGGCGTGCGGGCAGAAAATCGTCATCGGCGAACGCGCGCGGATCGTCATCCTCAATGCCCTTGGTGGGTTGCCGCAGCTGAAATTCATCGCGCTGCTGGTGCAGGGGATCCCGCGTTCATACAAGCTCGACAGCCAGTTGAGTTATGTCGATGTGCCGTTGTGTGCGCTGGAGCAGGCGGCGGTGCAGGTCGGGGAACAGGTGGCCAAGGTGCCGGATTTGTTGGGGTTGGAGCAGTTGTTGGTGGAGGCTGGGCTGGTTCACTGAGTTAGAGTTTTGTGGTGCTTTGACTGGCCTCATCGCTGGCAAGCCAGCTCCCACAATGTCCGAGTCGTATTCGGATTTTGTGAATCACACAAAACCCTGTGGGAGCTGGCTTGCCAGCGATGGGGCCAGTTGAATCAGCAAATTCTTACAGGCAAATCTTCAATTTCTGCAGTGCAATAAACACCTTCTGGCACAGCTGTTTAAAGACACTCAGTGTTACGCCTCACCAGCCTACAAATCCTTGCGCCACTGCCTACGCATGCACCAGAATCCGCCGGCTTGTGCGCCCTCGGCAGCCTGCGTAACTTGATTGCGTCACTGATTCCCAGTGATCGGGTTTAGCAGCCCGTGGTTAATCTAAGGGTGCACATACATCATCGTCAGGCTCAGTGCCTGCATTCGATGGCGGCTGTGCGCAGGGCGCTTCGGCGCGCCGGCTTCCTTAGGTTCCCCGGTCTGCTAACCTGCGTTCAGCTGCCACCCCTTCTTTTAGCAGAGAAGCGGTTCCAGCTTTATTTCGGAACCTGAGAATGATTAAACCAACACCAAACCCGCCGCTAACAGACACGGCATCCCCCTACGAAGCCCCCGAATCAAAGAAATTCCACGAAGCCGCCGAACGCGCCCTCGACCATTACCTCGGCCCGCCAAAACCCGACCTCATGGCCACACCCTACACCCCCAACACGCTGTACATGGCCAACCCCGACGCCGACAGCGAATCCCTGCTGGCCGACGCCAGTGAATCCCTCGGCTCGGCCACGGTCATGCTCAACAACCATGCGGCGCTGGTGCAAGGCACGCACCGCAAGACCCTGCAAGGCATCGCTCAGGTGGTGATGGTGGCGGAGATGGCGGTGAATCGGGTGTTGGACAAGTGGGTGCCCGCAGACTGATCCAGTCGTTGCGGTGTGTTGACCGGCCCTATCGCTGGCAAGCCAGCTCCCACAGTGTCCGAGTTGTTTTCGGATTCTGATAATTACCCAAAAACCTGTGGGAGCTGGCTTGCCAGCGATGAGGCCAGTGAACGTTACGCTCAGCGTAATGATTCACCACCGCGCTTGATTGATGCCCCCACCCCACACGCCTAACGTAGCTCCACGACAGCGAACCCCGTGGAGTGAGCATGACAACAACAATTTCCCCCGACTCGCGCTGGACGCGGCGGCGTGACGAGAAGCAGCGGCGTCTCGACAAGGTGCGCGGCCTGGCCGACGGTGTGGTACTGCCAAGCGACAAGATCGTCGCCGCACTCGAAGCGTTGATCCATCCCGGCGACCGTGTGGTGTTGGAGGGCAACAACCAGAAACAGGCGGATTTCCTTTCCCGTTCGCTGGCCAAAGCCGATCCGGAAAAGCTGCATGATCTGCACATGATCATGCCCAGCGTCGGTCGCTCCGAGCATCTGGATCTGTTCGAACGCGGCATCGCCCGCAAGCTCGATTTCTCCTTCGCCGGCACCCAGAGCCTGCGCATCAGCCAGTTGCTCGAAGACGGCCTGCTGGAAGTCGGCGCGATTCACACCTACATCGAACTCTACGCGCGGCTGGTGGTGGACCTGATCCCCAACGTCGTGCTCTCGGCCGGGTTCATGGCCGACCGCGCCGGCAACATCTACACCGGCCCCAGCACCGAAGACACCCCGGCACTGATCGAACCGGCGGCGTTCAGCGATGGCATCGTCATCGTTCAGGTCAACCAGTTGGTGGATGACGTCAGCGAACTGCCGCGCGTGGATATCCCCGCCTCATGGGTTGATTTCGTGGTGGTGGCGGACAAGCCGTTCTACATCGAACCGCTGTTCACCCGCGACCCACGGCACATCAAACCGGTGCACGTGTTGATGGCGATGATGGCGATCCGCGGGATCTACGAAAAACACAACGTGCAGTCGCTCAACCACGGCATCGGTTTCAACACCGCTGCCATCGAATTGATCCTGCCGACCTACGGCGAATCCCTCGGCCTCAAGGGCAAGATCTGCCGCAACTGGACCCTCAACCCGCACCCGACGCTGATCCCGGCTATCGAAAGCGGCTGGGTCGAAAGCGTGCATTGCTTCGGCACTGAACTGGGCATGGAGAACTACATCGCCGCGCGCCCGGACGTGTTCTTCACCGGCCGCGACGGCTCGCTGCGTTCCAACCGGATGTTCTGCCAACTCGCCGGGCAGTACGCGGTGGATCTGTTTATCGGCGCGACGCTGCAGGTCGATGGCGACGGGCATTCCTCGACCGTGACCCGTGGCCGCCTCGCCGGTTTCGGCGGTGCGCCGAACATGGGCCACGACCCGCGCGGTCGGCGTCACGGCACCCCGGCGTGGCTCGACATGCGCCACGACGACGCGCCGCAACCGATGCTCGAACGCGGCAAGAAACTCGTGGTGCAAATGGTCGAGACCTTCCAGGAGGGCGGTAAACCGACCTTCGTCGAAACCCTCGACGCAGTGGACGTGGCGAAGAAAAGCGGCATGCCGCTGGCGCCGATCATGATCTACGGCGACGACGTCACCCACCTGCTCACCGAAGAAGGCATCGCCTACTTGTACAAGGCGCGCTCGCTGGAAGAGCGCCAGGCGATGATCGCAGCGGTTGCCGGCGTCACCGCCATCGGCCTACGCCACAACCCGAAAGACACTGAACGTATGCGCCGCGAAGGCCTGATCGCCTTGCCCGAAGACCTCGGCATCCGCCGCACCGACGCCACCCGCGAACTGCTGGCAGCGAAGAGTGTGGCCGATCTGGTCGAGTGGTCCGGCGGCCTGTACAACCCGCCCGCCAAGTTCAGGAGCTGGTAATGCACGCACTCAACCTGCAAGCGAAACCCCTGAGCCTGAGCGAGCGCCTGGCGGATCTGGCGGTGGATGCGCTGATCGACGAAGCCGATCTGTCACCGAAACCGGCGCTGGTCGACCGGCGTGGCAATGGCGCGCACACCGATCTGCACTTGGGCCTGATGCACGCTTCGGCATTGTCATTGTGGCCGGCGTTCAAGGAAATGGCCGAGGCCGCAGTTGATATCGGCGCAGTCGATACAGCGTTGCGCGAAGCGATTGGTCGCATCGGTCGCGAAGGCGAGCAAGCCATGCTTGCGACCACCAACGGGGTGAATACTCATCGCGGCGCCATTTGGGCACTGGGTTTACTGGTGACCGCCGCTGCGCTGGAACCGAAATCTTCAAGTGCCAACGCCGTCTCTGTTCGCGCCGCACGTCTGGCCTTGCTGGATGATCGCTACGCACCAAAACCCTTGAGCCACGGCGCTCAGGTCGCCCTGCGTTACGGCGCACGCGGCGCTCGGGAGGAAGCGCAACTCGGCTTTCCGTCCGTGCTGCAACGCGGCTTGCCGCAACTCAAACGCAGCCGCGCCAACGGCCACGGCGAACAGAATGCCCGGCTCGATGCGCTGCTGGCGATCATGACCGATCTGGCCGACACCTGCGTGCTCTACCGCGCCGGTGAACAAGGCCTGCAGACCATGCAACACGGCGCGCAAGCAGTGCTCGACGCCGGTGGTAGCGCCAGCCTCAACGGGCGTCGGCGCCTGCACGCACTGGATCAACAACTCATCGCATTGAATGCCTCGCCCGGTGGCGCCGCCGACTTGCTCGCCGCCACGCTGCTGCTCGACCGAATCGAGCGCGACGGTATCCTTCAGGGAGCGTTTTGATGGAAATCTTATCCTTTGAATTTCCCGCCGGGCAGCCGCCACGCGGGCGCGCGCTGGTCGGTTGTGTCGGCTCCGGCGATCTGGAAGTGCTGATCGAACCGGGGCTGGCCGGCAAGCTGACGATCAATGTGCAGACCTCGGTCAACGGTGCGCAGCAGCGTTGGCAGCATCTGTTTGCGCGGATGTTCGACGGCACCACGCCACCGGCGATGGCCATCGATATCCACGATTTCGGCGCCACGCCGGGTGTGGTGCGGCTGCGTCTGGAACAAGGTTTCGAGGAGATCGGCCATGACTGACAGCGCAGCGCTGTTGCATAAGCACAGCTTCGTCGAACTCGGTGCGCGGCAACGGGCGAAGGCCTTGCTCGACGCCGGGACTTTCCGCGAATTGCTCGACCCGTTTCAACGGGTCATGTCGCCGTGGCTCGAGCGCCAGGGCGTGGTACCGCAAGCCGATGACGGCGTGGTGATTGCCAAAGGCAGCCTCGATGGCCTGCCGCTGGTGATCGCCGCGATTGAAGGCGCGTTCCAGGGTGGCAGCCTCGGCGAAGTCGGCGGCGCGAAGATTGCCGGCGCGCTGGAACTGGCCGCCGAAGACAACCGCAAAGGCATCCCGACGCGCGCCGTGTTGCTGCTGGAAACCGGTGGCGTGCGCTTGCAGGAAGCCAATCTCGGGTTGGCGGCGATTGCCGATATTCATGCGGCGATTGTCGATTTGCAGCAGTACCAACCGGTGGTCGGCGTGGTCGCGGGCAGTGTCGGTTGTTTCGGCGGCATGTCGATTGCCGCTGCGTTGTGCAGCTATTTGCTGGTGACTCAGGAAGCGCGCCTCGGTCTCAACGGCCCGCAAGTGATCGAACAGGAAGCCGGGATCGAAGAGTACGACTCCCGCGACCGGCCCTTCATCTGGAGCCTGACCGGTGGCGAGCAGCGTTTCGCCAGCGGCTTGGTGGATCGTTACGTCGCCGATGATGTGGCACAGATTCGCCAGCAGGTCGGTGCGTTGCTGCAACAGGGTTTGCCAACCCGGCCGCGCAGTCAGCGCTCCGATTGGTTTCTGCAACGTCTGGCGAGCCTGGACACCGATAAGCAAATCGAGCCTGCGGTGGTTCGCGATCTGTATCAAGGAGAGCGCTCATGAGTGGTTATTCGATGCGCGGTTTGAACTGGTTCAACGCATTGAGCGCGGGTGCGAAAGCGGTGGAAGGTTTGCCGCCGTCGTTGAAGGTGGCCGATGGCGAACTCGGACGCTTTATTGCTGTGGTTGCTGACCCCGACAACCGTTTTCCACGGGCTCGCAACGGCGAAGTCGGTTTGCTCGAAGGCTGGGGCCTGGCCAAGGCGGTGGATGACGCAATCACGGCAGATCGCGACAACACACGGAAACGCCCGATCATCGCCATCGTCGATGTACCGAGCCAGGCTTACGGTCGTCGCGAAGAAGCCCTCGGCATTCATCAGGCCCTGGCCGGTGCGGCGGACAGTTATGCCCGCGCCCGTCTGGCCGGGCATCCGGTGATTGCGCTGCTGGTGGGCAAGGCGATGTCCGGGGCGTTTCTGGCCCACGGTTATCAGGCCAACCGCTTGATTGCCCTGCGCGATCCCGGGGTGATGGTGCATGCGATGGGCAAGGCTTCGGCGGCGCGGGTGACATTGCGCAGTGTCGAGGAACTGGAAGCGCTGGCCGCCAGCGTGCCGCCGATGGCCTACGACATCGACAGCTACGCCAGCCTCGGATTGCTCTGGGAAACCCTCTCGGTGCAGCAGATCGAGCAGCCGACGACGGAGGATCTGACGCGGGTCACCGAGTGCCTGAAACAGGCCATCGACGATATCTCCGGCAATGACTTGAGCAAACGTCTCGGTGCGAAAAACCGTGAGGCCTCCAGCCGCGTGCGTGAACTGCTGAGGGCACAGTGGTGAACTTGCCATTGGCCCACGACCTGCTGTGGGGCATGACTCCTGCGCAGTTGCCAGCGGATGCGCCGCAGTGGGCGATCGAGTCGCTGGCTGCCGGGCAACCGGTGGTGGTGCGGCGCGCGGTGAGTGCAGAAGGTTGGGTCGCGGTGGGTATTCGCGGTGTGTTGCGTGAGCAGCGCCTGGCGGCGTTCATGAGTCTTGATGCAATCGTGCGTCGGATCAGTCCGGAGGCGCTTTGTCATGTCGATTGCGAGCACGATCTGTCAGTGATGCAGGCACTCAAACAACTGCGGCCGATGCTCGATGATTGTGGTTGGGTCTGGGGTGTCAGCGGCAGTGTCGGATTTGAGTTGGCCAGTGGTTTTACCGCGATGCACGCGGCCAGTGACCTCGATCTGATTCTGCGTACCCCGCAGCTGATCACCCGTAATCAGGCACGCAAACTGGTCGCGGGTTTCGATCAGGCTGTATGCCGGGTGGATATGCAATTGCAGACGCCGTTTGGTGCTGTGGCGCTGCGCGAATGGGCCAGCGGTTCGGCCCGGGTGCTGCTGAAAACTCAGCATCAGGCCTGTCTGGTCACTGACCCGTGGAACCCGCAGGAGCAGGCAGCGTGAGCAGCCTGTTGGTGTTCCCCGGCCAGGGCGCGCAGCAACCGGGCATGCTCCAGCGTTTGCCTCGGGCAACCTTGATTGAGGCCAGCGACGTGCTCGGTGAGGATGTCTCGCTGCTCGATTCGGCCGATGCGCTGCGCAGCACCCGGGCGGTTCAGCTGTGCCTGTTGATCGCCGGGGTCGCCGCCTCGCGGCAGTTGCTGCAGGACGGACTCACGGCGGATTACGTCGCCGGCCTGTCCATCGGTGCGTACCCGGCAGCGGTGGTCGCCGGGTCGCTGAGCTTCAGCGATGCGTTGCATCTGGTCAGCCTGCGTGGCGAGTTGATGCAGCAGGCTTATCCACAGGGCTACGGCATGGCCGCGATTATCGGTCTGCAGTTATCCACCGTCGAAACGCTGCTGGCGCAGGTGCACAGCGCGGAGTCGCCGGTGTACCTGGCCAACATCAACGCCGATAACCAGGTGGTGATTGCCGGCAGTGACGCGGCGATGCAAGGGGTGGCGGAACTGGCGCGCAGTCGTGGCGCCGGTCTGGCGAAACGTCTGGCGGTGAGCGTGCCGTCGCACTGTCCGCTGTTGGAAAAACCTGCGCAAATCCTCGCCAAAGCCTTCGCCAAGGTTGAACTGAAGCGCCCGACAATCGCCTACCTGAGTGGCAGCCGCGCGCGTCCGCTGATCAAGCCTGACGCCCTGCGCGACGACCTCGCTTTCAACATGTGCCGCGTGGTGGACTGGCGCGGCACCGTACAAAGCGCCTACGAGCGCGGCGTGCGTTTACAGATCGAACTGCCGCCCGGTGCGGTGCTGACCGGGCTGGCGCGCCGGGTGTTCGAATCGGGCACGGTCACTGCCTTCGACAGTGCGCGTCTGGACACCTTGCAGGCGCTGTTGCGAGAGGAGGGAGACCGCCGACCCTAAACCGCCGCGACTCAGGCTTCGAACAACAAAAACAACATTCGACGATGCACTTTGAGGACTACAACAATGATTATTTACGGTGTGGCGCTGTTGGCGATCTGTACGCTGGCAGGGGTGATCATGGGTGACATGCTCGGCGTGTTGCTGGGCGTCAAATCCAACGTCGGCGGGGTCGGCATCGCCATGATCCTGCTGATCTGCGCGCGGTTGTGGATGCAGAAACGCGGCGGCATGACCAAGGATTGCGAGATGGGCGTCGGCTTCTGGGGCGCGATGTACATTCCTGTGGTGGTGGCGATGGCCGCGCAACAGAACGTCGTCACCGCCCTGCACGGCGGTCCGGTGGCGGTGCTGGCGGCCATCGGTTCGGTGGTGGTGTGTGGCTGCACGATTGCCCTGATCAGCCGCACCCATAAAGGCGAACCGTTGCCTGACGAACCGGTGGAAGTCACCCCGGTCGGTACCCCGGTAGGAGGTCGCTGACATGTGGGCACTCATTGAAAACGGTCTGGAACACAACGGCCTGATCACCGCGTTCGCTTTCGTCGGCGTGATCATGTGGGTCTCGGTGATTCTCTCCAAACGCCTGACCTTCGGGCGCATTCATGGCTCGGCGATTGCCATCGTCATCGGTCTGGTGCTGGCCTGGGTCGGCGGCACCCTGACTGGCGGGCAAAAAGGCCTGGCCGACCTGACGCTGTTCTCCGGCATCGGCCTGATGGGCGGGGCGATGCTGCGGGATTTCGCGATTGTCGCCACGGCGTTCGAAGTGCAGGCGACCGAGGCGAAGAAGGCCGGGTTGATTGGCGTGATCGCGCTGCTGCTCGGTACGGTGTTGCCGTTCATTGTCGGCGCGTGCATGGCCTGGGCCTTCGGCTATCGCGATGCGGTGAGCATGACCACCATCGGCGCGGGCGCGGTGACCTACATCGTCGGCCCAGTGACCGGTGCGGCTATTGGCGCGACTTCGGATGTGATGGCGCTGTCGATTGCTACCGGGTTGATCAAGGCGATTCTGGTGATGGTCGGCACGCCGGTCGCGGCGCGCTGGATGGGCCTGGATAACCCGCGTTCGGCGATGGTGTTTGGTGGTCTGGCCGGGACGGTGAGCGGGGTGACCGCAGGGCTGGCGGCGACGGATCGGCGGTTGGTGCCTTATGGGGCGTTGACGGCGACGTTCCACACCGGGCTCGGGTGCTTGCTGGGGCCTTCGCTGTTGTTCTTCATTGTTCGCGGGATTGTGGGCTAGATCCGGAATTTCAGTTGTCTGCGCTGACGCCTTCGCGAGCAAGCTCGCTCCCACACTTGGAATGCATTCTCCTGTGGGAGCGAGCTTGCTCGCGAAGGGCGCAACTCGGTGTCAGATCTGGCGATTGGCATACATCCGACACTCCGCCAGCAACGCCAGCAGATTCGGATCGCGCTCCTTGGCCTTCAAGAAGACCACGCCAATGTGCTGCTGCAAGCGGTACTTCTCCTGCAACGGGATCAGCTTCACCCTATTCTCGTACACCGCCGCAATCCGCCCCGGCAGCAACGCATAGCCGACCCCGGAGCTGACCATGCTCAGCAGGGTGAAGATGTCGTTGACCTGCATCGCCACCTTCGGCTCGAACCCCGCCTGCTTGAACACCCGGATACCGTCCTGATGCGTAGCGAAGCCCTGGGTCAGGGTGATAAAGGTTTCGTCACGCACCTCGGCCAGATCGACTTCACTGCGTTGGGCGAACCTTGAATCTGCCGGCGTGGCGAGGAAAATGTCGTCGGAGAACAGCGGGATCTGCTCGCAGTCCGGGTCGCTGACGGTGTCGTCCAGCGACACCAGAATCGCGTCGACTTCCATGTTCTTCAGCTTGTAGAGCAGGTCGATGTTGGAGCCTAGGATCAGGTCGATGTTGAGTTCGCTGCGGCGGATCTTCAGGCCCATGATCAGTTGCGGTACGGTTTTCACCGTCAGCGAGTACAGCGAGCCGAGTTTGAAGCGCTCAGCGGAGAAACCGGCGGCCTCGCGAGTCAGGCGCACACTCTCGACCACGTCCTGGATCAGCTTCTGCGCGCGTTCTTCGAGCACGTAGGCGCTTTCCAGGGGCGTCAGGTTGCGCCCTTCATGCTTGAACAGCGGGCAGCGCAGGGCGCTTTCCAGCGAATGGATCGCCCGGTGCACGCTGACATTGCTGGTCTGCAACTCGGCTGCGGCACGCGCCAGATTGCCGGTGCGCATGAAGGCGAGGAACACCTCGAGTTTTTTCAGGGTCAATTCTTCGTCGATCAGCATGGCGCGGACTCTTTTTGGTATCGACCGATTGTGCCCGGTATGCGCCGCTCTTTGTAGGAGCTGCCGAAGGCTGCGATCTTTTGATCTTTTAAACGGAAACATTGCGCTTTTACGCTCAAGGCCCGAGCCTTGCGCGTTGCGGTAACGAATCTTGAGGTGAGCGACACATGTATCACGGGGAAAAACTCAACGCCTGGACGCATCTGGTCGGGGCCGTGGCTGCGTTTATTGGCGGCGTGTGGATGCTGGTGATTGCCAGCCTCGACGGCAGTCCGTGGAAGATCGTCAGCGTGGCGATCTACGCCTTTACCTTGTTGGTGCTCTACAGCGCTTCAACCGTGTACCACAGCGTGCGCGGGCGCAAGAAAGCGATCATGAAGAAGGTCGATCACTTTTCCATCTATCTGCTGATCGCCGGCAGCTACACGCCGTTCTGCCTGGTGACGTTGCGCGGGCCGTGGGGCTGGACGTTGTTCGGGATTGTCTGGGGGCTGGCGCTGATCGGTATCCTGCAGGAGATCAAGCCACGCTCGGAAGCGCGGATCCTGTCGATCGTGATCTACGCGGTGATGGGCTGGATCGTGCTGGTGGCGGTCAAACCGTTGATCGCGGCGCTGGGCACAGCAGGCTTTGCCTGGCTGGCATCGGGCGGGGTGTTGTACACCGTGGGGATCATCTTTTTTGCCCTGGATCACCGGTTGCGGCATGCGCACGGAATCTGGCATTTGTTTGTGATCGCCGGGAGTCTGCTGCACTTTGTGGCGATTCTGTTTTATGTCCTTTAGAACATCACAAATCCTGTGGGAGCGGGCTTGCCCGCGATGACGGACTGTCAGTCACTCATGTGTTGATGGGGCAACCGCAATCGCTGGCAAGCCAGCTCCCACAGGGACCAGGGTTTGCAGTTGTATCTGCGCGCGTCTGCTGAACATCTGCAACAAGTCGCCGAGGGTATGCGGTGGCGGTTCGGTGGCGCGGGTCACTGCGTACAACGTGATCGGCAAGGGCGGCGCCAACGGGCGGATTACGGTGCTGGTCGGCGAAGCACCGAGTGCCGTGAAAGGGTCGATCACCGCCACCCCGGCGCCAGACTCCACCATCGCCCGCGCCAGCGAATACGTCTGCACGGCGATCCGCACGCGAGGCGGTGGCTCGACCGCTTCCAGGTAGCTGTCGAGTCGGGCAGCCAGCGGGTCGGCGCTGGACAGCCCGATCAGCGGTGCTCCCGCCAACGCCATCAGCGGCAACGGCTGACCGGCTTCTTCCTCCGGCCAGTAACCTTTCGGCGCCAGCGCCACCAACACGCCCGAGGCCAATGCCTGCGCCTTCAATCCGGGATGATCCGGCAACTGCAACGTCAGGGCCACGTCCACTTCGCGCATCAGCAGATTCTGCATCAGCTCGCGGCTGTGGGCGCTGGAGAGTTCGCAGGCGATGTCCGGGAACTGTGCCGTCCATTGCCGGATCGCTGGCGGCAGCAACGACAGCGCCAGCGCCGGGGTCGCGCCGATCCGCAGGCTGTGGCCGGGCTCGCGGCGCAGGCTCTGGGCCAGGCGTCGCACGCCTTGCAGACTTTCCGTGACCTTGTCGACTTCGCGCTCCAGCTCCAGCGCTTCCGGAGTCGCCTGCAATTTACCGCGCACCCGCAGAAACAGCGGAAAGCCCAACTGCTGCTCGGCGTGCTGCAGCACTTTGGTCACCGCCGGCTGAGAGACGTGCAGCAATTGCGCAGCGGCGCTGATCGAGCCGGTCTGGCGAATGGCCTGGAAAATCTCGATGTGGCGAAGGCGCATGGTGAGTCCATAACCTTTGTTTATAAGTCTGGCATCTTTATTCATTGTTCGGCGCCTGTCACCTCACCCTAACCTCAGCCTCGTCTTCACATAGAAATAAGGACGGACATGGCTCAGCGCGTGTGCATCATCGGCGGCGGTGTGATCGGGTTGGCAACGGCCTATGCGCTGGTGCGCGACGGTTTCGAAGTGACTGTGGTCGAGGCGCGGCAGTCGCTGGGCAGCGAAACCAGTTTCGCCAACGGCGGCCAGTTGTCCTACCGCTATGTGGCGCCGCTGGCTGATGCCGGCGTGCCGTTGCAGGCGCTCGGCTGGATGCTGCGCGGCGACTCGCCGCTCAAGCTGCGCCCGCGTCTGGACCCGGCGCAGTGGCGCTGGATGGCGTCGTTTCTCGCCGCCTGCCGCACCTCGGTCAACCGGGAAAACGCGGCGCATCTGTTGCGTCTGGCGCTGTTCAGCCAGAGCACGCTGAAACGCTGGCGCGAGGATGACGGGCTCACCGGTTTCAACTGGCGGCGCAACGGCAAACTGGTGACCTTCCGCAATGCCGGCAACTTCGACCATGCGCGCAAGGGCTTGGCCGATCCGCAGCAACAACAGGTGTTGTCCGCCGCCGAATGTGCGCAGCTGGAACCGGCACTGACCGATGCGCCGTTTGTAGGCGCGATCTACACGCCGGATGAAGAAGTCGGCGACTGTCACGCCTTCTGCCAGCAGTTGGCGGCGCGATTGACGGCGTCGGGTCGCTGCGAGTTTCGCCTCGGTCAGGCAGTCACCGGCATTCGCCACAGCCACGGCGTCGTTACGGCGATTGAGCTTGGCAACGAACCCCTGCCAGTTGAACAACTGGTGATCGCCGCCGGGCACCGAAGCCCCTTGCTGGCGCTGCCCGGCCTGCGCCTGCCGCTGTATCCGCTGAAGGGTTACAGCCTGACCTTGTCGATCGGCGATGAGCATCGGGCGCCGGACGTGAGCATCACCGACTACGACCGCAAGATCGTCTACGCGCGCATCGGCGAACAGTTACGGGTGGCGGCGATGGTCGACATCGTCGGTTTCGACCCGGCGGTAGATCCCGAGCGGTTGGCACTGATCAAGCGCCAGGCCCGCGACACCTTTCCCGATGCCGGCAATTACGACGCGGCTGTGGAATGGGCGGGCATGCGCCCGGCCACCCCCACCGGCGTACCGCTGCTGGGCGCCACGGCGTATCGCAATCTGTGGCTCAACCTCGGCCACGGCGCGCTCGGTTTCACCCTGGCCTGCGGCAGCGGGCAGTTGCTCAGTGAACTGATCGGTCAGCAGCGTACATCCATTGACCTGCACGGGTTCAATCCCCGTGCGGCGTGACAGTTTCTGCTAAAACACCCCAACCACAACGGAGAATAACAATGCAAAAAATCACGTTGCTCGGCTGCACACTGGCGCTGTTCATCGGCGCCCAGGCACAGGCCAATGAAGTGCCGCTGGCCGGCGCGCTTGGCAAGATCGCCAGCGCCAACAGCATCACCCTGGGCTATCGCGACGCCTCGGTGCCGTTCTCGTATGTGGGCGATCACACCGGGCAGCCGATGGGGTATTCGGTGGAGCTGGCGGGCAAGATTGTCGAGCGGATCAAGCAGCAACTGGCGTTGCCGGAGCTGAAGGTGAAGTACAACCTGGTGACGTCGCAGACGCGGATTCCGCTGGTGCAGAACGGCACGGTTGATCTTGAGTGCGGCTCCACCGGGGTGACGGCCGAGCGGCAGAAACAGGTGGCGTTCTCCTACGGTTTCATCTACGTCAAAGGGCAGTTGCTGACCGCAAAGGACAGCGGCATTCACAGCTTCGATGACCTGCGCGGCAAGAACGTGGTGACCACCGCCGGCACCACCAACGAGCGCTATCTGAAGAGCTACAACCTCGACCACAAACTGAACATGTTCGTGATCAGCGCCAAGGATCACGGCGAGGCGTTCCAGATGCTGCAGTCGGGACGGGCAGCGGCCTTCTACATGGACGACGCATTGCTCTACGGCGAGCGGGCCAAGGCGCGGGACCCGCACAACTGGGTCGTGGTGGGGGAGGAACAATCGCGGGAAATCTACAGCTGCATGGTGCGCAAGGATGATCCGCCATTCCTCGCGCTGGTGAACGGGGCGCTGGCCGATCTGTACAGCTCGGGGGAGATCAACGGGATCTACCGTAAGTGGTTCGAACAGCCGATCCCGCCGAAAGGCTTGAACCTTGAGTTCCCGATGACCAGCGAACTCAAGGCAATCATCGCCAAACCGATCAGTGATCCGGTGCAGTGACGGGTTAGAAATCACCCCAAAGCTGCTGAGCCACCGCCAGTGCAACCACCGGCGCAGTCTCGGTACGCAGCACGCGTGGGCCGAGGCGGGCGGCGTGGAAACCGTTGGCCTTGGCTTGCTCGACTTCGGCGTCGGACAAGCCGCCTTCGGGGCCGATCAGGAACGCCAGGGTCGCAGGCTTGGCGTGGCTGACCAACGGCTCGGCCACCGGGTGCAGAACCAGTTTCAGCTCGGCGTCGGTCTGTTTCAGCCAGTCCGCCAGGAGTACCGGTGGATGAATCACCGGCACCCGCGAACGACCGCATTGCTCGCAGGCGCTGATCGCCACCTGACGCCAGTGCAGCAGGCGTTTGTCGGCGCGCTCGTCCTTCAGGCGCACTTCGCAGCGCTCGCTGAAGATCGGGGTGATTTCGCTCACGCCCAGTTCGGTGGCTTTCTGGATCGCCCAGTCCATCCGTTCGCCCCGGGACAGGCCTTGGCCTAGATGGATGTGCAGCGGCGATTCGACTTGGCCGGCGAGCTGTTCGTCGATCTGCACCACGACGCGTTTCTTGCCGACTTCCACCAGCGAGCCGCGAAACTCATGGCCGGAACCGTCGAACAACTGCACCGCATCGCCCTCGGCCATGCGCAACACGCGGCTGATGTAATGCGCCTGGGCTTCCGGCAGTTCGTGTTCGCCGGTGCTCAGGGGGGCGTCGATAAAGAAGCGGGACAGTCTCATGCGGGGTCTCTGTAAAATTTGTAAAAGTCTGGCGGCCCCATCGCTGGCAAGCCAGCTCCCACAGGGTTTTGCGCAGGACCTGTGGGAGCTGGCTTGCCAGCGATGACGGTAGTCCGGTCACCGCTGAAGCTTAAGTGAAATAGATCAGCCCGGATCACGGAACCCAGGATGGAAATCCTTCGGCACCGCCACGCTGACGCTGTCACGAGTGGCGATGTCGATGCCTTCGCTGGCGACTTCGGCGAGGAAGTCGATCTGCTCCGGGGTGATCACGTACGGCGGCAGGAAATACACCACGCTGCCCAGCGGCCGCAGCAGCGCGCCACGCTCCAGCGCATGCTGGAACACCTTCAGGCCGCGACGTTCCTGCCAAGGGTAGGCCTCTTTGCTGGCTTTATCCTTGACCATCTCGATGGCCAGGACCATGCCGGTCTGCCGCACTTCGGAGACGTTCGGGTGATCAACCAGATGCGCCGTGGCCGAGGCCATGCGCCGGGCCAGCGCCTGGTTGTTCTCGATGACGTTGTCCTGCTCGAAGATATCCAGCGTCGCCAACGCCGCCGCACAGGCCAGCGGGTTGCCGGTGTAGCTGTGCGAGTGGAGGAAGGCGCGCAGGGTCGGGTAGTCGTCGTAGAACGCGCTGTAGACCTCGTCGGTGGTCAGGCACGCCGCCAGTGGCAGGTAGCCGCCGGTCAGGGCCTTGGACAGGCAGAGGAAGTCCGGACGGATGCCGGCCTGTTCACAGGCGAACATGGTGCCGGTGCGGCCGAAGCCGACGGCGATTTCGTCGTGAATCAGGTGCACGCCGTAGCGGTCGCAGGCCTCGCGCAGCAGCTTGAGGTACACCGGGTGATACATGCGCATGCCGCCGGCGCCTTGAATCAACGGTTCGACGATGACTGCCGCCACGCTGGCATGATGTTCTGCCAGTGTCTGTTCCATGGCGGCGAACAGATTGCGCGAATGTTCTTCCCAGCTCATGCCTTCGGGGCGCAGGTAGCAATCCGGGCTTGGCACCTTGATGGTGTCCATCAGCAGCGCTTTGTAGGTCTCGGTGAACAGCGGCACGTCGCCGACCGCCATCGCTGCCATGGTTTCGCCGTGGTAGCTGTTGGTCAGGGTGACGAAGCGTTTCTTGTTCGGCTGGCCGCGATTGAGCCAGTAGTGAAAGCTCATTTTCAGCGCGACTTCGATGCAGGACGAACCGTTATCGGCGTAGAACGCGCGGTTCAGGCCTTCCGGGGTCATCTTCACCAGACGCTCGGACAACTCGATCACCGGTTGATGGCTGAAACCGGCGAGGATCACATGCTCCAGCTGATCGACCTGATCCTTGATGCGCTGGTTGATGCGCGGGTTGGCGTGGCCGAACACGTTGACCCACCAGGAGCTGACGGCGTCGAGGTAGCGCTTGCCTTCGAAGTCTTCGAGCCAGACGCCTTCACCGCGCTTGATCGGGATCAGCGGCAGCTGTTCGTGGTCTTTCATCTGGGTACAGGGATGCCACAACACCGCGAGGTCGCGTTGCATCCACTGGTTATTCAGGCCCATTTACAGTCTCCTCGAGGCGGCTCGCGTCAGGCGCGGGCAAACAATCGCGCAAGCCTATGCAATGCATCGCGTCGGAACAACCCATTGTGTCGATTGAGCTACTTTGTATGGGCCGATAGACGTCGCTGGCGGCGTTTTGATGGCTGACGTATTCTTCGCGGTTCTTTGGGTCGTCTGACCCGCAAAAACTGCTTTTTCCTACGTGTATTTCCGGAGTTCGCTGAATGTCTGTCGGTTGGCTGCGCGCCTGTGCGCTGGTGATGTTGGGGCTGTTCAGCGTTACGGCGCTGGCCAAGGATAAAACCGCAATCGTGATCGGCGGCGGCCTGTCGGGCCTGACCGCGGCTTACGAGCTGCAAAACAAGGGCTGGCAGGTCACGCTGCTCGAAGCAAAGCCGAGCCTGGGCGGTCGCTCGGGCATGGCCACCAGCGAGTGGATCGGCAACGACAAGACCCAGCCGGTGCTGAACAAGTACGTCTCGACCTTCAAGCTGAGCACCACGCCAGCCCCGGAGTTCGTGCGTACCCCGGGTTATCTGATCGACGGCGAGTATTTCTCCGCTGCCGATCTGGCAACCAAGCAACCGGCCACCGCCGATGCCTTGAAGCGCTACCAGAAAACCCTCGACGACCTGGCGCGCTCGATCGACGACCCGCAGAACCCGGCCGCGACCAGCACCCTGCATGCGCTGGATCAGATCAACGTGTCGAACTGGCTCGACAAGCAGAACCTGCCGGCCACCGCGCGTCAGTTGATCAACCAGGACATCCGCACCCATTACGACGAGCCTTCGCGTCTGTCGCTGCTGTATTTCGCCCAGCAGAACCGCGTGTATCGCGGCGTCTCTGACCGCGACCTGCGTGCCTCGCGTCTGGTCGGCGGCAGCCAGGTGCTGGCCCAGGCCTTCGTCAAACAGATCAAGACCATCAAGACCAACTCGCCGGTGTCGGCGATCACTCAGGACAAGGACGGCGTGACCGTCAAGGTCGGCAGTGTCGGCTACCAGGCTGATTACGTGGTGCTGGCCGTGCCGCTGCGCGCACTCAACAAGATTGCGCTGACCCCGGCGCTGGACGCGCAGCACCTGGCCGCGATCAAGGGCACCAACTACGGCTGGCGCGACCAGATCATGTTGAAGTTCAAGACGCCGGTGTGGGAAAGCAAGGCGCGCATGTCCGGTGAGATCTACAGCAACGCCGGCCTCGGCATGCTCTGGATCGAGCCGGCGCTGAAGGGCGGCGCCAACGTGGTGATCAACCTGTCCGGCGACAACGCCCGTGTGATGCAGGCGTTCGGCGACAAGCAGATGGTCGATCAGGTGCTGATCCGCCTGCACGCGTTTTATCCACAGGCCCGTGGCTCGTTCACCGGTTATGAAATCCGTCGTTACAGCACCGATCCGTCGATGGGCGGCGCCTACCTGGCTTACGGCCCGGGCCAGATCAGCAAGTTCTGGCGCCTGTGGGAGCGTCCGCTGCAACGTGTAGCGTTTGCCGGTGAACACACCGACACCCTGTACCCGGGCACCCTGGAAGGCGCGCTGCGCACTGGTCAGCGTGCGGCCAGTCAGGTTGAAGACCTGGCCGCCGGCAAGTCGTTTGAACCGGCCAAAGTGGTTCCGGCTGCAGCAGCGGCGGGCGCGGCGGGTGCCGTGGCGGCGAAGAAGGGTAACTTCTTCAGCAACCTGTTTGGCGGTTCGGATGACGAGAAGAAGCCAGAGCCTGCGAAGGCGCCTGAGCCGGCTCCCGCTCCAGCTCCAGCGGCGCCAGCGCCTGCACCGACTCCGGCACCTGCGCCAGCTCCGGTGGAAGCGCCGAAACCAGCGACTCCGGTGAAAGCCGAGCCGGCGAAGAAAGCGCCAGCCAAGCCTGCGGCGAAGAAACCTGCAGCGAAAACCGAGGCGAAAAAGGCCCCGGCCAAGCCTGCGGCGAAAAAGGCTGAGCCGGCGAAGAAGCCAGCGGCCAAGCCTGTTGCAGTGCCGGCTCCGGCGGCAGGCACGGACAGCAAAGCGCAGTAAGGCTTTGCGGTGAATGAAAAGCGCGGCTCCGGCCGCGCTTTTTTATTGCCTGTGAGAACCTCATCGCGGGCAAGCCCGCTCCCACAGATTTTGCGGTGAGCGCAGAGTTTGTGTGCGCTATTGTCCACTGTGGGAGCGGGCTTGCCCGCGATGAGGCCTGTTCATACAGTACATCATCAGGATCTTCCACCTGACATCCCGCCACACTTTTCCCGGTTAATCTTTCCTTAACAAGCCACTTACAGACTCTTGATCGTATTTCTCGATATTTCAAAGCAAAATTTTCCGCTTTAATTCGATAGATAACTCGCTAGTCTTGGTTCGCAGTTCTCACAGGATTTGGGCAATGCAGCTACGTAACTCTGCTTCACGCTATGGTTGGGTCAGCATCTTCATGCACTGGGGCGTGGCGCTGGCGGTCTTCGGACTGTTCGCGCTGGGTCTGTGGATGGTGGGGCTGGATTACTACAGCAGCTGGCGCAAAGACGCGCCGGATCTGCACAAGAGCATCGGTCTGGTGCTGCTGGGTGTGATGGTGTTGCGGGTGTTGTGGCGCTTTATCAGCCCACCGCCACCGACGCTGCAAAGCTACAGCCGCATGACCCGCCTCGGCGCCAAATTCGGCCACGGGTTTCTGTACGTCGGGCTGTTCGCTGTGATGCTTGCCGGTTACCTGATTTCCACCGCAGACGGTGTCGGGATTCCGGTGTTTGGTCTGTTTGAAGTGCCTGCACTGGTTTCCGGACTACCGGATCAGGCAGATACCGCTGGGGTGATTCATCTCTGGCTGGCATGGGCGCTGGTAATTTTTTCCGGCCTCCATGCGTTGGCAGCATTGAAGCACCACTTTATCGATCGTGATGCGACCCTGACGCGAATGCTCGGTCGCAAAGCCTGAAATTCAACCTCGACTCAAAGGAAAAGAAAGCATGTTGAAAAAGACTCTGGCCGCTCTGGCAATCGGTTCGGCCGTACTGTCCGCGAACGTGATGGCTGCTGATTACACCGTCGACAAGGAAGGCCAGCACGCTTTCGTCGACTTCAAGATCAGCCACCTGGGCTACAGCTACATCACCGGTACGTTCAAGGACATCGACGGCAAGTTCAGCTTTGACGCTGCCAAGCCTGAAGACAGCAAAATCGAATTCAACGTGAAGACCGCCAGCGTGTTCACCAACCATGCCGAGCGCGACAAGCACATCGCCAGCAAAGACTTCCTGGACGTGGGCAAATACGCTGACGCCAAGTTCGTCTCCACCAGCGTCAAATCCACCGGCAAGAACGCCGCTGGCAAAGACACGGCTGACGTGACCGGCGACCTGACCCTGCACGGCGTGACCAAGCCAATCGTGGTCAAGGCCGTGTTCCTGGGCGAAGGCAAGGATCCATGGGGCGGCTACCGTGCCGGCTTCGAAGGTACTACCAGCATCAAGCGTTCTGATTTCGGCAAGATGATGGACCTGGGTCCACAGTCCGACAACGTCGACCTGTACATCTCGTTCGAAGGTGTGAAAGCGAAGTAACTTCGCCGCCTTACAAAAACGCCCCCGGTCGCAAGGCCGGGGGCGTTTTTTTTGCCTGCTACACGCACACATCCACCCCGTGGTACGGGCTTTTGTGGCGAGGGGATTTATCCCCGATGGGTCGCGCAGCGGCCCCATGACCGCCAACCGAGGGGTATCAGGCATACCGCGTTGAATGGTTTTGCGACTGCTTCGCAGCCGATCGGGGATAAATCCCCTCTCCACAGTGTTGGGTCTACACAGGGGGATATGCGGTGATTCAGGGATATTCGTGACGGCATAAAAAAATGCCCCGGCTCTTTCGAACCGGGGCATTTTTCATTGCAGCGATAACTCAGCGATTGCGGGTCAGCAAGGCTGGTTTTTCGCCGCGCGGACGGGTCGGCAATTGATCAAGTTGCTCAGGCGTCGGGAAGCGGTCGGCTTTCGATTCCTTGTGCATGATCTTCGGCCCGGTGCTGCGCGGGTTCTGCACGGCCGGTTCGGCGCGTTGCTGATCGTCGCGAGCCGGACGGCGGTTGCGCGAGGACTCGTCACGACGGCCCTGGCCGTCACGTGGGGCGCCATTGCGCGGACCGTTGCGTTTGCCCGGTGGAGTGCCGGTGCTCGAACCGTTGCTGTTGCGCGGGCCGTTCTGGCGACCTTGCGATTGACCGCCGCGAGGTGCGCCGGCACCTGCGCCCTGGCCTGGCGCGCCCGGACGGCGACCACGACCACCGGCCGGAGCGGCTTTGGGCACGTAGTCAACGCGGTTACCGAAGTTATCGATATCGTCGTCGAGGAACTCGTCCGGTGCACGATCAGCCGCCGCGCGTGGTGGCTGGCTCGGACGCTGTTCGCGGCTCGGCGTGCCTTCACGGGGCTTCTGCTGGCGGGCAGGGCGCTCGCCGCGTTCGCCGGCCGGTTTTTCCTTGCCCTTGTCTTTGCCTTTGTCTTTACGACCGCCGCCACCGCCGCCGCCATTCGGACCGTCGCCGCGCGGACCGCGGGAGTTGCGCGGGTTGCGCATGTCCGGACGCTCGCGCACTTCAGGCTTCTCGGCCTCGATGGTGCTGGCATCGAAGCCCATCAGGTCGCCGTCGGCGATTTTCTGCTTGGTCATGCGTTCGATGCTTTTCAGCAGTTTTTCTTCGTCCGGCGCGACCAGCGAGATCGCCTCGCCCGAACGACCGGCGCGGCCAGTACGGCCGATACGGTGCACGTAGTCTTCATCGACGTTCGGCAGCTCGAAGTTGACCACGTGTGGCAACTGGTCGATGTCCAGACCGCGAGCAGCGATGTCGGTCGCTACCAGAATGCGCACTTCACCGGCCTTGAAATCGGCCAGGGCTTTGGTGCGGGCGTTCTGGCTTTTGTTGCCGTGGATCGCCACAGCCGGCAGGCCGTGTTTGTCCAGGTATTCGGCCAGACGGTTGGCGCCGTGCTTGGTGCGGGTGAACACCAGCACCTGTTCCCAGGCGCCGGCGGTGATCAGGTGCGCCAGCAGGGCACGCTTGTGGCTGGCCGGCAGACGGAACACGCGTTGCTCGATGCGCTCGACCGTGGTGTTCGGCGGCGTGACTTCGATGCGTTCCGGGTTGTGCAGCAGTTTGCCGGCCAGATCGGTGATGTCTTTGGAGAAGGTCGCCGAGAACAGCAGGTTCTGACGCTTGGCCGGCAGACGCGCAAGGACTTTCTTCACATCGTGCACGAAACCCATGTCGAGCATGCGGTCGGCTTCGTCGAGGACGAGGATTTCGACGTGGGACAGGTCAACGCTGCCTTGGCCGGCGAGGTCAAGCAGGCGACCCGGGCAGGCGACGAGGACGTCAACGCCACGGGACATGGCCTGGACTTGCGGGTTCATGCCGACGCCGCCGAAGATGCAGGCGCTGACGAATTTCAGGTCACGGGCGTAGATCTTGAAGCTCTCGTGAACCTGGGCCGCGAGTTCGCGGGTCGGGGTCAGGACCAGTACGCGCGGTTGGCGCGGGCCATGACGCTGGGATTTGTCCGGGTGACCGTTGGGGAACAACCGCTCCAGGATCGGAAGGGCGAAACCGCCGGTTTTACCGGTACCTGTCTGTGCCGCAACCATCAGGTCGCGACCTTGCAACACGGCGGGAATGGCCCGCTGTTGCACCGGAGTAGGCTCGGTATAGCCCGCATCTTCGATGGCACGGACTAAAGCCTCGGAGAGACCGAGGGAAGCAAAGGACATGAGTAATCCTGTTTTAGTTAGGGCTTGGCCCAATGGGAGTCTTGCCTGGCGCGAATCGCGTTTAAGAGGACGCGATCCCGTCCGGTCCTGCTGCGGTCTCGAAGGCACGTCAGGAGCGCTCGCGCAGGCTGAAAAGCTGCGCTGTAGCGGGACTGGAGGCCTGTTACGGTTCCGGGCGTCCGGGCGTGAGCCTGGCGGGAACGCCGGAGTATAACAGAGCAATCACTGCGCGCTGCTTTCCTGCTGCTCAACGGTTTTGCGGCTGGCCGAGACGTTGCTCATTGGCGCGGCGTCGACCGGGGCTGCGCCGTAGCGTGCGCTGAGCTCGGCGTAGGCCGGTTCGCGCTTGAAACGCTTGAGCTCGGCGCCAAAACGCGCCACCAGCAGATCCATCCCGGCATTGCGACGAACGGCCAAATATTGGCTCTGGCGGCTAATGACAGTGGGGTTTTCAGTGATCTGGTCGCGGATATTCAACTGATCGAGCAAATGCTGACCGACGCGGCGATCGGTGATCAGCAAGTCGATGCGCCCGCGCAGCAGTTTGCCGAAGTTGGCTTCGTGGGTTGGCGCCGGTTCCCGGGTGAACAGTGTCGATTCGCGGAAGTCAGGGCTGTACAGATAACCCGGCGAGGTGCCGATGGTCAGGCCTTTGAGTTCTTCGAGTTTGCTGAACGGGTGCGGCCGGTCGTTGGCGTAGAACATCACGAACTCGACGTCCGACAGCGGTTCGATGGGGTAGAGCAGCATGGCGTCGCGCTCGTCGCTGTGAAAGATGTCCAGTGCGCCGTCAGCCTGACCGGTTTCGAGCATCGACAGGCAACGTTTCCACGGCAAAAATTGCCATTCGACCTCGATCCCCAGGCGCTTGAACACGATGGCCGTGGTTTCGTAATCCAGCCCGAGGTTCTTGCCGTCCTCTTCGTACACGTACGGCGCCCATGGCTCGGTGACAATGCGCAACTTCTCGCCCCGAGCGGCAAAGCTCAGGCAAGCAAAAACCAGCACCGTGAATAATTGCGCGATCAAAGGCATGGCTTGAGATTACGACGAGAAACGCGAAAGAGCCAGAAAGTGCCTGCACAAGCTCTAATTCGGGGATTCAAAAGCAAAAGATCGCAGCCACGACATCCCTGTAGGAGCTGCCGAAGGCTGCGATCTTTTGATTGTGCTTTGATGCTTTTTAGCGCGGCAACTTCAGGTTATTCCAGATCGCCAGACTAGGCTCGGCCTGGTTCATGGAATAGAAGTGCAGCCCAGGTGCGCCACCTTGCAGCAGGCGCTCGCACATTTCGCTGACAACCTGCTCGCCGAAGCGCTGAATGCTTTGGCTGTCATCGCCGTAGGCTTCCAGTTGCTTGCGGATCCAGCGCGGGATTTCCGCACCGCAGGCATCGGAGAACCGCGCCAGCTTGCTGTAGTTGGTGATCGGCATGATCCCCGGTACCACCGGAATGTCCACGCCCAGCGCCTGCAAACGGTCGACAAAGTAGAAGTAGCTGTCGGCGTTGAAGAAGTACTGGGTGATCGCGCTGTCGGCGCCGGCGCGGGCCTTGCGCACGAAGTTGGCGAGATCGTCTTCGTAATTGCGCGCTTGCGGATGCATCTCCGGATAAGCGGCAACTTCGATGTGAAAATGATCAGCGGTTTCTTCACGAATGAATTCAACCAGTTCATTGGCGTGACGCAGCTCGCCGCTGGTCATGCCCATGCCGGACGGCAGGTCACCACGCAGGGCAACGATGCGCTTGATGCCGGCAGCCTTGTACTCGTTCAGCAGTCCGCGCAGGTCGTCCTTGCTGTCGCCGACGCACGACAGGTGCGGTGCGGCCGGTACTTTGACTTCGCTTTCCAGCTGCAGAACGGTGTTGAGGGTGCGATCACGGGTCGAACCGCCAGCGCCGTAGGTGCAGGAAAAGAAATCGGGGTTGTACGTTGCCAACTGACGGGCAACGTTGAGCAGTTTTTCATGCCCAGCATCGGTCTTGGTCGGGAAGAACTCGAAGCTGTAGCGACGGTCTTGGGACATGGTCATACCCTTGGAAACACGTAAGCCGGACGCTGTACTCCTGTAGGAGCTGCCGCAGGCTGCGATCTTTGAAGATCAAAAGATCGCAGCCTGCGGCAGCTCCTACACAGAGCGGTCAGCAGCGCCAGTCAGGCAACGCGGTGCGCAAGGCACACCGCGTCGACGCTCAGCCAATCAGTAGCGGTAAGCGTGCGGCTTGAACGGGCCTTCGACGGTGACGCCGATGTAGTCAGCCTGTTGCTTGGTCAGTTGAGTGACCACGCCGCCGAAGCCGCGCACCATTTCCAGGGCCACTTCTTCGTCGAGTTTCTTCGGCAGTACTTCAACGGTCAGACGCTCGGCTTTCTGGGCTGGCGACAGGTCGGCGTACTTCTGGCCGAACAGGAAGATCTGCGCCAGTACCTGGTTGGCGAACGAACCGTCCATGATGCGGCTCGGGTGACCGGTGGCGTTGCCCAGGTTCACCAGACGGCCTTCGGCCAGCAGGATCAGGTAGTCGTCGTTCTGCGCGTCGAAAGCGCCCGGGCCGGTACGGTGGATCTTGTGGACCTGTGGCTTCACTTCTTCCCATGCCCAGTTCTTGCGCATGAAAGCGGTGTCGATTTCGTTGTCGAAGTGGCCGATGTTGCAGACAACAGCACGCTTCTTCAGGGCTTTGAGCATGTTCGCGTCGCAAACGTTGACGTTACCGGTGGTGGTCACGATCAGGTCGATCTTGCCCAGCAGCGCTTTGTCGATGCTCGCTTCGGTGCCATTGTTGATGCCGTCGATGAACGGCGAAACCAGTTCGAAACCGTCCATGCAGGCCTGCATGGCGCAGATCGGGTCAACTTCGGAAACCTTGACGATCATGCCTTCCTGACGCAGGGACTGCGCGGAACCCTTGCCCACGTCACCGTAACCGATGACCAGCGCTTGCTTGCCGGACAGCAGGTGGTCGGTACCGCGCTTGATCGCATCGTTCAGGCTGTGACGGCAGCCGTACTTGTTGTCGTTCTTGGACTTGGTCACCGAGTCGTTGACGTTGATCGCAGGGATCTTCAGCTCGCCCTTGGCCAGCATGTCCAGCAGACGGTGAACGCCGGTGGTGGTTTCTTCGGTCACGCCGTGAACGCGGTCCAGCACCTGTGGGTATTTCTTGTGCAGCAGCTCGGTCAGGTCGCCGCCGTCGTCGAGGATCATGTTGGCGTCCCATGGCTGGCCATCTTTCAGGATGGTCTGCTCCAGGCACCACTCGTACTCTTCTTCAGTCTCGCCTTTCCAGGCGAAAACCGGGATGCCGGCGGCAGCGATGGACGCAGCAGCCTGATCCTGAGTCGAGAAAATGTTGCAGGACGACCAGCGTACTTCGGCACCCAGGGCAACCAGGGTTTCGATCAGCACGGCGGTCTGAATGGTCATGTGGATGCAGCCGAGGATTTTCGCGCCCTTGAGCGGCTGCTCGGAAGCGTACTTGCGGCGCAGACCCATCAGGGCCGGCATTTCCGATTCGGCGATGATGGTTTCGCGACGGCCCCAGGCAGCCAGGGACATGTCGGCAACTTTGTAATCGTTAAAATCGGCAGGCGTGATAACAGCGCTCATGAAGAGCCTCCATTCGTAATGTATGCGAATGGGCGCCGTTGTGCGTTTAGTGTCCGGCCGTGGCCAGTCAACGCCCCATCCGAGCCTGACAGGTTGATCCTGCTGCAGCGCCCCTCGGACAGGTGGCGGGAAAACGGTAGCAAGTGAAGGTTACCGTTTTGAAACGGGGGCGATTATAGCCGTCTAGACTGATCTTCCAAAGGGTTTCTGTCGGCCAGATGAAGATCGTTAATAGCGACCATAGTAGAAGGCTCATGGAGCATGACCGCCCGGTCTGCCAAGATGGCGCCATCTTTCGGCAAATGCTCAGGAGTGAACATGAATTTCCACACCCGCAAATGGGTAAAACCCGAAGACCTGAACCCCAACGGCACCCTGTTCGGCGGCAGCCTGCTGCGCTGGATCGACGAAGAGGCGGCGATTTACGCGATCGTCCAGTTGGGCAATCAGCGCGTGGTGACCAAGTACATTTCCGAAATCAACTTCGTCAGCGCCTCGCGTCAGGGCGACATCATCGAACTGGGCATCACCGCTACCGAGTTCGGCCGCACCTCGATCACCCTCACCTGCGAAGTACGCAACAAGATCACCCGCAAGAGCATCCTCACCGTCGAAAAGATGGTCTTCGTCAACCTCGGCGAAGACGGCCTGCCAGCGCCGCACGGGCGGACCGAGATCAAGTACGTCAAAGACCAGTTCAAGGAAGATGAGCTCGTCAGCGAGTAATGCGAGCCCTGTAGGAGCTGCCGCAGGCTGCGATCTTTTGACGTTGTTTTTGCAGAGCAAGATCAAAAGATCGCAGCCTGCGGCAGCTCCTACACTGTCATGCGTAAAACCGGGGATTTGCGTGGCGCATACAGAACGTATTCCAGGCAAGAACGGTCGTAGCTAAAAGCCCCCACCCGGTTCCCACGCCATGACCACCCCGACAGACGGCAAGACCCCCAACCTCTCGACCGATGAACAACACGAAGTCGAGAAAAACCAGCCGCCGCGCGCAGCGGTTCTGCATGAAATCATCCGCACGCAGGGCGATCAGGAACTGGAGCGCAGCATCGCCGCGTTGTGGTGGTCGGCGCTCGCGGCCGGATTGACCATGGGCCTGTCGCTGATGGGCATGGGCCTGCTCAATTCGCGCCTGCCCGAGGGTGACGAATTCAAGGTCATCGCCAGTTTCGGCTACTGTGCCGGTTTCCTCGCGGTGATTCTCGCCCGCCAGCAACTGTTCACCGAAAACACCCTGACCGCCGTCCTCCCGGTGATGACCAAACCGACCCTGGCCAATTTTGGCCGGTTGATCCGCTTGTGGGGCGTCGTCCTGTTCGGCAATTTGTGCGGGACGATACTCGTGGCCTACGTGATGCTCGAGCTGCCGATCTTTGACACCAGGACCGATCACGCCTTCCTTGAAATCGGCCGCAAGGTCATGGAGAACCACGCCAGCCAGATGTTCGCCAAGGGCATCGTCTCCGGTTGGATGATCGCCACCATGGTCTGGATGATCCCGTCCATGGAGAGCGCGAAGATGTGGATCATCATCCTCATCACTTATCTGATGGCGTTGGGCGACTTCACCCACATCGTGGTCGGTTCGGCGGAAGTCTCGTACCTGGTGTTTGCCGGCGAGTTGGCGTGGAGTGATTTCTGGATGGTGTTTGCCGGTCCGACGCTGGCGGGGAACATCATCGGCGGCAGTTGCATCTTTGCCCTGATCAGCCATGCGCAGATCCGCAGCGAAAGCGGTGCGCCAAAGGAAACAGGCAAGGCCAAAGGGTCTGCGGATCAGGCCGAAAAGCCTGACCCGCAGCAGATCAGAAAATGATCAGTGGTGCGCGGGTTCGGCCGTGGTGGCCGGCTCGTCGCGGGTGGCATGCTTGACCAGCTTGCCGATGGTCAGGCCCTGCAACAGGATCGACGACAGCACCACGATGTAGGTGATGCTCAGCAGCAGATCGCGCTCCGGGCCCAGCGGCAGGGCCAGCGCCAGTGCCACCGAAACACCGCCGCGCAAACCGCCCCAGGTCAGGATGCGGATGGTGCCACGCGGCACTGTGCGCCAACGCCGCAGCAGAACGATGGCCGGGGCCACGGTGAGCAGGCGCGACAGCAGGATCGCCAGCGCCAGCAAGCTGGCCGCCGCCACGTGCGCCCAGTTGAACGGCAGCAGCAACAGCTCCATGCCGATCAGCGCGAACAGCAGGGCGTTGAGCATGTCATCGAGCAGTTCCCAGAAGCCGTCGAGGTACTTGCGGGTCATGTCGTTCATCGCCAGGTTGCGCCCCAGGTTACCGATGATCAGACCGGCCACCACCATCGCAATCGGCGCCGAGACGTGCAGCTCGGTGGCCATCGCCGAACCGCCAATCACCAGCGCCAGGGTCAGCATCACGGTGATCTGATGCTGCTGGACGCTTTTGATCATCCGGTACACCCCATAACCGATCAGCCCGCCGAACAGCACGCCGCCAAGGGCTTCATGAACGAACAGCATGGCGGTGGCGCCGAGGGTCGGCGTTTCACCCAATTGGGCGATGCCCAGCAGCACGGTGAACACCACGACCGCGGTGCCGTCGTTGAACAACGATACGGTCTATATAGACACCTAAAACCTATGCCGTACATGTGACCATGTGGACAGACACCTTTCCATGGAGCGTGCCGGCTACCTTGAACGCGCATCAGAGCAGACTTCAGAAAGCTTCAGGCAAGCATGGACATAGGGAGAGAGCCTATACACATGACTAGAAGGATGAGGGGCAATGGAATTTGGCTGGGCGATTGCTCTAGCAGCTCGGCGCTCCAGGACTCGGGGCACTATTCCAGAGTAGGAATGAGCCTGTGAGTCAAAATAGAACTTGCATGATGTAGGCGACCGGACGTAATGAATTGCCCGATGCGAAGTTGATATTAAACCTTCTTAGAACTGGACGATTGCGAGACAAGGTGCATTGCCAGCTTCCTGACGGGAGAACGAATGTTGGCAATGAGGCATCCCAACATTCGTACTCTGGAAACTTTGCCAAGAGACTCAGCCAATGGAACTGACCAGCCTTGGCTTACGCAGCCTTACAATCTCCCTTTCAAGCTCGTCGATGTATCGGACAAGCATCAACTCGCGACTACGAACTCCGTCGCACTCATTTTTGAGGTCGGCAATTTCCCGGTTCTTAGCTTTGAGTTTGTCTTTTTCCTGCTGAGCGGAAGCTTTCTTTGGTGGGGGCTTCTGCGCAGCCGCTGCGTCCCTGACGGCTTGCCTCAGCGCCGCGAACTGAGGGCGATCAGCTCTGATCGACCCCCTAGTTCTCCCAGCCTCAAGCGCGACCAAGTCATAGGTGATAGGCATGTTTCTGCTGACGATCAGCGGTTTGCCAGCAAGGATTCTATTTAAGGCATCCCAAAAGATGATTAGATCGCAGAGTTCGGTCATGCTTGGATCCCCAGGCGAGTAGCGAAGGATGACAACTCATACTGCGTCTGAAGCTCTGCAGTGTGCTCCATGCTTCCTTGGTTGCAGGCCTCTACGGTCACATTCTGAAGGGCAATAAGCTTGAGGAGTTTTGGCTTGATAACGACTGCAGAAGCGCAGCCATCACAGCCTAGGAGATCAACGGTAATACGTTTAGTACAAATGCTATTCGACGTACACCCGCCCAGTGGTGTGGCGCGATACGATAGCTGACCTTTGTTCACTCGCTTGAGGGTTTCATCGAAACGCTCTGCATAGTTCAACTTGAGCAACGCTTTCTTGCCATGGATTTGAGCCCAGACGCCATGAGCGCCATAGAGAGCCTCTTCTGACATAATCACCTCATTAGTATATTGCCAGGATGCAACGTGACGTTCAGACTCTTGGAAAAGAGCTACCATGCTATCTTTCTTGCCGCTAAAAGCTTTAAGGATGTCGGGCGCGTAGATAGATCCACGACTATAGTATTTGGTCATGACTATACTTATGTGCTTGAGCATGGACTTCAGGGCTGGAAGGGTAACGATTCCGCTTCTGATTGCGTAAATTGCAGTAGAGCGCCGAAGCTGGTGAATGCTTAGAGGCCATGCGTTTCCGATATTGACTTCACTGGTTGCATTCCAGATGCGCAATGGATCAACGTTCTTAAGCTCCACCATATCGGCGGAGTTGATTGTCGGAGTGGTAAGCCTCCGTTGGAAACGAGATGGTTCATAGTTCCCGGCGACCGGTTCATCTGAGTTAATGGTCGCCGCATCCAGTACAGTGTTGCTGAAAGGGAAATACGCGGTAGAGATAAAAACATACTGATCGTCTGGGAACATTCCGTTACAAGCTAAAATCGTTTTACAGACGTGAGACGCTGCCGCAAATGGCAACTCAACGTCAGATGATGAATACCAGTCCACATGTTTTCTTCTTTTATGCAGTTTGGTCGTGAAACCATGCAGACTTCTAGAAATCACCACCCCATTTTTTATGTCTTGCCGAAGTGCGCTAAGCCGCAAGGAATAAAGTTCAGACCGCCTCATGCCTGTGAAGGAGTAAATCAACATTGCTGAACAATAGTTTATGACGCCAAAATGTCCCAACAGCTCCTTTTTGTCCGTGATATTGTTGGCATCTGCGTAGTTAGCGAGATCGCAGTGAGCTAGAGCTTTTACGAAACTTTCTTTATGGTCTTCTGATGGAGCTGTGCCGTGGTCGTTATTCCATGAGATCAGCACTGCCAGCTGTTGTAATTGTCCGCGATGCTCCATGTAATTGGCGATCTTCTTTTTGTACTCGACAAGCAACTCAACGTAGATGGCAGTAGGTATTACCAGTGTTTGGTCGTTTTTAGTGTTTTTAGAGAGGGGCGGTGCCTGGAATTTAGCCACTGCAGGCTTAAATCCCAGGTATCTAAACGGCAGCATTGAAATCTTTGGCAGCAAGTCTTCAAGTGCTGCCGCATTGCTCTTAGCTTGTTCAAGGCACAGCTTATGGATGCCTTTTACGTGCTCGATTGAAGACAAGGCTTGGAATACCGATATGTTGTTTTGGTAGCAATACTTTCGTGCTTTTTGCAGAACCAGGTTGTACCTGTTCATGGAGTCGACACCTAGCGGTGTTCCAGGTGATTTATAAGCGTGCCTGTCCAAGGCAAGCAGAATGCTCTTGGACTGTTTCAGATTGGTTCCCCAATTTGTCTCGGTGTGCTCTCCCTCGTAACCCAAATAAACAACCTTTCTTTGCGATATCCCTCGCTCGCGCCCCTGAATCGGCCAAGTGTTCTCCCAAAATTCGACTGGGGTACCGTCAGCCTGGGTCGCGACCACGAAATAATCCGATGGATATACATAATCTTCAGCAGATGCCGACCAAGGTGTTTGCTCGGAATCCAAATATTCAGTTAGAAAAAATTTTGCAAACTGCATTACAGAACCCCAATTTCAGAAAATATTCGTAGCTTGTTTTGCCAGTAGGGAGTCAGGTTTTCAAATTCGAAAACATCAATTCGAATCTGAGTAATCTCTGCCGCGAGGGAGGGGTTGCCCTCCATTTTCTTGATAATCCAGTAGATCTTATTCAAGGTGAGATCAAAAACCTGGCCATGTTCTGTTGGGCTGATCTGTATCAGCCGAAGCTGTTCTATGATGTAGGCCATGCTTAATAGTTTGTGGGCATCTTGGGCATTAAAATGAATTAAGTTGCTATCACAAAATAAGCAGCCAAGGAAGTTGCGGCAGTTTGGCTGAATTGAAACTTCATCCAGCTGCTTTGCTGGTATGAGTTGACCATCACATGACCCAGCTTGAGTCGTTCGAGCTGCCTGCTGCTGCTCTACGCTGGCCAGAATCAAGCCCAAATTGGTGAAGAAGGCTCCAGCTTGAGCAATGTTGTCTGCAACGTTACCTGCCTGGTAACTGGCAAGGGCGGTGCCCAGAGTGTGGTTTGCATCCGCAGCGGCGGCTTCGATGCCATGATGCGTGGTTTTATAATGATGGTGGTAGGCGCGGAGCTCCCGAAACCCAAAGATCGTAAGATTTGGATCCACCAGACGCCTAAGCTGTTTTCCTACAGTTGATGAGTAGCCATTGTCTAGAGGGAGTGGGCCGTTCTTGCGACCAAACGTACCAAAAAGATACTTGAAATCGTGACCATCAACGAGAGTTTCCCTGATTCGCAGATATGCGCGAAAGTGCACAAGAAATCTCGCCTCGAACGACAAGTCTAACTCGGTATGGCTACGCCATTTGATCGTTCGAAAACTTTGTATAACCGTATCAACAGACGATGTTGCATCCCAAGGTATTGCGCCCACTGGAGACTCGTTTCCCTCAGTGTACAAAATGAACATGAACAAGAAACAGTCGTGAGCGACTTTGCATAACTGCAATTGCTCCGTTTTGGTCAGTATTCTATCGAGGGAAATGAGTTTTTCATTATTTGCTGCATCTTGGATCCAACCTCTGTCTTTTAGAAGGTCAAATACGATTTGGAATCCATCTGAAGCGTCGTTCCCTGTTGCTTGCACGTGATTCAGCACATCACGCCTAATTGAGCTCAAAATCCTACCCGGTGTTTTATTGGTCTGGTAATGTAAGATCGCCGACTCAGACATCACAGGGTAATAGCAGGAAGTAAACCAATAAGTATGCCCAAAACCTTTCAGGGCGACAGGTACACTTTGTGTTCCCTCCATGAATGCGCTAATAGAGTCAAACAGGCCGCGCGCACCTGCTAAGGTCGGAAGAAATGCGTCTTCGGACGGAACTTCAGTATTGATTTTCTCATTATTACTGTATCCAGGATGTTGTATACCAATACCTACGTTATGAGTATGTTCTGGATAGAACTTCTCAGCTGATTGCATTGCGACCGTGAGTTTGCGTTGTGGGGTGTTTCGACGCTCAGGATCTGCTGTCGAACAAAGGTGGCGAGAGTATTCCACAAGTGCAAGGTGATAGTCTTCAATACTATCAAGCGCTGCTGGATGGCCATTTGTATCGCACCAGTCCAAAAACATAGCCGTTCGACTCCAATCCTCATGCACAGATGCAGGTCGTAGTATGCGAAAGTATTGCTCTACTATGCTTATAGCCCAGTTTAGAACAGCCTGTATTCTGCTGTAGGAGACTGTTTGGAGATCCACGAACGCTGGGTTGTAGGGCCTTGCCTTGACTCTTACGTGATATAGATACGCGCCGACATTTAGCCGGTGCACAGTCGCGCCACATCGAAGTGACAACTGCAATGAGGCGACAGGAATTTCATCCAATAGTCGCATGCATTCGTCGTAACTACTTTCGTCCAGATTTATTTGGCGCGAAACGAAAGCCACTTGTTCTGCCATTAATTCGCTTCCCAGGTGGTTCGGAGCTTTGCCTCCAAATAGGATTCGAACTTTCTTTGAGCTACTGCTTTTATTTGTTTCTTGCGTACGCTATTAATATAGTTTTCAGTCTCCTCTATGCTTGAATGGGCAAGCCTTTCGGAAACAATATTCAGGAGTTCAAGCCACGTGATACTACCAGAGTTGAGGCGATCAAGATTGTCAATCACTACGTTTTCACTGAACGATGCGCGCAAGTTGTGGAAGCGAACTTTAAATGTATTACCCGATTGCGCTAGCGCAGGGTTTAATTGCTGAAAGATAAAAGCTTGTACGGACTTCCCTACGCGTTGACTTCGATATTCACTTGCGAAAGTATCGTCTCCCTTGGCGTAATACGGTGCTCCGGTTTTTGTCAAAAAAATATAGGTGCTCTTCGCATTAGAGTAAAAGGATTTATCCTTGCGTGCTGCGTACCTCTCAGAAACGAGATATGTTTTGAGAGCTAACACAAGCCATCCAGGGATCAGTATCGGAAATCTTTTCTGAAATTTACTATCTGCGAATCCCTGTTCGCCGACCACTACTGGATGGTAGTCACTTCCGTCGTAGTCATCCAAAGCACTAGCTTGTAGCGTGAATACTGTTTGAAGCCTAGCTCCCGTAAGGATTGCGAGAAGAAAACCTAGGGTCATCTCCGTATTGTCGATTTGGAGCAGTGTCTCAATGAGTGCTTTTTGCTCTGTTTCGTCATACGCCCTGAGAGCTTTAGCGCCTAGGTTTTTTATAACTTTTAGCGTCAGATCGGTGCGTGTGATTTTCTTGTCATAAGACATACCTGCTTTGTTCTTGATGCGTATGTATCCTGTTGATTCCCTCCACATAGCCTGCTCGGGAACGAATCCTCTGTGCAGTAACCAGCGATAGAATGCAATGATTTTTCGAATCATTGCATTGGCTTTTTGTCCTTCTTTAGGGAACTCTTTGACGACATCACGATAATAGTCCGAGTAAGCGTATGTGGGTCTTCTGGCCTTTCTTAGGGGGAAGTTTAAAAAGTTAAGGCCGAGATCCAACATGATGCGAAAGAAGTCTTTTAAAGCTATTGCATGCTTTTCTACAGTCGCCTGGCTGGCTGTAGCGCCGGTAGCCACAAGATCGAGCAGGTAAAGATTGCCAAGTGCCCATGGAGAACCGTCCGGTTGCAGCAAACATGGAAAGTGGCTGAAAATTTGTTTCTCAACACTCTCCATAGGCATTAGGGGGAACAAGTTATCTGGAGATTTGCTGGCTGAGTAGTAAGTTATATTTTTTTTAGGCTCACGCTCTTCCAGTTCTACTGCTTGAAGTAGTTTTAGTTTTGCAATTTTTTTAATCGAAAGTTCCCCTGTCGGAGGACGGTTTTCGATTCTGATCAGGCCTGCATTGCTCATGATTTTCTTATGTCCATACACAAGGGGCGCAGTCGAGTGAGTGCTCGCTGCGAGTAGCTTAGGTTTCAAGTGATTTGAAAAGGCTAGCGTCGTGTAATTGGCTTTGCAATAGGTTTTTTTAAGAGAATATATACTTGTATGACAATATCCGTTAAATATTTATATGATCTGATTACCGTCTCCTAGCAGAGGTTGGCAGGACTTTGCAGGAGAGATTATCTGCTTGTATTCAGGCGGGCCCAATGTTCTTGAGGGGGGGTGATGAAATCTATAGTTGTTAACTTAAAAAGTCAGGGCTAGTAGATATATTGTCAATTTGTGGATAAATGTTTATATCCCATATCTATGAGAATTTTTTCCGTTTTGATTGTCTTTCTGGGAGGGGTGCACGGTTTCAGCCTAAGACGGCTTGGTGGCAGAGGCCGCTGTGCATCGTAGACGCGAGCTTATTTTTCCTATGATGAAGCAGATAGGATTGCTAATTCAGGTTCACTGCAGCTTTCCGGCGGCGTGCATCATTGATGGCGGGTTCTGCCTGTGTTTCACATCGCACTGAGGCCTACGGGCACCGCACACGGATGCTCTTTATGAAGCCCGTTAATCCTTCATTCGTATCAGGTGTTAGTCTACTTGCTAACAACAGCTCATCCCATTGTTACCTCCGGATTATCGATGATCACTTTCCAGCGACTCGCCGCCTGGCTATTCCTTGACCGCCGCCCCGAGCGTGAGAAAGTGCGTGAACGCGAGTTCATCCAGGCGGCCAACTCCTTGAAGACCCTCAAGGTGACACCAGAGGGCGGAATGTCCATCGATCCCGAAGAACTCCGAGATCAGATAATCGCGGCACGCGAGCAGTTGCAGCACCTTGTCCACCAGCCAGGAAAGCCAAGCAGGCCATTCCAACCTGTGGCAGAGAACGAGGTGGGGCAGAAGGCTTACCCCGCTGCTGAGGCCCCTGTAGAGCTGCAGGACTGTATTGAGGTGGTGGCTTGGCGTCGGCTCCATAGTGGCGCTGCTGTGCGCTACGTGTGCCTCCAGTCTACAAGTACGGGGCGATTCGCTGTCGCTACAGCCAGTCTGTTCACAGAGGCCATGGAGAGTCTCCCGACTTGGGTCGACGGCAATACCAACAGGCAAATCGCGAATGCCCTACAGCTCGATGATCTCCAGTGGTACGCGGCTGTGAGCGAGGCTATGGATGCATGGAATGCGGAGCTCTGATGACCCTGAGTTTTCGGTCACGGCGTGCCCCTGCGGGTAGCGGCTGTCGTGAACCGAGCCTTGGCAAAGCCTGCGTCTCGGCCCTTCGGGCTTTCATCCCGCACGCCTGCGCGCTCCGCTTGCGGTATGCAGAGATCAGTTCCTCCCTGGACAGTGCCTGTAGCTCGCACATTCTGATCCATTGAAAAGTCAAACGTGAGTCTGGCACTGGCTTTCTGAAGGGATAAACGCCCAGATTGGATGCAGGCTGAGAAAAGGGCATTCACCAGTGCGGTGAACAGCTTGATAGGAGTGAACCCGACCGAGGGCGATGCCCTGAAGCCGGGTTTATTCGGATTAAGCGAGCACAGCAGCGGGTTCCGCCGTATCGTCACCGCCTCCCTGTGCCGCTAGATCAGGCGAAACCAGACCTTGGGAGGAAGGGGCATAAGGGTAAAAAGCTTCAAACTTGTCATACGGGAAGAGTGACTGAATTTTGTACACGGCGTTTGTAAGAAACTGAGTCTTCTCTATATCGGCGTAATCACCGCTGTACCTTCCAGAGAAGAAGTTGACCTCCCAATAGCCAGCCTTTGGCCGTATTTCTCCCGCAATCCGAGCGGCCTGCATCCCAGTCATACTTGGGTGACCGAGCTCATCAGGTTTTGGAATGTCCTCAGCGACGAATAACACGCCGTCCTTACCTATGGCCCAGATAAGCTTACTCTCAGAGGATGGGTCGTTAGCCACTGAATCGGCCACTTTCTTGTAGGCCTCGTGAACATCAACCAAACGGATTTGTTGCGGATCCCAGAATTTTTTCGCGGTCTTGTTGGTGCCTTTTCCGTTCCGCGAGACCTCGTTCTCTTTAATGTGGTTGGGCGCACGCAATGTCCCATACATGCTATTGAGATGACTTTCGTAGTCATCTCGGCGCTGCTTCACAGCCCTGGTGAACGCCGGGAAGAAGTGCTGATCATCTAGACCGGCGATCTGGCTCTCCTGCCCCTTGAAGCCGGCCAGCATCGCATCTGCATAAATTGGGTCATGAATGTAAATGCCAGATACAGCGTTGCCCAAGGGAATGTCAGTCGCATCCAAGAACACCTGGAAAGCACACTCGGAATCCCAGTAGACATCAATTTGCCACTGTAAGCGTGCGAGGCTGCCAGTCAAGAAACTGAGTTTTTCCTTACGCCAGCGAATCATTCTCTCTTCATCGAGGGTGTAAGTACCCAACACGTCATTGACCTTGCGGTGGGTGTAATGTTTACGGACATCGTCTCGCGCTTGAGCAATCGATGCCAGTTTGATCTCGTACCTGACCGAAGGAACCGGGATCTCAAGCAGAGGACACATTTCATCTTCCAGGTATCCCAATACCTGATCACGAATACGCTCTGCTGTGCCATGAGCGAACTTGAAGTCGATGCGCGTCTTTCTATCTGCCGGGATGATCGAGATATCTGGAACAATAATCTCATGGGGAGCCACCCAGTTAGTGGCATCCGGTTCTCGAATGGACATCGCCAGCCCCCAACGACCTTTTACGGCCTCAGGAGTGGATTCCCCGAAAAATTCGTCAAGCATGACCATTTCTGCTCGTGCGTACGGCCCGAGTCGGTCGTCATGAACGTATACCCATTTCGAATCACCCCGGAAGTCATAACCAAGGGCGGTAATTGCGTGCCCAGCTTTGACGTACTCACCAGCTTCGTTGGGTTCCACGCCGTATACTTTTCCCGTCAAAATGACGGGCAGGTTGCTATTAATGTGAGCAACGAGGGACTCTCGGAAAGATTCAGGAGTTGATTCCTCAAGGCTATTGTTGTGATATCGCAGCCCCTCAATATCAAGCGTTCGCTGGATCTGCTTATTGGTAAGCTCTTTATTTGGGAATCCATTACTGGAACCGTCCACAAAATTCAGGGCGGCGGTGGTGATCTCACTGCAGGATTTAATGTCCTTAACACTACGACCAGGCGAACTGTGCAACGCTGTCCAAATGGCGGTGGTAGCACACGCGGCAACCACCTTGTCCTGTTCTTGGAATGCAATTGAGTCGATTGTCAGCTTGATGCCAAAGAGATTCACATCATAAGGCTTGTCAATTTTCTTCTTGCCCACACCTCGGTCACCACTGACACGAAGGCAGGTTTTCCCCACGAATGTCCTGGTGAGAGGTTTGATAACCATGAAACCGAGGTAGTGCGACTGGAGTTGCTCTAGAGTTTTTACAGCATTGTCATCCTCAGCATCATCTAACATTTCTCCCACGTCACCCGCCAGTAGAGCGTCGAGCCGCTTGTGAGTCAGATCGCAACTGAAGAAGTGAAGCCGAGCGCACTTGTAGCCATCGTTGCCGAAACGCCCCAGGTAAAAACGCGAGTAGTCCTCGAGGAAGTCTCGGTCGATGTATTCGTGCTCAAGCAGGATGCTTCCTACCGTCTTCTTACCCTTCGGAATCTCGGGCATGAAGGACTTCAAGTAGTTATAGATGTACTTGATCTGAGGTTTTTTGAAGATGTCAGCGTGATCATAGCCGTATGGCTCATGAATCAACGCTGCCATCGTCGCCTCTTCGAAGCTGGTGATGAGGTATGGAGTCATTGTGATCGCGCAAAAAAAAGCAGCCCATTAGGCTGCTTTCGGATGAAGGGATTTATTAGAGGCTGCAGGTCTTGGCAAGCAGCGTCGCAGTGACTTCTTGTTTAGCGAATTCACGTGCCAGACGGTGGTTAGTCGCGGCCATGCGATCACGAGCCGCCTTTAGGCTGGCTTCATGAGAACCGTTACGGTTACGGGCCTCTTCGATCATACGCTCAAGAGTCATAGCTCCATCCTCTAAGAATTTTGTTCCACGGTGCATCAACGAATTCCAATGCGCGACCACTGCTTTCAATGGAAAAAAACGTAATACTGCCTCGCTAGCAAAAGCGGTGCGGATTATCGAGCTCGTTCACCAAGCTTCACAAGCAGTACCTGCCGTCAGCCGACAAGCGGCTTTACGACTATAGTTCAGACTTGGCGAAAGCCCCCAAGGTTCAATAAACAAGCAGCCTCAGAACTCGGCAAACGGCAGCCCCGTCACAGCTCCGCTTCTCAGGAACGCCATTAAGGCTCTTCTCCTGCTAGTCGTTACCATAGCGACAAAAACCTCCATCAGGGAGGTGGCCAAGCTGGGCGAAAAATCGTTGATAACCGAGTATGGCATATGGCAATCACCCACTTAAAGTGTATTTTGCCGTTATTTTCGCCCCTTTATAGGGCGCCGGAGCGACGTTTTTTGAGTCTTCCATGCTCCCAGTCAGCGTTTGCTCGTCTGAATGGAAAGGATAGCCGACTAAAGGCTCAGTTATGCGTCGGCCCCCATGGGCCCCACGATGGAGGATTCTTAACGATGTCGATTGAGGTGCTGAGCTCGTCCTGCATGTGTTCAAAAACTCTGTCGAGACTTGGATGAGCTTTCGACTCTCGCAGGGCATTCACTAACGCCAATAGCTCACGCCCTTGAGCCACCGGCATTTGGATGTCGCAATACACGGTGTCATCGCTGTCTCGTTCCACGTCTATTCTCCGTCTGCATCAATCCAGCTTGGGCTTACTTCTGGCAGTTCTGTGTGCCTCGAGGTGCTGCATCTCTGATTCCCAACAAGCCAGGAATTTATACCAGTCCGCAGCGTAAGGCCCATCTAACAATCTGGTCGACCCGATACTCGCCTGATTGAAGCGCTCCCTCCAGGGCTGGGGGATAGTCTGCTCCAAAATGATGTCGATTCCGGAGTTGTGATGCTGCAGCGTGACACAATCCCGAAGCTGGTTGAGATCAAGTGCCTTGTCAGCATTGGGGGAGTATTTCCGTTCTTGAAGGTCAAGGTCATCAAGGATGGATAAGGCATCGAACGCCTTCGAATCGCCTGGAGATATGTGCGCAAGTATCCACAAAGCCTTTCGTCTCTTGGCCTCCAGTTCGCGCAGTTCATCGTCGGGCATTTGAGTTACCTCTTGTTGGCGTTGATGGCGTGCCGCCTGCGGCGTCAGGCTGCCGTAAATCGAGCCCCGCCAAGGCGTGTCTCGACCCTGCGGGCTCGCATCCCTCACGCCTGCGCGCTCCGCTTGCTTGGTGTTTGCGCCTCTGTGAAACATAGATCGTAACGCACCCTCCCTCGTGACTCGCAGCGGAGCATCGCTATTCAGAGCGTTCTGTTATCGTTCTAAAAGTAATTTAGTCGCTCTTAGCCATCAGCCTTCTGGGGAGCCGAGAATGGACACGACTCGACGCGTACCAGGCAGAGCCTACCAAACGGTTCGCGATCCCGAGCGTCTGCTCATTGAAGAGCGCGCCGAAGCTCTATCTGCTGCAGGCTACCCGCTGCCAGATGATGATCCGGCTATGTACGCTGAGCAATTGTTGAAAGAGGCCAGAGCGACACGACGACTACCGTGTTCAGATATTTGTCTTTCGTCCTGTGGGTCACAAGGTACTGACAACTAGGAAGTTAAGAGCTACCGCCCCTCATTTTTATCATCAAGGAAGAAAATGAAATACTCATTGCTTGAAGGCGCTCGTGTAGAGGCCACTCCAAAAGCACGTGGTGTTTGCAGTTTTTGTGGTTCCCAGACTGTCGCTAAATGCGGGAACCATGTCGTCTGGCATTGGGCTCATAAACGTTTGGACAATTGCGATCCGTGGTGGGAAACGGAAACGGCATGGCATCGCGATTGGAAGAATATGTTCCCAACCGAGTGGCAGGAAGTTGTGTTGCAAGCGTCCTCAGGGGAGAGACATATAGCAGATGTCCGAACGCCTTCAGGGATGGTTATTGAGTTTCAGAGATCGACGATACATCCTGAAGAGGTAATCGCGAGGCAAAACTACTATCAAAATATGATCTGGGTGATCGATGGCACGCGGACTGAGTTCGACAGGTACAACTTCAGAATGGGTTTGTCGAAAGTGTCGGAGAATGGACTGGCTTCATTTAGCTGGCATTCCCGCAGCAAGCTTTTTGCTCGCTGGTGGGTTTCCAAACCCGTGTTCATCGACTTCGGCCCCGATTTCGGTATATGGCGCGTCTTAAGATTCGATCCGACTCAAAAACGTGGAGTGGTGGCTTACACTCACAAGGAAAAGCTGGTCGAATGGATCACCAACGGCACCACCGATTTTAGCTTCAATGGAGGCCCGGCCTCTGATAAATCCGGTACGGCGGGTCAATAAAAACCGACCAAGTGTCTAGCGGGCATCTCTGTCCTTCGGGCTTCTTGCTGTTCTAGCTTGCAAATCAAACACCTTGAGACTACTTAGGGACGGGACGCTCATAAGGTGCTCTCAGGGTATGCCTATACCCGCAAGACACTTGCTGACTCATCATCGAGCTATGCTGGGTCGACATCAAGGAGTCCATGTAGATGCCCAGTGAATACTCGCTATCAGATGTGCTGGAAAGGATGTACCAAAATCAGCTCGCCCTTGAAGCTGCTCTCATGGAGCTGACCCTCCAGGTCGAAGCCCAGGGGCATGCGGAGGTCGGGGACAACGTTCGTGGCGCGCTCTACACAATTGGTGAGAACGCTGGTCATATCAAACAGGGTCTAGCCCGGCTCAAAAAGCTCCCATGAGGCAGCCACTGTTCGATTTTGATCTCAAACGCGTTTCCCGCACGCACTACATCACTGGCAAGGCCGCGATCAACTTTCCGCACGCTGGAAGCACTACAGGTGGGTGGCATTTTCTGTCCTACTTTGACCGAGAAGCAGGGGCGGCGAAGGTGTCCCTGGCAGGTATTCACTATCCAGACACCACCGGTTTTTTTGATCACGCGGGCGTCATTGACGTCACTGAACAACTAGCCAAGCTTGGTTGGTTTGCAGAGGGGCGACGACTCTTCATGGCGGATCACTACCGAGCAGCAGCGGACATGGTTGTGAAATGGGCCCTGAGTGAGTCCAGGCACTGCAATGTCGAGGTCGCTGAATGGTTTTCATCACCAGAGTGCAGGCAAGAGCTACTCATGCTTTTAGATTTAGGAAAACCGAAGCTTCTCGAAATGGGCAGACTGCAAAAAATGGAAGCCTGGCTAATCTCGCACTGATGTCAGCGCCGCCCTTATTTTCTAGCCGTATTCAGCTCCCGACACAGCCGGGAATGCCGCCTCGAATTTCGTCACTTAGTCTCAAGTGCTGCCTGGACAAACCGTCCAGAATCCCCAGAATCCCGCCGCGTCAGGATAGTTGTCGTGTGAGTTGATTCGATGAGTCTTGGTCGGTGGGCGTAAGTGAGAGCCGTGTGGCGCGTTATTCGATAGAGCATCGGGAG